>WNGB01000076.1_pt1 | contig 119533 bp, 95 predicted proteins | sample 5400681 | NCBI WGS metagenome assembly WNGB01 (sample SAMN13153367, study PRJNA577476) | soil metagenome | isolation source: 115 cm soil or saprolite under grassland replicate 2 | place: USA:California | collected 2016-06-15
GCTTCCAGGTCCAGGTCCACGTCGAGCAACTCCGGCGGGTACCCGGTGAGCCCGGACACGATCTCCACCACCGCACCGGTCACCTCGTCGGCCGGCGCGGCGGCCGGGGCCGGCTGGGCCGGTGCGGCCGGTGCCGCCAACGGTGCCGCGCCCGGCACCTGGATGCCGGTCTTGTCGCGGATCCAGCCGATCACATGGGTCAGCGTCGGGAAGTCCCGCAACCGCAGGTTCTCATCGCGCGGCACGTCGAACCGCTCCCGCACCGCCGCGAACACCTCCGCCTGCTTGACCGTGTCCACACCCAGATCCGCTTCCAGATCCAGGTCCACGTCCAGCAACTCCGGCGGGTACCCGGTCAACCCCGACACGATCTCCACGACCACGGGGGTGACCTCGTCGGCCGGCACGGCAGCGGGAACCGGTGCCGGCGCGACCGGGGCCGGCGGTGGCGCGACCGGGGCCGGCACCGGCGTGACCGGGGCCGGCGCGACCGGCGCCGGGGTCGCCACGGGAGCCGGCGCGGGAACCGGTGCCGCCACGGGGACCGGAGCGGCGACCGGGGCCGGCACGACCGCCGGTGCCGGCACGACCGCCGGTGCCGGCACGACCGCCGGTGCCGCCGGCGCGCCACCGTCGACGATGCGCAACCGGCGCTGCGTCACTTCGAGCCGCGCACCGGGCCGGCCGCCCGTCTCGTCCAGCCACCGTTGCCACGCCGCCGGGTCGATGACCCGGTAGGCGAACCCAAGCTCGCTCGGCGCCCGCCGCCGCCCGTCCGGCACCGGTGTCCAGCGCAGCAACGCCATGGCGATCTGCGAGCCGAACCCGGCCGCCAGCCGCAGCGCGTACCGCACCGGGTAGGCCCCGCCGGTCGACAGGTTCAGCTTGCCCAACTCGGGGTCGGGCTCCCGGTAGTTGGGTACCGGCGGCACGATCCCGGTCTCCAGCGCCTTGATGCCGACAACGTCCTCGATGCCGGCGCCCATCGCGTGCCCGGTGAACCCCTTGGTGTTGGTGATGACCACCGAGTCGGCGCCGGCACCGAAGACCCGGCGCAGCGCGTTGATCTCAGCGGCCGCGCTGCCGCCCCGGGCCGGCGTGTAGGTCTCGTGCGACACGAACACGGTCTCACCCGCGATCGCGTGCCGGCTGACGCCACGCGCCTCGGCCTGCCGTACCAGGGTCTCCATCACCTGGCCGATGTGGTCCACATCGAGCCGGGTGCCGTGGTAGGCGCTGTTCGCGGTGACCGCCCCGAGCACCTCGCAGATCGGCTGGATGCCGCGTTCCCGGGCGGCGTCGGCGGACTCGACCACGATGGCGGCCGCGCCCATGCCGACGATCATCCCATGGCGGCGCCGGTCGAACGGCGTCGCCGCGTCCTCGACGACGTCGTCGGTGGCCGCCGCGCCGGAGGCGAGGAAGCCCGAACCCAGCCACGGCAACAGGTGGTCGGACGTGGCGTCGTCGGAGGACACGATGACGACCCGCCGGCAACGGCCGACCCGGATCCAGTCCTCGGCCACGCAGATCGCCTGGGTGGTGCTGGCGCAGGCCGCGTTGAGCTGGGTGTTGGGGCCGCGCGCGCCGATGATCTCGGCGAACTGCGAGTGGCCCATGGACAGGATCCGGAACAGGAACCGGCGGTCGAAGGTGTAGGGCTCGGCCGCCAGCAGCCGCCGCAGGTCGGCGATGCGCCGGTCGACCTCGGGCAGCGCGGCCTCGTCGCCGCGCATCCGGGCTCGGATCGCCTCCAGCGCAAGGAGTTGCTCGCGCCGGCCCCGGTCGGTGAAGTACCGCTCCAGGTCCTGGGCGAAGTTGTCGTAGGCGGGGAACGCGGAGGCGAAGATGACGCCGGTGTCGTCGCGCATCGACTCGGGCAGCCCCCAGCGGTCGGGCAGGCTGGTGCCCAGCGTCGTCGTCTTGTACCGCATGACAAGCGGGACACCGGCGTCGCGCAGCGCGTCGAAGCCCGCCCCGATCGCCAGCCGGGTACCCACGTCGAGCGCCTCGTCGCGGGCCGCGTCCACGCCGAACTCGGCCACCACGTCGAAGGGCGCGTGCCGCCCGGCGAGCTTGATCACGTCGGCCTCGCGGTCGATGGTCTCGAACGTCGGGTCGCCGGACTCCCGCTTCACCAGGCGGGTGATGTGGTGGTCGACCATCGCCCGCCGGAACCGGCGCGGGATGGTGTCGATGAACTGCTCCCCGGCGAGGATCCGGGCCACGTTCTCGTCGTCGAACACCCGCTCGACACCGGGCAGGCCCAGCGCCGCGCCGGTGACGACGACCGGCTCGGTGGAGGTGGGCGGGAGTGCCGGGGACGGCCCGGCCGCCCCGCCCTGGTACACGCGCAGGCCTTGTTCCAGCACACCGGCGAAGAGCCGGCCGAGTTCGGAGTACCGGTCGTCGGGCATGGGAGTCCTCACATCGGCCGTGACGGTGGGAGCGGGCGCGTGGGCGGCCGGCACCGGCTCCGCCGCGGGCGGACGGGCCGCCGGCGCGGCGAGCGGGGCCGCGGCGGCCGGGGCCGGCGCGGTGGGCACCGGCTCGGCCGCCCGGCGCGCCGGCGGGAAGCCGAGGCCGGCCGCGTACAGCCCGCACAGCGCCTGGTTGAACGCCACCTCGTCGGCGAGCTTCGGGTGGTTGGTGAACAGCGCGAGCACGTCGTCGTGCGTGGTGCCGAGCACGTCCTCGACGAAGCCGTGCAACGCCTTCTTCGGGCCCACTTCCACGAAGACCCGGGCACCGGCGTCGTAGAGCGTGCGCAGCCCGCCGACGAACTGCACCGGCGAGGCGACCTGGCGGCCCAGCAGCTCCAGGACCGTCTCGACGGTCGCGCCGGGCGGGTAGAACTGACCGGTCACGTTGGACACGATCGGGCGGACCGGCGGCCGGATCTCCAGGCGCCGCAACGACTCCACCAGCGGAGCGCTGATCGGTGCCACGATCGAGGTGTGGAAGGCGTGGCTGACCGGGATCCGCCGGGCGTTCATCCCGGCCGCCTGCAACGCCGCCACGGCCTGCTCCACCGCGGCGGTCGCCCCGCCCACGACGGCCTGGCCGGTGCTGTTGATGTTGGCGGTGACGACGTACCCGTCGACGCCCTCGATGATCCGCTGGATCTCCTCCAGCGGGCCGAAAACCGCGGCCATCGCGCCGTTGTCCTCGATGGCCAGGTGCGCCATCTCGCGACCCCGTGCGCTGACCGCCTCCAGCGCGGCGTCGAAGTCCAGCGCGCCGGCGGCGACCAGGGCGCCGTACTCGCCGAGGCTGTGCCCCATCACCATGTCCGGCTCGACGCCGTACGCGGCGAGCAACTCGGTCAGCGCGAGGTCGGCGGTCAGGACCGCCGGCTGGGTGATCTCGGTCTGCATCAAGTGCTGCTCGGCCCGCTGCACCGCCGCCTCGTCCGCGCTGTCGACGAAGATGTACGACGACAGCGGGCGCTCCAGCAACGGCTTCATGATGCGGTCGGCCTCGACGAACGCGCGGTCGACCATCGGCTCGGCCTGGCGCAGGCCGCGCAGCATGTTCACGTACTGCGAGCCCTGCCCGGTGTACAGGAACGCCACCTTGGGCGCCGGGCCGCGGCCGAGGAACACGCCCTGCGCGCGCAGCATGCGCCACACCGCCGGGTTGGCCGCGCGCAGCGCGCCGGCGGCCTTGCCCGCCTTCGCGGCCAGCTCGGCGGCGTCGCCGTAGTCGATGGCCACGCGGATCGGGGCGTCGGCCACCGCCGGATCCGGCAAGGCCGGCGGCGCGGCCTTGCCCGCCTGCGCGTCCGCCGCGATCCGGTCGAGCTGCCCGGCGACATCGGCCTCGTCCCGGCCGCCGACCACGGCCGCGCCCCGCAGCGGCGCCTTCGGCGGCGCGACGGTCTGCGGTACGGCCGCCGACGCGAACGAACGGGCGGCGTCCTCACGGCGGTGCCGGCCCGGCACGTACTCCTCCAGCACCAGGTGGAAGTTGGTACCCCCGAAGCCGAACGCGCTGACCCCACCGGCCCGCGCTCCGCCGTTGCGCGGCGCCGGCCACTCGCGCAGCTCGGTGTTGACCCGGAACGGCGTCTCCGCCCAGTCCACGTTGGGGTTGGGCGTATCGAAGTGCAGGCTCGGCGCCAGCACCTTCTCGTGCAGGCTCCGCACCATCTTGAACAGCCCGCCGGTGCCCGCCGCCGCCTTGAGGTGGCCGATGTTCGACTTGACCGAACCGAGCGCGATCGTGCCCGGCGCGGCGCCTGCCTTGGCGAACACCTCGTTGAGGCTGGTCAGTTCGGTGGCGTCGCCGACCCGGGTGGACGTGCCGTGCGCCTCGATGTAGCCGGCGTCGGCGGGGTTGATGTGGGCGTTCACCCACGCGCGCTCGACGGCCAGGCGCTGCCCGATCGGGTTCGGCGCGGTGATGCCCTTGCCCTTGCCGTCGCTGGAGCCGCCGAGGCCCAGCAGGACCGCGTAGATCCGGTCGCCGGCCTCCTCGGCGTCGGACAGCCGCTTGAGCACGAACAGCGCCGCGCCCTCGCCCATCACGAAGCCGTCGGCCCCGGCGTCGAACGGCCGGGTACCGGTCGCCGACAGGGCACCGATCTTGCAGAACTTCACGAACGCGGACACGCCCATGTTGCGGTCGACCCCGCCGGTGACCACCACGTCGTAGTCGCGCGCCTGCAACCCGCGTACCGCCGCACTGGTCGCCGCGAGCCCGGAGGCGCACGCGGCGTCGGTGGTGAAGTTGGGTCCGCGGAGGTTGAACAGGTTGGCCACCCGGCCGGCGAGGATGTTGGCCAGCTCGCCCGGCATGGTGTCCTCGGTGACCCCGGGGAACCCGGCGAAGAACCGCTCGCGGGCCTGCTCCAGCAGAGCATTCCGCACGTCCGGCGGCAACGCCGCGAACGCCGGTGCCGAGCGCAGCGCGTGCACGTACTCCGGGTACTCGATGTGCAGGTTGGTCCAGTAGTGCTTCTCACCACCGATCGCGTTGCCGAGGATGACCGCGACCCGGTCCGTATCCACCTCCCAGTCGGGCCACCCCGCGTCGAGCAGGGCCTCGCGGGAGCCCGCGACCGCCCACTTCTGCCCGTCGTCGAGCTGGTCCGCGACCCTCGGCGGTACCGGCAGCCGCCACCCGATCGGGTCCCACGGGAACTCGCGGACCCAGCCGCCGATGCGCGAGTACGTCTTGTACGGGGCGCGCGGGTCGGGGTCGTAGTACCGCTCGGGATCCCAGCGATCGGGTGGCACGTCGCTGATGCAGTAGCGACCGCCGCGAATGTTGTCCCAGAAGGCGCTCGCGTCCGGCGCGTCCGGCATGATGGCACTCACGCCGACAACGGCGATCGGCTCGGGCGCGAAGTTGCTCATTGTTCCTCAGTCCTTCACGAAGTTCGGGCAGGGCCAGCGCCTGCGAGATTTACGCCGGACTGCCCGGTGGTGCGGTTGTAGAGGACGTCCGCGAGATGGTCCATGTCGGAGAGCAGCCCGGCCTGCGCGGCCCGGACCGCGTCCAGGCGCAACGCCCCCGCGAGCCCGGGCACGGCCGGGTCGCCCGGCGGCAGCGCGCCGGCCACCCAGCGCACGCCGTCCTCGGCGACCTTCTGCACGGCCTCCCGGGCGAAGATCCGGCTGATGGTGGCGAGGGCGGTGGCGTTGAAGCGCTTGTCGGCCTTCTCCGCCAGCGTTCCCGACCCGGCGGCGGCCGCCCGGCGGGCCATTGCCGCGGCCGCCTCGGCGTACGAGATCAGCTCGCCCAGCCGCAGCAGCACGTGCTGGTTGCGGGTCAGGCGCCCGACCCGGCAGGCCTCCAGGAGCGCGGCGAGCCCCTCCAGCGCGAGTGCGGCGAGGTCGCCACCGACGGCCGGCCCGAGCCCCGCGACCTGCTGCGCGGCGGCGCGGTAGTAGCCGCCCTGCGTCTTGAGGTGCTGCTGCCACCGGTCCCGGGCGATGGTCATCTCCAGGATCTCCGAGGTGCCCTCGTAGATGAGCGTGATCCGGACGTCCCGCTTGATCTTCTCCACCACGTATTCGCGGGTGTACCCGTACCCGCCGTGCGCCTGGATGGCCGCCTCGGCGGCGGCGTTGCCGGCCTCGGTGGACAGGTACTTGGCGATCGCGCCCTCGGTGTTCATCGCGCCGTTCTCGCCTTCACCGGCGTCGATGCGCGCGGCGGTCTCCTCGACGAACGCGCGGGCCACCTCCAGCCGCACCGCGTGCGGCACGATCAGCTTGTGGGTGTACCCCTGCTTGCGCGACAGCGGCGCGCCGCCCTGCACCCGGGTCGTCGAGTAGGCAATCGCCCGGTCCAGCGCCTCCCAGCCGCCGCCGAGCCCGAACGCCGCGACCATCACCCGGGTGTACCCGAACACCTGCTGGGCCTCGATCAGCCCGCGCCCCTCGGCCAGCCCCACCACGTGCTCGGCCGGGACGAACACGTCGTCGAGGAAGAGCGCGGCGGTGTTGGACAGCCGGATCCCGTGCTTGTCCTCCGGCTTGCCGGAGCTGAAGCCGGGGGTACCCTTCTCCACCACGAACCAGGTCGGCCCGCCCGGCGCGAGCGCCAGGACCGTGTACAGGTCGGCGATCGACCCGTTGCTGATCCACTGCTTGCGCCCGTTGATTTTGTACCCGCCGTGGACCGGCGTCGCCGTCGTGGTCATCGCGCCGAGGTCGCTGCCGGCCTCCGGTTCCGTTGCCCCGTATGCGAAAACCGCACCCTGCTCGGCGATTCGGCCGAGCCAGTCCAGCTTCTGCTCCTCGGTCGCACCCACGAGCACCGGGTCGCTGCCGAGGAAGGTGGCGAACACCGCGGTGGCCACGCCGATGTCGATGCGGGCCATCTTCTCGCAGACGCGGTACGAGTCGAACGCGCCGCCGCCCATCCCGCCGTAGGCCTCGGGGATGAACACGAGCTGCACGCCCAGCTCATCACTGCACATGGCGCGGACGAGGTCCTCCGGGCACACGTCTTCGTGGTCGAGTTCGAGCTGGCGCTTGAGCGGCAGGGCCGCCTCGACGAACTCCTTCAGCGAGTCCAGCATCATGGTCAGGGTGGGCGCGTCGAGTCCGGTGGTTGCTTGCATGGTCATGGTCGCGGCCCTCCCGGCTCGCTCTGTACGGTCGTTTCCACGGCTGGTGTGCGTACGGAGCGCAGCAACACCTCGGCCACGTCGGTCACCTCGACGTCGGCGCGTGCGTGGCCCTGCTGCTGCCGCATGGCCACCCCGTCGGCGAGCATCACGACGCAGTACGGGCACGCGGCGGTCACCAGGTCGGGGTTCTGTTCCAGCGCCTCGTCGGTGCGGTTCTCGTTGATCCGGGTACCGATCGTCTCGTCCATCCACATGCGGGCCCCGCCGGCGCCGCAGCAGAACGAGCGTTCCCGGTTGCGCGGCAGCTCGGCCAGCCGGGCGCCGGGCACGCTGCCGAGGATGTCGCGGGGCGGCGCGAAGATCCGGTTGTGCCGCCCGAGGTAGCAGGGGTCGTGGTAGGTGACGGTCGCGTCGACCGGCACGACGGGTACCAGCCGGCGCTCGGCCACCAGCCGGGCCAGGAGCTGGGTGTGGTGCACGACCTCGTAGTGGCCGCCCAGTTGCGGGTACTCGTTGGCGAGGGTGTTGAAGCAGTGCGCGCAGGTGGCCACGATCTTCTTCGCGCCCACCGAGTTCAGGGTGTCCACGTTGGACTTCGCCAGCTCCTGGAAGAGGTACTCGTTGCCGATGCGCCGCGCCGGGTCGCCGGTGCAGGTCTCCCCGCTGCCCAGCACGGCGAACTTCACCCCGGCCTCGTGCAGCAGCTCGGCGACCGCCTTGGTGGTGCGCTGGCCGCGGTTGTCCAGCGCGCCGGCGCAGCCGACCCAGAACAGGTACTCGACGTCGTCGGGGATGCTGCCGTCGACGACCGGTACCTCGAAGGGCAGCTTCTCGGTCCAGGACAGCCGCCCGCGGGCGCCGACGCCCCACGGGTCGCCGGAGTGCTCGAGGTTGCGCAGCATGACCCCGGCCTCGGGAGGGAACTCGCTCTCGATCATCACCTGGTACCGGCGCATGTCCACGATGTGGTCGACGTGCTCGATGTCCACCGGGCACTGCTCGACGCAGGCGCCGCACGTGGTACAGGACCACAGGACGTCGGGGTGGATGACGCCGTTCACGTCGGAGCCACCGACCAGCGGCCGGTCCGCCTCCGCCTTGACCGCCTCGGACAGCGCGTCCTTGTCCGTCGCCAGCAGGTACGGTGCCTTGGCCAGCGCGTGGTCGCGCAGGTCCATGATCACCAGCTTGGGTGACAGCGGCTTGTCGGTGTTCCACGCCGGGCACTGCGACTGGCAGCGGCCGCACTCGGTACACGTGGCGAAGTCGAGCAGGCCCTTCCAGCTGAAGTCCTCGATCGCGCCCCGGCCGATCTTGTCGTCCTCACCGGGGTCCTCGAAGTCCACCGGCTTGCCGCCGGAGTAGACCGGCAGCAGCGCGCCCAGCGCCAGGGGCCGGCGGGAGAACGCCACGTTGAACGGTGCGGTGAAGATGTGCAGGTGCTTGGAGTGCATGACGAGCACCAGGAACGCCAGCACGATCCCGAGCGCGACGAGCAGCCCGGCGGTCTCGATCACGTCGTTGGCGGTGCGCCCCAGGGGCTTGAGCATCTTCGCGACCGCCTCGGACGCGAACGCGCCACGGGGGAACGGGAAGTTGCCGGTGTTGACCTGCGCGCCCCGGTACAGCAGCAGGCTCCACAACACGTTGAAGATCATGAACAGTACGAACCACGCGGGACCGAGATGTGAGCCGAAGAAGCGCGACCGCCGCCCGGACGCCGCCGGCCGGTCCACCAACCGGATCACCGCGAACACCACGACCCCGACCAGGACCAGCACGACGAACAGGTCCTCGGCGAAGCCCAGCCAGGCCATCCGGCCGATCCACGGGATGTGGAAGTCGCGCTGGAACAGCGCCCCGTACCCCTCGATCAGGGTCAGCGCAAGCACCAGGAAGCCCCAGAAGGTGAGCGCGTGCGCCAGCCCGGGCACGGTCCACTTGAACAGCTTCCGTTGGCCGAGCACCTCGGCCAGCTCGGCCCACACCCGGGCGCCGATCCCGCGCGTGCGGTCGGGATCGGCGGGTTGCCCGGTGCGGCCGAGCCGGAACAGCGTCATGGCACGGCGGCCGGCGTACCAGAAAGCGACAGCCGTGATCGCGAGCCCCAGAACCATCCGCAGTATCACGGCGTCAGCCCTTACGCTTCTCGATCTCGTCGATCAGCGCGGGGAGGATCGTGTGCAGGTCCCCCACCACCCCGAAGTCGGCGACGTCGAAGATGGGCGCCTTGCTGTCCTTGTTGATCGCGACGATGGTCCGGGAACCCTGCATCCCGGCCAGGTGCTGGATCGCGCCGGACACCCCGGCGGCGACGTAGAGCTGCGGCGCGACGGTCTTGCCGGTCTGCCCGATCTGCATCTCGTGCGGGCGCCAGGCCAGGTCGGTCACCGCGCGGGTGGCGCCGACCCCGGCGCCGAGCGCGTCGGCGAGGCGCTCGACCAGCTTGAAGGCCTCCGGGGAGCCGACCCCGCGCCCGCCGGTCACCACGACCGCCGCGTCGGTGAGCTCGGGCCGGCCGCTCTTGGCCCGTGCGGTACGGGAGACCACGCGGGCACCGCGGGCCACGTCGGAGAACTCGACCGGCACGGACTCCACGTTCGGTGTCGCCGGGGCCTCGACCGGGTCGGGACGCACGGCGTTCGGCCGCACCGTGATGACCGGGGTACCGCGGCGGACCCGGCTGCGCGTGGTCCACGAGCCGGCGAACACCGACTGGGTGACCACCGGCCCGCCCTCGCCGGGCTGCACGTCCACCGCGTCGGTGATGATGCCCGAGTCGAGCCGGACGGCGAGCCGGCCGGCGATCTCCTTGCCCTCCGGGCTGGAGGTGATCAGTACGACGTCCGGCGAGACCCGGCGGACCACCTCGGCGAGCAGCTCGACCTTGGGCACGACGAGGTAGTCGTCGAACTCGGTGGCGTCGGCGTTGTACACGGCGGTCGCGCCGTACCGCGCCAGGGACTCCACGGTCTCTTGATCGGCCGGGCCGCACACGACGGCGACCGGCTCCCCGAGCCGGCGCGCGATCGTGAGGAGCTCCAGGCTTGGCTTGCGTACGGGGGCGCCACCCGGGCCGCCACGCTCGACGAGTACCAGGACTGCGGACACAGTTTCCTCCACTGTGGACTATCGAAGGGGCGGTGGATTAGTGGACTACAGGAAGCTTCCGGCGGTGAGGAAGTCGGCGATCCGCGCGGCGCCGTCGCCCTCATCGACGATCACCGTTCCGGCGGCCCGGGGCGGGCGGGGGCTGGCGTCGTCGACGACGGTGCCGGCCGCGGCGAGCCCCACCTCGGCGGGGTCGATCTCCAGGTCGGCCAGTGACCAGGTCTGCACCGGCTTCTTGCGGGCGGCCATGATGGCCTTGAACGCGGGGTACCGGGGCTCACCGCTCTGGTCGGTCACGGAGACGACGGCGGGCAGGGAGACGGCGATCTCCTCGGACGCGCTGTCGGTCTCCCGGCGCACCGTGACGCTCGTACCGTCGCTGCTCAGCGCGATGGCGTTGGTCGCCTGCGGGACCCCCAGCCGGTCGGCGATCATGCTCGGGATGACGGACATCTCCGCATCGGTGGATGCCATGCCGGACACGACCAGGTCGAATCCCAGGCGTCGCAGCGCGGCCGCGAGTACCCGGGACGTGGCCAGCGCGTCGGAGCCGCGCAGCGCGTCGTCGAGCACGTGTACGCCCTGGTGCCCGCCCATCGCCAGGGCCTTGCGCAGCCCGTCCGCAGCCGCGGCCGGGCCCATCGTGAGGCAGGTGATCTCCGCCGGAACGCCGCTCTCGGCGAGCTTCACCGTCTGCTCGATGGCGTACTCGTCCAGTTGGGACAGCCGGCCCTCGACACCCGCCCGGTCCAGCACGAGGTCGTCGGCGAAGCGCCAGGTGGCCGTGGGTTCTGGGACATGCTTGACCAGGACGACAATCTTCATAGGGATCCTGCCCTTTTGGGTGAAGAGGCGCACTCGGGTGAGGACTCATTGACGGACATTAGGCGGTGAACTCGGCGGACACAGGCGTCCGACGGCCCCAGTGCAAGGGACCTTCGGCCTTAGCGCCCGGGGCGGAAATACCGGCAGGGTGGTGCGTGAACAGCAGCACGACGGCCGGGAGGCGCCATGCCGCACCGTATGACTCCACTCGATGCGGCTTTCCTGGACGCCGAGGACGAGGACCGGCACGCGTCGATGGCGATCGCGTCGGTCGCGATCCTGGACGGTCCGGTACCGACGCATGAGGAGGTCGTCGAGGCGATCCTCGGTAAGCTCCCCCGCGTCCCGCGGTATCGGCAGAAGCTGCGCACCGTGCCGTTCGATCTGGGCCGGCCGGTCTGGGTCGACGACGCGAGCTTCGACATCAGGTACCACGTGCGCCGCACCGCCCTGCCGGCACCCGGCGGCGATGAGGCGCTCTGCCGGCTGGTGGCCCGGCTGATGTCCCAGCGGCTGGACCGGGACCGGCCGCTGTGGGAGTGCTGGGTGGTCGAGGGCTTGGCCGACGGGCGCTGGGCGGTGCTGTCCAAGGTGCACCACTGCATGTCCGACGGCGTCGCCGGCACCAATCTCTACAACGCGCTTTATGACCATACGGCCGAGCCGGCCGTCGGGGAGCCAGACGGGTGGACTCCGGAGGCGGAGCCGTCGACGTTGCGGCTGACCGCCGAGGCACTGCGCGAGCTCGTCCTCAGCCCCGCCGAACAGGTGCGGCTGATCTCCCAGGCGATGCGGAACCCCGGGCTGGCGGTACGGCGGGCCGTGGACATCACCCGGGGGCTGGTCGAGCTGGCGCGCGCGATGGTGGTGCCGGCCACCGAGTCGTCCCTGACCGGGCCCATCGGCCAGGCTCGGCGCTATGCCGTGGGCCGGGCCGCCCTGCCGGACGTGATGCGGGTGGCACGGCATCACCACGTCAGTATGAACGATGTTGTGCTCGCCGCCATCGCCGGAGCGTTTCGCTCTTTGTTGATCGCGCGCGGTGAGGAGCCCGACGCCCATGTGATCCGCACACTTGTCCCCGTGTCCGTCCGGCGGCCCGGCGAGCACGGCGTCCACGACAACCGGATCTCGCTGATGCTGCCGTTCCTGCCCGTGGACATCGCGGATCCGCTGCTGCGGCTCAAGACCGTGCACGAGCACATGGCGACCCTGAAGGAGAGCAAGGAGGCCGAAGCCGGGGAGGCGATGACCGCGCTCGCCATCCGGGAACCCTTCCCGCCGATCTCGTGGGGGATCCGCCTCGCCTCGCACCTGCCGCAGCGCAGCATCATCACGGTCACCACCAACGTGCCCGGTCCCCGCGCGCCGCTGTACCTGCTCGGCCGGCCGATCGTGGAGATCCTGCCGTACGTGCCGATCGCGGTCCGGTTGCGCACCGGGGTGTGCATCCTGACCTACTGCGACCGGGTGGCCTTCGGCGTCACCTTCGACTACGGCAGCGCCCCCGAGGCGGAAATGCTGGCGCACGGGATCGAGGAGGGCGTCGCGGAGCTGGTCGCGACCGTGGACCGGTGAAATAGCGCACCGGGTTTCGTTACATCCGCTTGACGTGAAGTCGACTTCAACTTGCAGCCTGGACACATGACGATGGTGACGACGCGCCGACCCGGCCGGCCGCCCGAGCTGATGGCCGCCCTGCGCCGGGTCACGGGGGACGAGAAGCACGAGCCGGCGGCGCTGTCCACTGTGGACGTACTATGGGCGCTCTACGACCGGGTGCTCCGGGTGGATCCGGACCGGCTCGACGATCCCGAGCGGGACCGGTTCCTGCTATCGAAGGGCCACGGGCCGGCCGCGTACTACGCGGTGCTGGCGGCCAAGGGGTTCTTCCCGGCCGGCTGGCTCGACGACCTCGCCGGGCCGGACAGCCGACTGGGCCACCACCCGGACCGGCTGCTGGTCCCGGGGGTGGAGATCAGCTCGGGCTCGCTCGGGCACGGCCTGGGGCTCGGCGTCGGTACCGTACTGGGCCTGCGCGCCCAAGGGCTGACCACGCCGCACGTCTACGTCCTCGTCGGGGACGCCGAACTGGACGAGGGATCCAACCACGAGGCGATCGCGTTCGCCGGCGCCACCGCGTTGGACCGCCTCACGGTCGTGGTCATCGACAACCAGTCCGCCACCTACGGCTGGCCCGGCGGCATCGCCAGCCGCTTCACCGTCAACGGATGGACCATGTCCATAGTGGACGGTCGGAACCACGATGAGATCGCCGCCGCCTTCCGGCACCGGCCGCCGTCCGGCCCGCACGTCGTCGTGGCGCGCGTCGAGCCCAAGTTCGAAACGGAGTGAGCCATGCGTGCGGTCTTCATCCGGACGACCAGCGAGTTGCTCGACACGCACCCCCGCACCGCGGTCGTGCTCGCCGACATCTCCGCGGAGCCGTTCGTGCCGGCGGCGGTGGCGCACCCCGACCGGGTCGTCAACGTGGGCATCCGCGAGCAGCTGATGCTCAGCGTGGCCGGCGGGCTCGCGCTGACCGGGCTGCGGCCGTACGTGCACTCGTACGCGCCGTTCCTGGTGGACCGGGCCTACGAGCAGATCAAGCTGGACCTCGACCACCAAGGGGTGGGCGCCGTGCTGGTCAGCGTCGGCGGGTCGTACGACGCCTCGGCGGAGGGGCGCACCCACCAGTCCCCCGGCGACGTGGCGCTGATCGACTCGCTCACCGGGCGGTGGACCGTGCACGCCCCGGGCCACCCCGACGAGGTACCGCCGATGCTGCGTGACGCGGCCGGGCACGACGACCCGGTGTACGTCCGGCTGTCCAGCCGGGGCAACGCCGTCGCCCACCCGGGCGCGGGCACGCTGCGGGTACTGCGGCGGGGTGGCGCGGCCACGGTCGTCGCGGTCGGGCCGATGCTCGATCCGGTGCTCGCCGCGACCGCCGGGCTCGACGTGACGGTCGCGTACACGCACACGCCCCGCCCGTTCGACGGTGCCGGCCTACGGGCCGTCGCCGGCGAGGCGATGGTGCTCGTCGAGCCGTACCTCGCCGGCACGTCCGCGCGCGTGGTCGCCGAGGCGCTGTCCGACCGGCCGCACCGGTTGCTCAGCCTTGGCGTCACCCGGACCGACGTGCGGCGCTACGGCACGCCGGGCGACCATGACCGCTGGCACGGGCTGGACCCGGCGGCCCTGCGCCGGCGCATCACCGCACACCTCGACACCCGCCCCGTGATCGGCGCCCCGGCGCCGGCCTGACTCCGGCGCAGCGCCGGATCTCGGCATGCGTAGTAGCCTTACGATCGTCATGCATGCGTGGACCGGCCCGGTTCGGCCCAGGTGGAGGGCGCCTGGGACGATGGTCAGGCATGGGGTCCCGTCCCTAGGATGCCGACCAGGGGCACCGGGCGGATAGACGAAGTGAGGCGGCCATGCAGGCGGTGCCGACCCTCGCGGTACTGGAGCAGCGGCTGACCGAGGCGCGGGCCACCGCCCCGGGCAGCGCCGCCGAGCTCACCGCGCTCGTCGAGCTGGCCAGCCGCCTGGTCCGTGATCCGCAGCGCCGGGGCGCCCTGGCCGCCGAGGGCGTCACGCTGGCCACCCGCCTAGGCGCCGAGGGTGCCCGGCTGCGCTGCCGCGCCATGGTGGCCGAGTTCGTTGCGCGGCACCAGTCGGCGGCCGACGCCCTGCCCGACGCGCTGGCGGTCCTCGGCGAAGCCGAGAGCGGCGCCGATCCCTTGGCGCTGGCCCAGGCCCACCACACCGTCGCGCACTGCTACGACGGGCTGGACTGCACCGCCGAGGCGCTGGAGCACGTGTACCCCGGGCTGGAGATGTACCGTGTCGGCGGCGACCGGCTCGGCGAAGGCCGGATGCTCAGCTTCCTGGCCGCGCTCTCCTGGCGGCTCGGGGAGAACGACCGCGCCGCGGAGCTGTACCGGCAGGCCTACGACGTGGTCCTGGAGTGCGACGACCACAGCGGCGCGGGCGTGATGCTCTCGGCCCTCGCGGATCTGCAACGGGAGGCGGGCGACCTGCCGAGCGCGACGGCCACCTGCGAGCGCGCCCTGGAGCACTTCGAGCGGGCCGGCATGCCGCTGGACAGCTACATGGCGATGACCGCCTACGCGGAGGTGCTCGCCGCGACCGGGCGGCACGACCTGGCGGGGCTGTGGGCCAAGCGGGCAGCCGAGCGCAACCGGCTGCCCGACGGCAGCCTGGCCAACCCGAGATACGAGCTCGACGTCCTGCTCGTCCTGGCCCGTACGGCGCAGCTGCCGGCCGGCGACTTCGCCGCCGCCCGGATGACCCTCCAGGCCGCCGTCACGCTCGCCGCCGAGCTGGGCGCGGTGCGGGACCGCGCGGAGGCCGAGTCCCTGCTGGCCGAGGCGCTCTTCGCGGAGGGCGACGTGGTCGGCGCGTACGAGCACCTGCGGCGCAGCCACCAGCTCACCGAGAAGGTCATGGTCGACGTGCACGACCGCCGCATCCGGGCGCTACGGGTGCGCTTCGAGGTGGAACAGGCCCAGCGCGAGGCGCTGCGCTACCGGGAACAGGCCGAGGCGCAGGCCACGGTGATCGCCGAGCTGGAACGTACCCGGTCCGAGCTCGCCGCCCGGATGGCCGAGCTGGAACGGCTGCACGCCGAGATCGTCGTGCTCAGCCAGACCGACCCGCTGACCGGCATCGCCAACCGGCGGTTCATGAACGATCGGCTGGCCGAGCTGTGCCGCATCTGCCTCCGGTACGAGACGCCGTTGTCCGTGGCCGTCTTCGACGTGGACCGGTTCAAGGTCATCAACGACCGGTACGGCCACGGCACCGGTGACGCCGTCCTGAGCGCCCTCGCCGACCTGCTGCGCCGGCACCTGCGCAGCACCGATGTGCCGGCCCGCCTCGGCGGTGACGAGTTCGTGGTGATCCTGCCGCGCACCGACATCGACGAGGCGTTCGCCGCATTCCTGCGGCTGCAGGCGGCGGTACGCGCGCACCCGTGGCACACGATCGCGCCCGGCCTGGCCGTGACCATCACCGTCGGCGTGGCGGCCGCGTCCGGCGACGCCGACCCGGAACGGCTGCTGTCCCAGGCGGACGCCGCGCTGTACCGCGGCAAGCACGCCGGCCGGGACACGGTCAGCCGCTGACATCCACCGATCGGTGGACCCGGGTGGCCGCGTGGTTGACCGCCGGAATCGACCGCCACCCCCGCCACCGCCCGCTGCCCGGTCGATCCGCCGGGCCGGCCGCGCCGCGACGCTGGAGCGCGGCCTGCCCACCTCCGGCGGCGCCTGACGGAGGGTGCGACGAGGGTTCCCGGGAGTCACTACGGGATTTATGGTTGTAGATATTTATCCTCTTCAACACCTAGGGGTGTGCATGTCTCGACCACGCTGGGGGGTGCGCACGGCTCGACGCGACGCCCTCACGCTCCTGGTGGCCGTCGCCGCGGTGGTGACGGTGGTCCTCGCCGGGCCGCGCCCGCCCGCCGCCGTCGCCAACCCGAACCAGCTCTTCGTCTACCGGGTCGCGGCGGCCAGCGACGAGGCCGTGCAGCGGCTCTTCGACCGTGGCTTCGACGTCCTGGAAGACCGCTCCGGCGCCGACGTGCTCGTGCTCGGCAACGCGGCGACCGCCCACCGGTTGCGCGCGGCCGGCTTCGCGGCGGCCGTCGTCGAGAAGGTGGAGACCGGCGGCTGGCAGCCACCCAGCACCCGGCTCGTGCCCGACGCCAAGCCGCTGGCCGTCGCTCCGATCGACGAGACGTACGACGGCGGGTACCACACGGTCCGCGCGCAGTACGCCCACCTCGACAAGGTCGCGGCGGACCATCCCACGCTCGCCACCGTCGTGGACTACGGCGACTCGTTCCTCAAGCAGCGCAACCCGGCCACCGGGTACGACCTCAAGGCGATCTGCCTGACCCGCAAGCGGGCCGGGGACTGCGCGCTGACCCCGCAGGCGCCCAAGGCACGGTTCCTGCTGATGACTCAGATCCACGCCCGGGAGATCGTGACCGGCGACATCGCGTGGCGGTTCATCGACCACCTGGCCGTCAACTACGGCAGCAACACCCAGGTCACCAACCTGCTCAACACGATCGAGGTGTGGGTGGTGCCGATCGTCAACCCCGACGGCGTGGACCTCGTGCAGCAGGGCGGCACCCGGCCGTTGCTGCAACGCAAGAACCTCGACGACGTCAACGGCACAAGCTGCCCGCGCCGGCCGTCCGGCTCCGGCCAGACCGGCGTGGACCTCAACCGCAACAACGCCAACCACTGGGGCGGCGCGAGCACCAGCCGCAACCCGTGCAGCGAGGTCTACCCGGGCCCGGCCGGCAACAGCGAACCGGAGACCAGGGCGATCCAGCGGCTGTTCCGGCAACTGTTCGCCGACCAGCGGGGTCCGGCGGACACCGACGCCGCGCCGGTCACCACCCGCGGTGCGATGATCTCGATGCACTCCTTCGCCGGCATGAACCTGTTCCCCTGGGCCTTCAACAGCGGCCGACACGCCCCCAACGACGCGGCGCTGCGCCGGATCGCGGCACACATGAGCCAGCTCAACGGGTACCGGTTCGGTCAGCCCGGCGAGATCCTCTACAACGCGTCGGGTACCAGTGACGACTGGTCCTACGGGGAGCTGGGCATCGCCAGCTTCACGATCGAGGCGCGTAGCTGCGGCAGCTTCACGCCCGCGTACTCCTGCACGACCACGGACTTCGCGAAGAACCTGCCGGTACTGATGTATGTCGCCGGCCTGGCGCCGGCACCGTACCGGGCCTGATCTGGTGGTTCCGGGAGACGGAGAGCGGCAGGCGCAGGCCCGCCGCTCTCTTGTCGATAGATGGGACGTTTCCGGCCGTGATGTGCATCGTCGCCGGGTGAGTCCGCGGGCCGGGGTGCCTTGACATCGGATGTATTTGCCGAATACCGTTCGCGAGACGGCGGCCATAGACGCCTGTCTTTTCCTCCCCCCAGGGAAGGGATGAGTCATGTCGATTCCTCGCCGGGTCCGGCTGCTCCTGACCACCGGCCTCCTGGCCGCCGCAGCGGGCGGCGCGGTCACCCTGTCCGGACCGTTCGCGTCGGCAGCGGTCGCCGGCGACGTCTTCGTGGCGCCCAACGGAAACGACAGCAACCCGGGTACCCGCGCCGCGCCGGTGAAGACCCCGCAGCGGGCGCAACAACTGGTCCGGGCCCTGAACGGCAACGTGAGCGCCGACGTGACCGTCGTGCTCGCGGACGGCTTCTACCGGCTGTCCAGTCCGCTGGTGCTGACCGCCGCAGACTCCGGTACCAACGGGCACAACGTCATCTGGACCGCCGACAACGGCGCCCGGCCGGTGTTCGCCGGCTCCGCGCGGATCACCGGCTGGACGCGGATGTCGGCGGGCAGCCCCATCTTCGTGGCCCAGGCACCGGCCGGGCTGAAGACCCGCCAGCTCTACGTCAACGGCACCCGCGCGGCGCGGGCGCACGGCGCGCGGCCCAACGACCTGACCGGACGCAGCCCCAACGGGTACAGCGGCGGCGGCGCGACGATGGCCGCGTGGCGCAACCCCAGCGGGGCCCGGCCGCAGCTGGAGTTCGTCTACACCGGAGGCCTCGGCGCCTGGACCGAACCGCGCTGCCCGGTCGCGTCGTTCTCCGGCGCGGCGGTCAACATGGCCCAGCCGTGCTGGCGAAACTCCACCACCCGCGCGTGCTGCTTCAACGACCCCAAGCACCGCGCGTACAACCTCGTCGGCCGCGCCTCCATCACCGAACAACCCACCCAGGTGGAGAACGCCTTCCAGTTCCTGTCCGCGAGCACGCCCGGCCAGTGGTTCCTCGACCAGGGCGACAGCAAGCTGTACTACGTGCCACGCGCCGGGGAGAACATGGCCACGGCCGACGTCGAGGCACCGGTGCTGGAGAAGCTCATCGACGGCAACGGCACGGCCAGCGCGCCGATCCAGCACATCGTGTTCAACGGGATCCAGTTCTCCTACGCCACCTGGCTCGGACCCAACGGCGGGGACGGGTTCTCCGAGATCCAGGCCAACTACCAGGTGACCGGACCCGAAGGGGCGGCCCGGCAGGCGCTGTGCGACGTGGCGCCGCCCGAGGTACACGGCACCTGTCCGTACGCGGCGTGGACCCAGGCCCCGGCCAACGTCTCGCTGACCTTCGACCGCAACGTGCAGTTCACCAACAACGCCTTCGTGCACCTCGGCGCGGCCGGGCTCGGGTTGGGCAACGGTACCCAGAACGCGCTCGTCAAAGGCAACGTCTTCACCGACACGTCCGGCAGCGGAATGCAACTCGGCAACGTCAACATGCCGACCGCGACCGGCGCCGCGCAGACCCTCAACAACACCATCGCCGACAACCACGTCTTCAACGTGCCGGCCGAGTACCACGGCGGGATCGGCATCGACATCGGGTACGCGGCGAACACGAAGGTCATCCACAACCAGATCGACCACACCGCCTACACGGCCGTCTCGATCGGCTGGGGCGGCTGGCCGGACAAGGTCGCGCAGCGACCCCGGCCGAACTTCACCCACGACAACTCGATCTCCAACAACCTCATCTTCAACCACATGTCGATGCTCAACGACGGCGGTGCCATCTACACCCAGGGCCTGACCGGCACGTCGCTCGCCAACGGCGAGAGGGTCACCGGCAACCTGATCCACGACCAGACCGGCAAGGGCCACGTCATCTACACCGACAACGGCTGCACCTTCGAGAGCATCATCGGCAACGGCATCTACAACACCGGTGCGGCCAACGCGTGGGGCAGCCAGCATCACAACTACCTGCCGGGTGCCACGACCGTGAACGACCCGACCGACGTCGAGAACAACTTCTGGATGAACGGCACGGCCAACACCACCAAGAACGGCGTCATCATCAAGGGCAACACGGCGATCACCAGCCCGAACCAGATCCCGTCCAGCATCGTCACCAACGCCGGCCTGGAGCCGGGCTTCAAGAGCCTGCTGAACTGGAAGCAGGCACCACTGCCCCCGGTCCGCTAGCCGGCACGCAGATCTTGGACGCTGGTACCCCTCCAGGGGGTGCCAGCGTCCAAGATTTCGCCGCTACGGCTGGACCTTCGTCACGAACTCCGTCGTGTACGTCTTGCCGAGGTCCACCTTGTCCTTCTTGCCCTGCACGCTCGGCGAGAACTGGCTGAGCACCTCCAGCACGTTCTTCGCGCCCTCCTCCTTCATCTTCCCGTCGGCGTTGAACATGCGGACCGAGTCACCGATCGCCTTGACGTAGAGGTCCATCCCGGCGTTGGCGTAGTCGCTGGGCATCTTGGCGGCGATGTCGGCCGCGGACTTGCCCTGCAACCAGTGCAGCGTCTTGACGAACGCGTTGGCCAGCTTCTGCACGGCGGCCTTGTGCGCGTCGACCCACGCGCAGTCCATGTAGAGGGAGCTGGCCGGGTACAGGCCGCCGAGGGCGGCGCGGGTACCGGCCTCGGTACGCATGTCCAGCAGGATCTTCGCCTTGCCGGTGGTCATCAGCTGCGCGACCGTCGGGTCGGTGGTCATGCCGGCATCGATGCCGCCGTTGTCCAACGCGGCGATGAAGGTCTGCCCGGCCCCGGCCTTGACCGTGGTGTACGAGCCCTTCGGCAGGCCCGCCTTCGCCGCCAGGTACTGGGTGAGGAAGTCGGTCGACGAGCCCTGGCTGGTGACGCCGAGCTTGTGGCCCTTGAAGTCGGTCGGGCTCTTGATCTGGTCGGCCTTGGCCGTCGCGACCACCTCGACCTCGCCGGGGATGTCGGCGAACTGCACGACGCTCTCGATGCACTTGCCCTTGGTCTGCAGGTCGATCGTGTGGTCGTAGAACCCGACGACACCCTGGACGTCCCCGGAGATCAGCGAGTTCTCCGCGGTGACTCCGGCTGGCTCCGTCAACAGGCTCACGTCGATGCCTTCGGCCTTGAAGTAGCCGAGCTGCTCGGTGAGCTTGGCCGGCAGGTAGATGACTTTGTCGATGCCGCCGACCATGATGGTGACTTTCGGCAGTGGCGCCGCGGCGCCGCCGCCGGCGCTCGGCGCGGTACCGCGGCATCCGGCCAGGACGGCCACCGTCACGACGGCCAGCCCGATGGCGAGCTTCTTCATGGGAGTACTCCTTAGATCTGGACTTCGGCGGAGGCGGCCGGCGGGCGCCAGCGCAGCAGGCGGTTCTCGGCCGCGGTCAGCGACCATTCGGCGAGCAGGGCGATGACCGTGGTGATGATCATTCCGGCGTAGATACCGGCCGGGTCGAAGGTGCCCTGCGCGGTCGCGATGAGCAGGCCCAGGCCCTTGTCGGCGCCCGTGTACTCACCGACCACCGCGCCGATAAGCGCGAACCCGAACGCGGAGTGCAGTGACGCGAGGATCCACGAGGTGGCGCTGGGTACCACGATCGCGAGCAGCACCTGGCTCCGGCTGGCGCCCAGGATCCGGGCGTTGTTCACCAGGTCCCGGTCGACCTCGCGGGCACCCTGGAAGGCGTTGAAGAACACCGCGAAGAAGACCAGTACCACCGCCGTGGCGACCTTCGAGGACAGCCCGAGCCCGAACCAGATGACGAACAGCGACGCGAGCACGATCCGGGGTACCGCGTTGGCCGCCTTGATGAACGGCGCCGCCACGTCGGCGAGGAACCGGGCGCGGCCGAGCAGGATGCCGAGGATCACCCCGGCGAGCGCTCCGATGATGAAACCGCCGACCGCCTCCTCCAGGGTGACCGCGATGTTCGTCCACAGTGGACCGAGGGAGGTCCCCTTGGTGACCCACTCGACGAGCCGGTGCCAGATGGCGCTGGGCTTGGAGTAGTAGAACGGGTCGATCCAGTACGTCGCGGCGATCTGCCAGGAACCGAGCCACAGCACGACGGCGAGGACCCGCACGGTCCAGACCCGGATGCGGCGGCGCCACCGGGCCGCAACGGCGTCGGCAAGCACGTTGGTGTCGGTGGGCGCGTCGGTGGTGGCCAGCACGTCGGTGTCGGTCAGCACGTCGGTGCGGACGGCCGTCTTACGCGGCATCGCGGACCGCCTCCTCCCGTGACTGGGTGCGGGAGCGGGCCACCTCTTCGCGCAGGCTCTCCCACACTTCCCGGTAGGTCTCCAGGAACGCCGTGGTAAGCCGGATCTCCTCCACGTCCCGCGGCCGTTCCAGCGGTACGGGGAAGCTCGCCTTCACCGTGGCCGGGCTGGCGGTCATCACCACCACCCGGTCGGCGAGCGCGATCGCCTCCTCCAGGTCGTGCGTCACGAACACCACGGCCGCGCCGGTACCGGCCCACAACCGCAGCAGCTCGTCCTGCATCAGCCCGCGGGTCTGCACGTCGAGCGCGGAGAACGGCTCGTCCATGAGCATGATCTCCGGCTCGTTGACCAGCGTCTGGGCCAGTGCGACGCGCTTGCGCATCCCGCCGGAGAGCTGGTGCGGGTAGTACCCCTCGAAGCCGGCCAGCCCGACCCGGAGCACCCAGCCCCGGGCGTGGTCGCGGGCCTGCGCGCGGGACGCGCCCCGGAAGCGCGGCCCGGCGGCCACGTTGTCCAGGACCGACCGCCACGGCATCACCGCGTCGGTCTGGAACATGTACCCGACCCCGGCCGGGATGCCGCGGACCGGTTCGCCGCGGACCAGGACGGTACCGGCGGACGGCGGTTCGAGGCCGGACACCAGGGCCAGCGTCGTGGACTTGCCGCAACCGGTGGGACCGACGACGGCGACGAACTCGCCGGCCGCGACGTCGAAGGTGAGATCGTGCACGGCGGTGTGCACGCCCCCGGAGGCGGTACGGAAGCGTTTGGTCGCCCCCCGCAAGGCGATCACGGGATCAACGGTCATCGCTGGACCGTAAGAGATTTCCGGAGTGCTGCGAAGTCTTGTCGAGCTTGTGGCCCCAAGCCGTGTTGACGATGTTTTGAACGTTTCGCACGCGGAGTAGGGTCCGGTCATGAGGGCCCCCCGGGTGCGCTTCGCCCGGCAGATGCTGGCGCTGCAGATCGGCGTGGTGACGCTGGTGGTCGGCGTGGGGTTCACGCTGATCGGGTGGCTGCTCGACACCGAGCTGACCAAGCAGTACGAGCAACGCGCGCTGGCCGTGGCGCGCACCGTCGCGGCCGACGCGGTGATCGGAAACGCCGCCGCCCGGCACGATCCGGAGCACGTGGTACAGGCGCGGGCGGAGGCCGTCCGGGCGCGCACCGGTGCGCTGTTCGTCGTGGTGACCGACCGCACCGGGCTGCGCCTGTCGCATCCCAACCCGGATCTGCTCGGCCAGCCGGTCAGCACCGACCCGTCGGCGGCGCTGTCCGGCCGGGAGGTCGTGATCGTCGAACGGGGCACGCTCGGCCGGTCCGCGCGCGCGAAGGTGCCGCTGCGCGACGGTACCGGCGCCGTCGTCGGCGAGGTGAGCGTGGGCTTCGCGACCGACGAGATCCGCGGCGAGGTGGTGCAGCGGCTCGGCCTCGTCGCGCTCTTCGCCGGTGCCGCGCTGCTGCTCGGGGTCGCCGGTTCGGTGCTGCTCGCCCGCCGGCTCAACCGGCTCACCCTCGGCCTGGAACCGCACGAGCTGGCCGAGCTGGTGCAGGAGCGGGAGGCGGTCCTGCACGGGATCGGCGAGGGGGTGCTCGCCGTCGACGCGGCCGGGCGGGTGTCGGTGTGCAATGGGGAGGCCAGCCGGCTGCTCGGCGTCGAGGTGGCACCGGGTACCCCGGTCGCGGAGCTGGACCTGCCGCCCCGGCTGCGCGCCGCGCTCGACGCCGACTCACCCGCCGACAACGTCATCGCGCTCGCCGGCGAACGGGTGCTCGTCGCCAACTATCGCGCGGTCCGCCGCGACGGGCGCGACCTCGGCGGGGTACTGACCCTGCGGGACCGCACCGACCTGGAGACGCTCACCCGGGAGCTGGACTCGGTACGGGCGCTGACCAAGGCGCTGCGCGCGCAGCGGCACGAGTTCGCCAACCGGCTGCACACGATCGCCGGGCTGTTGCAGATCGGCCACCACCGCGAGGCGGTGGAGTATCTGCACACGCTCTCGACCGGCTCGGTCACCGCGCTCGGTCCCGGTACCGATGCGGTGAAAGACCCCTATCTCCAGGCGTTCGTCGCCGCCAAGACCGCGGAGGCGGCGGAGAAGGGGGTACGCCTGGAGCTGGGCGAGACGAGCTGGGTACCCGGCCGGGTCGTCGCGCCCGTCGAAGTCACCACGGTCGTCGGCAACCTCGTCGACAACGCGCTGGAGGCCGCGCGGCTCGGCGCCCGGCGCCCGGCCTGGGTCGAGCTGTCCCTGCTCGCCGACGGCGACACCCTGCACGTGTCGGTGCTCGACTCCGGTGACGGGGTACCCGACGAGCTGCGCGAGGAGATCTTCCAGGCGGGAGTGTCCACCCGCGACGGTGACGACCACGGTCTCGGGCTGGCGCTGGCGCAGCACGCCGCCCGGGCCCGGGGCGGCCAGATCCGGCTCGCCGACACGGGTTCGGCCGCCGACGCGAGCTCCGCCGGACACGGGGCGGTCTTCGTGGCACGACTGCCCGCGGCGCTCGGGGACGGGCCGGGACCATCCGCAATGGAGGGTGACCCGTGATCCGGGTGCTCGTCGTGGAGGACGACTTCCGGGTCGCCGCGCTGCACGTGGACTTCACTCAGCGGGTGGCCGGGTTCACGGTCGTCGGCACCGCCCGTACCGCCGCGGAGGCGCGCACCGCGATCCGCGAACGCGCACCCGACCTGGTGCTGCTCGACGTGTACCTGCCCGACGAGTCGGGCCTGGACCTGCTGGCGGAGCTCGACCGCGACACCATCATGCTCACCGCGGCCAGCGACGCCGTCACGGTACGCCGGGCCTACGCGCGGGGCGCGCTCAACTACCTCGTCAAGCCGTTCACCGCGGAGCAGCTCGCCGACCGGCTCACCGCCTACGCGCACTACCGGGCCGTGCTGCTGCGCGACCGGACGCTGAACCAGGACGAGGTCGACCGCGCCATCCGCCTGCTCCACGACGGGGACCGCCCGGCCGCGCCGAAGGGGCAGTCCGCGGTGACCATACGCCTCGTGGCCGATGTGTTGCGCGCGGCCGGCGAGCCGTGCAGCGCCGCCGCGGTGGCCGCCGAGCTGGGCATCGCGCGCGCCACCGCCCAGCGCTACCTCGCCGCGCTCGCCCAGGACGGCGTGGCCACGATGACCCTGCGGTACGGCGCGACCGGCCGGCCCGAACACCTGTACACCTGGACCGGTCCCGGCTGAGCGGTCCGGCGGCTGGCTCCGTCACCGCGTGAGATGGGCGGGCAGCCGGAACCGCTCCGGTACCCGGTCCCCGCGCCCGGTGCACAGATCGGCGGCCAGCTCCCCGATCAGCGGCGCGAACTTGGCCCCGTGCCCCGAGCACGCCGAGCAGACCACCAGCGGTCCCACCCGGTCGAGCACGAAGTCCTCGTTGTCCGTCGTCGTGTACAGGCAGGTGCTCTCGTTGCGCGGCAAGGGTTCCAGGCCGGGCAGGTACCGCTCGACGTAGCCGGTCACCAGCCGGCGGGTCTCCTCGTCCACGACGCCGGTACGGGTGTCGGGCGACGTTTCGGGGCCGACGAAGTGCGCGCCGACCTTGATGTCGCCGTCCGGCCCGCCGTCGCGCCCGCCCGGCAGGCCGTACATGACGGTGTCCTGTTCGACGTGGATGAACGCGGGCCAGCGCGCGGTGCGGTCCCGGCGCGGGAAGTGGAACACCCGCTGTTCGGTCACGGTCAGCCGGGGCAGGTCGACCAGCCCGGCGAGCAACCCGGGCAGCCACGCGCCGGCCGCGATCACCGCGGTGCCCGCGTGCACCGCACGGTCAGGCAGCACCAGCCGTACCCCGTCCGCGCCGGGCTCGATCCGTGACACCGGCGTCCGGGGGTACCACCGCGCTCCGGCCCCGACCGCCAGCCGGACCATGACGGCGACCGCGCGGTCCGGGTCGAGGACACCGGCCTCGGCCTGGTACATCACCGGTCCGGTGAAGACCAGGCCCGGCCAGCGGGCGGCCGCCTCCCGTGCGGTGAGCAGCTCGACCGTGACCCCGGCAGCGCGCAGGATCTCCGCCAGCCCTTCCGGGTCGCGCCGCGGGCCGTGGTCGACGGCGCCGGTCTGGCGGATCAGCTCCTCGCCCGCCGCCTCGACCGGGCGCCACCGCTCGCGCGCCTGCCCGGCGAGCGCGACATAGAGCGGATCCGGGTAGGCCCACCGGAAGATGCGCGCGCTGCCGTGGGAGCTGCCGGCCCGGTGACCCGGTTGGCGGGCGTCGAACAGCGCGACCGTGCCGCCCTGCCGAGCCAGTGCCCACGCCGTGGCGGCGCCCATCAGCCCGGCACCCACCACGGCGACCTCGACGTCGGTGTGGCTCATCCGCCGACGGTACCCCTGATAGATCAAGAGCGGGCGCGGTCAGCCCGCATCGTCCGTCCAGCCCACGCTCTCCACCACCAGCCCGGTGGCCGGTCGCCGGGGCGGCCGGGGGTTGACTGGCCGACAGCCCGGGCCCGGATCTCGCTGGTCCCCGGTAGCATGAAGCCTCGCCGAGCCCACCGACCGTGATCGAGAATCGATGCGCTGCCCCTCCTGTGGCCAGGATGCCGACCCGGCCAACGCGCTCTGCCCGTACTGCCACACGGCGCTGCACATCCCCGCCGCGCCGACCTCGCCGTACGCGGGCGGCCCGGGGCCCTACGGGCAAGGCCCACCACCGCACGGGCAGGGTCCCGTTCCCCACGGACAAGGGCCGCCGCCCTACGGGCAGGGGCCGCCGCCACACGGCGGGCATGAGTACAACCAGGCGCCGTACACCCCGCCTCCGGCGCCCTGGCCCGACCAGGGGCCCGCGCCGGGCGGGTACGGACCCGGCGGCTACGGACCGGGCTACGGCCAGCCGGACGGTGGCTGGCCGTCCGGCAACTACCAGATCCTGGAGCCCGGGGCCCCACCCGAGCGGCCCCGCTCCCCGCTGGTCTGGCTCGTCGTCGGGATCGCGGTGGTACTGCTTGCCGCGGGTGGGGTCATCGCGTTCGTGAAGCTCACCAGCAAGCACCCCACCGTGCCCGTGCTGGGGAGCTCCGGGCCACCGGCGACCACCGGCGCCCCGCCCACGACAACCCGCGGGTCCGACGCGAAGGCCCAGGCCAACGCGATCGACCAGCTGCTCAACGCGAGCAGCGCGAGCCGGCAGAAGCTCAGCCCGGCGCTCACCGCGGTCGACAACTGCGCTGACATGAGCGGCGCGATCACCACGCTGCAGCAGGTCACGACGGAGCGCGACACGCAGGTCCAGCAGAGCCAGAGCCTGGTGGTCGACCAGCTCCAGAACGGCGCGCAGCTACGTTCGACGCTGACCCAGGCGCTGACCTTCTCGCTGCAGGCGGACCAGAAGTTCACCGCATGGGCCCAGGCGGTCGCGCAGACCGGCTGCCCCGGCCAGGCCCCGCACGAGGACAACTATGCCGCCGCCCAGGCGGCGTCGGCTTCGGCCACCACGAGCAAGCAACAGTTCGTGGCACTGTGGAACCCGGTCGCCGCCACCTACGGCCTGCCGACGCGCACGGAGTCCACGGTCTGACCCGGGGGGCCGGCCGCCGAAACGACCGGCCCCGGGCGCCGGCTACCAGCCGATGCCCAGCGTGAGCAGGTTCGGCGGGTCGCTGTTGCCGAGGATCTGCACCGAGCTCTGGTCGTTGACGTCGTCGTAGGCGAACGCGTACGACCGCTTGTTGACGCTGATGCCGTGGAAGAAGGCGGCGTAGTCGTCCCTGGGGTTGGTCTGGTAGTACTTCGCCGGGTCGAACCAGAAGGCGGTGTCGAGTGCCACGCCACGGTGGAACGCCGCGCAGAAGTCCCGGCCCACCGCCCGGATGAGGTCGTTGCCGCCCACCTCGGTGGGCAGCGCCAGCGCGCCGGAGCACTCGACCACCTCGGTACTGGTCGGCTTGCGCACGCTGAACGGCGCGCCGTCGTTGGTCCGGGTACCGGTCAGCACCCCGCCCGACACCCGGCCGGTCAGGATGACCCCGTGGTCGTTCTCCGTCCACTGGTGGGTGGTGTAGAAGTTCCACACCTGGTCGATGTAGGCCTGGAAGTAGTTGGCCTGAGCACCTGCGGGCTTGAACGCCGTCGACGTGCGCGGGGCCAGGATCCGGAAGGTGTTGGCCAGCCGGCGGAACGCCGGGGCGACCGCCGCCTGATAACCGGACATGACCTGGGCGCGGGATTGCGTGATGCCGGCCGTGCGGTCGTACCCGCTGGCGGCCTGCTGCAGGCGCACGGTCAGCGGGAAGCCGAACTGGTCGACCTGCGTGGTGTTCCCACCGAACGGCGTCTGCCCGAAGACGTAGGTGTACTCGTACCAGTCGAAGTACACGTCCTGGTTCGGATCGCTCGGGTTGTTGAGGTCCGGCCCGCCCCAGCCCCGGTTGTCCGGCGAGACCGGGAGGTAGACCGGCGAGCCGAGCGAGATGTAGACCCGGCCGCCGGTGGTGAACGTCGGGATGTTCACGGTGGTCGCCCGCGCCAGCGAGAACGACATGTTCGGATAGTTGCGGCCGTTCTTCGTCAGGTGACCGGGTGCGTCGGTGTCGGCGTGGTTGATGTGCGTCCAGCTACCGTTCGGCTTGAGGTAGCTCCACTCGCCGGGGCTGCCCATGCCGATGATCGTGATGAAGATCTGGTTGTTGGCCCACCGGCCGCCGGTGTTGTTGGCGAACCGCATCGGGAAGGTCCCCGGTCCGCCGCCGCCGCAGTTGTTGCCGCAGCCGGCGCCGATCGTGTACGTCCCGCCCGCGACCGCCGACTTGGCCAGCCCGGACTTGGTACCGATGGCCCGCAGCGTCCGGGTCGATGAGATGGTGATCGGCCCGGTGTAGGTCTGGGAGGAGCCGGTCGGGGTGGACCCGTCCAGCGTGTAGTGGATGACCGCACCCATGGTCGAGGTCGTGATGGCCACCTGTACCGAAGCGGCGTAGCTGCCCGGTCCCGGGCTCAGGACCGGCCTCGCCACCGTTCCCGGATCGCCCCCGCCACCCCCGTGGGTGTAGCTGAACTTCGGCGTATCGAACAGCGGCCCTCCCTTCTCGTAGGTGAACCAGTAGCTGATCACCGTCCCCGTCGCCAGCGCGCTGACCGTCTGCCCCCAGGTACCCGCGTTGTTGGCCATCCGGAAGTTCTGTTGCGGCTGACCGGCGATCAAGTAGTGGACATCGACCAGCGCTGACGCGGTCGTCGGCTTGAACCAGATCTTCGCCTGGGTCGCCCCGAGCGAGGTGACGCCTTGCGTGTAGTCGGTCGCCGCGTACGCGACGACCGCGGTGGCGATACCACCACCGACCAGGGCAAGCGTTGCGAACAGTGCGATCAGGAACCGCGGGCGTGACCGTGCGAACAGGTGAGCCGTCATGGCTGCCTCCGAGGACCAGCGGATGGTTCGCGGAGGGGCGGGCTCCGCATGAGAGCGCTCTCTTTGCCATTTTGATAGCTGGCGGATGACCAGTTTGTCAACAGCCATCGATATGTGCCCCGCTGTAATCGGACGGATGCCGCACGTGGGGCGCCCCGCGTCCAAGATCTACCCGCCCAGGATTAGCCGTGCATCGGGCGGGGTACCAGTGACCATCCGCTTATCCCCGGTTTAGAGTCGGAGTTCGATATGGTCATCCTGGGTGTGATCCTGCTTATTCTGGGTCTGCTCCTGCACGTGTCGATCCTGACGACCATCGGCATCATCCTGCTGGTGATCGGAGCGGTCCTGTTCCTGCTGGGCTCGGTGGGCCGGCCGATCGCGGGCCGCCGCCACTACTGGTAGCCATCAGGAAGCGTGACGGCGCCGGTCGGACCGCCCGACCGGCGTCGGCGTCGCGCGTTCACCGATCCGGTCCGCGAAATCCGCCCCATCAGCACCTCCGGTCCGCTACGAATGTCGCAAAGGGTTGACCTGGCCCCCAGATGGGCATGCATGCATGAGAGCGAACGGAGTAACGATGACGGATCAGCAATCCGCCACTCGGCAGACCGTGGATCGCAGCGAAGCGTCCACGGCTGAGCTGGTACGGCTGGCCGCGGAGCAGATCTCCCGGCTCGTCCGCGACGAGTTGCAGCTGGCTCGCGCGGAGATGTCCGTCAAGGCGCGCCGGTTCGGCACCGGCGCGGGTCTGTTCGGCGCCGCGGGTTTCGTGGCGCTGTACGGTGTCGCCGCGCTCCTCATGGCGGCGGTCCTGCTGCTGGCCCTCGTGGTACCCACCTGGCTGGCCGCGCTGATCGTCGCCGTGGCGCTCTTCGCGGTGGCGGGGCTCATGGCGCTGCTGGGCCGGGGCCAGCTCCGCCGCGCGGTACCGGCGACTCCGGAACAGACCCTGAACAGTGTCAGGGCCGACGTGCAGACCGTGGCCCAAGCGGTCAGAAAGAAGGGACACTGATGACTGGCAAGAAGTCCGACACCCCGACCGGCGTCGACGTCGACGACGTCCGGCACAACGTTGCCGAGACCCGCGACGAGCTGGCCCGGACCGCCGAGGAGCTGAACGCGACCACCGCCCGGCGTCCGGTGCGGTGGGGCGGTGCCCTGCTCGGCCTCCTTGCGGCCGCCGCGGCCATCGCGACGGTGCGGTGGCGCCGGTCCCGCCGGCCCAAGAACCGCGCCGACCGGGTCTGGCGCGACGTCAAGGACCGGGCCAAGGACGTCCGCAAGGACGTCAAGAGCAAGGCCAAGGAGGCCAAGCGGGCCGCCCGCCAGATGAGCGGCAAGCTGGGACGGTGAGACAAGCGCCCGGGGAGACTCCCCGGGCGCTCGCCTATGCCCCCACCAAGGTCTGGAAGTCCGCCCGGTCACCCAGGGCGGCCAGGTCGCGGTCCTGCCGCGCCCAGGCCTTCAGCACGGGTACCGCCGCTCGGTCGTTGTACGAGAACGCGTCCGGCAGGTACCGCATGGCGTCGTCCAGCCGGCCCACCCGGGAGAGCCAGCAGGCCAGGTCGTAGCTCGCGTCGGAGAGCGCCTTCGTGGGCAGGTTCGCCCCCCGCAGGGCCTCGTACCACCGGCTGAGCACGCCGATCGACTCGATCACGCGGCCCTTGTCGAGGTGCCAGCCGGCGTAGCCGTGCAGCGGACCCCGCGCGCTCCGGTTGACCACCTCGCGCCACACGTACTGTGGATGGTCGCGCCGGATCCCCGGCTCCGCGGCGAGCAGGTCCTCGTCGGCCTCGTCCAGCTCGGCGAGCAGCCCGGTCAGCGCGTGATGGCCGGCGGCGTGCAGCTGCGCCCAGGTGCCCACCTCGGTCACCTCGACGGGGGCGCAGTCGTCGAACACCTCCCCCGCCCGCACCGTGCGCAGTAGGTCGGCCGCGCTGCGCCGGGCCGCCACCGTCCGGGCCACCAGCTCCCGCAGGGCCGGCTCGTCGCGCTCGTCCCCGAGCGAACGGTCCAGCGTCCACTCCTCATTCCGCGCGGCTTCGAGCAGTCGCCGTACCCCCGCCCGCAGCGGTCGTGACTCCATCTCCCGCTCCTCCCTCGATCAACCCCTTCAGTGAAACACGCACGTTTCATACGCGCAACACCCGTGGTATGATCACCGGTATGGAGGACCGGTTGCTGGACGCCGCCGTGACGGTGCTCGACGAGCACGGGTATGGCGGGCTGACCCTGGAACGGGTGGCGGAGCGGGCCGGGCGCTCCCGGGTCACCCTGTGGCGCCAGGGGGTCACCCAGGACAGCCTGATCGACGGGCTGCTGGCCCGGCTGACCCGGGACTACCGCGACGCGATGTGGCCGGCGTTGGCCCACCCGGGCACCGGTGCGGACCGGCTGCGCTGCGCCCTGTCGGCGCTGTGCGACGTCGCCGACCGGCACCTGCATCTGTTGACCGTCAACGACGACGTCTTCCATCTGGCCGCTCAGCGGGTCCGCGACATCACCGGGCAGGGATTCACGTTTCTCGATCCGTTCACCACGGCGCTGCGGGCCGGCGCGGCGGACGGGACACTGCACCCGCCGGACGGTCCGGTGGCCGATCTGGCGGATGCGGTCTTCAACAGCGTGTGTTGGGGGTACGTGCACCTGCGGCACCGGCACGGCTGGTCGGACCGGCGGGCCCGGCACCCGGTGCTCACTATCGCGCTCGCCGGTGTCGGCGCGAGCGCATAGGCTTCGCCTCGTGGCGACTCTCCTGTCCGTCAACCTCGGCACCGCCCGGCACAACCCCGCCGAGCGGGGCGGACTCACCGGCATCGACAAACGCCCGACCACCGGCCCGGTACCGGTCTCCGCGCCGCCCGCCAGAGGCGTCGGCGGGCTCACCGGTGACACGGTGGCCAGCGAAGCACACCACGGCGGACCCGACCAGGCGGTATACGCCTACGCCCGGGAGGACCTCGACGACTGGGCCGCCGATCTCGGCCGGCCGCTGCACAACGGAATCTTCGGGGAGAACCTCACCACGTCGGGCATGGACGTCACCGGTGCGCTGATCGGCGAGCGGTGGCGGGTCGGCGACACGGTGGTCCTCGAGGTGTCGGCACCCCGGATCCCGTGCGACACTTTTGCCCGGTGGATGGCTGAAGAGGGTTGGGTCACCCGCTTCACCCGGAAGGCCCGGCCGGGAGCATACCTGCGCGTGGTCACCCGCGGCGCGGTCCGCGCCGGTGATCCGGTCGTCCGGCTCAGCCGCCCGGATCACGACGTCACCGTCGCGCTGACGTTCCGGGCGCTGACTCTGGAGCCCGAACTCCTCCCGCGAGTGCTCGCCGCGGCGGCATTGGCGGAGAAGCACCGGGCGGTGATCGCCCGGCGCATTGGAGAGTCACGGACGTGAATACGACGAGGGAGCGGGTGAGCCACCCGCTCCCTCAGTCATCGGGTCACTTGCCGGCGGGCAGCCGGCCTTCGTTGCGCAGCCGGCGGATCCAGCTCTGCGCGGTGTATCGCGGTACCTGGTAGTGCCGGGCGACGGCGGTGACTCCGCCGAGCTCTTCGAACACCTGGACGAGGTCTTCGGGCGCCCGCCGGTAGGCACGCTCGCCGCCGGTCGCCGCCTTGCCGCCCTTCGCCGCCCGGGCCGACTTGCCGGCGCGCTTGGTGGCCTTCGTGTCCGCCGGCTTGGCGGCACCGCGGCCGGCCCCGCGCGTGGCACGGGTAGCGCGGGCGCGGGGTCGGGGCGCCGCCGGTTCCGCGGTGGCTTGCGTGGGCTGTGCGGTGGTCGCGGGAATCGCCGCCGGCCCCGTCGGGGTGATCGCACGCAGCAGGAGGTCCAGATCGACGGCGGGGAGTTGCTGCGGGGACAGTCCCGCGGCCGCGCCCGCCCGCACGAGGAGTTCGGTGATCCGTGCCGCGTTGTCAGACACGTCGACGCGCAAGGTGGTACTCGCGCGGGTGGTGTCATCCGGCGTGATGGTGATGGTGTACGAGCTCATGGTTGTTGCCTTCATTCTCGACGCGGACGGGACCTGTGGGGGGTGAGGCAAACCTACTCGTGAGATCACAATACGCCAAGTAGTCAGGGCTTCGAGTTGCCTTCGGACACGCCACGTCCATACCGCTCGAACGCAGAGTGTCCGGTTCCGCCTCCACAGTGGACTCCCGAGAGTCGTCGGGAGAAGTCACCACCCCATACGCCGGCATCGACGTCGACCACAGACATCGATGAGTCGCGATCTATTACATAGGTCATTAGTAACGGTCCGAGCCAGTTAGCACACGGTGCGTAGCCGGACAACTCCCCTGTTGACGTGGATGCCATTGAGGTATTTAGATGTAGACGTCTGATAGGAAGGCAGCCTGACAATTGCCGATTCCCCCTTCGGAGGCACCCCCGTGCGCAGAAAGCTCAGAATCGTCATCCTGGTGGCCGGCCTGGCCATGGCGTCGTTCGCCGCCGTGCCGGCGATCGCCGGCACCATCGCCAAGCCCGCCGTCGCGGGCCCGACCATCCAGCAGCTGCTCAGCCGCGCGTCGAAGGGCTGCACCAAGGTCTCGAAGGGCAACTACAAGAGCGACTCGGAGACCTCGGCGAACATCTCGATCTGCAAGGCCGGCTCAGCCTTCGTGTGGAAGGCCGACATGGACGTCGACTGCGACGGCATCCGGACCAACAACTGCAACAAGCAGAAGGACCCGTGGTACCAGGGGCAGACCTCGTTCCAGACCTCCAAGGGCAAGTCGTTCCAGGCGGACCTGACCCACTACTACGTGATCCCGCTACCCAGCTCGCGGTTCAGCTACCAGAAGAGCGGGATCAAGCCGGGCAGCGTCGCGGCGGTCATCTTCAAGAACAAGATGGTGTACGCGGTGTTCGCGGACGAGGGCCCGAGCGACATCATCGGTGAGGCCTCCTACGCGACCGTGCGGGACCTGTCCGTGAACCCGGACCCGAAGAACGGCGGCACCGACGGCCCGGTGACCTACATAGTCTTCCCCGGCCAGGTACCCAACCCGGTGGAGAACAACGGCACCATCGACGCCAAGGGCGCGGCGGCGGCCACCGCGTGGGTGAACAGCTGACATCCGGTGTGGGAAGTCGGCCTGGACCCGAGCGGGTCCAGGCCGACTCATGTCCCGCCTAGAGGCGGGGGTCCACCGGCTCGGTCTCGCAGGCGAGGATCGCGAAGACCAGCTCGTGGCGACGCCAGAGCGGGGCGTCCTCGGCGAGCCGGTCCAGCGCGCCCAGGCCGAGCCAGTGCTCGCGCAGTGCCAGGGCCCGCTTGCGCCCCGGCGACCGCTGCCGCAACGCATCGAGCTGGGCCGGTTCCGGGTACTCCGGGCCGTAGATGATCCGCAGGTACTCCCGGCCGCGGCACTTGATGCCCGGCTGGACCAACCGTCCGTCGCGCCCCCGGGCGGCGAGGCCGGCGTACGGCTTGACGACCATGCCCTCCCCGCCGGCTCCGGTCAGCTCCAACCACCAGCGGGTCGCCTCGGCCACCGCCTCTTCGTCGGCCAGGTCCACCACCCGGCGGGCGGTCGGCGCGAACAGCTCGGGGTCCGCGGCGCACAGCCGGTCGGCCAGGGCCAGGTGCCAGCCGTGGTCGCGGGTGGCGTAGCTGACCCGGTCGCCGGCCAGCACCGCGAACGGCGCGAGCGTCACGCCGGTCAACCCATCGGTGGGGCGCACGTAGCGCCGGTACGCCGACACGTACCGGCGCACGTCCGCGTCCCGGGCGGCGAGCCGGTCGACCAGCGGGCCGACGTCGAGCCCGCGCCCGGCCGCCGCGGTGAGGATGTCCAGCGCGGCAGGCATGGCGGCGGTACCGGCGGCGCCGACGCTCGCGTACTGCTCCCGGATGAGCCCTTCCGCCTTGGCCGACCAGGGCAGCAGCTCGCAGTCGAGAAGCAGCCGTCCGGTGCTCAGCTGGTCCCAGAGCCCGGCGGTGTCGACCGCCGCCCGTACCCGTGCCAGCAGTGCCGCGTTGAGCGCCGGCTCCGCGAAGAACGGCCGCCCGGTGCGGGTGTACACCACGCCGTCGCCGTTCCGGCACACCAGCACGACCGCGCGGGAGCCCATGTGCTTCTCCTCGCACACCACCCGTTCGACGCCTTCGGCGCGGTAGTCCGCGAAGGCCTCGACCGGGTGCTCCAGATAACCGTCCACTGTGGACGCCGAGCACGGCGCCATGGTGGGTGGCAGCCACACCAGCCACGCGGGGTCGACCGCGAACCGGCTCATCGTCTCCAGCGCGGCGGCGGCGTTCTCGGCCGGTACGGTCACCACGCCGTACCCGCTGTCGACGTGGCGGCGGCCGGTGACGTCGGCGAGGTTAAGCGCGCTGTCCTCGCGCGCGGCCGGGCCCAGCGGCCGGGCCGGCGCGTAGTACTGGGCGGCGGCCGGTACCGACACGATCTCCCGCTCGGGGTAGCGCAACGCGGTCAGTGCGCCGCCGAACACCGCACCGGTGTCGAGGCAGATGGTGTTGTTGACCCACTCCGCGGTCGGGGTCGGGGTATGCCCGTAGACGACCGTGGCGGAGCCGCGGTACTCGCGCGCCCACGGGTACCGGACGGGCAGGCCGTACTCGTCGGTCTCGCCGGTGGTGTCGCCGTAGAGCGCGAAGGCGCGGACCCGGCCCGAGGCGCGGCCGTGGTACTGCTCCTTGAGCCCGGCGTGGGCGACCACCAGTCGGCCGCCGTCGAGCACGTAGTGGCTGATGAGCCCGTCGAGGAAGGTGCCCACCCCAGCGACGAACCCCGGCGGCTCGGCGGCGAGCTGGTCCAGCGTCTCGGCCAGGCCGTGGGACACCTTCACCTCGCGGCCGCGCAACTTGCGCAGCAGCTTCTGCTCGTGGTTGCCCGACACGCACAGGGCGGTGCCGGCGGCGACCATGCCCATGACCAGACGCAGCACGCCGGGCGAGTCCGGGCCGCGGTCCACCAGGTCGCCCACGAATACGGCGGTACGCCCGGCCGGGTGCGTGGCGTGCACCGGCCGGCCGGAGTCATCGCGATCCACCGTCCAGCCCAGCTTGGCGAGCAACGCCTCCAGTTCCGCGCGGCAGCCGTGCACGTCACCGATGAGGTCGAACGGACCGGTCAGCTCCGCCAGCGCGGCGGCCAGCAGGCTGGACGCGGCGTACGGCCGGTCGTTGACGTACCGGCCGAGCGTCAAGCCCGCCACCCACCCGGCGCGTCTTGGCGGTCAGCCGGCGCGGGTCCACGTCGAGCAGCAGCGCGGCGGTGCACCGCTGCGCGGTGGCCTCGGGGTAGCAGACGTAGGCCGTACCGGTCGGCAGCGCGAGCGAGTGCACCCGATCGGGATGCTTGACGAGCAGGTACCCGAGGTCGGTCGCGGGGACGTGGGTCGTCGTCACGGTCAGCAGCACCGGCTCAGGATGCCAGGACCCGACCGGCCGCGCGCGGCTATATGTGCGGGTCCACCAGGCGGATGCCACCGGAGCCGGGCCGGTCCATCGTAATGAGGGCGTCCGGTACCCGGTCCAGCCCGATCACGCCGGCGACCAGCAGGTCCGGGCGCAGCACGCCGGACGCGACGAGGCGGAGCAGTTCGGGGTAGGCGTGCGCGGCCATCCCGTGGCTGCCACGCAGCTCCAGCTCGTACCCGATGACGCGGTCCAGCGGCAGCGCCGGCCGGCCGGTCACGGCGGGCAGCAGGCCCACCTGCACGTGCCGGCCCCGGCGCCGCAGGCTCTCCACCGACGCCACGCACGTCTCGACGCTGCCCAGCGCGTCGATCGACACGTGTGCGCCGCCGCCGGTCGCGTCCCGTACCGCCGCCGCCGGGTCGGCCACCGCGCCCGCGTCCACGCATACCGCCGCGCCGAACCGCCGGGCCGATTCCAGCGCCGGCGGGCTCACGTCGACGGCCACCACCCGGGCACCGCAGGCCGCGCCGATCATCACCGCGGACAGCCCGACGCCGCCGCACCCGTACACCGCGAGCCACTCCCCCGCCGCCACCCGGCCCTGGGCCAGCACCGCCCGGAACGCCGTGGCGAACCGGCAGCCGAGCGCCGCCGCCCCGGGATAGGCCAGCTCGTCGGGCAGGCCGACCAGGTTGACGTCGGCCCGTTCGACCGCCACGTACTCGGCGAACGAACCCCAGTGCGTGAACCCCGGCTGGGTCTGCCGCTCGCACACCTGGTGGTCGCCGGCCAGGCAGGTCGGGCAGGTGCCGCAGGCACACACGAACGGCGCGGTCACCCGGTCGCCGGGCCGCCACCGGGTGACCGCCGCGCCGACCGCCGACACGACCCCCGCGAACTCGTGGCCGGGTACGTGCGGCGGGCGCACGTCCGGGTCGTGCCCCTTCCAGCCGTGCCAGTCGCTGCGGCACAGCCCGCTCGCCCGCACCTCGATGACCGCGCCGTGCGGGGCGGGCGCCGGGTCGGGGACCCGGCGCACCTCGGGTACCGCCCCGAACTCGTCGAACACCACCGCCCGCACCGGCCGATCCTTACACACCGGGTACTGGCCCGGGACGCCCGCGCTGGGCAGGATGGGGGAGTGATCCCCATCGAACTCCCCGGCCGGCGCAGCGACGCCTGGTACGCCAAGACCGACCGCGACGGGTTCATCCACCGGGCGTGGATGCGCCGGGGCCTGCCGCCGCACGCGTTTGACGGCCGCCCGCACATCGCGGTGTGCACGACGTGGTCGGACCTGGCACCGTGCAACAGCCATCTGGGCGAGGTCGCCGAGCATGTCAAGCGCGGCGTCTGGGAGGCCGGCGGGGTACCGCTGGAGATGCCGGTACCGGCGCTGGGCGAGACGCTCATGCGGCCGACCGCGATGCTCTACCGCAACCTGACCGCCATGGCCACCGAGGAGCTGATCCGGGCCAACCCGGTCGACGGGGTGGTGCTGCTCGGCGGCTGCGACAAGACGATCCCGGCGCTGCTGATGGGCGCGTGCTCGGCCGACCTGCCGGCGCTCGTGGTCGCCGGCGGGCCGATGCTCACCGGTACCTGGCGGGGCATGCCGCTCGGCTGCGGTACGGACGTGTGGCGGCTGAGCGAGGAGGTACGGGCGGGGAACCTGTCCGCCGCCGAATTCCTCAGCGCGGAGTCGGCGATGATCCGCAGCCGCGGGCACTGCAACACGATGGGTACCGCCTCGACCGTGGCGTGCGTGACCGAGGCGCTGGGGTTCACGTTGCCGGGCAACGCCGGGCTGCCCGCCCCCGACAGCCGCCTGCTGGAGCTGGCGCACCTGGCCGGCAACCGGATCGTCGCCATGGTCGGCGAGTCCCTGACGCCGAGCCGGATCCTGTCGCGCGGCTCGTTCCACAACGCGATCGTCGCGCTCGCCGCGATCGGCGGCTCCACCAACGCCGTGCTGCACCTGCTCGCCATCGCCGGGCGGGCCGGGGTACCGCTGACGCTGGACGACTTCGACGTGGACGTGCCGCTGCTGGTCGACCTGCAACCGGCCGGGCGGCACCTCATGGACGACTTCCACCGGGCGGGCGGGCTGCGCGTGGTGCTGTGCGAGCTGGCCGACCGGCTCGATCCGGCCGCGCTGTCGGTCACCGGCAAGCCGTTGGTGGACGGGCTGGCGGCGGTACCCCCGGGAGATCCGGACGTGATCCGGCCCGCCGCCGATCCGCTGCAGCCGTCGGCCGGGCTGGCCGTCCTGCGCGGCAACCTCTGCCCGGACGGGGCCGTCATCAAGCCGGCCGCCGCGTCGCCCGGCCTGCTGCGCCACCGCGGCCGCGCGGTGGTCTTCGAAAGCCCCGAGGAGGTCCGGCGCCGCCTCGACGACCCGGCCGAGGACATCGACGAGTCCTCGGTACTGGTACTGCGCGGCTGCGGGCCGAAGGGATACCCCGGGATGCCGGAGGTGGGCAACCTTCCGCTGCCCCGCCGGCTGCTGGAGCGCGGGGTCCGGGACATGGTGCGCATCAGTGACGCCCGGATGAGCGGCACCGCGTACGGCACGGTCGTGCTACACGTCGCGCCCGAGTCCGCGATCGGCGGGCCGCTGGCGCTCGTGCGCGACGGCGACCTGATCAGCCTCGACGTACCGGCGCGCAGCCTGCGGCTGGAGGTCGACGAGCGGGACCTGGCCACGCGCCGGGCGGCCCAGCCCGTCGCGGAGCCCCCGGCCGGTGGCTGGACCCGGCTCTACATCGACCACGTGACCCAGGCCGACCGCGGCGCGGATCTGGACTTCCTCGTCGGCTGCCGCGGCTCGGCCGTCCCCCGCGAGTCGCACTGAGCTCAGCCAGATTCGTGGACGGGTCGCCCTCCCGCGTCCGGTTTCCGACCGGCACCGCGCCGACACTCGGCGGGTGCTCGCTGCTCTCCATGGGTGACGACACCCTGAAGGGGGAACCACCGATGGTCGGCGTGATAGATGATCTCCTCGTAGAAGCCCTATTCGTCTCGTACGTGCAGCCGTCCGACGCCCCGACGCCGGCCCTGGTGCATCGGGCGATCACCAACACGATCGTGCGCTTCGGCACCGACGACTGCGTGGCCCGGGTGGCCGCCGAGTTCGGTGACCACCCGGACACCGCGGTGGCGCGGATGGCGTGGGCCCGGCAGATCGTGAAGGCCAGCTACCCGAGCCCGGACCGCCAGCAGCTCTGAGCTAGGCCGCGCGGTCCCGGACCGGACCGTCAGCTCACCGGCGCGGCTGGACCTGCGCGCCGGCCTCGCCGTACACCCATGGTGCGGTCTCGGCGGCGCGTCCCGACGATCGGGTGGACGCGCGCCGACCGCGCCATCGTCCACGCGATCGCCACCTGCGACGGGGTGGCGCCCAGCTCGTCGGCGAGCTGTTGCACGGTGCGGGCCACCGCGTGGTCCCGCTCGGTCAGCGCGGCGGCGTCGACGCGGGTACCTTCCTCGGCACCCCCGGGCCGGGTGAACTTGCCCGACAAGATGCCGCTCGCGAGCGGTCCCCACGCGGCCACGCTCAGGCCGAACGCCTCGGCCATCGGGAGCAGCTCGCGCTCGACGTCGCGGCGCAGGAGGTGGTACGGCACCTGCAGGCCCACGAAGGGCGTCCAGCCGCGCCACTCGGCCAGCGTCTGGGCGCGCGCCACGACCCAGGCGGGCGCGTCGGAGATGCCGACGTAGAGCACCTTCCCCGCCCGTACCGCGTCGTCCAGCGCCCGCATCGTCTCCTCGACCGGGGTGTGGCTGTCCCAGATGTGCACCCAGTACAGGTCGACGTGGTCGGTACCGAGCCGGCGCAGGCTGGTCTCCAGCGAGCGCACCAGGTTCTTGCGGTGGTTGCCCGCGGCGTTGGGGTCGGTGGGGTCGCGCGAGACGGTGTACTTGGTCGCCACCACGAACCGGTCCCGCCGTCCCTTGAGCACCTCGCCGACGATCTGCTCGCTCTCGCCGTCGCGGTAGTTGACCGCCGTGTCGATGACGTTGCCACCCGCGTCGGCGTAGGCGTCGACGATCCGGCGGCTCTCCTCCAGGTTCGCGAACCGTCCACCGAACGTCATCGCACCGAGGAACAGCTGGGCGACCCGCAGGCCGCTGTTACCCATCAGGCGGTACCGCAATGAATCCTCCCACGTGAGACTGTCGCGCGCCCGATTCCCGGCGCCGCCGCACCCGCTGATCGCGAGCGTCAGCGGCCGAGCGCGTCGATCCGGGCCATCTCCTCGCCGGAAAGCGTGAAGTGCCAGATGGCGAAGTTCTCGTCGATCCGCGCGGGCGTCGCCGACTTCGGGATCGCCACGATCTCGTGCTGGATGTGCCAGCGCAGGATCACCTGTGCCGGGGTGGCCCGCCGCCGCCCGGCGATCTCCACCAGCACCGGATGTCGCAGGTCGCTGCCCTTGAACGGGCTGTACCCCTCGACCACCACGCCCCGCTGCCGGTGCGCCGCGATCACCCGCTCGTCGTGCCCGAACGGGCTCCACTCGATCTGGTTGACCTCGGGCGCCTCGCCGGTGGCCCCGGCCAGCTCGTCGATCTGCCCGATGTCGTAGTTGCTCACGCCGACCGCGCGGGCCAGCCCGTCGTCACGGATCGCCAGGAACTGCTGCCACATCTCCGGGTGCGCCCGGCCGGCGGGCGGGGAGTGCACGAGCCACAGATCGACGTAGTCCATCCCCAGCTCCCGCAGGCTCTCGCCGATCGTCTGGCGTTCCCGGCCGGCCCGCCCCGGCGGCAGCTTCGTGGTGATGAACACCTCCTCGCGGGGTATCCCACTGTCCCGCACCGCCCGGCCCACCTCGGCCTCGTTGCGGTAGAAGGTGGCCGTGTCGAGGTGCCGGTACCCGGTCCGCAGCGCGTCCCGGACCGCCTCGTACCCGCGCCGGCCCTGGAGCTGCCAGGTGCCGAAGCCGAGCAGCGGCATCGGGGTGCCGCCCCGCAGCCGGATCGTAGGGCTCTCCATGACGTCGGTCATGGCAACCATCCTGGCCGAGTACCGGCGAAACCGCAGGGAACCAGCCGGAGCCGTTTGGCGACGGCGAGCACGGCCCCGGCGAAACCACCGGGGCGCCACGATACGGTGCGGAGATGGCAGGCGGGGTGGACGCGGCACTCGTGGAGTTGGCTCGGGCGCACGGGGTGGCGACCGCGTACTTCGACTGGCGGGGTCAGCCGGTCGAGGTGGACCGGGATGTGGTGGTCGCGGTCCTCGGAGTGCTGGGGGTCGACGCCACCAACCCGGCGCTGGTCCGGGCCGAGCTGCAGGCGTCGCAGGCCCGCCCGGCGACCGTGGTGGCCGGGCAGGGGCGCCGGCCGCCACCGGTACCCGACGGGGACCTGCGCGCCGAGGACGGCGGCGTTCGCGAGGTCCAGGGCCGGCTGCCCGCCGACCTGGCCCCGGGCTGGTACCGCCTGTCCCACGGCATCGAGCGGACCACCGTCCTGGTGACACCGGAGCGGCTGGCCGAGCCGCCGCGTACGTGGGGCTGGCTGTTACAGCTCTACGCGCTGCGCTCGGCCGGGTCGTGGGGCGTGGGGGACTTCGGGGACCTGGCCCGGTTCGCCGAGTGGGCGGCCGACCGCGGCGCCGGTGCGCTCGTGCTGAACCCGCTGCACGCGGTGGCGCCGGTCCGGCCGGTACCCGCGTCGCCGTACGCGCCGAGCAGCCGCCGCTACGTCAACCCGGTGTACCTGCGCGTCGAGCACACCGCCGCGTACCGGCTCGCGGACGCGACCACCCGGTCCATGGTGGACGCCCTGCGCCCGCCGCCCGACTCCGGCCTGATCGACTACGACGCCGTGTGGGACGCCAAGCAGCGGGCGCTGGAACTGCTGTGGCGCACGGCCGAGCCGAGCCGGGAGACCCCGCCGGGTACCGACGGCTTCGCCACCTACTGCGCGCTGGCCGAGAGGTACGGAGCGGACTGGCGTACCTGGCCGGTCGGGCTCCGCCGCCCGGACGGCCCGGCGGTGGCCCGCGAACGCCACGGGCTCGCCGACCGGGTGGCCTTCCATGCGTGGCTGCAACGACTCTGCGACGAGCAGCTCGGCGCGGCGGCAAAGGCGGCGGCCGGCATGCCGGTGGGCATCGTGCACGACCTCGCCGTGGGCATCGAGCCCGGCGGCGCCGACGGCTGGATGCTGCAGGACGTGCTGGCCCAGGGGGTACGTGTCGGCGCGCCGCCCGACGCGTTCAACCAGCTCGGCCAGGACTGGGGCCTGGCCGCGTGGCGCCCGGACCGGCTCGCCGCCACCGGGTACCAGGCCTACCGGGACCTGCTCGCCGCGACCTTCCGGCACGGCGGCGGGCTGCGGGTGGACCACATCGCCGGGCTGTGGCGGCTGTGGTGGATCCCGCCCGGCGCCTCACCGGACCAGGGCACCTACGTGCACTACGACGCCGACGCGATGCTCGGCGCGCTGGTCACCGAGGCGCACCGGGCCGGGGCGGTGGTGATCGGCGAGGACCTCGGCACGGTACCCCCGCAGGTGCGCGAGGACATGCGCCAGCGCAACGTGCTCGGCTCGGCCGTGCTCTGGTTCACCCGCGACTACGGCGCCCCGGACGCGCCGTTCGTCCCGCCGAAGCGCTGGCCCGCGCTCGCGCTGGCCAGCGTGGCCACCCACGACCTGCCGACCGCCGCCGGGTTCCTCGCCGGTGAACACGTCCGGATCCGCGCCGAGCTGGGCATCCTGACCCGGCCGGTGGCCGAGGAGCTGGCCGCGGCCGACGCGGACCGGCAGGCGCTGCTGGATCTGCTGCGCGCCGAGGGCCTGGCCGACGAGGATCCGATCCTGGCGTTGCACGAGCTGCTCGCCCGTACCCCGTGCCGCCTGCTCATGGCGTCCCCGTACGACGTGCTCGGGGAGGTCCGGCAGCCGAACCTGCCCGGCACGTTCCACGAGTACCCCAACTGGCGCATCGCGTTGCCCCTCCCGCTGGAGGAGCTGCTGCGCGACGAGCGGATGCACGCGGTGGCGCGCATCCTCGCTAGGCGGCCTTGACCCGGATCCCCATGCTCCGCGCGGTACCGGCGATGACGCGCATCGCGGTGTCCACGTCGTCGGTGTTGAGCTCGGGCAGCTTGCGCTCGGCGATCTCGCGCAGCTGCGCCTCGGTGATCGTGGCCGGTTCGTCCCGGCCCGGCGTGGCGGAGCCGGACGCGACCCCGGCCGCCCGGCGCAGCAGGAAGCTTGTCGGCGGTGGGAGGATCCGCATCGCATAGGTGCGGTCCTCGTGCACGGTGATCTCGACCGGTACCCGATCGCCGCGCTGCCCCCCGGTGGCCTCGTTGTACCGCAGCATGATCTCGCGCAGGTTCAGCCCGAACGGGCCGAGCATCTTGCCCAGCTCGGCCGGGCCGGCGTTGCCCGCGTCCAGCTCGATCTTCAGCCGGCGCACGACCTTCTTCGCAGCAGCCATGCGCGCGAAGCTAAGGCCTGACGTTACGTGAGGGTCAAACGGTACTGACTGCTCGCCACGCTCGCTACACGTAACTGACCACGACGGCCGACTGCGGCGGCAGCTCGACCGCGGTGCGGATCATCACCAGGCCGGGGTCGGTGGCGAAGAGCACGTCGCGCGGGGTACCGGCGAGACCGACCCGGCGCTTGTCCGGGGCGAAGTTGCACACCACCGCGCAGTCCGACCGGGTCATCGCCAGGTACTGGTCGCCGCACGTCACGTGCACCCGGTCCAGGCGCGGGTCGGACAGCTCCGGGCGGGACTTGCGCAGCCGGATCAGCCGCCGGTAGAAGTCGAGCATCTGCCGATGCCGGGGGCGGTACAGCTCGGACCAGTCCAGCTTCGACTGGGCGAAGGTGGCGGGGTCCTGCGGGTCGGGGATCTCGACGCCGGTGGCCCAGCCGTGGTCGGCGAACTCCCGCCGCCGGCCCGCGCCGACCGCCATCGCCAGCTCCGGCTCCGGGTGGCTGGTGAAGAACTGCCAGGGGGTACCGGCCGCCCACTCCTCGCCCATGAAGAGCATCGGCGTGAACGGTCCGGTGAACAGCAGCGTGGCCCCGACCTTGAGCAGCCCGTCGGTGACCGAGTCGGAGATGCGGTCCCCGGCGGCCCGGTTGCCGACCTGGTCGTGGTTTTGCAGGAAGGCCACGAAGCGGTGGCCGGGGATGCGCTCGCGGTCCACCGGCCGCCCGTGCACCCGCCCGCGGAAGGTGGAGAAGGTACCGGCGTGGAAGAACACCTCCTGCAGCACGTCGGCCAGGCACTCCAGGGCGCCGAAGTCGACGTAGTAGCCCTGCCGCTCGCCGGTCAGCAGCGCGTGCAGCGCGTGGTGCACGTCGTCGGCCCACTGGGCGGTCAGACCGTAGCCACCGGCCTCGCGCGGGGTGATCAGCCGGGGGTCGTTGAGGTCGGACTCGGCGATCAGCGACAGCGGCCGGCCCAGGTGGGTGGAGAGCGTCTCGACCTCGACCGCCAGCTCCTCCAGGATGTGCACGGCACTCCGGTCGTGCAGGGCGTGTACCGCGTCCAGCCGCAGCCCGTCGACGTGGTAGTCGCGCAGCCACATGACCACGCTGTCACGGATGTAGCGGCGCACCTCGTCGGAGTGCGTGCCGTCGAGGTTGACCGAGCGGCCCCAGGAGTTGTCGGTCTCGGTGAGGTAGGGGCCGAACAGTGGGGCGTAGGCGCCGGACGGGCCGAAATGGTTGTAGACGACGTCGAGCACCACGCCGAGGCCCCGGCCGTGGCACGCGTCGACGAAGCGCTTGAGCCCGTCGGGGCCGCCGTACGGCTCGTGCGGAGCGAACCAGCACACCCCGTCGTAGCCCCAGTTGTGCTCGCCGTTGAATGCGTTGACCGGCAGCAGCTCGACCAGGTCGACGCCCAGGTCGACCAGATGGTCCAGGCGCCCGATGGCGGCGTCGAAGGTGCCGTCCGGGGTGAACGTGCCCACGTGCAGCTCGTAGAGGACGGAGCCGGGTAGCTGCCGGCCGCTCCAGGACTGGTCGGTCCATTCGAAGTCGGCGTGGTCGTAGACCCGGCTGAACCCGTGCACCCCGTGCGGCTGCCAGAGCGAGCGGGGGTCGGGCAGGAGCTGGTCACCGTCGCCGAGCAGGTAGGCGTAGTCGGTGCCGGGCTTGGCGTCGACCTCGGTGCGCCACCAGCCGCCGTCCTCGCGGCTCATGGGCAGGTCCGTGCCTTCGATGCGGAGCTGTACCCGGGACGTCGAAGGAGCCCACACCGCGAAATCCGTCATGCTGCCGCCCACTCGGCTCACGCTGCCACCAACAAAGCGACGGGATACCGGTCAAGTATCTCGCCCACGGGCAGGGCCGAGCCAGAAAATGATCGGCCGGTCAGCAGATCGGAGCATTCTTGGCACGGAGCTCGGATCACCGTACCGGCCCATCCGCCGCGCCGGGACAGCCCCACCGGCAGCCGGGTGGCGAGCGCCACGACCCCGCCCCGGTCGAACGCCACCGCATGGTCGGCGGCCGGGCCCTCCACCGGTACCGGCTGATAGTGGGTCAGCTCCCGGTCCCGCCGCAGCCGCAGCGCGCGGCTGGTGACCAGCAGCTTGGCCGCGCCCGAGGCGTCGACCGGCGGCAGCCAGCCGGTGTCGAGGCGGGCGAGCAGGGCGCGGCGGGTGTCGAAGTCCACCGGTCGGCGGTTGTCCGGGTCCACCAGGGAGTCGTCCCACAACTCGGTGCCTTGGTACGTGTCCGGCACCCCGGGGAGCATGATCTGGACCAGCTTCTGGCCCAGCGAGTTCGACCAGCCGTACGGGGTGATGTGCGCCACGAACGCCGTGACGTCCGCGCGCAGCGCCGGGTCGGCGTAGACCGCGTCGACCGCGCGCAGCACCGCGTCCTCGAAGACCGCGTCCGGGTCCGACCACGACGTGTGCACCGCCGCCTCCCGCGCCGCCTTGACCACGTACTCGGCCAGCCGCTCGCGGGACAGCGGCCAGGCCCCGGCGACCGTCTGCCACAGCAGCGCGGCGAAGTCCGGGTCGGGTACCGGCGCGGCCGCCGCCCACCGGCCGACCGCCGCGTGCCACTCCACCGGCAGCTCGGACAGGACCGCGAGGCGCGCCCGGACGTCCTCGGAGCGCTTGGTGTCGTGGGTGGACAGCGTGGTCATCGTGGCCGGCCAGCGCCGCGCCCGCCGGGCCGCCGCCGCGTGGAACTCCTCCGGCGGCACGCCGAAGCGCTCCGGCGCGCCGCCGACCTCGTTGAGCGCGATGAACCGGGTGAACCGGTAGTAGGCGGTGTCCTCCGCGCCCTTGGCCATCACCGCGCTGGTGAACTGCTGGAACCGCACGGCCAGCTCGTCGCGCGGGTCGCGCAGCCGCGGCTCGAGCGCGTCGAACGGCAGGTCCGGCCGCCGCTTGCGGGCCCGGGCCAGCGCCTCGGTCACGTACTTCTCGCCGTCGGGCAGGTAGGTCCGGTACACCGGGAAGTCGGCGGCCAGCTCGGCGAGCATCTCGCGCACCTGGTCCTCGCCGGGGACCAGGTAGGTCAGTCGGGTCAGCTCGGCGGCCAGCAACCGGGTGGCCGCCTCGGTCTTGCCGGTGCGGGCCGTCTCCTCCCAGGAGATCCTCGACGGGTACGCCCGCCGCCCGGCCGGGTCGACGAACAGCCCGCACACTTCGCGCAGGGCGTCGTAGCCGGTCGTCCCGTCGACCGGCCAGTCCGGCAGTTCCTCGTCGACGTCGAGGATCTTCTCCACCACGAGCCAGGCGCCCGGCGCCTCGGCCCGCAGCCGGGCGAGGTACCCGGCCGGGTCGCGCAGCCCGTCGGGATGGTCGATGCGCAGCCCGTCGGCGAGCCCTTCGGCGATCCAGCGCAGCGGCTCGCCATGCGTGGCGGCGAAGACCTCCGGCCGCTCCACGCGGATGCCGGCGAGCTCGGAGATGGCGAAGAAGCGCCGGTAGTTGAGGTCGGTGTTGGCCCGCCGCCAGGACACCAGCTCGTAGTGCTGGCGGGCGTGCACCTCCTCGGGCGTACCGCCGTGCGTGCCGGGAGCGATCGGGTACCGGTGCTCGAAGTAGCGCAGCTCACCGTCCACAATGGACAGCTCGGCCGGGCCGTGCCCGTCGCCGAGCACCGGGATCAGCACCCGGCCCCCGGCCCAGTTGATGTCGAACCAGCTCGCGTACGGCGAGGCCGGCCCGTCGCGCAGCACGCTCCACCAGGCCGGGTTGGCCACCGGCACGCCCACCCCGACGTGGTTGGGCACGATGTCGACGACGAGCCCGAGTCCCTTGTCCCGCAAGGCCTGCGCGAGCCGGGCCAGCCCCTCGGCACCGCCCAGCACCTCGTCGACCCGGGTCGGGTCGGTCACGTCGTAGCCGTGTTCGGAGCCCGGCGCGGCGTCCAGCAGCGGTGCGCTGTACAGGTGGGTCACGCCGAGGTCGGCGAGGTATCCGGCCAACCCGGCGGACGCGGCCAGATCGAAGTCCGGTCGCACCTGGACCCGGTACGTGGCCCGGGGCGCCATCAGACCTTCCGGATGAGCACCATCAACGACCGGGCCGGTACCGCGATCTTCCCGCTGGCCGAGACGATGACGGGCTGGTCGTTCCGGACGTTCGCCGTGTCGATCTCCACCTGCCATTTCTCCCCGAACTCGGCCGGCGGCATGATGAACTCCAGCATGATCTCCGACGCGTTGAAACACAACATGAACGAGTCGTCGGTGTGGCGCTCACCACGCGGACTGCGCTCCTTGATGCCCTCGCCGTTGATGAACAGCGCCACCGAGCGGCCGAAGTCACATTCCCAGTCGTCCTCGGCCATCGGCCGGCCGTCGAAGGCGAACCACTGCACGTCCGGCAGCGGGGTACCGGCCTTGCGCCGCACCGGTCGGCCGGTGAAGAACCGGCGCCGCCGGAACGCCCGGTGCGCGGTGCGGAACGCGACCAGCCGGAGGGTGAACTCCAGCATCTGCTCGTCGACGTTGTCCCAGTCCACCCAGGTCAGCTCGGAGTCCTGGCAGTAGGCGTTGTTGTTGCCCTGCTGGGTGCGGCCGACCTCGTCGCCGTGCGAGATCATCGGTACCCCCTGGGCGAGCAGCAGCGTCGCCATGAAGTTGCGCCGCTGCTGAGCGCGCAACGCGAGGATCTCGGGATCGTCGGTCGGTCCCTCGACGCCGCAGTTCCACGAGCGGTTGTGGTTCTCCCCGTCGCGGTTGTCCTCGGTGTTGGCGTAGTTGTGCTTCTCGTTGTAGGACACCAGATCGGTCAGCGTGAAGCCGTCGTGGCAGGTGACGAAGTTGATGCTGGCGACCGGGCGCCGGCCGTCGTCCTGGTACAGGTCGGCCGAGCCGCACAGCCGGCTGGCGAACTCGGCCAGCGTGGACGGTGCGCCGTGCCAGAAGTCCCTTGTGGTGTCCCGGAACCGGCCGTTCCACTCGGTCCACAGGGGAGGGAAGTTGCCGACCTGGTACCCGCCGGGGCCGACGTCCCACGGCTCGGCGATCAGCTTGACGGTGCTGACCACCGGGTCCTGCTGCACCACCTCGAAGAACGACGCCAGCCGGTCCACCTCGTAGAACTCCCGCGCCAACGTGGCCGCGAGGTCGAAGCGGAACCCGTCGACGTGCATCTCCTGTACCCAGTACCGCAGCGAGTCCATGATGAGCTGCAACGTGAACGGGCTGCGCATGTTGAGGCTGTTGCCGGTGCCGGTGTAGTCCAGGTAGAAGGTCGGGTCCTCGTCGTTGAGCCGGTAGTACTCGGCGTTGTCGATACCGCGGAAGCTCAGCGTCGGACCGAGATGGTTGCCCTCGGCGGTGTGGTTGTAGACCACGTCCAGAATGACCTCGATGCCGGCGGCGTGCAGCGCCTTGACCATGGCCCGGAACTCCTGGACCTGCTGGCCCAGCCGGCCCATCGCCGCGTACCCCTGGTGCGGTGCGACGAACCCGATCGTGTTGTAGCCCCAGTAGTTGCGCAGCCCCCGCTCGATCAGCCGGTGGTCGTCGACGTACTGGTGGATCGGCATCAGCTCGATCGCGGTGACGCCGAGCTTGCGCAGATAGTCGATCATGACGGGGTGGGCGATGCCGGCGTAGGTGCCGCGCAGTTCCTCGGGGATCGCGGGGTGGCGCATGGTCAGGCCCTTGACGTGGGCCTCGTAGATGACCGTGTGGTGGTAGGGCACCCGGGGCAGGGTGTCGTTGCCCCAGTCGAAGTACGGGTTGACCACGACGCCCTTGGGCATGAACCGGGCCGAGTTGCGGATGGACATCCGGTCGGGGTCGTCCAGCTCGTAGCCGTACAGCGCGCGGTCCCACTGGACGGTCCCGTCGATCGCCTTGGCGTACGGGTCCAGCAGCAGCTTGTGCGGGTTGAACCGGTGCCCGCGGTGCGGCTCGTACGGGCCGTGCACCCGGTAGCCGTAGCGCTGGCCCGGCTCGATGCCGGGCAGGTAACCGTGCCAGACGAACGCGTCGACCTCGTAGAGCTCGACGCGGCGCTCGGTACCGTCGGGGTCGAACAGGCACAGCTCCACGCCCTCCGCGGCTTGCGAGGCGAGCGCGAAGTTCGTACCCGTACCGTCGTAGGTGGCGCCCAGGGGATAACGCGCACCCGGCCACACCTGCATGTCCACTCCCGTCTGTACCCGTCACCCCGCCTGGGGGCACTGATACTTCCCCGCAAACGCTGGCGGCTAATCACCGTAACGGGCGGGCCCTCGCTTGGCCATTTCAAGCATAAAGAGGATCAGCCGAACACGAACATGGTTCGTATTCGGGCTCAAGGTCCGCGCGCTGTCCGCCGACGGCGGCGGGGCCGACCGCGCGTGGCTGCCCACCGGCGGGACCGGCGGATATGCCACGGGTACCGTGGCCGAACGGCGCATCCGCCGGCGGCACGGCCCCTTGGTCACCTCGGAGCGGTAGGTGGCCCTCGTCACGCTCGGCCCTGTGGTGACGCTCACCTCCGGAGCCGGGTCGAGGGAGCCCGGGGATCCGGCCGGGATCCGTCAAGTCTCGATTCTTCCGATCTGGATGCTTCCGGGCGAGGTGGCTCGGACCGGGACGCGCCGGGGCGGGGAGCGTCGAGACCCACGCCCGCCGGGGTCAGGTCGGCAGGCCGCGCAGCTCGGGGATCAGCTCGATCACGCCGAACCCCGCGCCCTGCGCGTCGACCAGCCGCGTGTAGCGCCCGACCAGCAGCTCCAGCGGCGCGAGCGCGACCTGGCCAGCGAGATCCAAGCAGCGTTGCACGGTATCGGCGAGGTCGAGCACCTCCACCGTCGTACGCCAGTACGCCACCGTCGGCGCGGTGGCCGGCCGGGCCAGCGGGATCAGGCCGGCCACCACCCGCTCGTGCAGCAGCCATTCCCGGTACTCCCGGTCGGGTGCCAGCTCCCCGGGCTGGGTGGACCAGCCGAAGACCTTGCCGTAGAAGAGTGTCGCGCCCGGCTCGTCGGCGGTGACCAGCTCGCTCCAGCAGACCGTGTGGGCCTCCCCACCGATCTGCGCGCCAGCGCAGGTACCCCGCTGCCACGCGCCGAACTCGGCGCCGACCGGGTCGCGGAAAAGGGCGGTGCGACCCCGGCCGCCGACCGGCGCGGGCGGGTACACGACGGCACCGCCGGCGTCGGCCACCCGGCCGGACAGCCCGTCGAGGTCATCGGTGGCCAGGTACGTCAGCCAGGCCGGCACCGGGTCGGGCTCGGGCACCAGGCCGGCCACGACGGCCGTACCGAGGCGGAAGACATCGCCGTCGCGGTGCCACCCGAACAGATCACCGTAGAACCGGGCAGCCTTGTCCGGGTCGGCGGTCCGCAGACGCGCCAGGCACGGGGTCCCGTCGGCATATCCCCTGATTCGCACAGTGCACCAGGGTACGACATATATGAATGCGTGGATGCCTATCCGCCCAGCTGCCGGAAGAGTTCCGTCTTGATGGCCGGCCGGGAGCCGAACACGAGCACGAACAGCGCCTCCCGGGACAGCCGCTCCGCATGATTGCCGCGCAGCACGGCGCCGGCGCCGCGGGTGGTGGCCAGCGCCGCGGCGGCCCGGACCGCGAGGGCCGCCGCGGCCGCCCGCGCGGCCGGCATGCTCTCGGGGGTACCGGCGTCCAGCGCGGCCCGGCACCCGGCCAGCGCCTGCCGCAGCGGCACGGAGCCGGTGAGCGCCACGCACCGGGCCGCCACCCCGAGCGCCAGCGAGCCGTTGAGCCGCAGCCCGGCCGCGTCCCGCGCGGCCCACTCCGCATAGGGATGGGTACCGGTGACCCGCTCGTCCGGCACCCGGTGCCCGGCGAATCGCACCAGTACCGTCCGGCTCGCCCGGACCGCGACCAGATCCAGCGGCTGGACCGACAGCCCGCCACCGACCACGGCGTCCAGCAGTGCCCACACCACCGTGTCCCGCTCGTCCCGCGCCGCGGCGTAGAGCGTGTCGATCATGTCCCATCCGGTGACCCAGGGCGCCTCGCCGTCGAAGACGTACCCGCCGTCGACCCGCCGCGCCCGTACCGACGGCGGGCCCGGCCGCAGGGCGCCCTGGGCGATGCCGGCCCGGCGGTGCCCGCACGCGAGCGGCTCGTACCACCGCTCCCGGATCCCCGGCCGGGTACTCGTGCCCGCCGCGCGCAGCCCGCCGAGGTGCTGCAGCCATACGAACGTCGTGGCCAGGCAGCCGCTGGCCAGGCTCTCCACCGCCGCGCACAGCTCGGCGAACGGCAGGTCGGGCGGCGGACCGTAGAACCCGTGCGCGGCGAGTAGATCGAGATGCCCGGCCGGTACCCGGTCTGCGGCGTCCACCGCGCCGGCGGCCGGGAACAGCACGTCCTCGGCGATCGCCCGGGCCGCGTCGCCGAGCGGTCCGGCCAGCGCTACCGCCAGCCGATGTCGATGCGCTGCCCGCGGTCGTCGAAGAAGTGCAGTGCCTCCATCCGTACTGCCACCGCCAGCGGGTGCCCGTTGGTCACGGCGGGGTACGGCGCGAGCCGGACGGCCAGCTCGGCTGGGCGCCGGTGGTGCCGCCCGGCGTCGCCGAAGATGCCCGGGTGGTTGCGTCCGCCGGGGCTGGGCCGGCCGTTGTGGTGGCCGTTGTGCGCGGCGACCCCGGCGCTCACCAGCTCGTCGGCGGCGCCCCGGTTGGCCACCTTGCGGACCAGGTTGCCGAACCGGCGCAGCCCGCGCGGCTCGGTGACCTCCGGCGGGGTACCCCCGATGTCGTCGACGACGACCGCGTAGGCGCCGATGTCGAGGAAGGCCAGCGACTCGTGCCCGTGGTGTTCCAGGTAGCGGATCCGCCCGCGCAGCACGTCACCGTCGGTGTCGATGGGCACCGGGGTGAGCGCCTCGGCGCGCATGCCGACCACGATGCGCTCGCCGTGGTAGTGCGCGACCGCGCGGGCCCGGATGTCGTTCCAGGGTAAGTAGAGCGTCTGCTCACCCATGTGCAGCGCGATGTGCCGGTCGAGGTGCACGTAGACCTGGGCTTCGAGCAGGTTCATCCGGGGGGCGCCGAGGAAGGCGGCGACGTAGAGGGTGGCCGGCCGGCCGTAGACCTGGGTCGGGGTACCGACGTCCTGCAGGACTCCGCGCCGCATGATCGCCACCCGGTCGGCCATGGTCAGCGCCTCGGCCTGGTCGTGCGTCACGTACAGGGTGGTGACGCCCAGCTCGCGGGTCAGCCCGGAGATCTCCGCGCGCAGCTCGGCGCGCAGCCCGCTGTCAAGGTTGGACAGCGGCTCGTCCATCAGGAACAGCCCCGGCCGGCGCACGATCGCGCGGCCCATGGCGACCCGCTGGCGCTGGCCGCCGGAGAGCTGGGACGGGCGCCGGGCCAGCACGTCGCCGATGCCCAGGGCACTGGCGACATCGGTGACCCGCTCGGTGCGGCTGCCCGCCTCTACCCGCGACAGCCGCAGCGGGAACCCGATGTTGTCGCCCACGCTCATGTGCGGGTAGAGCGCGAAGTCCTGGAAGACCATGGCGATGCGCCGGTCGCGCGGGGCGAGGTCGTTGGCCAGCTCGCCGTCGAGCATGATGGCCCCGGCCGAGGGGTCCTCCAGGCCCGCGACCATCCGCAGGACGGTCGACTTCCCGCACCCCGACGGGCCAAGGAGCACCATGAACTCCCCGTCGCCGACGTCGAGGTTGAGGTTGTCGACTGCGACCGTGCCGTCCGCGAACACCTTCGTGACGTCTTTGAGCGCGACGGTCGCCACCCCGTCACCTCCCAGCCCCTAGCAAACGGGCAGGCACAAGACCCGCCCCGAGTCCTGTACTGTGGCGAAGCGCGCCCGCGTTGCCCATCGGGTAAACGTGCGAACTTGGTCCGGACGCGCAACTCGCCACCTACTAGCACTCAATCACGTTTGCCACAGCACCGCCACGGGCCGATCGCCCAGCGGATTGTGGCTACGCAGCGTCTTGCCCCGATGACAACTAAGTGGCGGCAATATTGATTGTGATCGACGTGTAGCCGAGCCCCTTCAGCATCTGCGTCAGCACCCGCTTGGTCACCTCGACCGCCAGGTCGAGCATTCCGCTCTCCCGGGCCGCCTGGGCGATGCGCTGCTCACCGAGCAGGTAGAGCTCGCGTTCCTTGTTGGGGTTGCCGGCGAAGAGGTCACCGATCTTGTTGACCAGGCCCTGCTGCGTGGCGAAGATGTAGCTCTTCTCGTGGTCGATGTTGGGTTTGTCGAACTGCGGGGCGGGCAGCTTGATCGTGGCGGTCTTGTGGTCGGCACTCTCGGTGACGTCGCCCGGTCCAAGGTTGCTGAAGTCGATGTAGGCGTCGATCGAACCGTGGCAGATGAACAGGGTGCGCTCGTTGAAGATGATGTCCGGAATGTAGGCCCGGTTCTTCTGCACATCGATGACCTGCTCGAAGTTGCCGCGGGCGGCCTCGAAGTGGGCCAGCTCCTGCAGCGACAGCAGCAGCACCGGTCCGCTGCGGTCGGTCTTCTTCTCCGCGAACGGGTTGTGGAAGTGCGGTAGCAGGCCGGTAACTTTCAGGCCCAGCCCGACGACCAGGATCAGGGCCAGGAAGCCGGCCAGCCAGAAGAGGCATCCGGAGGGCCGACCCCAGCGCCGCGGCTGCTCGTCGGCCTCGAGGGTCCGGGTGGACCGGCGCCCGGACTCGGGCTCGGCCTCGTCCGGCCAGCCGGTGCCGGTCTCGACCTCGGGCAGCTCGGACGTGGGGTGGTAGTCGGACGTCGGGGGGACGTCGGAGCCCTCCGCGGACCGCCGGACGGTAGGCTCCTCGGGTACCGCGGCCCGGCCGCGCTCGAAGGAGTCGGATGTCACCGCCGCTCACCATCCTCAATACATGTGGGTACTTATACGGTAAGCGGTGGGTACGACAGTTGCCCGATGATCATGAAAATGCGGACAGACCAGTCAACTTCTGGCCAATCACCAGCTGGTGGATCTCCGACGTGCCCTCGTAGGTGAGCACGCTCTCCAGGTTGTTGGCGTGCCGCAGGACCGGGTACTCCCCGCTGATCCCGTTGGCGCCGAGGATCGTGCGGCACTGCCGGGCGATCGCCAGCGCCTCCCGGACGTTGTTCAGCTTCCCGACACTGACCTGCTCCGGCGTTAGGGTACCGGCGTCCGCGCGCCGGCCCAGGTGCAGCGCGAGCAGGTACCCCTTGTGCCACTCCACCGCCATGTCGGCGAGCTTGGCCTGGGTGAGCTGGAAGCCGGCGATCGGGCGGCCGAACTGCTCCCGTGACACTGCGTAGTCCAGGGCGGTCGACAGGCAGTCCCGCGCGGCGCCGAGCGCGCCCCAGACGATCCCGTGCCGCGCCTCGCTCAAGCAGGACAGCGGCGCCTTCAACCCGCGCGCCGCCGGCAGCCGCGCCGACTCCGGCACCCGGACGTCGTCGAGGACGATCTCACCGGTCGACGACGCGCGCAGGGACAGCTTGTGCTGGACCTCCCGGGCGGTGAACCCGCGCGCGGCCGTGGGCACCGCGAACCCGACGATGCCCTCGTCGGCCCGGGCCCAGATCACCGCCACGTCGGCGATCGGCGCATTGGTGATCCACATCTTGGTCCCGTGCAGGATCCAGTCGTCGCCGTCGCGGCGCGCCCAGGTGCGCATCGACGCCGGATCGGAGCCCCGGTCGGGCTCGGTCAGCCCGAAACAGCCCAACGCCTCCCCGGTGGCCATCCGGGGCAGCCACTCCCGCTTCTGCTCCTCGGAGCCGAAGCGCCAGATCGCGTACATGGCCAGCGAGCCCTGCACGCTGACCAGGCTGCGCACTCCGGAGTCGGCCGCCTCGAGCTCCAGGCACGCCATCCCGTAGGACACGGCGGACGCGCCGGTGCAGCCGTACCCGGTCAGGTGCATGCCGAGCAGGCCGAGCTTGCCGAACTCCCGGGACAGCTCGCGCACCGGCGCCCGGCCGTCCTCGTACCACGTCGCCACGTACGGGCGCACCCGATCTTCGAGGAACCGGCGCAGCGTGGCCCGGATCTCCCGCTCCTCCGCCGAGTGCAGCTCATCCAGGCCGAGCAGGTCGATATCCCTCATGACGGTAGGAGCAGGACGCGGGCGTGGATCGAGGTGCGCTGCTGGAGCGCGGCGCGCAGCGCCCGGTGCAGCCCGTCCTCCAGGTAGAGCCCGCCTTCCCACTGCACGACGTGGGGGAACAGGTCTCCGTAGAACGTGGAGTCCTCGGCGAGCAGCCGGTCCAGGGCGAGCTCGCGCTTGGTCGTGGTGAGCTGATCGAGCCGGACGGGTCGGGGCGGGATCTCGGCCCACTCCTTCATCGTCAGGCCGTGGTCGGGATAGGGCGCCCCTTCCCGGACCGCTTTGAAGATCACGCCGGTCGCTCCCCTTCCCACGTCGCGCCAGCCTGTCCGGGCCCAGCGTAGCGACCGAACGCGAACGTCACGGCTTTGATATCCCCCACCGCCCCCAGTGCGCCACCTCAGCCGCAGGACGGCGGCCCCGGCGCAGCGACGGCGAGCGCCGGTCCGGCGCCGGGTACCCGACCGCGATCGCGCCGACCGGGGTGTACGCATCGGGAACGTCGAACGCCTCCCGGTAGGTTGCCACGCGCGCGGGCGGGATGCCGAAGAAGCATCCGCCCAGTCCCGCGTCGACCACGCCCAACAGCATCAGCAGGCTGGCGAACCCGGCGTCGAGGTACCAGTACGGCACCGGCCAGCGGGCCTCGTCCCGGTCGGTCCAGCCCTTGTCCGGCTCGGCGTACCGGTCCAGGTACGCCGCCCGGCTCCCGTGCGGCACGATGATCAGCGGCGCGCGCGCCATGCCGGTGAGCCAGGAGTCGGGGGCGTCGGGGCCGGACGTCGCGGCCCAGAACCGGGCCCGGTCCTCGGCGGTCGCGAGCACCAGAAACGCCCAACCCTGGGTGAATCCGGCTGACGGCGCTCGGATGGCGAGGTCGAGGAGCCGGTCCACCACATCGGGGGGTACCGGTCGATCCGGGACGAAGTTGCGCACCATGCGCCGCCGCCGGACCACCCGGTCGAACTCCATCAGCGCACCCCGGGCGTGATGCCCCAACTGGCCCGCCACAGCTGTCCCGGTTCGAGGGTGATCAGGTCCCGTCCCGAGCGGTACGCGTCGGGCGGGCAGGTCATCGGCTCGACCGCCACCGACCGGCGGGCCCGGGGCGGGCCCAGCGGGTCCCCGGTGAACGCCTGCCACCAGCGGAACGCGGCATCCGCCCAGACGGTCACCCCGTCGGATCCGTCCATTGTGGACAAAGTGACCCGGGAACCACCCGGCGGCAGGTGGCCGAACGCGGTGTCCAGCTTCGCCGCCCCGATCCGCCGCCCGCCGGTGTAGTCCCATTCGGTACCGGCGACCGGCGTGGCAGCGATCGGCAGCTTGCGCCCGTCGAGGCGCAACCGCCGGTCGCCGGGCGCCGACAGCACCAGGTCGTCGACCGGGGTACCGGCCACCATCACGTACGGGTGCACGCCGAGCCCGAACGGCGCGACCGAGTCGGAGCGGTTGACCACGGTGTGCTCGGCCCGCAGCCCGTCCGGGCCGAGCGACCACGTGGTGGTCAGGTCCAGCCGCCAGGGGTACCCCGGCTGCGGCGGCAGCGCGCAGGACAGCTTCACCGCCGCCTCGTCCACCGGCGCGGCGAGCCAGGGCAGCGAGCGCACCAGCCCGTGGATGGCGTTGCCGTGGGCCGGCTCGGAGAGGGAGAGCTGGTAGTCCGCGCCGTGCCAGTGGTACCGCCCGTCGCGCAGCCGGTTGGGCCACGGCGCGAGGATCTGCCCGGCCCCAGCCGGTGGCAGCTCCGACTCGGCGTACCCGTCGACGACGTCGCGCCCACCTGCCCGGTAGGTGCGCAGCCCGCCACCCACCTCCACGACCACCGCGGCCTGGTCACCCCAGCGGATCTCGTACTGCGTGCCGGTCGGCGGGATCTCGTGCATGCCCGCGACCTTAGCGGAGCGCAGCCGGAGCCGGGTTGTGGCGAAGGCGAGCACCGCCACCGAATCTCAGCGGAGCGCAGCCGGAGCCGGGTTGTGGCGAAGGCGAGCACCGCCACCGAATCTCAGCGGAGCGCAGCCGGAGCCGGGTTGTGGCGAAGGCGAGCACCGCCACCGAATCTCAGCCGGCCGGCGACCGGTACCGCAGCAAGGCCGGGAAGGCCAGCGCGAGCAGCACCGTGAGCACGGCGCAGGCCACCCCGCCGCCCACCCATGAGCCGGTCAGCCCGAACGGCACCACCATCGCCCCGGCCCGCAGGTCGCCGAGGCGCGGCCCGCCGGCCACCACCGCCGTGAACACGCCCTGCATCCGGCCGCGCAGCTCGTCCGGCGTGGAGGTCTGCAGGATCGTCTGCCGGTAGACCGCGCTGACCAGGTCGGCCGCGCCGCCGACCGCGAGCAGCACCACGACGAGCCAGAGCAGGTGCGCCAGCCCGGCCGCCGCCACCGCCAGCCCCCACACCACGACCGCGCCGGCCAGCGCCATGCCCTGCCGGTGCACCCGGCCGATCCAGCCCGAGGTGAGCCCGGCCGCCATGGAGCCGATGGCGATCGCGGCGTAAAGCCAGCCAATCGCGCCGAAGCCGCCGAACCGCTCGTCGGCCGCCTGCGGGAAGAGGGCCCGCGGCATGGCCAGGACCATCGCCACGATGTCGATCCCGAAGGAGAGCAGCAGGACCGGCCGGCCCAGCAGGTACCGCAGCCCGAACAGCACGTCGCGCAGCCCACCCCGCCCGGTGTCGTGCTCGGGCGGCAGGGTGGGCAGTCGCAGCGCCGCCCACATCGCGAGCGTGAAGGTCAGCGCGTCCAGCCCGTAGGCCCACGCCACGTCGTAGCCGATCAACAGGGCGGCGGCCAACGGACCGGCCACGCCCGCGGCGGTGGTGGCGGTGAAGTTCAGCGTGTTCGCGGCCGGCACCTCGGCCAGCGGCACGATCCGGGGGATCAGCGCGGAACGGGTCGGCATGGTCACGGCCACCGCCGCCGACTGGACCCCGACCAGCACGAGCAGCAGCGCGGGGCTGCGCAGCCGCGCCAGCGCCTGGCCCAGCAGCACGAGCGTGCTCCCCCAGGTCAGGGCCGAGCCGAGCAGCAGCAGGCGGCGCCGGTCCAGCACGTCGGCCAGGGCACCGCCCCACAGGGCGAAAACCAGCAGGGGTACCAGCCCCGCGATGCCCAGGTACCCGACCCAGAGGCTGGACCTGGTCAGCGCGTACATCTGCACCGGCACCGCCACGGCGGTGAGCTGGCTGCCGAAGAAGGAGGCGATGGTGCCGATGAAGATCCGCCGGAAGGCGGGGTGCCGCAACGGCCGCACGTCGATGGCGAGGCTGCGCCAATCGGCCGCGGTCACGGGCTTAGGCGCTCGACGATCCAGGTGTCGCCGACGAGCCGGTACCGCAGCCGGTCGTGCAGCCGGCTGATCTGCCCCTGCCAGAACTCCACGCTCGTCGGGGCCAGGCGGTACCCGCCCCAGTGCGGGGGCGCCGGTACCTCATCGGGAAACCGCTGCTCGGCCGCCGCCCAGGCCTGCTCCAGGGCGGCCCGGTCGGGGATCCGCTGGGACTGCGCGCTCGCCCAGGCGGCGAGCTGGGCCCCGCGCGGCCGGATCGCGAAGTAGTCCTCGGTCTCCGCGCGGGAGGTGCGCTCCACCGGCCCGCACACGATCACCTGCCGGTGCAGCCGGTACCACGGGAAGACCAGGCTGGCGTACGGGTTGGCGGCCAGCTCCTCGCCCTTGCGCGACTCGTAGTTGGTGAAGAACACGAAGCCCCGCACGTCGTACCCCTTGAGCAGCACGCTGCGCGCGCTGGGCCGGCCGGTGGCGTCGGCGGTGGCGAGCACCATCGCGTTGGGCTCGGCCAGCCCGGCCGACACCGCCTCGGCGAGCCACCGGCCGAACTGGGTCGGCCAGTCCTCGGCCAGCTCCGCCTCCAGAAGCCCCTGGGACACGTAGTCACGCCGCATCTGGGGCAGGTCAGGCGTGCTGGGGGTCACGTTCTCCATCCTGGCGTGTCCCCTCCTCCGTACGCTGTTCTGCGCGGAGAACTGTCACTCGAAACACATTCGCGCACGCGATTCTCTATGCCTGGCGGCTACCTACCGGTAAAAAAGATGTCGCGGTTAGCACATCGCGGGCCGCTCGCAAAGCGAGTTACCCACCGGGCAAGATAGCTGGGAAACACGACCGAAACAGGTGACGGCCCGCACTACCGGACCGGTCAATGGGGACGCCGTCAGCGCGGACATGACGATCCAGGAGAGCCAGATGTCCGAATTCAAGCCAGGGCTGGAAGGCGTGGTCGCCTTTGAGACCGAGATCGCCGAACCCGACCGGGAGGGCGGTTCGCTCCGATACCGCGGCGTCGACATCGAGGACCTGATCGGCAAGGTGTCGTTCGGGAACGTGTGGGCGCTGCTGGTCGACGGCAAGTTCGGGCCGGGGCTGCCGCCCGCCGAGCCGTTCCCGGTGCCCGTGCACTCCGGCGACATCCGGGTCGACGTGCAGTCCGCGGTGGCGATGCTCGCCCCGTACTGGGGGCTCGGGCAGCTCCTGGACATCTCCGACGACCAGGCCCGCGAGGACCTCGCCCGGGTCTCGGTCACCGCGCTGTCGTTCGTCGCGCAGTCCGCGCGCGGGCTGGGCCTGCCGGCGGTACCGCAGAAGGAGATCGACAAGGCCGCCACGATCGTCGAGCGCTTCATGAAGCGCTGGCGCGGCGAGCCCGACCCGCGCCACGTCAAGGCCGTCGACGCCTACTTCATCTCGGCCGCCGAGCACGGCATGAACGCCTCCACCTTCACCGCCCGGATCGTCGCCTCCACCGGCGCCGACGCGGCCGCCTGCATCTCCTCAGGGATCGGCGCGCTGTCCGGCCCGCTGCACGGCGGGGCGCCGTCCCGGGTGCTGGGCATGATCGAGGAGGTCGAGCGCGCCGGGGACGCCGAGGGGTACGTGCGCCGCGTCCTCGACCGCGGCGAGCGGCTGATGGGCTTCGGCCACCGGGTGTACCGGGCCGAGGACCCGCGCGCCCGGGTACTCCGCCGCACCGCCCGTGAGCTGGGCGCACCCCGCTTCGAGGTGGCCGAGGCGCTGGAGAAGGCGGCGCTGGAGGAGCTGCACGCCCGCCGGCCCGACCGGGTACTGGCCACCAACGTGGAGTTCTGGTCCGCCGTGGTCCTCGACTTCGCCGAGGTTCCCGCGCACATGTTCACCTCGATGTTCACCTGCGCCCGGGTGGCCGGGTGGAGCGCGCACATCATGGAGCAGAAGGGCCTGGGCCGGCTGGTCCGCCCGGCCGCGATGTACGTGGGCCACGGTCCGCGCAAGCCCGCCGAGGTCGACGGCTGGGACCTGATCCCGCACGGCGAATGATCCCCGGTCCGCCGGCCCCCGCTCCGGGGCCGGCGCCGGGCCGTGGGAAAATTTTCGCCGTGGCTGACGTACCCCCCATCCAGATCCCCGATGAGCTCAAGCCGCTCGACGGCCGCTTCGGCTGCGGACCCAGCAAGGTCCGGCCGGCCGCCGTCGCCGCGCTGGCCGGCGTGGCGACCAGCTACCTCGGTACCTCGCACCGGCAGCAGACCGTGCGCGACCAGGTGGCCCGGCTGCGCCGCGGGATGGCCGAGTTCTTCGGGCTGCCGGAGGGCTACGAGGTGGTCCTCGGCAACGGGGGGACCACCGCGTTCTGGGAGGTCGCCGCGTTCGGCCTCATCCGTGACTGGGCACAGCTCGCGAGCTTCGGCGAGTTCAGCGCGAAGTTCGTCAAGGCGGTCAAGGACGCGCCGTTCCTGGCCGAGCCGTCGGTGCGCACGGTGGAGCCGGGCAGCGCGCCGACCCTGGTCGCCGAGGCCGGCGTTGACGCCTACGGCACCCCGCACAACGAGACCTCCACCGGCGTGGCGGTCCCGGTGCGCCGCCCGGCCGGCGTCGGCGAGGAAGCGGTGTTCCTGGTGGACGCGACCTCGGCGGCCGGTGGCCTGGACGTCGACGTCCGCGAGACCGATGTGTACTACTTCGCCCCGCAGAAGTGCTTCGGCTCCGACGGCGGCCTGTGGATCGCGCTGATGTCCCCGACCGCGCTCGACCGGGCGGCCGGGATCAAGCGGTCGGGGCGGTACATCCCGGCCTTCCTGGACCTGGTCACCGCGATCGAGAACGCGCGGCTGGAGCAGACGTACAACACCCCGGCGCTGGCCACCATCTTCCTGGCCGCCGAGCAGACCGAGTGGATGCTGGCCCAGGGCGGGCTGGCCTGGGCGGTCAAGCGCACGGCCGAGAGCGCGTCCATCCTGTACGGCTGGGCCGAGCGCTGCCCGGTGGCCACCCCGTTCGTCGCCGACCCGGCGCTGCGCTCCAACGTCGTGGCCACGATCGACTTCGCGGACGGTGTCGACGCGTCGGTGGTCGCCAAGGTGCTGCGGGCGAATGGCATCGTCGACACCGAGCCCTACCGCAAGCTCGGGCGCAACCAGATCCGGGTCGCGCTGTTCCCGGCCATCGAGCCCGGTGACGTGGAGCGGCTGACCGCCAGCCTGGACTACGTGCTCGAACGTTTGTAGACGGCCCGGCTTCAGCCACGCTGCGGCTGGCTGGGCCGCATCGTTTGTAGATTCTCCGGCGCGCCGCGCGCGTGTTGGCTTGCGCCGGCGCGTACCGTGGCGGGGAACTGCCTCGCGAGCACGGGACGGAGGAAAGCGATGCGGCCGGTACGCTTCGTCGCCCTCTCCGAAGACGGTCATGCCTTCGTGCTCGCCGACGAGGTCGGTCGGCTCCTGGCACTGCCCATCGACGAGCGGATCAGCACGGCCCTGCGGCCCGACCGCGGCAGTTCGGCCACGCACACCTCGCCGGCGAGCGTCGCGACGCTGCCCGATGCCGAGGCGTCCCTGTCGCCCCGCGACATCCAGGCGCGCATCCGCTCCGGGGAGTCCGCCGAAGACGTCGCGCGCATCGCGGGCGTACCGGTCGACCGGGTGCTGCGCTACGCCGGTCCGGTGCTGCAGGAGCGGGCCATGCTCGCCCAGCACGCGCGGCGCACCAAGCTGCGCAACGCCGAGCGGCCCAGCACCCTCGCCGACGTCGTGGACAGCCGGCTCGGCCAGCACGGCGTCGACGCCGACAAGATCGCCTGGGACGCCTACCGGCGCGACGACGGCACCTGGCGCATCGTGGCCACCTGGCCCAGCGGCAAGGCCACCGCCCAGGCGGTCTGGGAGCTGGACAAGACCCGCCAGCACGTCACGCCCTACGACGACATGGCGCAGTACCTGTGCGCCGAGCGGCCGATGCCGATCCTCGGCCAGGATCCGCCGGTCGCCGAGCGCCCCGGGCGTGGGCTGGCCGCGCCGGCCCGCTCCGAGACCGGGCGCGGCGACCTCGGTCGCGGCGGCGGGCACGAGCCGATGCGCCCGCCGGCCGACCCGCCGCGCCGGGAGTCCCGCGCCGGGCGTGGGCTGGCCGAGCCGAGCCGCACCGCCGACCCGATCCGCGCCGGCCGCGACGCGCTGCTCGCCGGCCTTGACCGGCCGCTGACCCCCGACAACCCCGCCCCGTCGGCGGCTCCCGGCGAGCTGTCCCGCCCCGCCGCACCGGTCCGGGGCGGCGCGGCGGCGCTCCTCGGCGGCACGCGTTCCGGGTCACCCGGCGAAGCGCGGGGAGCCGGGATGCGCGGAGGCAGCGCGTTCGACGAGGACCCCGACGCACCGAAGGAGGTGCCGGCCGTCCCGTCCCTGGCGGTGCTGCGCCCGCGCCGCACCGGTGGCGCGCCGGCCGGTCCGGACACGCCGGGCGATGCCGACAAGCCGGCCCGCAAGCGCCTGCCGAGCTGGGACGACGTGCTGTTCGGCTCGGCGCCCGCGGCCCGCGAGAGCAGCTGATCCGGCGCTTGCCTTCGAGCGCGCTCTACGTGGCAGAGTTGCGCACATGGAGTACACGAATCTGGGTCGTACCGGCCTGCGGGTGAGCCGGCTCTGTCTGGGCACGATGAACTTCGGTCCCAAGACGACCGAGCCGGACAGCTTCACCATCATGGACCGGGCCCTGGAGCAGCGCATCAACTTCTTCGACACGGCCAACGTCTACGGGTGGAAGCTCGGTGAGGGAGTCACCGAGCAGATCATCGGGCGCTGGTTCGCGCAGGGCGGGGGCCGTCGCGACAAGGTCGTCCTGGCCACCAAGGTGTACGGCAAGATGGCCGACTGGCCGAACAACAGCGGCCTGTCCGCGCGGCACATCATCACCGCGTGCGAGGAATCGCTGCGCCGGTTGCAGACCGACGTCATCGACCTGTACCAGATGCACCACGTGGACCGCACCGTCCCGTGGGACGAGATCTGGCAGGCCATGGAGATCCTGGTCCAGCAGGGCAAGGTGCGCTACGTCGGCTCGTCCAACTTCGCCGGCTGGCACCTGACCCGGGCGCAGGCCAGCGCCGGCGCCCGGCACTTCCTCGGCCTGGTCTCCGAGCAGTGCATCTACAACCTGCTCACCCGGTACGTGGAGCTGGAGGTCATTCCCGCGGCGATCGAACACGGCATCGGCATCATCCCGTGGTCGCCGCTGCACGGCGGGCTGCTCTCCGGCGCGCTGCGCAAGCAGCGGGAGGGTACCGGCTCCCGCTCCAGCGAGGGCCGCTCCACCGAAGGGCTGGCCGAGCATCGCGAGACCATCGAGGCGTACGAGAAGCTGGCCGCAGAACTCGGCCACGACCCGGCCAACGTGGCGCTGGCCTGGCTGCTGTCCCGCCCCGGGGTGACCGCGCCGATCATCGGCCCGCGCACGATCGGCCAGCTCGACGGGGCGCTGGACGCGCTGACCATCACGCTGGACAGCCCCACCCTGGCCCGGCTCGACGAGCTGTTCCCGCCGGTGGGCAGCGGCGGTCCCGCTCCGGAGGCGTGGGCCTGGTAGGCGCAGCGGGCCAACAGACACCGGTGCATGCGGCCCGGTCAGCCGACCCGGGCCGCATGCATCGTCTCGTAGCGCGGCTTGGGGCCGAGGTGGCTGCGCACCAGCCGGAGCCCCTGCACCGTCCACTGTGGACCCTGGTAGGTCTTCAGGGCCGCCACGTCGGCCTCGACGTCCTCGGGAGGCATGCGGTCGCCGGGCCGGGCCACAGTCAGGTGCGGATGGAACCGCTTGGCGTCGAACGGCAGCCGAGCGACGCGCAGCTGCTTGGCGGCCGCCAGCCGCAGCGGCCGCAGATCCCCGTCGATCCCGGCCCACAGCACGGTGAACCGGCCCCGCCCGAACTTGCCCCCGCCGGCGATGCACAGCTCCGGTGGCTCCGGCCCCTTGACCGTGCCGTCCACCGCGGCGATCGCGGCGGGCAGCCGCTCGTCGGGTACCTCCCCGATGAAGGCGAGCGTGACGTGCCACAGGTGCCGGGCGGTGACCCGGACGCCGGCCCGCACGGTGGCCAGGTCGGCGATGAAGGTGGCGAGATGGTCCAGTGCCTCCGTCGGTGGGTCGACGGCGACGAACAGCCTCACCGGGTGTCCTGCCGGCCGTCGCTGTCGGCGACCGCCAGCCTCAGCCCGGCGGCCTCCAGCAGGCCCTCGACCCGCAGCCGCTCGATCTCCAGGTCGATGCCCTCCAGCCCGTGCAGATGCTCGGCGATCTCCAGCTCCCGGCAGGCGATGCGCAGCCGGTCGTCATAGGCACGGTGCACCGCCGTGAACCAGACCGGGGAGCGGGGCGCCACCTGGGCGCGCTGCCGGGCCAACCGGCGCAGATCCGCCGCGACCTGCTCGAACGGCGGGCCGGCCGGGGCCGGCTCGGGCGGCGGGTGGACCCGCAGCCGCCGGCGGTGCCCGGGCGTCAACCCGGTGCTGCGCTCCAGGCGTACCGCCTCCCGCCGGGACCGCCAGCGGGCGACGGTGTTGCGCAGCGCCTCTTCGGTCTGGGTCAACGCGACGTCGGCGAAGACCGCCACGGCGAGCAGGCAGGGTACGCAGAGCAGCGCGACCAGCGCCGCCAGCATGAGTAAGCCGTGTGCCACCCCCGCCACACCTCCAGACGCTAAGCGCCTGAGCCCCCATCCGCTACCGAGTTGGTCGTCCCGTTATCGGCTTGCGTCTATTGGGTGGCATCCCGCAGCAGAAGATACAGCCGGTCGATCAACTCCTGGTCGCCCTCCCGGGTGATCCCCTCGTCGGCGCGCCGCCACAGCCACAACAGCATCCCGGTCGGCGGGCCGCTGACCGTGGCCGCCGCGCGCACGCCCGGGTCGGCCGCGGTGACCGTCACGCCCTCCGGCGCGGCCCGGACCAGCGAGCCCTGCTCTCCCGCCCGGACCAGGACCGGCGGCAGCGCCTTGGTCGGCAGGCTCTCGGCGAAGTCCTCCCGCCAGGTGACCGACAGGTACGACAGGAACACCTGGAGGACCTCGTCGATCCCGTCGAGCGCGAGGTCGTCGGGGATCGGCGCGAAAGGCTCGCCCGCGGCCAGCTCGGCATCGACCCGGTGGATCACCGTCTCCTGCGCCATACGCCGGATCCAGAAGCCCACCGTCTGCTCCGGCTCGTACCAGGTGCCCGCGCGCTCGTCCGGCTTGCGCCCGGCGAACTCGGCGGTCAACTCGGCGTAGGCGCGGTCCAGGAGGGCCAGGGTCGGCTCGTCGGCGACACCCGGCGGCGGCCAGTCCGGCTCCTTGTCCCCCGGCTGCCGCATGGCCCGGACCTTGTGCAGGTAGACCATGCCGACGTGGCGGACGAGCTGGTCAACCGTCCACCCGGGACAGCTCGGCACCGGGGCGCTCAGGTCGCGGGCGACCTGGCGTAACCGGGTGAAGTCGGCGTCCAGGCAGCTCAGCAAGCGTGGGTACTCCATGCGGCTCACCCTGCCACACCGGTACGACATCCACGGAGATTCTCGGGACCGGGATCAGGCGCAGCCGGAGCCGGGCACCGGATCCGCGCAGCTGCCAGCCGAGCGCGGCCAGGGCCGCCGTGAGCGAGATGGCGCCGCCGGCCCAGATGCTCGCCCGTGGACCGAACGCCTGCGCGAACCAGCCGACCAGGGGCGCGGCGACCGGGTTGGTACCGAGGAAGGCCAGGATGAACAGCGCCATCACCCGCCCGCGCAGCTCCGGATCGGTACCGAGCTGCACCCGCTGGTTGGCCGCCTGCCCGAGGAAGACCTGGGCGAACCCGGTCGGCACGAGCACCAGCGCGGTGAGCGGGTACGTCGGCATCAGGCCGGCGACCGTGCTCAGCACGCCGAACGCGACGGCCGCCCCGAGCACCAGCCACGCCGAGGGGCGTGCCCGCCGCCGGGTACCGGCGAGGGCTCCAACCAGCGCGCCGACCGCGAGCGCGGTGACCAGCAGCCCGAAGGTCGCCGCCCCGGTGTGGAACTCGTTCTTGGCCAGGACCGGCAGGGTGAGCTGGAAGTTGAAGCCCACGGTGGCGATCACCATGATCAGCACCAGCGGCAGCAGCAGGTCCGGCCGGCGCCGCACGTAGCGCAGCCCGTCGATGATCCGAGCGTCGGCCGCCGGTATCCGGCTCAGCGCACGGTGCAGCTCGGCCGGTCGCATCCGGGCGATCACGAGCAGCGGGAAGACATAGGACACCGCGTTGACCACGAACGCGGTACCGGTACCCCACACCGCGATCGTCACGCCGGCCAGCGCCGGTCCCGCGATCCGGGCGGTGTTGAACGTCGCGGCGTTGAGCGACAGCGCGTTGGGCAGCAACGCCTTGCCGACCAGCTCGGACACGAACGCCTGCCGGACCGGCGACTCGACCGCGCTGACCGTACCCCACAGGGCGGCGAACACGTACACCTGCCAGAGCTGGACCCGGCCGCTGACCACCAGCCCGCCCATCAGTGCGGCCAGCACCAGCCACAGCGTATTCACGGCCAGCAGGAGCAGCCGCTTGTCGAAGCGGTCGGCGAGCTTGCCCGCGTACAGGGTGACCAGCAGCATCGGCGCGAACTGCAACGCGGTGACCACGCCGAGCGCCGACGGCGAGCCGTGCGACAGCTCCAGGACCAGCCAGTCCTGCGCGGTGATCTGGACCCACCCGAAGATGAGGGAGATCAGTTGCCCGGTGGCGAACAACCGGTAGTTGCGGATCTGCAAGGACTGGAATGTGCTCCGGACATAGGCGCGCACGCCGCCCACTCGCCCCCTTCGGTGGTACCTCCTCCACTGTGGACGGTCGGGATGGTCAGTCGTGCTCGCGGGCGATCCGGTCGAGGATCTCCGCGGCCCGGGTGAGGACCTCGCGATCCTCGGGGGGCAGCGCCGCCAACCGGCGGGTCAACCACGCGGCCTTGATCCGCCGCTGCTCCAGCAGCAGCGCGCGGCCCGTCTCGGTGGCCGACAGGAGGACCTGCCGCCCGTCGGTCGGGTGCGGCGAGCGCTGGATCAGGCCACGCTCCTCCAGCTTGGCCAGCAGCTTGGTCATGGTCGGCGGCTGGACCCGCTCGGCGTCGGACAGCTCGCGCGGGGTCAGCGCGCCGGCCAGCTCCAGGCTGGCCAGCACGGAGAGCTGGTTCTGGGTCAGCTCGCCCACCGGCCGCGTCTGGCGCAGCCGGCGGTTGAGCCGGGTGATGGCCCCACGCAGCTTCTCCGCGAGCTGCGCGGCGGTGACTCTCCTGGTCACGACCGCCATCCGTTCCGTCACGATACTTAGCCTAGCTAATAAGCATGGCTAACGACCTCTGAATATGACGCCCATCACGGTACCGGGCCGCCACGCTGCGAAGATCGCGTACCCTCGTCTTGTGCAGCAGGACCCACCGCCCGCACCGCCACCACCCGGCGCGGGTGCGGCGCGCGCGGGCGAGCCGCCGCGGATCGAACCGCCCGATCCGCCGATGGTGCCCTTCGCCGTCGTCGGGATCGCGATCTGGGCGGTGCTCGGGCTGGCGCTGCTGCCGTTCTACGGCTGGCTGTCCCGGCACGGTCACCTCAACTGGCTGTGGACCTGCGTCGCCGGCTTCCTGCTCGGCTTCGTCGGGCTGGCCGTGATGATCCGGCACGACCGGTACCGCCGGATCCGCCGCGCGGTGGCGCGGGAGCCATCGGCCCCGCCCGCCGAGGGGCAGCGCTAGCCCAGTGAGCGCAGCGAACCGGCTAGCTCAGCCGTGCCCGTAGGGCTCGGCCGGCTCGGCCGCGTCGACCGAACCGGGTGCCCGGCTGACCGCCACCGCGTCGACCTCGGTGTCGTCGTAGACCGTGGGTAGCTCGTCGACCTCGCTGACCGGGTCGCCGAGCACCTCGGAGTGCGCGCCGCAGCCGTGGTCGGCACTGACCGCGCGCCCGTCGTCCGGGGCGTACAGGTTGCCGCAGACGCCGAACGCCTGCCGCAGCGAACCAGCCAGCGGCAGGTAGAAGCCGCACGTGCCGCACCGGGCCGGGCCCGGCGCGGAGGCGGAGATCGGCGCGTCCGGCCCATGGTCGCCGTCGTACCAGCGCTGCGCCGTCTCCGCCCGGCCGTCCCGCGACATCACCCGGGCCCGGCCGAGGCCCAGCTCCCAGGCGACCTCCTCGACCGCCGGGTCGTCGGAGAGCAGATATCCGGGGGCCAGCCGGTCGTCGTCGGGCGCGGTCACCATCACGTCGCCGACGCCCAGGTCACCCGGCTTAAGGCGCTCGTGCCACGGGACCCACTCGGGCGCCACGAGCGCGTCGGGGCCGGGCAGCAGCACGGTCTCGCACACGGTCACGTGGCGGCTGCGCGGCACCCGCGTAACGGTCACCGCCCACCGCCAGCCCCGGTAGCCCGGCAGCCCGCACTCGAACAGGTGGGTCACCACACGGTCGCCCTCGGGTACGGCGTCGAGATGCGCGCCGGGCGCGTCCTCGGTCACCGCCGCGCGCGCGAGGTCCACCGCGTCGGCGCACTGCTGGTCGAGCCTGCTCCGGGTACCCACTGCCACGCCGGCCATTCTCCCCCATCGCCGCGCGGACGCGGCCGCCGGGAGGACCCGAATATCGCCCGCATCGGTCACGATAGGGGCATGCCGTCGCTGGGGAAGACCGTCGGGTACACCGTCAAGAGTGCTCGGCTGACCGCCCGCGGCGGCCGGCGCGCCACCCGGTGGGTCACCCGCCGGGTGTTGTTCTTCCGGGACCGGGGTGCCGCCGGTGAGGTCGGCATGATGCGCCTGCTCGACCTGCATGCCCTGTCGTGCGCGGGGGACACGCTGGTGACGATGGGCCTGGCCGGCACGGTGTTCTTCGCCGCCGACCCGGGGGCGGCACGCAGCGGGGTGGCGCTCTACCTGCTGATGACGATGGCGCCGTTCGCGCTGATCGCGCCGGTCGTCGGACCGGTGCTCGACCGGTTCCGGCACGGGCGGCGGTGGGCGCTCGCGGTCACCATGCTCGGCCGGGCGTTCCTGGCCTGGCTGATCTCCGACTACATTCACCAGATCGGGCTCTACCCGGCCGCCTTCGGGGTGCTGATCCTGTCCCGCGCCTACGGGGTGGCGCGCAGCGCGGCGGTACCCCGGCTGCTGCCCGCGTCACTGCGGCTGTCCGAGGCGGGTGCGCGGGCGTCGGCGTTCGGCACCCTGGCCGGTGCGGCGGTTGTCCCGATCGGCCTGCTCACCTTCAAGATCGGACCGCAGTGGCCGTTGCGGGTGTCGGCGGTGCTCTTCCTCATCGGTACGGTCGTCGCGCTGCGCCTGCCGCCGCGCGCCGACTCCGACCCGCCCGAGACGGTACCGGCGGTGTTCCGCCGCGGCACCAAGGCGCTGACCGGCCGGCTGGTGCTCGGCACGCTCGCGGGTGCGGCGATCCTGCGCTGGGCGTTCGGGTTCCTCGCGCTGTTCCTCGCGTTCGCGGTCAAGTCCAAGGGGCTGCCGACCACGTTCTTCGGCGCGCACCTCGGCGAGGGCGGCGCGCTCGCGCTGGTCACCGCCGCGCTCGGGCTCGGCGCGTTCCTGGCCACGGCCGTGGGCACCCAGCTGCACATCCACCGCCCGGCGCTGCTGCAGGCGGGCTCGATGCTGCTGGTGGCCCTGCTCGCGTCGGTGGCGCTGCTGCGGTTCAGCCTCGGCACGCTCACGCTGCTGTGCCTGGGCACCGCGATGGCGGCCGGGCTGGCCAAACTCGCGGTCGACGCGACGATCCAGGAACGGATCGCCGAGCAGGTACGGGCGAGCGCGTTCGCGCACTCGGAGACCGTCCTGATGCTGGCGTGGGTACTGGGCGGGGCCACCGGGCTGGTGCCGTTCCACGCGCGCTTTGGCGTCGAGGTGGCCACGATCATCCTGGTCCTCGCCACGGTGCGGGCGATCGTGTCGGCGGTGGCGCTGCACAAGGAGAAGCTCAAGGGCGTGGCCAGCGGCGAGGTGCCGCCGGTACCGCCCGAGCCGGAGCGCACGACGAAACGGGTACCCGCCCGGTCCCGGCGCCGTGGGCGTGCGCCGGGTGCGAAGACCCGGCCCGCCGAGGCGACCCGGCCCGCCCCCGCCGCGCCGGCTGAGCCGGCGACCAAGCAGCTGCGCCCCGACGACGGCGCCGAGGCACGCGCGACCCGGGTCATCCCGCGCGAGGACGAACCGGACTCCCCCGGGTACCACCTGTACCGGCCGTCGGGGAAGCCGTCGGTCGAGGAGGACGACGAGTGACCGGCGCCGTGGCGTGAGCCGGCTGCTCGTGGTGACCGCGGTCGGCGCGGAACGGGACGCGGTCGCGGCCGGCTGGCCCGGCCCGGTCGAGGTGGTCGGCGTCGGCCCGGCCGCCGCGGCGGCGGCCACCGCCCGGCTGCTGGCGACCGGCGACCATCGCGCCGTGCTCTGCGCCGGCATCGGCGGCGGCTTCCCGGGGCGGATCGCGGTCGGCGGCACCGCCCTGGCCACCGAAAGCATCGCCGCCGACCTCGGCGCCGACTCGCCCGACGGCTTCCTCCCCCTGTCCGAGCTGGGCTTCGGCCCCACCCGGCACCCGGTTGACGGCGCGCTGCGCGACCGGCTCCACGAGGTGCTTCCGCAGGCGGTCGCCGGGCCGATCCTGACCGTCAGCACTGTCACCGGCACGGCCGCCGGCACCGCTGCCCTTCAGGCCCGGCACCCGGAAGCCGTCGCGGAGGGGATGGAGGGCTTCGGCGTCGCCACGGCGGCCGCCGGCGCGGGGGTACCGTTCGCCGAGCTGCGCACGATCTCCAACCGGATCGGGCCGCGCGAGCGGTCCGCGTGGCGCATCCCGGCGGCGCTGGCCGCGCTCACCGAGGTGGGCCGGGCGCTGGGTAAGTTGGGTTGGTGAGCGAGCGTCAGCGAGCGAAGGATCATCGCAGCCCGGTCGAGCCGCACGCCGCCGGTGAGCGAAGCGAGGCGGCGGGGTGAGCGTGTCCTTGGCGTTCTCGCCGTGCCCCAACGACACGTTCGTGTTCCACGCATGGGTGCACGGGCTGGTGCCGGGGGCGCCGCCGGTCGAGGTGACCTACGCCGACGTTGACGTCACCAACACCGAGGCGCTGGGCGGCGCGTTCGACGTGGTCAAGGTGAGCTACGGGGCGTTGCCGTGGCTGCTGGACCGGTACGCGTTGCTGCCCTGCGGCGGGGCGCTCGGGTACGGGTGCGGACCGCTGGTGCTGACCAACGGCGGCGACGTGACCGGCACGGTGGCCGTGCCGGGCGAGCGGACCACCGCGTACCTGCTCTTCCGGCTCTGGTCGGCGGCGCACCCGCCGGCCCGCATCGAGGTCGTGCCGTTCCACGAGATCATGCCGGGGGTGGCCGGCGGCCGGTACGACGCGGGGCTGGTGATCCACGAGGCGCGGTTCACGTACCAGCGGTACGGCCTGACCGCCGTGGCCGACCTGGGGGAGTGGTGGCAGGCGGAGACCGGGCTGCCGATCCCGCTCGGGGCGATCCTCGCCAAGCGGGAGACGGTCGACCCGGCCGCCGCCGCGGAGTGGGTACGCGCGTCGGTGCGCCATGCGTGGGCCTACCCCGCGGCCAGCCAGGAGTACGTGCTGGCGCACGCGCAGGAGATGGAGCCCGACGTGGTCACGCAGCACATCGGGCTCTACGTCAACCGGTTCACCGAGGACCTCGGTGAGGAGGGGTACGCCGCCGTGCGGGCCCTGCTCACCCGCTCGGCCGAAGCGGAGCTGGTACCGCCGGTCTCAGACCTCTAGCTCGCGCGCCACCGCGTGCACGACTTCGGCGATCTTCTTGGTCGCCTTGCGGTCGGGGAACCGGCCCCGGCGCAGGTCCGGCATGATCTTGGCCTCCAACACCTTGATCATGTCCTCGATCACGCCGTGCAGCTCCTCCGGCGGGCGCCGGCGCAGCTCCGCCACCGACGGCGGGCTCTCCAGCACCTTCACCGCGAGCGCCTGGTTGCCCTTGCGGCTCTCCACGACGCCGAAGTCGACCCGCTGACCCGGCTTCAGCTCGCCGACCCCGTCGGGCAGCGCGGCCTTGTGCACGAAGACGTCGCCGCCGTCGTCGCGGGTGAGAAAGCCGAAGCCCTTCTCCGTGTCGTACCACTTGACTCGCCCGGTCGGCACCGCCGCCACCCTCGTCCTTCGATCGCACATATCGACCGCCCGTGCGGCCTTACCACAGGCTAGTCATCCGAAACTCCGCGCCCAAGCCGAATCCGCGCCAGTAACGACGGAAAGCCCCGAAGGTCTGCCAGTACCGCGTCCGCCCCGGCGTCGACCAGTTCGGCCGCCGAGCACGGGCCGGTGGTGACGCCGATCCCGACGACCCCGGCGGCCCGGGCCGCGGCCATGTCGGCGACGTGGTCACCGACGTAGGCCAGCGCGCCGGCCGCGCGCAGTGCCGCGGCTTTCCCGTCGGCCCAGGCCAACCCGCGCACCTCGTCGGCGACCATGCCCAGGTGGCGCAGGTGCAGCTCGGCCAGCTCGCCCTGCTTCGCGGTCAGCACGAGTACCCGGCCCCCGGCCGCGTGTACCGCATCGATCGCCTCGGCGGCACCGGGCAGCGCCGGAGAGGGCGCCACGGCGTGCTCGGGGTAGAGCGTCCGGTACCGGTCGACGGCCAGACCGACGTCGGCCGGCGGGTACCAGTTGGCCATCTCGTGCTCCAGCGGCGGGCCGAGCCGGCTGACCACGAGTGCGGTGTCGATCTCCACCCCGGTCAGCTGGCTGAGCAGGCGGAAGGTGGCCGCGATCCCCGGCCGGGAGTCGACGAGGGTCATGTCGAGGTCGAAGCCGACCGTGAACACCTCAGTGATGCTGCGGCGCCGCGTCCTCGCTCGGATGCGTGTAGGTCAGCCGCTCGATCGGCAGCGGGAAGCCGATGTCGTCGCCGAACGGCGAGGCTGCGCCCGAGCGGTCGGCCGCGACCTCGCTGACCGCCAGCCGGCCCTCCGGCACGATCCGCGCCCGGCTCGGGACGACCGGCCGCTTCTCGGCGGCGGCCGCCGTCCGGGCGGCTTCGTCCTCGGATTCCATGCGCTTGGGGGCGGTCGCCATCCTCGGTCCTCCGGGCTCGTACGTCGATCGGGTTCAGTCTGTCACAGCGCCGGCGGCACCGGCCCGTTGGCGTCGGCGGGTAGCGTGTGTGGCGATGAGCACCGGATTCGCCGACCAGGTGCGCGCGCTGCCCGACGACGAGCTGGCCGCGCTGGTCCGGCTGCGCCCGGATCTGGTGGTACCCGTCCCGGCCGACCTCTCCGCACTGATCGCGCGGGCGCAGGCGCGGGTCTCGGTGGCCCGCGCGCTCGATCCGTTGGACCGGTTCACGCTGGAGGTGCTCGACGCGGTCCGGCTCTCCCGGGTCGGCGAGCTCGCCAGCGTGGAGGCGGTGCTCGCGCTGGCCACCGCCGGCCGGACCGCCCCGGATCCGGGTGCCGTCCGGGACGCGGTCGACCGGCTGCGCGCGCTGCTGCTCGTCTACGGCCCGGACGACGCGCTGCGGGTGGTACCGAGCGTCGACGAGGTCAGCTCGCCCTACCCGGCCGGGCTCGGCCGGCCCGCCGCCGTCCTGGCCCCGGAGACCGCCGCGATCTGCGCCGACCCCGCGGGTCTGCGCCGCACGGTGCTCGCCGCGCCCCCGCCGTCGCGCGCGGTCCTCGACCGGCTCGCCGCCGGCCCGCCGGTCGGCACCACGACGGCGGCGGCCACCGCCGATCCGGACAGTCCGGTCGGCTGGCTGGTGGCCCGGCACCTGCTCGTCCCGGGCACCGAGACCACGGTCGAGCTGCCCCGGGAGATCGGCGTCCTGCTGCGCCGCGACGTCGGCCCGCTCGGCCCGCTGCACCCGACCCCACCCGCTCCCGACGCCCCGGTCCGCGGCTCGGAGGCGGTCGACTCGGCCGGTGCCGGCCAGGCCATCGAGGTGGTGCGGCACGCCGAGGAGATCCTGGAGGCGCTGGGCGCCGAGCCCACCCCGGCGTTGAAGACCGGCGGCCTCGGCGTTCGGGACCTGCGCCGGCTGGCCCGCGCCACCGGCCTCGCCGAAGCGACCGCCGCCGCGCTCGTCGAGACCACCGCGGCGGCCGGGCTGCTCGGCGAGACCGACGGCGACTACGGCGCCGAACCGACCTTCCTTCCGACCACGGTCTACGACGCATGGCGGGGTCAGTCCATCGCGCACCGGTGGACCGTCCTCGCCCGGGCCTGGCTGACCATGCCGCGGCAACCCGGCCTGGTCGGCCGCCGGGACGAGCGCGACCGGCCGCTCGGCGCGCTCGCCCCGGACCTCGAACGGGTCGGCGCGCCGGCGCTGCGGGCCGCCGCCCTCGCCGTGCTGGCCGACAGCAAGCCCGGCCTCGCGCCCAGTACCGAGCAGGTACTGGAGGTGCTCGCGTGGCGCTCGCCGCGGCGGTACGGGCCGGCGGGCGAGCAGGTCCGGGCGGCGGCGGTGCGCTCCGCGCTCACCGAGGCGGCCCTGCTCGGGGTCACCGGGCTGGGCGCGCTGACCTCGTACGGCCGGGCGCTGTTCGACGAGCTGCTCGCCGCCGCCCGGCGGGACCCAGACGCGGACCCGCTCGGCGTGCTGTCCGCCGCCGCGGCCGGCACCGACCCGGTGGCGCTGCTCGACCGGCTCGTCCCGCCCCCGGTCGACCACCTGCTCGTCCAGGCCGACCTGACCGTCGTGGTACCCGGTCCGCCCGCGCCCGACCTGGCCGGCGAGCTGGCCCTGGCCGCCGAGGCGGAGTCCGCCAACATGTACCGGATCACCGCGGACAGCGTGCGCCGCGCCCTCGACGCCGGGTACAGCGCCGCGGACCTGCACGGGATGTTCGCGCGCCGGTCCCGCACGCCTGTCCCGCAGGCGCTGACCTACCTCGTCGACGACGTCGCGCGCCGGCACGGCGGGCTGCGCGTCGGCTCCGCCGGGGCCTACCTGCGCGGCGAGGACGAGACGCTGCTCGCCGAGCTGGTGGTCGACCGGCGGCTCGCCGAGCTGCGGCTGCGCCGGCTCGCCCCAACCGTGCTGACCACCCCGTTCACGCCCGGCCGGCTGCTGGCCACGCTGCGCGAGAACGGGTACGCACCGGTACCCGAAGACGCCTCCGGCGCCGTGGTGCTGCGCCGGCCGCGGGCCAAGCGGGCACCGGCGCGCCGTCCGGTGCCCAGCCCTCGCGCCCTGGTCGACGACCAGCGGGCGCTGCCGCCGCCGCGCGTGGCCGGCATCATCGAGCAGCTCCGGCGGGCCGACGCCGCCAAGGCCACCCGGCGGGCCCCGGCCAGCCTGCGGGTCGCTACCAACGGCGGTACCCAGGAGCACGTCCAGGCGCTGGCGGTGCTGCAACAGGCGGTCCGCGACCGGCTGCGGGTCTGGGTCGGCTACGTGGACGCCCACGGGGGTACCGCCGCCCGGCTCGTCCGCCCGGTGTCCATCGGCGCCGGGTTCCTGCGGGCGGAGGACGAGCGTACCGAGACGCTGCACACCTTCGCGCTGCACCGGATCACCGCGGCGGTCGTCGACCACTCGTCCTGAACCCGGATGTGGTGCGGCGGTCCCCGCCACCCACGCCAGGGACCGCCGCCGACCCGCACCCCGTGACGGTCCGCCAGGTCGCGTACCGCCACCGCCGCAGATGCGCTCGCCCCCGTTGCCGCGCCGCTGGGCCCACCCACCTCGCCCCGCCCATCGCGGCCCGAACGCATCCACCCGGTGCCGATCTTCAGGCCGCGTACAGCCGGCCCAAGAGATAGACGTCGTGGCCGCCGGATAGGTTGCGCCCCGGACCCCGCGAATTTGACCGTGGCAGACTGGACCGCGTGCCGGGTGGCCCCCTGATCGTGCAATCGGACAAGACGCTCCTGCTGGAGGTCGACCACGCGGACGCGCTCGCCTGCCGGATGGCCATCGCGCCGTTCGCCGAGCTGGAACGCTCCCCCGAGCACGTGCACACCTACCGGCTCACCCCGCTCGGGCTGTGGAACGCCCGCGCCGCCGGGCACGACGCCGAGTCGGTGGTCGACGCGCTGCTGCGCTTCTCCCGGTACCCGGTGCCACACGCGCTGCTGGTCGACGTCGCGGACACGATGGACCGGTACGGCCGGCTGCAACTGGTCAACGACCCGGCCCACGGGCTCGTCCTGCGCGGCCTGGACCGGGCGGTACTCGTCGAGGTGGCAAAGTCCAAGAAGCTGGCCGGCATGCTCGGCGCGCACGTGGACCCGGACACCATCGCGGTGCACCCGTCCGAGCGCGGCCGGCTCAAGCAGGCGCTGCTCAAGCTCGGCTGGCCGGCCGAGGACCTCGCCGGGTACGTCGACGGGGAGGCGCACCCGATCGCGCTGCGCGAGGAGGGCTGGACGCTGCGCTCGTACCAGCGCGAGGCGGTCCAGCATTTCTGGGCCGGCGGCTCGGGCGTCGTGGTGCTGCCGTGCGGGGCCGGCAAGACCCTGGTCGGCGCGGCCGCGATGGCGCAGGCGTCGGCCACCACGCTGATCCTGGTCACCAGCACGGTCGCCGGGCGGCAGTGGAAGCGCGAGCTGCTCGCCCGTACCTCCCTGACCGAACCCGAGATCGGCGAGTACTCCGGCGAGCGCAAGGAGATCCGGCCGGTCACCATCGCCACGTACCAGGTGCTGACCACCCGCCGGGGCGGTACCTTCGCGCACCTGGACGTGTTCGGGGTACGCGACTGGGGCCTGGTCATCTACGACGAGGTGCACCTGCTGCCGGCGCCGATCTTCCGGTTCACCGCCGACCTGCAGGCGCGCCGCCGGCTCGGGCTGACCGCGACGCTGGTCCGCGAGGACGGGCGCGAGGGCGACGTGTTCTCCCTCATCGGGCCGAAGCGCTACGACGCGCCGTGGAAGGACATCGAGACGCAGGGCTGGATCGCGCCCGCGTCGTGCACCGAGGTCCGGGTGACGCTGACCGAGGCGGAGCGGATGGCCTACGCCACCGCCGAGCCCGAGGAGCGGTACCGGATGGCGTCCACCGCCCGGACCAAGCTCCCGGTCGTGCGGGCGCTCGTCCGCCGCCACCCCGACGAGCAGGTACTCGTCATCGGCGGGTACATCGACCAGTTGCACGCCCTCGCCGAGTACCTGGGTGCCCCCGTCGTGGAGGGCGCCACCACCACCAAGCAACGCGAGCGGCTCTTCGACGAGTTCCGCGCCGGGACCCTGCGCACGCTCGTCATCTCCCGCGTCGGCAACTTCTCCATCGACCTGCCCGAGGCGGCCGTGGCGATCCAGGTGTCCGGCACGTTCGGCTCCCGCCAGGAGGAGGCGCAGCGCCTCGGCCGGGTCCTGCGCCCCAAGTCCGACGGCCGCCAGGCGCACTTCTACGCGGTCGTCGCGCGCGACACCATCGACACCGAGTACGCCGCGCACCGCCAGCGCTTCCTCGCCGAGCAGGGGTACGCGTACACCATCGTCGACGCCGACGACGTCCTCTCCACGTAATCCACCGGCCGCACCCTCGGGCTTGGTTCCAACCGGGCCTTGATCATCTCCGGCGACAGCGACCTCTGTCCGGCCATCCGCGCGGCGAAGCGCCTGCAGCCCGGGCGACGAGCCGCAAGCTTGAACGCCCGCACCCTCGGCAGGGGGTACGGGCGTCCAAGGTCCGGACCGGTCAGCCGGTGAAGGTGGCGTTGATCTTCGTGAACTGCCAGTTGGTCTGGGCGATCCCACTGCAGTTCTCGACGACCTGACCGTTGTCGCAGGGCCGATCCCGGTTGACCGACCAGAACGCCAGTCGCGCCAGGTGGTGCGACTGCGCGTAGTCGCGGATGCTCTGGAAGGTCGATGGCAGGACGGTCTCGTGCGAGTCGGTGATGCCGTTCATCGAGGAGATCCCGATGTGGCGGTACGCCGTGTCGGCCGACCAGCCGAACGTGGACATCAGCTTGTTCTTCAACGCCTCGGTCGTGGTCTGGGTGTCCGAGGCCACGTTGCCGCTGCCGAAGTCGAAGGGCATCTGGGTGTACACGTCGATGTTCGCGCCGAGGGCCTTGGACTGGTCGATCAGCCGCAGGCCCCACCACGTCGGCCCGGTGGTCGACGTGCCGAACGTGATGATCGTCTTGATACCCGGGTTGTTCTGCTTGACGATCTTCAGCGCGCCCAGGATCCGGTCCTGCACGAGCTCGCTTTCGAACTCGTCGGTGTTCTCGATGTCGATGTCGATCGCCTTGAGGTTGTACGCGTTGACGACCTGCTGGTACGCGCCGGCCAGCGCCGAGGCGGAGCTGCAGTTCGGGCCGAGCTTGTTGCCGCTCCAGCCGCCGAAGGAGATCACGATGTCGCCGCCCGCCGCGCGGATCGCGTTGATGTTCTGCTGGTCCACGCCGCCGGTGAGGGAGCGCTGGCTGTCCCACATCGGGGTGCAGCCGCCGCCGGAGAGCATGAACGCCAGCGTGAACGACTTGACGCCGGTCGCGCTCATCACCGAGGTCGGCGACGGCGGGTCGCCCCAGCCGAAGTAGAGGTACGGCGCCGCCGCGAGCCCACCGCCGGTCGGGCAGCCGGTCGTCGAGCCGGTCACCGACACGCGCGCCGACTCACCGGAGCTGTTGAACGCCGCCACCCCGTAAGTGTGCGATGAGCACGCCGACAGCCCGCCGACCGTCGCCGAAGTAGCGGTGACCGTGGCGCGCACCGTGCTGCCTTCGTAGACCCGGTACCCGGAGACGGTACCGCTGGAGGCGCTCCACCCCAGGGAGATCGAGCTGGAGGTGGCACCGGTGACGTGGACGTCGCCCGGCGCACCCGGCGCGCCCGGGTTGCCGCTGCCCGCGGTGGCGGTGACCGGCGCGCTGTGCCCCGACTCACCGGCGCTGTTGAAGGCGGTCACGGTGTACGTGTGGGTCGAGCCCGACGCCAACCCGGAGACCGTCGCCGAGGTACCGCTGACCGTCGCGCGCACCGCCGTGCCCTCGTAGACCCGGTACCCGCTCACGGTCCCGGACGACGCCGACCACGCCAGCGAGATCGAGCTCGACGTCGTGCCGGTCACGTGGAGCGCACCCGGAACGCCGGGTACCGACGGGCCGGTCCCGCCACCGCACGCCGCGCCGTTGACCGTGCAGTTGACCGGCGTGCCAGAGCCGCCGCCGACCAGGAACCCGAACGAGGCGCTGCCGCCGGGCGCGACCGTGGCGTTGTAGTCGCGCGCCTTCGCGGTCACGTGCTGCCCGCTGACCGTCACCGTCGCGTCCCAGTACGTGCCGAACGTCAGGCCGGTCGGCAGGTCGAACGCGACCGTCCAGGTGCTGATCGTGGTCGATGTCCCGTTCGTGATCGTGTACTTGGCCTGGTACCCCGAGCCCCAGTCGGAGTCCTTGCTGAACGTGGCGGTCACCGAGCCGGCCGCGCCGGCCATGGTGGCGGTGAGGGCGACGCCGGCGGTGACGACCGCGGCGGCACCGAGGGCGATCAGGACCCGGGTCCTTCGTGAAGCCATGCGGCTCTCCCGTGAGACGGAAACAGGTACGCCGGGCGACCGTAACATCGAAGGACGTTAACAGTAAAGAGCCCTTCCAGTTAGCGCGCGGTCACTCCGTGCCCTGGCGTGCGCACCTCCGGCGCGCCCAGCCGCGCGGCGTCCGCCGTCAGGTCGTCGGGCATCCGCTGCGATTCCCGCTCCGCCACCACGCGAGCCCGGTAGTGCTCGACCTCCCGGGCCCGGGTGGCCTCGTCCCAGCCCAGCACCTCGCCCATCAGCTCGGCCACGTGCGGCGCGCTCTCCGTGCCCCGGTGCTCGGTCTCGATGGAGATGCGGGTACGCCGGGTCAGCGCGTCGTCCAGGTGCAGCGCCCCCTCGTGCGACGCGGCGTAGACGATCTCCGCGGCGAGGTACTCGGGCGCGCCGACGACCGGCCGGGCCAGGTCGGGCCGCGCCGCCATCAGGTCCAGCAGCTCCACGGTCAACGTCCCGTACCGCTCCAGCAGGTGCTCGACGACCCCGGCCGGTACCCCCCGGCGGCGGGCCAGGTCGGCGTGGTTGGTCCACATGTGCCGGTACCCGTCGGCGCCCAGCAGGGGCAGCTCGTCCGTGCGCGACCGGGGTACGTCGGGACCGAGGCGCCGCGCGGCACGGTCGATCACGTCGGCCGCCATTACCCGGTACGTGGTGTACTTGCCGCCGGCCACGAGCATCAGGCCGAGCATCGGCTCCACGACCGCGTGCTCCCGGGACAGCTTCGAGGTCTGCTCGTCCTCGCCGGACAGCAGCGGGCGCAGCCCGGCGTAGACGCCTTCGATGTCGGCCGCGGACACCGGCCGGTCCAGCCAGTGGTTGACCTGGTCGAGCAGGTACGCGATGTCGCGCGCGGATGCCGCCGGGTGGGCGCGGTCCAGGCTCCAGTCGGTGTCGGTGGTACCGATGATCCAGTGCCCGCCCCACGGCAGCACGAACAGCACCGACGTGGGCGCGCGCAGGATGAGCCCGGCGTCGCCGGTGATCGCGGATCGGGGTACCACCAGGTGTACGCCCTTGGACGCGCGGACCCGCAGCCCGGGTCGCCGGGCGCCGACCATCGCGGAGATGTCGTTGCTCCACACCCCGGTCGCCGCGACCACCGTGCGGGCCGCCACCCGCAGCTCGGCCCCGGTCTCCCGGTCGAGCACCTCCGCGCCGGTCACCTCGCGCGCGTCCCGGATCAGGCCCACGACCTGGGCGCTCGGCACGATCGCGGCGCCCAGGCTCGCGGCGGTGCGCGCCATCGTCGCCACGTACCGCGCATCGTCGACCTGCCCGTCGTAGTACCGGATGGCGCCGGAGATCAGCTCCTCGCGCAGCGACGGGAAGAGCCGCCGGGCACCGGTGCGGCTCAGGTGCCGGTGCACCGGCATTCCCCGGCCGCCGCCGAACACCCCGGCGAACGCGTCGTAGAGCGCGACGCCGGCACCGTAGTAGGCGCGGTTCCAGATCCGCTCGGCCAGCCCGAGCGGGCCGCCGACATCGACCTCCAGCGGCACCAGGATCGGCAGCGGGCGCACCAGGTGGGGGGCGATCCGGGCGGCGAGCAGGCCGCGTTCCCGCAGCGCCTCGTGTACCAGCCCGAACTCCAGCTGCTCCAGGTAGCGCAGCCCGCCATGGATCAGCTTGCTGGACCGGCTGGAGGTACCGGAGGCCAGGTCCGCCGCCTCGATGAGCGCGACGGTCAGCCCGCGGGAGGCGGCGTCGAGCGCGGCACCGACGCCGGTGACCCCGCCGCCGATGACCAGGACGTCGAACCGTTCGCGGCGCAGCCGCTCGACATCGCCCGCCCGGCGCTGCGGGGAGAGCCGGCCGGCCGCATTCCGGGAAACAGCGGGATCGCGGCGCACCCGTCCACGGTAGCTACAGTCGAGACGTGGGCCAGTTCACACCCCGGGTGGCGGCGGTCCTGGCCGGTGTCCGGGCGCTCACCGCCCGACCACCGCGGCGCCGGTGGGCCGGCGCGCTGCTCGCCACCGGGGTCGGCGTGGCCACGCTCACCGGCTGCGTGACGGTCGGGCATCCCGGCCCGTCCGGCGACACCCTCTTCGTGGTCCTGAAGACCCAGGCGGACCTGTCCGACCTGGTGTTCTACGGCGGAGACGTGCGGGCGCGCCGGGCGGAGGCCTACCGCCGCCTGGTCGCCACCGCCGACCGCACCCAGGCGGCGCTGCGCCGTGACCTGGCCAACCGATACCTGTCGTTCACGCCGTTCTACCTGGTCAACGCGGTGGAGGTGACCGGTGACCCGGCGATCCGCACCTGGCTCACGCGCCGGCCGGAGGTGGACCGGGTCCTGCTGAACCCGCGGCTGCGCCCGGTCCCCGTGGTGTCCTCCCCGCTCACCGGCCGGCTCACCATCGACGGCCGGGCGCAGGCGAACATCACCGCCATCGGCGCCGACAAGGTCTGGGCGCAGGGGGTCACCGGCCCGGGAATCATCATCGGCATCTCCGACAGCGGCGTGGACGGGCGCCATCCGGCCCTGGAGCGCGCGTGGCGCGGCGGCGCCGACAGCTGGTACGACCCGTGGAACGGCACCCGCCTGCCCACCGACGACAACGGGCACGGCACGCACGTCCTGGGTACCGCCGTGGGCAACAGCGGCATCGGGGTGGCGCCCGGGGCCCGCTGGATCGGCTGCGTGGACCTACCCCTCAACCTCGGCAACCCGGCGAGCTACCTGCGCTGCCTGCAGTTCATGCTGGCACCGTTCACGTACGGCGGGGACGCGCTGCGCGACGGCCGGCCCGAGCGCGCCGCCGACATCCTCATCAACTCGTGGACCTGCCCGCAGCTCGACGGGTGCGACACCAACACGCTGCTGCCGGCGCTACGGGCGCTGACCCGCGCCGGGATCTTCGTGGTCGCCGCCGCCGGCAACGGGGGCCCGCGGTGCGACACGATCACCCCGCCCCCCAGGTACCCGGACGCGTTCGTCGTCGGGGCGGCGGACAGCAGCGGCCAGGTGGCCGAGTTGACCAACCGGGGACCGACCGGCTTCTCCGGGCGCGGCAACCGGGCCGCGGCACGGCCCGACCTCGTCGCGCCCGGCGTGGCGGTGGTCTCCGCGCTGCCCGGCCGGGAGTACGGGGCGCTGACCGGTACCGCGATGGCGGCACCGCACGTCGCCGGCGTGGTGGCGCTGCTGTGGGCGGCCAACCCGCGGCTTGTCGGGGACATCATCCGCACCCGGGACCTGCTGATCCGCACGGCGACCGCGATACCCGGCAGCGCGGGCTGCGGGGACGACGCCGGGGCGGGTCTGGTCAACGCCGACGCCGCGGTCGACGCGGCCGTGGCGCGCGGAAGCCGGTGACCATACGACGCCATCGGGGCGGGCCGCGTACGCGACCCGCCCCGACGAGCGTGTGGTGGGACCGGACCTAGAAGTCCATGTCCCCGCCGCCCGGCGCACCGGCCGGGGCCTTCTCCTTCTCCGGCTTGTCCGCCACCACGACCTCGGTGGTGAGGAACAGGGCCGCGATGGAGGCGGCGTTCTGCAGCGCGGACCGGGTCACCTTGGCCGGGTCGATGATCCCGGCGGCCAGCAGGTCCACGTACTCACCGGTCTGGGCGTCCAGGCCGTGGCCGGCGGGCAGGTTGCGCACCCGCTCCACCACGACGCCGCCCTCGAGGCCGGCGTTGACGGCGATCTGCCGCAGCGGCGCGTCCAGCGCCACCTTGACGATGTTCGCGCCGGTGGCCTCGTCGCCGGTCAGCTCCAGCTTGTCGAAGGCCGACTTGCCGGCGTGTACCAGCGCCACGCCACCACCCGGGACGATGCCCTCCTCGACGGCCGCCTTCGCGTTGCGCACGGCGTCCTCGATGCGGTGCTTGCGCTCCTTCAGCTCGACCTCGGTGGCCGCGCCGACCTTGATGACCGCGACGCCGCCGGCCAGCTTGGCCAGCCGCTCCTGCAGCTTCTCGCGGTCGTAGTCGGAGTCGCTCTTGTCGATCTCGGCGCGGATCTGGTTGACCCGGCCCTGGATCTGGTCGGCGTCACCGGCACCGTCGACGATGGTCGTCTCGTCCTTGGTAACGACGATCTTGCGGGCCCGGCCGAGCAGGTCCAGCGTCACGTTCTCCAGCTTGAGCCCGAGCTCCTCGCTGATGACCTGGCCGCCGGTCAGGGTGGCGATGTCGACGAGCATGGCCTTGCGGCGGTCACCGAAGCCGGGCGCCTTGACGGCGACGGACTTGAAGGTGCCGCGCACCTTGTTGACGATCAGGGTGGCCAGGGCCTCGCCCTCGGCGTCCTCGGCGATGATCAGCAGCGGCTTGCCCGACTGCATGACCTTCTCCAGCACCGGGAGCAGGTCCTTGACCGCGGAGATCTTCTGGTTGGCGATGAGGATGTAGGGGTCGTCGAGGACGGCCTCCATCCGCTCCGGGTCGGTCCAGAAGTACGGTGAGATGTACCCCTTGTCGAAGCGCATGCCCTCGGTGAGCTCCAGCTCCAAGCCGAAGGTGTTGCTCTCCTCGACGGTGATGACGCCTTCCTTGCCGACCTTGTCCATCGCCTCGGCGATGATCTCACCGACGGTCGGGTCACCCGCGGAGATGGACGCCGTCGAGGCGATCTGCTCCTTGGTCTCGACGTCCTTGGCGATCTTGGCGAGCTCCTCGGCGACCATGGACACGGCGGCCTCGATGCCCCGCTTGAGGGCGATCGGGTTGGCACCGGCGGCGACGTTGCGCAGGCCCTCCCGGACCAGCGCCTGGGCCAGCACGGTCGCCGTCGTCGTGCCGTCACCGGCCACGTCGTCGGTCTTCTTCGCGACCTCCTTGACCAGCTCGGCGCCGATCTTCTCGTACGGGTCCTCGAGCTCGATCTCCTTGGCGATGCTCACCCCGTCGTTGGTGATGGTGGGCGCGCCCCACTTCTTCTCCAGCACGACGTTGCGGCCCTTCGGGCCCAGCGTCACCCTCACGGCGTCGGCGAGGGCGTTCATGCCCCGCTCAAGGCCGCGGCGCGCCTCCTCGTCGAACGCGATAATCTTGGCCATTCGGCGTTGTCCTCCTGGACAATCCCGGCGTACCCGCCGAGGCGAGCGCGCCGTTTGCTTACGCAACGGTCCGTTTCCCGGCCGGGCCGGACAGCCCGCGACGACCGGTCCCACTGCGGGGACCCCACCGCCCCGGCCGATTGGCACTCGGACTGGCCGAGTGCCAATCACCTGTTTAGCACTCTCGCCCCCCGAGTGCAAGATGGCCCGCCCATGTGGGCGGGCCGAGGTGATCGGCGGGTGGAGACAGCAGCGCGGGGCACCGTCTCACTGTCCTGGTGAGATTCGGTGCCCCGCGAAGTCAGGTCTGGTTAGGCTGGTCAGACCCCGCAGATTCAGGCGATGACCCGGACCTTCTCTGCCTGGGGACCCTTCTGCCCCTGCGCGATCTCGAATTCGACGCGCTGACCGTCCTCAAGCGACTTGTAGCCGTCCATCTCGATCGCGGAGAAGTGGACGAACACGTCCTGCCCCCCGTCGACCGCGATGAAGCCGTAGCCCTTCTCGCTGTTGAACCACTTCACGGTGCCCTGTGCCACGGTGCACTTCCTCACTTCGATGGTGCTGGGTCTGCCGACCCCCGACCCCACTGTGGGGCCGGTGCCGCCACGCCTCTCCGTTGCCTGCCAGGACACCGGGGGCGATAAGCGACCGAACACGCACGCTACACGAGGCGCCCGCCCCCCGCACCCCCGCAATCCGGACAGCTAACTCAGCCGTGCCCGAGCCGGCCACGTGGTAGGAGTTTCGGCATGGGGCAGGTATCGGTACGACGCGTCCAGCTCGACGACGCCGCCCGAGTCCGGGCATTCCGGCTGGAAATGCTGGCCGACGCGCCCCTGGCCTTCCTGGAACGCATCGACGAGGCCGCGGCCCGCCCGCACGCCGACTTCCGAGCGCGGATCGCGCAGGTCGCGACCGACCCCGACACCGCGCAGTTCATCGCGGAGGTCGACGAGCGCATCGTCGGTCACGCCGGCGGCTGGGCACCGCCGGAGACCGCCGGCGTGACGGTCGTCTACGCGGTCTACGTGACGCCCGACTGGCGGGGCGGCGGCGTGCTCGGGGAGCTGGTCGACGCGATCGCCGTGTGGTCCCGCGCCGCCGGCCGGCCCCGCCTGGAGCTCGAGGTCGTCGTCGGCAACGACCGGGCCGTACGGGCGTACGAGCGGCTGGGGTTCGTCGACACCGGCCGGCGCACCCCGCACCCCACGATCCCGGTCCTCACCGAGATGCTGATGACCCGGGCCTAGGCCGGCCGCCGGGACTGCACCACCCGGAACCGGTTGGCCACGTAGGCACCGTCGGTGAGTGCGGCGTTGGCGGCCGGGTTGGCGCCGCTGGCGTGGAAGTCGGAGAACGCCGCGGACTGGTTGACGAACACACCCCCGGTCAGGTTGGCCGACAGGTGCACCCCGACGTCCAGCGCGGCCCGCTCGACCTCGTCGAGCACCTGCGGCGAGGTGGAGTACACACTCGCGGTCAGGCCGCCCTTGGCGCCGACGGTGCGGCGGAACAGCGCCACGCTGTCCGCCGTGGACTCGGTGGCGACGAGGAACGTGATCGGGCCGAACCACTCACCCTCGACGGCCGTCGAGGACCGGTCGGTGGTCAGCAACAGGGGCGTGCGGACGACCGCGTCGGGATAGCCGGGATGCTTGACGGTACGGGAGTCCAGCAGCACCTCACCCTGTGCCTTGGCGGCCTCGATGCGGGACACCACACCGTCGTTGACGATCGCACCGGTGAGTTCCACCGCCCGCGCGGCGTCCCCGGTGAGCTTGCCGACCGCGTCGGCGATGCCCCGCGCCACCTCCACGAAGGACCTGTGCCCCTCGGACGTCTCGATTCCCCCGGCGGGAATCAACACGTTCTGCGGGGTGGTGCACATCTGTCCACTGTAGAGGGACAGGGAGAAGGCGAGGTTGTGGCACATGCCGGCGAAGTCGTCGGTGGAGTCGACGATGACGGTGTTGACGCCGGCCTTCTCGGTGTAGACGCAGGCCTGCCGGGCGTTGGCTTCCAGCCACTCGCCGTACTGTGTCGAGCCGGTGAAGTCGATGATTCTCACCTCGGGCCGCAGCGCCAGCGTGGAGGCGAGCTTCTCGTCGGGCGCCTCGGCGGCGAGCTGGACCAGGTTGGGGTCGAACCCGGCCTCGGCCAGTACCTCCCGCGCGTACCGCACCGTGACCGCCAGCGGCAGCACCGCGCGCGGGTGGGGCTTGACGATCACCGGGTTGCCGGTGGCGAGCGAGGCGAACAGGCCCGGGTACGAGTTCCACGTGGGGAACGTGGTGCACCCGATGACGAGCGCGACCCCGCGCGGTACCACGTGGAAGGTCTTGGTCAGCCGCAGCGGGTCACCCTTGCCGGCCGCCTTCTCCCAGCTCGCCTGCGCGGGGTGGCGGGTCTGCTCGGCGTAGGCGTACGCCAGCGCCTCCAGCGCACGGTCCAGGGCATGCGCGCCGCCGGCCTGGAACGCCATCACGAACGCCTGTCCGGTGGTGAACTGGACCGCGTTGGCCAGTTCGAAGATGTGTTCGTGCAGCCGGGCCAGGATCTCCAGGCACACCCCGGCCCGGGTGGCCGGGCCCGCGTCGCGCCACGCCGGCAGGGCCGCACCCGCCGCGGCGATCAGCGCGTCGGCGGAGCTGTGCGGATAGCGCACGTCGAGCGGTACCCCGAACGGGGACTTCTCCGTGCTCACGTGGCCGTCGACGCCCGGCTGGTCGAGCGGGAAGTCGTGGCCGAGGTAGGCCCGGAAGGCGGCCTCCCCCGCCGGGGCGGCGGACTCGCCGTAGACCCGCGGGCTCGGCGACTCGGGGAAGGCGGACCAGTAGCCGCGCTCGGCGATCGCGGTCAGCGCGCGCTGGAGCGTGTCGGCATGCTTGGTGTACAGCTCATGGCTGACGGCGGTGGCAGTCATGCGCCCCATCATGCCGCACCGGCCGGGCCCGACCCACCGGCCGGCCTAGATCTCGTGCTGCCACTGGGTCCAGGCGTCCACCGCGCGGAAGCCCAGCTCCTCGTTGATCGCGATCATGTGGCGGTTGGTGGCGGCGTTCCAGGTGTCGACCGTGCGCAGGGCCGGCTCGTGCGAGATCGCGTACCGCAGGTTGGCCACCTTCACGCAGGCGCCCAGCCGGTGGCCGCGGTGCGCCGGGTCGACGATGGTGATCCACTGCCAGGCGTGGTGGGGGATGCTCTGTTCGAACCCGAGGGTGGTCCACGCCACCAGGGCGCCGCTGGCGTCGTGCCGGACGCCGGTGTGGTAGGCGCGGGTGCCCCGCTTGACCTGGACCTCCTCGTGGTCGCGGATCCGGTCGGCGTCGGCGTTCCACGGCTCGACGACGAGATCGCCCATGGGCGCGTCGAGCACCAGCCGGCCGTCCAGCCGGCCGATGTCGGACAGGTACTCCTCGGGAGCGCGATCCCGCCAGTACACCAGGGAGTACCCGGGCGCGACGGGGGCCGCCAGGGTCGCGGTGTCCATAGTGGACAGATCGAGCCGGCGGCGCACCTCGACCAGGGCGTCCTTGGCGCCCATCGCGGTGGCGAAGGCGGTCCCGGCGCCGTCGCGGGGTACCCCGTCGGGCAGGGCCGAGACATAGTCCCCGGTCATCCGTACCCGGTCATGCGTCCGGGCCACCTCGACGGCGTGCGGGTAGAGGGTCCGGCCCACGCCGCGACGGCGGTACCCGGGCGCGACCTGCAACTCGACCTTGGCGGTGCCGGTGTTGTCCAGTTGGGGAAGCGTGAGCGTCAGCACCCCGGCCGGCGCGCCGTCGAGGTCGGCGAGCCAGCCGAGGACGACGTCGCTCTTGCCGGGGAAGCGCAGCGGTCCGGCGTAGCGCGCCGGGCACGGCGGCGGGAAGTCGGGAACGTCGTGCGCGAGCGCCGCCGCCGACACCGCGTGCCGGGCGGCGAGAGCGCCGTCGTCGTGCGGATCCACGGGCCGGACGTCGATGTCCATGGCGGGGAGCGTGCCAGTCGAACGCCTACTCACGCGACCGATTTACCCGGGAAATGGTCGAGAGGACGAATCGCACAACGCCATCCGGCGCTGGGGCACGGAACTCCCGAATATTTCGGGGTCTCGCGGCGATCGTCCTCCCGCACGGAGCATCGTGCTCGCACCCTCAAGAGTGCGTCAAGTCCCTAGACGCAGGTTTCTGGACCGAACGCGAATTCATGGTTACGGAAAGAATAGGCGGAGGCAAATGGCCTGGTCACGGGCTTGAAAGCCAATAACTCTACGTATTCGGAAACCTTGTTATCCGATAAGTCCCGCATCCCGGGCGGCCCTGAGCGAGGGCTTGACCCGGTACGTGGGACCGACCAGATCGGCGACCGCGTCGAGGGTCTTGAGCCCTTCGCCGGTGTTGAAGACGACGGCCTCCGCGGTCGGATCCAGCCGCCCGGATTCGACCAGTTTGCGCAGTACCGCCACGGTGACGCCGCCGGCCGTCTCGGCGAAGATCCCGGTGGTGCGCGCCAGGTGCCGGATCGCGTCCCGGATCTCGTCGTCATCGGCGTAGTCCATCCAGCCGCCGGTGCGCCGGACGGCCTCGATGGCGTACAGGCCCGCGGCGGGGTCGCCGATGTTGAGCGACTTGGCGATCCCGGTCGGGCGGACCGGCGTGATCACGTCGGTGCCGCCGTGCAGCGCGACGGCGATCGGGTTGCACCCGGCCGACTGCGCGCCGAACACCCGCCAGCCCCCGGCGGGCGCTTCGGCCAGACCGACCTCGACCAGCTCGCTGAACGCCTTGTCAATCTTGGTCAGCAGCTCGCCCGAGGCCATCGGGATCACCACCTGCGCCGGGATCCGCCAGCCGAGCTGCTCGGCCACCTCGTACCCGAGCGTCTTGGAGCCCTCGGCATAGTAGGGCCGGACATTGACGTTGACGAATGCGGTGTCCTCGAACTCGTCGGTCTCGGTCAGCTCCGAGCACAGCCGGTTGACGTCGTCGTAGGAGCCGTCGATCGCGACCAGGTCGCCGTCGTACACCGCGGTGGTCACGATCTTCCCCGGCTCCAGGTCCGCCGGGACGAAAACCATCGACGGTACCCCGGCCCGCGCGGCGTGGGCCGCCACCGAGTTGGCGAGGTTACCGGTGGAGGCACAGGCGAACCGGGTGAACCCGAGCCCCTTCGCGGCAGTGAGCGCCACGGAGACCACCCGGTCCTTGAAGGAGTGCGTCGGGTTGGCCGAGTCGTCCTTGACCCACAACGGGGCCGTGATGCCGAGGTCGCGGGCGAGCGCTCCGGCCGGTACCAGGGGAGTGAACCCGGGGTTGAGGGTGACCCGGGTGGCCGGGTCCTGGCCGACCGGCAGCAGTCCCACGTAGCGCCACAGGTTCTTCGGACCCGCCGCGATCTGCTCCCGGGTGACCCGGGCCAGCGCGGCCGGGTCGTAACCGACCTCCAGCGGCCCGAAGCACTCGTAACAGGCGTGCTGGGCGATGAGCGGGAACTGAGCGCCACAGCCACGACAGACCAGGTGGCGGGCGGCGGAGGTGGGATGCGCGGGTGCGTCGAGGGTCGACGTCATGGCGGCCTTCCTCTCATCTTCCCAGGCCGGCGCTCCGGTCTGGACGGAATTGGCACCTGCCACGTGCGGCCACGCAGTTGAGTCAACGCGGTATCGAGTCGAGCGCGGTGGTTGCCGGGGCGTCTTCGGGCCGTTTCCCTCAGCCCCTCTGGATGAGGTATTCAGTTGTCCGCCCAGGGTATCGGACCGTCGCCGGTCCCGCTCCGCGCGGTCCCACCTGGTGAGTCAGCTCACCACGTCCTTCTTCAGGAAGCGGTACCAGGCCAGACCGAAGAACAGGGTCGCGTACACCACGGCTGAGATGACCCCCTTGACCATCTCGTCCGTCTGGACCGGGTTGGACAGCAGGCCGAACCAGGCGTTCTCGTAGTGGGTCGGCAGGACCAGGCGCAGGTTACCCAGCGCGGTGATCTGGTCGAGGATGCTCGACAGGATCTGCAGCAGGACCGCGCCGCCGACGGCACCGAGCGGCGCGTCGGTCGACACCGAGAGCAGGAACGCCAGGCCCGCCACGACGAGCAGGGACACCGCCAGGTACCCCAGGATGACCAGCAGGCGCACCATGGCGGTACCGGCGGGCACGTCACCGGCCACGGTGGTCCGCAGCGGCTGCCAGCCGTACCGCAGCGTGCCGGCCGCCAGCGCGGTACCGGTCAGCAACAGCAGGGCCACCACGCACGAGAACAGCGAGACCGTCAGCTTGCTGCCCAGCAGCCGGGCCCGGGGTACCGGGATCGGCAGCAGGTACCGCAGCGAGCCCCAGCTCGCCTCGCTCGCCACGGTGTCGCCGCAGAACAGCGCAACGACCACGATCAGCAGGAACGACGCCGACACCAGGAGCGTGAAGAGGGCGAAGTTGAGCCCGCCGGCGGTGGCCAGGTCGGCGAGCGCGGCGAACTGGCTGCGCCGGCTGCCGCCGCCGTTGTCGTCGCCGAACTCGAAGGCGATCAGGATGATCAGCGGCAGCACGACCATGAACCCGAGGGTCAGCTGGGTCCGCCGCCGGCTGGCCTGGCGGCGCAGCTCGGTCCGGAAGGTGAGGGTACGGGTCGGCCGGTACCCGGTCGCCGAACCGTCGGTCGTCATCGTGGTCATCAGCGCTCTCCGCCCGCCTTGCTGTCTCCGCCTACCAACGCGAGGAACGCGTCCTCCAGCCGCCGTCGGGGTACCACCCGGTCCACGCCCACACCGGCCCGGACGAGCGCGGCCACGGCCTCCGCGCGCGGGGTGCCGTCGAGGTCCACCACGAGCGTGCCGTTGCGCTCGCCGGTCACGTTCTCCACGCCGGCCGCGTGCAGCGCGGCGGTCGCGGCGACCGGGTCGGAGACGTCGAACTGCACCGACGGCGAGTCGCCCACGATGTCGTCGACCGGGCCGGACGCGACGACCTCGCCCTTGTGCAGGACGACGACGTGGGTACAGGTCTGCTCCACCTCGGCCAGCAGGTGCGACGAGACGAGCACGGCCCGCCCGTCGGTCGCGTACCGGCGCAGCACGCGGCGCATCTCGGCGATCTGCGGCGGGTCGAGGCCATCGGTCGGCTCGTCGAGCACGAGCAGTTCGGGCCGGCCGAGCATGGCCTGGGCGATGGCCAGCCGCTGCTTCATGCCGTGGCTGTAGGTCTTCACCTTACGGTGGATGGCGTCGCCGAGCCCCGCGATATCCAGCGCCTCGGCCAGGTGCGCGTCCTCCGCCGGCCGGCCGGTCGCGCGCCAGAACAGCTCCAGGTTGCGCAGCCCGGACAGGTGGGGCAGGAAGCCCGGGCCCTCGACGAGCGCGCCGAGCCGGGACAGTACCGGCGAGCCGGGGGTCAGCCGGTGACCGAAGACGTAGACGTCCCCGGCGGTCGGCTTGATCAGCCCGAGCAGTACCCGCAAGGACGTGGTCTTGCCCGCGCCGTTCGGGCCGAGCAGGCCGACCACCTGCCCGCGCTCCACCCGGAAGTCCACTGTGGACACCGCGACGAACCCATCGTCGTAGGCCTTCCGGAGGCCGTCGACGACGAGGGGGATATCGGCGTACTCGGCCCGGACCGAGCGGTCGGCCCGCCGGTACCGGCGCCGGCCCAGCAGCAGTCCGGCGACCAGCCCGAGCGCCAGGAGCACGAGGAGCCCGAGCAGCACCGCGCGCCACAATGCCGCCGTCGTCGCGATCGGCTTACCGTCCACTGTGGGCAGTGTGACGGTCGGGTCGCCCATCCCCACCGTGTAGACCGTCGGGGCGGCCGGGGTCAGGTAGGCCTGGTCGGCGCTGGAGATGGTGATGCGCAGCAGATGCCCGGCCTGGAACTCGTGCACGATCGCGGGCAGCGTGACGCTCACCGGCCGCGCGTCCTCGATCGAGGCGGGCAGGCCGGTCAGGCGTACCGGCGCGACCTGCCCGCCGGGCAGGGTGGCGCCGTTCTGCGGGTCGACGTCGTACAGCTTGACGAACAACACCGCCTGCCCCGTCGGCGAGGCGGCCCGGATCCGTACCGTCGGCGCCCCGACAACGTCCACAGTGGACGTCAGCGGGGCGGAGAGGAAGTCGGCGTGCTGGCCGGGCACCTCGATGACCCGGCCGTTGACGAAGGAGGCGAGCGCGCCGCCGAGCCCGGGCAGCGACGTGACGGCCGCCGGGTTGCCGCCCGGCGGGTTGGCGATCGGGCGCGCCGGACCGGTGACCGGCACGCTGGTCGTCCCCCCGCCGGCGAGGCCCGGATAGTCGGTCACCACGCTGCCCAGTGCCACCACGCCCTCGGCGTTGGCGTCGATGCCGGCGATGCGCGAGTAGGTGAAGCTGGTCGCTGGAACGGCGCCCTTGCCGAGCAGGTGGTGGTCGAGCCACTGGGCGGTCAGAAAGCGCAGCCGGTCCTGGTCGGACTGCGGCCCGATGCCGCCATCGTGGCCGCCGGTGAACCAGGCCACCCGGACCGGCGTACCGTGCGCCGCGATGCCGCGCGCGTTCGCGTCCGCCTCGGACAGCGGGAAGAGCGAGTCCGCCTCGCCCTGGATGAGCAGGGTCGGCGCGGTGATCCGGTCGAGGACCGACGCGGGGCTCGACCGGCGCAGCAACGCGAGCTGCTCCGGGGTGGCGGTACCGGTGGAGGCGATCGACAGGTAGGCCCGGCACACGTCCGCCGCGAAGCGGCCGCAGGAGGGATCCACCGGCCCGCCCCCGCGCCCGCCCCGCGGGCCTCCCGTCAGCGCCGCCGTCGCCGCGTCCGCCGCCGACCCGCCGCTGCCGAAGAACAGGCCGGCCCAGACCTTCTTGAAGACGCCGCTGCCCGGTCCGGCGCCGGTGGCCTCCGGAAGGAAGGCGTTGGCAAGGTCGTTCCAGGTGATCTGCGGGACGATCGCGTCGATGCGCTTGTCGTAGCCGGCCGCCATGAGGGCCAGGCCGCCACCGTACGAGCCGCCGACGACCGCCACCTTCGGATCGCCGGGCTCGTCGGTGCGGATCTCCGGCCGGGCGGCGAGCCAGTCGATGAGCCGCTGCGCGTCGCGTACCTCCCAGTCCGGGCTGTCCAGGTGGATCTGCCCGCCGCTGGCCCCGAACCCCTCAGCGGTCCACACGAGCACCGCGTACCCGTGATCGGCCAGATCTCGGGCCTCGTCCGCGACGTCGTCCTTGGTACCCCCGAAGCCGTGGGCCAGCAGCACGGCCGCGACCGGGTGCTCCTTCGACGCGGCCTTGGGCCGGTAGTAGGTGGTGTCGAGGTCCACCCGGGTCGACCCGTCCGGCCCGGTGTCTGCGGTGATCGTCCGGTTCTCGGTGACGTAGCTGCGCGGGGTCGGCCACGCCGCCCACCCGACGACCCCGAGCACGACGGCGAGCACGACGCCCGCCGTGATGAGCCGGCGGCGGGTCAGCCGCGGCCGCGGCAAGGCGCGGCGCAGCCGCGTGGACAGCGCAGATGGCATGCCCGCCACGGTACGTCGAGCACCCCGTGTTCCGGCCCGGTCCCTCAGGATCCGCTCAGCTCCGCCACCATTCCGCCACCGCCGGCGGGGACCTCGGGTGGCCAGCCAACCGAGATCTTGGACGTCTGCACCCCCGAGAGGTACCGGCGTCCAAGATCGCGAGGCGGGGCGGGACGGCCAGGTGGGCCGGCGGCGCGGCGGCGCGGCGGGGCGGGGCGGGCGTCCGGCGGATAGGCTCGCGGGCGTGCCCGAGCTTGTTCGCGCTCGCTCCGCTCGTGCGGGTCATGCGCCTTGTCGGCCGCCCTGTGGCCGGCCGTCCGACTCAGTCGCTGCGCTCCTTCGCTCCCGGCCGTCCGCGGGCGGCGGCGCATGACCGACGGCCACTCCCTGACTCTGACCGCGAGCCTGCGCCCAGCAGCGCTCGACGCCCGGCGCGGCATCGTGCGGCTGCACCCCGACGTGCTCACCGCGCTCGCCCTCAACCCCGGCGACCCGGTCCGGCTCACCGGCCGCCGGGAGACCGCCGGCATCGTCGCGCTGGCCGAGGCGGGTGCCAGCCGGGCCCTGCTCTACGCCGACGACCTGCTGCTGGGTAACCTCGGCATCCGCGACGGCGGCCAGGTGACCGTCGCGCCCGCGCCCACCCGGGCGGCGCACCGGGTCACCCTGGCCGGCCCAGCCGAGATCGTCGCGCTCGTGAGCCCGGAGATGCTGCGCCTGGCGCTGCTCGGCAAGGTGGTCACGGTCGAGGACAACGTCTCGCTGCTGCCGCAGGACGTGCTGCCGGCCGCCGAGGTCCGCCCGCTGGTCGCCGCCGCACGGCGCAGCCTGGCCAACACGATCGGGTACGCCTGGACGACCGCCCTGCTCACCGTCACCGAGGCGGACCCGGTGGAGGGCGGGCTGGTCACCATGGACACCGTGGTCGGCTGGGATCACGGCCCGGCCACCCACTCCACGGAAACCCCGCTGGAGGTAACCACCCCGGACGCGCCGTCCATCGAGGACCTGCCCGGGCTGCGGACCCAGGCGCAGGAGCTGACCGAGCTGCTCGACCTCGGCTTCAACCACCGGGAGGTACTGGGCCGGCTCGGCACCACGGTGACGCTGGGCGTCCTGATCACCGGGCCGGCCGGGTCGGGCAAGTCCGCGCTGGTACGGGCGGTGGCCGGGGTGGTCAAGGCGGGCGTGACCGTGGTCTGGGCGCCCGAGATCGCGGCGCTGACCAACGACGCGGCGGCGGCCCGGCTGCGCCGGGCGTTCAGCCCGTCGACGCGGCCGGCCGTGGTGGTCGTGACCGACGTCGAGGCGCTGGCTCCCCGCGACGCGCCGTCCCCGCTGGCGACCGTTTTCCGGCAGCTCCTCGCCGAGGCGTTGCGCGCCGGTACCGCCGTGGTCTGCACGACCAGCCGGCCCGAGTCGGTGGACCCGTCGCTGCGCTCCCCCGGCCTGCTCGACCACGAGCTGGCGGTACCCCTGCCCGACGCCGCCCTGCGCCGGGAGCAGCTCGGCGTGCTCACCCGCCGGATGCCGCTGGCTGAGGACGTGCGGCTGGAGGACGTCGCCGCGCGGACCCCCGGCTTCGTCGCCGCCGACCTGTCGGCGCTGGTGCGCGAGGCGGGGGTACGGGCGGCGCTGCGGCAGAAGTCCGCCGAGGCACCGTCGGTCGCGGCGGAGGACTTCAACGCCGCGCTGGAGGTCGTCCGCCCGACCTCGATGGCGGAGTCCACAGTGGACATCAGCGGGCTGAGCCTCGACGACGTCGGCGACATGGCACCGGTCAAGGAGGTGCTCACCGAGTCGGTACTGTGGCCGCTGACCTACCCCGACACGTTCGCGCGCCTGGGCGTGCAGCCGCCCCGGGGGGTGCTGCTCTACGGTCCGCCCGGCTGCGGCAAGACCTATTTGGTTAGGGCGATCGCCGGTACCGGCAAGGCGAACGTGCTCTCCGTCAAGGGCGCCGAACTGCTGTCGAAATGGGTCGGCGAGAGCGAGCGCGCGGTGCGGGAGCTGTTCCGCCGGGCCCGGGAGGCCGCTCCGACCCTGGTGTTCCTCGACGAGGTGGACGCGCTGGTGCCGGTACGCGGTCAGGCCTCCGACGGGGGCACCACCGACCGCGTGGTCGCCTCGCTGCTCACCGAGCTGGACGGGGTGGAGTCGCTGCGCAACGTCGTGGTGATCGGCGCGACGAACCGGCCCGATCTCGTGGACCCGGCGCTGCTGCGGCCGGGCCGGCTGGAGCGGCTGGTGTACGTACCCCCGCCCGACGCCGACGCGCGGGCGCAGATCCTCACCGCCGCCGCCCGTACCGTGCCGCTGGCCGACGACGTCGACCTCGCCACGCTGGCGTCCACATTGGACGGTTTCTCGTCGGCCGACTGCGCCGCGCTGATCCGGGAGGCGGCGCTGGCCGCGATGCGGGAGTCCCTCGACGCGGCCACGGTCACCGCCAAGCACGTCGAGGCGGCGCGCGGCCGGGTACGCCCTTCCCTCCAGGCCGACCAGGTCGCCTGGCTGGAGAGCTACGCCGAGCGCCACGGCTGAGCGTCGGTCCCGCTGACGTTGACCGCGCTGACCGCGTCGAGCTGGGCGACGGGCCTCGGAGGGCAGGTCGACGCCGAACCCGGCAAGGTTGCCGTGGAGCTGGTCAAGGCTGCACCTGCCTGGCTGCCGAACGCAACCAGTGGAGCGACGGGCTGCGCACCCCGGACGCTCGCGCTCGTCTTCGACGGGCTGCGCCCGCACCACCGGGTCTGCGGTCAGTCGGCCGGGACGGCGACGGGTGCCGGTACGACGACGGCGGCAGGTACGTGATCGGAGCCGTGCCGGGCCTCCAGCCACCGCGCCACCCGGCGACCGAGGCGTTGGGCCGGTGCCTCGATGAACCGGTACGTGAGTGCGCTGGCGCCGAGGACCAGCCCGACGAGGCCGATGAAGAGAAGCAGCTGCACGTACCACCGCGCCGTGCTCGGACCGGCGCCCAAGCCGAGATGCGGCTCGATCGTCTCGAACACGACGAGATGGAGGAGGTACACGGAGTAGCTGACCAGTCCCAGCCAGGCGAGCATGCGGGGGATGCGCCGGTTCCGCAGGGCCATCCCGGTCGCGAAGAGCGCGGCCACCACGCCCAGCGTGATGACCACGCGCGGCTTGTACTGCTGGAAGGCCGGAGGGTACGAGTTCAGCTCGCGGAACCCCTCGACGATCCACATCCCCGCGACGGCGACCGGCACGACGACCACCCACCACCGGCTGATCTGCCGCCGGTGGGCCCGGTAGATGGTGGTACCGGTGAACATCAGCGCGGGGATGAACAGGCCGTCCCGCCGGTGCACCGGGTCCTGGTTGAACAGCAGCAGGGTCACGGCGAGCAGGCCGCCGAGGACGGCGCCGGCGACGGCGAGCCGGCGACGGCCGGTCAGGACCGCGCCCAGCGCGACGGCGAAGACCAGCATGACCAGAATTACCAGGTTGCGGGAGCCGAGCGGGGAGTGGGAGAGCGCGAGCAGCGGGATGTCGCCGCTCACGACGAACGCGGTGCCGGCCAGCGCCAGCGCGACCAGCGGGCTGGCCTTGTGCGCGCCGACCGCGAACAGCGCCGCGACCAGCAGGTAGAACGCCATCTCGAAGGCGAGCGTCCAGGTCACGCCGAGGATGTCGGGCATGCCGAGCAGCGCCGGCAGCATCATCGTGTGCGCGCCGACCGTGGCGAGCGGGTGCGGCAGCCCCTTCGGAGCGATCGGGCGCAGCCCGGCGAGATCGAGAGCCACCAGGAGCACGAGGACGAACGCGAACAGCGGGTACAGCCGGAAGCCGCGGCTCACCCAGAAGCCGCGCAGGCTGCCCTTGTGTTCCAGCGACGCCGGGATGATGTAGCCGCTGACGAGGAAGAAGAGGCAGACGCCGGCGTACCCGGCGAAGAACCACTGCTCCACGGCGAGCCGGTACCGGTTGAACAGGACATGGGTCAGGTGCTCGTACACGACCAGGAGCGCGGCGATCCCGCGCAGCGCGTCCAGCCACGCCATCCGGGACCCGGCCGAGGTGACCGGGGCCCCGCCGGCGTGGACCGTCCCGGGATCATCGGCGGCAGGCACGCAGCACACAATAGAGGTCGGCTACCCCCGGCCGCGAGTTTCTCCCCGGCAACGACCCCGCGTGCGGCTCAGCGGTCGGTGCGCCCGCCAGTGCGGGCCCGGGTGCGCGTCGCGCGCAACCGGCGTAACCGTTTCACCAGCACCGGGTCATACTCCAGCGCGGCCGGCTTGTCCAGCAGCGCGTTGAGCACCTGGTAGTAGCGCGTGGAGGAGACGGCGAACAGGTCGCGGATGGCCTGCTCCTTGGCGCCGGCGTGCTTCCACCACTGCCGCTCGAACGCCAGGATCTGGCGTTCCCGATCGGTGAGTCCGTCGTCGACAACGAGCTCGCGGTCCTCGACGTCGGGGCGGACACCGGCATCCGAGTCGACCTCGTCGTCGGTGACGGCCTCGTCGGTGGCGGGGCCGTCGTCGACGATCTCAAGGTCGTCAACGTCCGTAGTGTCCATAGCGGTCAAGCCTAGGCGACATCCCCGACAACGACCTCAGACGCGGACCACCGTGATCCCGGCGGCCTGGAACGCGGCGACCGTCTCGTCCGGCGCGCCCGCGTCCGTGACGAGGGTGTTCACCCGCTCAATCGGGCAGATCCGGGCAAAGGCGTGCTGCCCCAGCTTCGAGCTGTCAGCGATAATCACGACCTTTCGGGCGCGGGCCACCATCAGGTTGTTCATGGCCGCCTCGCCCTCGTGGTGCGCCGCCGCGCCGAGCGTGACGTCGATCGCGTCGACCCCGAGCAGCGCGATGTCCAGCGTCACCTCGCGCAGGATGCCCCCGGCCAGCGGGCCGACCAGCTCGAAGGACTGCGGCCGGACGACGCCGCCGGTGACGACTATCTTCATCCGCGAGCGGACCAGCAGCTCGTTGGCGATGTTGAGGGCGTTGGTGACGACGGTGAGCTGCGCCCCGTCGGGGGTGCTGCCGAGGTCGGGCCGCACGGCGAGAGCGCGGGCCACCTCGGTCGTCGTCGTACCGCCGTTGAGCCCCACGACCATGCCGGGCGCCACGAGCGCCGCCGCGGCAGCGCCGATGCGCTGCTTCTCCGCGGAGTGCTTGGCCGTCTTGTAACGCAGCGGCAGGTCGTACGAGACGCCGTTGGCGACCGCCCCGCCCCGGGTCCGCGTGATCATCTGCTGCTGGGCGAGCTGGTCGAAGTCGCGCCGGATGGTGGCCTGCGAGACGTTGAGCCGGGTGGCGGCGTCCTCGACGGTGACCCGGCCGCTGTCGGTGAGCAGCTCCAGGAGCGCGTTCCAGCGCGCATACCGGTCCACCGGGGCCTCCTTCGCGCGTTCCGTGTCGACTGTGTGCACAATCATGCGCGAAAGACCCCCTCAGCGTCGAGGACGCTGCGCGAATTGGCGCGCCACCCGGTCTGGCGCGCCCTGCGCGCACCCTGCACAATGGTGCGCGAAACAAGTCAGAATGCGCACAAATGTAAAGGAGGGCGTCCCGTGCCGCACGTCGACGAGGAGATCGCCAGCCAGCCGGCGTGCTGGGGACTCGCGGTCGACCTCGCGACGCGGTGCGCCATGCTCCCCGCGCCGGGTGAACGGGTCGCCGTGCTCGGCTGCGGTACCTCCTGGTTCATGGCCATGGCCTACGCGGCGCTGCGCGAGGCGGCCGGCCAGGGCGTGACGGACGCGTTCCCGGCCTCGGAGTTCCCGGCCGGGCGCCGGTACGACCGGGTACTGGCGATCACCCGGTCCGGCACCACCACCGAGGTGCTCGACGCGCTCTCCGCGACCGACGCGCGGACCGTCGCCGTGGTCGGCGATCCCGACTCGCCGGTCGCGCACCGGGCGGACGAGGTCGTGCCGCTGCCGTTCGCGGACGAGCATTCGGTGGTGCAGACACGGTTCGCCACCAGCGCGCTGATTCTGTTGCGCGCGCATCTGGGCGAAGACCTGGGTACCGCCGCGGCGGACGCGGCCGAGGCGGTCCGCGCGCCGCTGCCGCTGGACCCCGGCACCGTCGAGCAGGTGAGCTTCCTCGGGCGCGGCTGGACCGTGGGCCTCGCCCACGAGGCCGCGCTCAAGTGCCGCGAGGCGGCCCTGTTCTGGAGCGAGGCGTACCCCGCGATGGAGCACCGCCACGGGCCCATCGCCATCAGCGCGCCCGGCCGCGCGGTGTGGGCCTTCGGCGAGGTACCGCCCGGGCTCGCCGAGGAGGTCGCGGCGACCGGTGCCACGTTCGTCCACAGTGGACACCGGGACCCGCTCGCCGACCTCATCGTCGCGCAGCGCTTCGCGGTCGCCGTCGCCGCCTTCCGGGGCCTGGACCCGGACCACCCGCGCCACCTCACCCGCTCGGTGATCCTGCCATGAGCCCGGTCATCGCCATCGACGTCGGCGGTACCGGCATGAAGTGCGCGCTGGTCGACGCCACCGGCACGATCGCGCACGCCGAACGCCATCCGACCGGCGCCGCGCGCGGGCCGGGGGCGGTGATCGGGACGATCCTCGACGTGGCGTCGGGGCTCGCGGAGACCGCCGCGGCGTCGGGCCAGCCGGCCGTCGCGGCCGGCATCGTGGTCCCCGGGGTCGTCGACGAAACCGCCGGGCTCGCGGTCTGGTCGGCCAACGTGGGCTTCCGCGATGTGCCGCTGCGCGACCTGCTGAGCAAACGGCTGGACCTGCCCGCGGCGATCGGCCACGACGTGCGCGCCGGCGGGATGGCCGAGGCCCGGCTCGGCGCCGCGCGCGGCTACCGGCACGTGATCTTCCTCGCCATCGGTACGGGTATCGCCGGCGCGCACGTCGTCGACGGCGTCGCGTTCGCCGGGGCGCACGGCGCGGCCGGCGAAGTCGGTCACATCATCGTGCGGCCGGGCGGGGCCAAGTGCGGCTGCGGGGCGCTGGGCTGCCTGGAGGCGGTCGCGTCGGCGGCGGCCGTCGGGCGTACCTACGCCGAGCGCACCGGGGTCGGCGCCACCGCGGCCGAGGTGGTGACGCGCGCCGCCGCGGGGGAAGCGGCCGCCCGGGAGGTCTGGGCGGAGACCGTCGACGCGCTCGCCGACGGCCTGCACACCGCCATCACGCTCGCCGACCCCGAGGTGGTCGTGATCGGCGGCGGGCTGGCCGAGGCCGGTGACGCGCTGCTCGCCCCGCTGGACGCGGCACTGGCCGGCAAGCTGACGTTCCAGCGGCGGCCGGCGATGGTCCGCGCGGCGCTCGGCGACGAGGCCGGCTGCCTCGGTGCCGGACTGCTCGCTCTGTCCCTGGTCGACGGAGGGTAGGCGGGTGCGGGTCGTGGGCCGCGTGGTGACCCCGGAGGGGGTCCTCGACGACGGTGTGGTGGAGATCGACGGCGGGCGGATCGCCTCGGTCCGGCCGGGTCCTGGTGTCCACAATGGACATTGGATCGTGCCCGGGTTCGTCGACATGCACGTGCACGGCGGCGGCGGGTACACGTTCACGACCGGCGACCCCGACCAGGCCCGGGGCGCCGCGGCGTTCCACCGCGCGCACGGCACCACGACGATGCTGGCCAGCCTGGTCAGCTCCCCGATCGAGCTGATGCTCGCCGCGACCCGCGCGTACCGGCCGCTGGTCGCGGAGGGCGTGCTCGCCGGCGTGCACCACGAGGGGCCGTACCTGTCCGAGTCGCGGTGCGGCGCACAGAACCCGCGCTACCTGCGCGACCCGTCGACCGACGAGCTGACCGGGCTGATCGACGCCGGGGAGGGTACGGTCCGGATGGTCACCATCGCGCCCGAGCTGGCCGGCGCGCTGGACGCGATCCATCTGCTGGTACGGCACGGGGTCGTCGCGGCCATCGGCCACACGGACGCGACGTACGAGCAGACGCGCGCCGCGATCGCGACCGGCGCCACCGTCGGTACCCACGTCTTCAACGGCATGCGCCCGCCCCACCACCGCCAGCCCGGCCCGGTCTTCGCGCTGCTCGCCGCGCCCAGCGTGGTGTGCGAGTTCGTGGCCGACGGCACCCACCTGCACGACGGCACGCTCACCTTCGCGACCACGGTCACCGGGCCGGACCGGGCCGCCCTCGTCACCGACGCGATGAGCGCGGCCGGCATGCCCGACGGCGCGTACGACCTCGGGCAGCAGCCGGTGCTGGTGAGCGCGGGCGTGGCCCGGCTGGCCGGGGGCGCGGCGATCGCCGGGAGCACCTTGACGATGGACGCCGCGCTGCGCCGGGCGGTGCACGTCGGGGTGCCGCTCGTGGCGGCGTGCCGGATGGCGGCCACCACCCCGGCGGCGGCGCTCGGGTTGGGTACCGAGGTCGGGGCGGTGCGCGCCGGGCTGCGGGCCGACCTGGTCGAGCTGTCCGAGGACCTGCACGTCGTGCGGGTCATGCGAGCCGGACATTGGCTGGACGAAGATCGCCTACCGTGAAGGGATGATCCGACGCTCGCGCCGGCTCCCGGCCGCGCTCATCGCGCTCGCCGCGCTGCTGGCCGGCGGATGCCCCGCCCCTCACCGGAACGGGGCGTCGACGGTCCCGTCCACCGGCCCGGGCCCCGATCCCTCCGGGCGAGGCGTCGCGGTCTACGTCACGTCGCAGGACGGCGACCGGATCAAGGCGCACCCGCCGGTGTCGTTCGCCGACCCGGTACCGGACGCGGCGGTCACGGTGACGGTCGACGAGCGGACCCGGTACCAGACGATGGCCGGCTTCGGCGCGTCGTTCCTGGAGGCGGGCCTGGTCACGCTCAACACGCTGCCCGACCCCGGACAGCAGGAGGCGGTCCTCAAGGCGCTGTTCGACCCGCGGACCGGGGCTGGGTTCAGCGTGATGAAGACGGTGATCGGGGCCACCGACTTCCAGTCGGCCAGGCAGGCCTGGTTCACCTACGACGACACCCCCGGCGACACCGCGCTCGCGCACTTCTCCATCGCCCGCGATCTCGGGCCCGACGGCGTGCTCACCTACATCAGGCGGGCTCGGCAGGCGGGCGGGCAGTTCCTGCTGCAGGCGCCGATGGACTACCCGCCCGACTGGATACTCACCACCGTCGAGGACCGGGCCCACCAGAACGTGGACCCGCGGTACTACCCCCTGCTCGCCCGGTACTACCTGCGGTACCTGCGGGAATACGAGAAGCAGGGGGTACACGTCGACTACCTGAGCCTGTTCAACGAGCCCGAGGTCTACACCAAGATCCCGGCCAAGGACCTCAACGTGCTGCTGCGCGACCACGTCGGCCCGCTCTTCCGCCAGGAGCACGTGACCACCGGCATCATGGCCACCGAGGTACCCACCCGGGAGTCCACGATGGAGTACTACCCGCCGATCCTCGGCGACCCGAAGACCCGGTCGTTCATCGACGTGCTCGGGTACCACGGGTACCCGGGCAACGGCGCGGAGTTCGTCGCGCGGCTGCACCGGGAGGTGCCGGACCTGCCAATGTGGATGACCGAGCTGTGCTGCCTGCACGATCCGCAGGCGCCCGACCCGGGGCCGAGGTCGTACGCCGACGGGGACGTGTGGGCCGGGCAGATCATCGCCGACCTGCAGGCCGGCGCGTCGGCCTGGATCTACTGGAACATGATCCTCGACGAGACCGGCGGCCCGTGGCTGGTCTCCGAAGTGCACGAGGACGGCGACCCGAACAGCCAGTCGGCGGTCGTGCACATCGACAAGAAGACCCACGAGGTGGTCTACACGGCGCTGTACTACTACCTGTCCCACTTCAGCCGCTTCGTGCGGCCGGGCTCGGTGCGCATCGGCGCCGAGGTGGCCGACCCCGGGCGGGTGACGTCGGTGGCGTTCCAGCGCACCGACGGCGCGATCGTCACCGAGCTGGTCAACAGCGGCACCGCGGCGACGACGGCGGGGGTCGACTGGCACGGCCGGCGGCTGGTCTACGACCTGCCGAAGAAGTCGATCACGACGCTGGTGTGGCCGGGCTGAGCGGGCGTGCGGCCGCCCGGTCGGGCAGCCCGGGACCGTCCCAGCCGGCGGCGTGCAACCGGCGGCCGAGCGGTACCCGGTCCCACGGGACGCGGTGCAGGAGCCGATCGAGCAGGAAACCCAGCAGCAGCCCGGCGACCGTGTCGGTCACCCAGTGGAACCCGAGGTAGATCGTGGTCACGGTGAGGACGGCCGGGGGAACCACGCGCAGCAGCCGCCGCCACATCAGGGTCAGCCAGGGCGCTAGGAGCAGCACCAGGACGCCGTACCAGACCAGGGCGTTGACCAGGTGCCCCGACGGGTAGGACTGGCCGCCGGTGCCGAAGCGCTCGGCGTGCTGGCGCAGCGCGTGCGGGGCCGGGCGGGCGGTGAAGCTCTTCAGCGGCTGCAGCGTGCTGAAGGTGAGCAGGAACGCCGCGGCCACCGGAAGGACCGGGCGCACCGAGTGCCGGTGCCGGGCGAGAACCAGGGCGATCGCCGCGCACAGCAACGCCAGGAAGCCACCCTGCCCCAGGTAGTTACCCAGGCGCGCGATCAGGTTGAGCGGCGCCGGGCGGTGGGTGTCGCACCACTGGCGCACCACGACGTCGATGCCCAGCAGCTCCCCCGCCATGAGCGCCGCGGTCAGCCCGATCAACCCGGCCAGCAGCAGGACGTCGGGCCACCACGGGCGGCGGGTCAGGGTCACCGGCCTACAGTAACGAGGCCACCTGTGGTCGGCCGGTCTCCGGGTGGGTACCGAGCTACTACCCTGAACAGGGTGCGGATCACCTCGGCCCTGTTCGACCCGGCGCTGCTGGAGCTGCCGTGGTCCACGCCGCTGGAGGACTGGCCGGCCGACCGGCTGGTCACCCTGCCGCGGGGGATCTCCCGGCACGTGGTGCGGTTCGTCCGAATCTCCGGGGCGGTCTACGCGGTCAAGGAGACCGCCGAGCCGGTGGCGCAGCGCGAGTACGACCTGCTGCGGCAGCTCGAACGGCTGGGCGCGCCGGCGGTCGAGGCGGTGGCCATCGTCGGCGGCCGGGCGGCACCCGACGGTGAGCCGCTGGAGCCGGTGCTCGTCACGCGGCACCTGCAGTTCTCGCTGCCGTACCGGGCGCTGTTCTCGCACACGCTGCGCCCGGACACCATGAACCGGCTACTCGACGCGCTGGCGGCGCTGCTGGTCCGGCTGCACCTGTACGGCTTCTTCTGGGGCGACGTGTCGCTGTCCAACACGCTGTTCCGGCGCGACGCCGGCGCGTTCGCCGCATACCTGGTCGACGCGGAGACCGGGGCGCTTCGCGGGCAGCTCTCGACGGGGCAGCGCACCGAGGACGTGGAGATCGCCCGGGTGAACCTCTTCGGCGAGATGCTCGACCTCGCCGCCGGCGGGCTGTTGCACGAGGGCATCGACCCGGAGTCGGTCGCCGACGACGTGGTCCGGCGGTACGAGTCGTTGTGGCACGAGCTGACCTACGAGCAGGAGCTGGCCGAGTCGGACGTGCGCCACCATGTGGAGAAGCGCATCCGGCGGCTCAACGAGCTGGGCTTCGACGTGGGCGAGCTGCAGCTTTCGATGGACGGGCAGTCGTACCGGATCCGGCCCAAGGTCGTCGACGCCGGCCACCACACCCGGCGGCTGCTGCGCCTGACCGGCCTGGACGCCGAGGAGAACCAGGCCCGGCAACTGCTCAACGACCTGGACACCTACCGGGCGGAGAGCGACCTCGACGACGAGCAGCAGGCCGCGCACCGCTGGCTCACCGAGGTCTTCGAGCCGGTGGTCAGGGCGGTACCCGCGGTGCTGCGCGGCAAGCTGGAGCCGACCGAGCTGTTCGTGCAGGTGATCGAGCACCGGTGGTACATGTCGGAGGAGTCCGGGCGCGACGTCGGGCTGGCCCCGGCGGTGCGGTCCTACCTGGCCAACATCCTGACCCACCGCCCCGACGAGCAGGCCGTGCTGGGCGCCACGACGCTGTGAGCGAGCGCAGCGGCGCCTCCGGGCGCCGCGCAGCGAGCGAACCCGACTGGCACTGAGCGGGTCTCACGCCTCCACCGTCGCCGGGGTGGACGCGGTGAGCATCCGGTTGAGCCCGGCCCGGGTGGCCACGGCGATCAGCCAGTCGTCGGGGCCGAGGCGGTGGTCCGGCGGCGGGGAGATCGTGGTCTGCCGGGTGCGCCCGTTGGCCAGCGCGAAGACCCGGACCTCGCCGGTGCGTTGGGCCGCCGCGACGGTGCGGCCCTCCAGCCGCGAGCCGGCGACCACGGGTACCTCGGCGACGAGCAGGACCCGGCGCTTGACCGAGATCGTGCCGGTCACCTCGCGTTCCAGCATGGCCGCGGCGAAGGCCGGGGCGGCGAGGTAGGACACGCTCTTCGAGCTGCCGATGCCGAACGAGCGCTGGACCCGGTCGGCGAAGTCGCCGTCGAAGAGGCGCAGGACGACGCGCAGCTCCCCGTTGGCCGACCGGCCCTGCAGCCCGGCCTCCAGGTTGACCACGTCGTCGGTGGAGAGGGCGAGCAGCGCCAGCGCGGTGTCCACCGACGCGGCGCGCAAGGTCTCGGGCCGGCTCGCGTCCCCGATGATCAACGGGATGCCCTGTTCGCGGACCAGCCGGGCACCGCGGGCGGACTCGGTCTTGTCGATCGCGACGACCGGTACCCCCAGGTCGTGCAGTTGCTGGATGACCCGGGTGCCGAGGTTGCCCAGGCCGACGACCACCACGTGGCCGGCCTCCGGCCCGCGGCTGGAGCCGAGCGCGAGCGCCAGCCGCGCGTTGACCACCGCCTCGACCACGGCGGCCGTGACCACGGGAACCAGCGCAACCCCGGTGAGCGTGGCGAAGGCCTGGATCACCTGTTCCGGGCCGGACAGCCGCAGGTCGGCGCCGGCCCCGCCGACCGCGTTGAGCAGCGTCACGTACGCGGCCTGGATGATCGAGAGGTCGTCCTTGAGCAGCCAGAGCCCGACGATGCTGAGCAGCAGCACAGTCAGCAGGCCCAGTGCGGACAGCCCGAGGGCCCGGCTGACCAGGGCGCCGAGCAGTCGCCGTACGCGGCCCATCAGCCGGATACGGCGGGCGATCGAGGCCCGCCGGGCGGCGGCCTCGGCCAGCCCGGCCGCGCGGTTGCCGCTCGCCCGCACCAGGACGAGGTCGCAGCGCTCGTCGTCGGGCGGCAGGAGATCGGGCTCGGGGCCGCTCGCGGTGTCCGCCAGGCCGCAGATCACCTCGGCGGGCTGCACGTCGGCGCGGCGGGCCACGCACAGGGTCTGGCCCGGCAGCCGGATGTAGCTCGGCGCGATCTCGCCGAGCGCGGCCGCCACGAACGTCGGCGCCGCGATCGAGGCATCGGAGAGCACGCGGCAGTCGCGCAGCAGTACCCGCACATGGTGGCCCAGGTTCATGTTGAACATCCGGACCACCAGGCGCAGCTCGGGGTTGAGCTCCTGGGCCAGCAGCGCGGCGTCCATGTTGCCGACGTCGTCCTGCTTGAGCAGGGCCAGCGCCCTGGCGGTGGCCACCCGGGCCCGGACGAACACCTCGGCGCCCAGGCGCTCGGCCTCGATGATGCGTACCCCGGGCAGCCGGGCGAGCTGTGGCCCGTAGTTGCGGTGCCGGGAGGGCAGGATGACGGTCACCGGGTAGCGGTTGGTCCGGGTCAGCTCCACGACCACGCGCTGAGCCAGCGCGTCGTCGCCGCAGACGACGAAGTGCCGGGCCGGCTCCGGCGCGCCCGACTGGGGCAGCGGGCGGGGGCGGACCCGGCGCCGGGCGGCGGCCATGAGCCCCGGCGCGCGGTGGCGCAGGCGGCGGAACCGGTCGGTCACGGCCAGATCCTAGCGGCGGCGAGCCACCGGCTAAGGCCGCCTGCTCAGGGTCGCACCCGAGGCTGAAAATCAGCGGTGTCTGCCGGGTACCCGGCCTGCGCCGTAGGGTGACGGCGTGGCGAGGAGTCCGGAGGCCTTCGAGGTACCCCTGTGGCGGGCCCTGGCCGTGTTCCGGATCGCCGCACTGGGCTACGCGACCCTGCGGGTGGCGAAGAACTTCCAGGCCTACGCGCACCCCGTCCTGGCCTGGACGGTGATCGCGGTGATGGCGGCGTGGACCGTGCTGACCATCTCCGGGTACCGGCAGGCGCGCTGGCGCGGCTGGCCGCTCCTGGTGGCCGACCTCGTGGTAACCGCCGCCTGCCTGCTCGTCTCCCCCGCCATCCTCGGCCCGTCCGGCCTCGCGCTGGGCATCGCGAACATCCCGGTCGCCTGGATCGCCTGTCCGGTACTGGCCTGGGCCATCTCGGGCGGCCGGCGGCGGGGGGTGATCGCGGCGGTCATCATGGGCATCTGCAACCTGATCAGCTTCGGCTCCGTGCGCGGCGCGTCGCTGGACAGCCCGGTCCTGCTGATCCTGGCCGGCCTCGCGGTCGGGCACGTCGCCCGGCTGTCGGTCGACGCGCAGGAGCGCCTGCAACGGGCCACCGAGCTGGAGGCCGCCAACCGCGAGCGCGAGCGGCTGGCCCGCGGCATCCATGATTCGGTACTACAGGTGCTCGCGTTGGTCCAGCGGCGTGGCGCGGAGCTGGGCGGAGAGGCGGCCGAGCTGGGCCGGCTCGCCGGGGAGCAGGAGTCGGCGCTGCGCATGCTCGTCGGCACCGCACCGGCGGGTCCGCGCGACGGGGAGCTGGACCTGCGCGCGGCGCTCGGCCGGTACGCCTCGTCGACGGTCGCGCTGGTGACGCCCGCGCATCCGGTACTGCTGCCAGCCGGCATCGCCGAAGAGCTGACCCTCGCGGTCGCGGCGGCCCTGGCCAACGTCGAGCAGCACTGCGCGCCGGAGACCCAGGCGTGGGTTCTCGTGGAGACCGAGGATGCCGGGGTGACCGTGACCGTGCGCGACGAGGGCCCGGGGATAGCGCCCGGGCGGCTCGACGAGGCGGTGGCCGCCGGGCGCCTCGGCGTTCCCCAGTCCATCCAGGGCCGGGTGCGCGATCTGGGCGGCACGGTCGTCATCACCTCGGCGCCCGGGCAGGGTACCGAGGTGGAGCTGCGGATCCCCCACCGCACGGTACCGGCCCGGTTATCGTAACCGGCGTGACGCGGGTGATGGTGGTCGATGACCACCCGATGTGGCGCGAGGGTGTGGCGCGCGAGCTCGCCGAGGCGGGCTACGAGGTGGTGGCCACGGTCGGCGAGGGCGCCCAGGCGGTACGGGTGGCCGCCGCCGCGCGCCCCGACGTGGTGGTGCTCGACCTCCAGCTACCCGACCTGTCCGGCGTGGACGTCATCCACGGGCTGCTCGGCGCGTACCCGCCGGTGCGGGTACTGGTGCTGTCGGCCAGTGGTGAGCAGCAGGACGTGCTCGACGCGGTGAAGGCCGGCGCGACCGGGTACCTGCTCAAGTCCGCCGTGCGCACCGAGTTCCTCGACGCGGTACGGCGTACCGCCGACGGCGACGCGGTGTTCACGCCCGGCCTGGCCGGCCTGGTGCTCGGCGAGTACCGCCGGCTCGCCGCCGCGCCGGCCCCCGCCGACGAGCCGCCCCGGTTGACCGACCGGGAGACCGAGGTCCTGCGGCTCGTGGCGAAAGGCTTGTCCTACAAGCAGATTGCCGAGCGGCTCGTGGTCTCGCACCGCACGGTGCAGAACCACGTGCAGAACACCTTGCACAAGCTCCAGCTGCACAACCGGGTCGAGCTGGTGCGGTACGCCATCGAGCAGGGCCTCGACGGCACCGACTAGCTCAGCCGTCCACAGTGGAGCGTGAGCTAGGCGACGTTGGCCGGGGCGGCCCGGCGTAGCGGCGCACCGCGGCGGGGCTGCGGTACGGGGACCAGGGCCGGCGTTGACACGGTGGCGCGCAGGTCGGCGAGGAACGCGTCGACCTGCGCGCGCGTGACGCCCGGCATGCAGACGATGTGGCTGCGGCCGTTGGTGCTGGCCAGCGTCCAACGCTCAGTGATGACGGGGGGCGGGGTGGCCAGCACGACGGTGAAGCCACACGGGTTGTACAGCGCGTCCCAGCCCAGCTCCACCAACTGGCCGTAGGTGTAGGCGGCCAGCTCGCGGGCCTGCTGCGCGCGGTCGCGCAGCCCGTCCACGCCGAAGTGCCGAAGGGCGTACCACAGCAGCAGCGCGGCGTGCCCACTGCGGGAGCAGGTGATCGTGGTGTCCGGGCTGCCGGTGTAACCCCCGCTGCGGGTCAGGTAGACCCGGTGGCTCGCCTTGACCACCACCACGCCGCAGGGCATGGGGGTACCGAGGAACTTGTGTCCGGACACGATGAGGCTGTCCGCGCCGTCGGCGAAGTCGAACCCCGGCCGATCGTCCGCGTCCATGAGGGCCAACGGGATCCCGGACAGGGCGGCGTCGGCGTGGATGTACCGCCGGCGGATGGCCAGCGAGTCGAGCACGTGGTTGATGCGCCGCACGTCGTCGACGGCCTCGGTCATCGTCGTGCCGATGTTGGCGACCACCACCACGGCCCGCTCCCGGTGCCGGCCGACCTGGGCGGCCAGGTCGTGGCAGTCCATCCGGCCCGGGTCGTCGGCGCGCACCGCGATGGAGGGCATGCCGAGCAGGTCGATGGCCTTGTCCACGCTGTAGTGCGCGGCCTCCGAGTGGTAGACGATGGCGTGCGGGTAGATGCTGCGGGCCAGGTGCAGCGCGTAGAGGTTTCCCTCGCCCGCGCCGGTGGTCACGTACCCCCACCGGTCGCCGACCGGTGCCCGCATGAGGTCGGCGACGAACTCGACGACCTCGCGTTCCAGGTCCTTGGTGTTCTGCGGATATGCGCCCTCGCTGAACGGGTCGCCGAGGTTGTTGAGCAGGTGCCGCTCGAAGAGCCGGGTGAGCGGGCTGAAGTCCACGTCGCTTGCGGCGGGGAAGCCGATGTTGCCCGGCTGGACCGCGTCCAGCCGTTTCGCCAGGCCGTCCAGCACGGCCCGGATCGCGGGATCGGAGCAGGCGTCGCTGTCACTTTCCACGGATGCCTCCAGGGGTGGACGTGGCGCCCAAAAGCGGGGGTGGCGCCCGACGTCGAGCTTCGCGGTTCGACCGTATGTTAAACGCCGCGTACTCATCTCGGAACCATGCGCTTACATCGCGAGACCACGACCACCCGTCCAGACGCAACTGTCCGTAACCGTGACAACTGTCCACAACGGACACCCGCGGGCTTTCCGGTCGGGGGCGACATTACTCATGAACCGCGGCCGCACCGGCTCTCACCAGCGGCTCTCCACGCATTCGTGATCTCCGATGTGTGCCCGTATACGAGCGCCACCTACATCGCGTATTCTGCCCAACACCCGAGGTTTTTCCACCGCCGACCACCTGGCCCGCGAGCGACCCGTGTGCCGGTATCTTTCCCGTGACGCGGGACGACACCGGCCGGATCCCGGCTTTCCGGAGGATGAGGAGACCCCAGCATGACCGCTCCGAGCGGCCTAGCCCGGAAGAGCATCGGTACGGGCTCGCTGTTCTTCTTCTGCGTCGGCGCGTCGGCGCCGCTGACGGTCGTCGCCGGCAGCGTCGTCGGCACCTACGCGGCGACCGGCGTGCTCGGCGTGCCGCTGTCCTTCCTGGTGCTCGCCGGGGCACTCGCGTTCTTCACGGTCGGATACGCCGCGATGGCCCGGTACGTGAGGCACGCGGCCACGTTCTACGCCATGCTCGCCCGCGGGCTGGGCCGGACCTGGGGGCTGGCCGGGGGCACGGTCGCCCTCCTCTCGTACAACTGTATTCAAATCTGTCTGTACGGCCTGCTCGGCGTGATCTTCCAGCGCTTCGTCAACGCCGGCAGCTGGTGGGTGTGGGCGCTGGTCGCCTGGGGCGTGGTCGGGCTGCTCGGCGTGCTGCACATCAACGTCAACGCGCGGGTGCTGACCGTGCTGCTCATCCTGGAGATCGGCATCATCGTGCTGTTCGACTTCGCCTCGTTCAGCCATCCCAAGCACGACATCACGCTCACCCCGCTCTCGCCCGGCAGCCTGCTCGTCAACGGCATCGGCGGGGTGTTCGCCTTCGGCGTCGCCGCGTTCGTCGGGTACGAGAGCGGGCCGTTCTACAGCGAGGAGGCGCGGACGCCGCGGGTGGTCTCCCGCGCCTCCTACGCCGCCCTGGCGTTCATCGGCCTGTTCTACGCGGTCAGCAGCTGGGCGATGGCGGTAACGATGGGTGTCGATCCCGTGGGAAGCGGTCCGGACGCCTCGCCCGGCATCGTCGCGGCAGCCCAGCAGGATCCGGCACCCATCCCGCTGGAAGTGCTCCAGCAGTACTACGGTGGCGCCGTGGCCAAGCTGGGCAACCTCCTGCTGATCACATCGATCACGGCCGCTATGATCAGCTTCCACAACTCGGTCGCCCGGTACGTGTTCGGCATGGCCCGCGAGCGGGTCCTGCCCGCCCGGCTCGGACACATCCGGGACGGCGCCTCCGGCGGTGCGCCGATCGGCGGCTCGCTGTTGCAGTCGGCGATCGCCCTCGTCGTGATCCTGGCATTCGTGGTGACCGACGCCGACCCGTTCAAGACCCTCTTCACCTGGCTGGCGACCCTGGCCGCGATCGGGGTGATGCTACTGATGTTCGGCGCGTCGATCGCGGTCTTCCGGTTCTTCCGGCGGGTCGGCGGCACCGGCGAGAGCCGGTGGCAACGGGCCTGGGCGCCGGCCATCGGGGCGGTGGTGCTCGCGGTGATCCTCGCGATCACCGTGGCCAACCTCGACTCGCTGCTCGGCACCGCACCCGGCTCGCCGCTGAGCTTCATCCCCCTGGGCATCCTCGTGGTCGCCGTCGCCGCCGGCGTCATCTGGGCCCGGATCCTGCGCGGCAGCCGGCCGGATATCTACCGCACCATCGGGGCGGGTGAGCCGGAGCCGCTCGCGGTCCTGGAACACGCGCTCGCGAACGTGCGGGTGTAGATCGTCGACAGGCAACCCTTGGCGGGGCTGCGGAATCCGCGGTGGTACGGCAGCCTTGCTCTGTCGCACATCGGGAGACCCGCCGGTCCGCTCCGGCGGGTGGGCGGGGGCCAGCTGATGAGGTACAGCGTACTGGGACCACTGACGGTCCAGGGGCCAGACGGTACGGAGATCGTGCTGCCCGGCATCGGGCCCCGGGTCCTGCTCGCGGTGCTGCTCGTCCATGCCAACCAGCCGGTACCGGTCGCCACGCTCGTCGAGGCGGTCTGGCAGGGCAACCCGCCCCGCTCGTGGACCTCGAACATCCAGACCTACGTCTCGCGGCTGCGCCAGGCCGTGCCGGGCATCGACATCCGCCACGCCCACCGCGCGTACCGGCTGGAGGTCGACCCGGCCGCGCTCGACCTCGCCGAGTTCTGGACGGACGTGGAAGCGGCCCGCAAGTACGCGGCCGACGGCGAGTACCCCCGCGCGGTAGCCCGGTTCCGCACGGCCCTCGGGCGCTGGCGCGCCGCGCCCCTCGGCAACGTCGCGATCCCGTTGCTCCAGCCCGAGCTGGCCCGGCTGGCCCAGGACCGGTTGACCGTCATCGAAGACTGCATGGACGCCGAGCTCGCCGCCGGGCGGCACGCCGACATCGTGGGCGAGCTGCGCATCCTGGTCGACCGCGAGCCCGACCGGGACCGGTTGACCGCCCAGCTGATGCTCGCGCTGGCCCGCTGCGGCCGCGCCGAGGAAGCGGTGGCCGTGTACACCCGGGCCCGGGCCGGCGGGGCCGAGCCTGGACCGGAGTCGCGCCGGCTCTACCCGGCCATCATGCGCGGCGAAGTCACCGTGCCCCGGCCGGTCGCCGGCCGCAGCCCGTTCCCGATCGGCCAGCTCCCGCCCGACCTGCCGATGCTCATCGGGCGCGGCGCGCTCGTCGCGGACCTGCTCGCCCAGCTCGGCACCGGCGGCGCGGCGGTACCGCTGGTCGCCCTCGACGGACCGCCCGGGGTGGGCAAGACCGCGCTCGCCGTCCACCTCGGGCACCGTGCCCGGGGCGCATTCCCCGACGGGCAGCTCTACGCGGACCTCGGCGGCGGTACCCGCGACCCGCTCGACGTGCTCGGCGAGTGGCTGCACGCGCTCGGCGTGACCGGCACCGCCGTCCCGGCCGGGCTGGACGCCCGGGCCGGCGTGTTCCGGGCCCGCCTGGCCGACCGCCGCGTCCTCGTGGTGCTCGACGACGCCACCGATGCGGCACAGATCCGGCCGCTCATCCCCGGTACCCCTGGATCGGCCGTCGTGGTGACCAGCCGCAGCCGGCTCACCGGGCTGGTCGCGACGGTGACCCGGGCGCTGGCCCCGTTGCGCGGCCCGGAGTCGCGCGCGTTGCTGGCCACCGCGGTCGGCCAGGCCCGGGTGGCCACCGAACGCGCCGCCGCCGACCGGATCGCCACGGCCTGCGGCCACGTGCCCCTGCGCCTGCGGATCGCCGTCGCCCAGGCGCGCGGCTCGCTCGCCCCGGTCGCCGACGCGCTGGACGCGACGCCGGACCGCGACGCCGTCGCGCTGGGCTACGCGGCGCTGGACGACCCGGCACGGCGGGCGCTGCGGCTGCTCGGCGTCATCGGGCCGGCGGAGCTGGCGGACTGGGCGTTCACGGCGCTGCTCGACGAGCCCGACTGCGCGGCCGTTACCGGCCGGCTGGTCCAGGCCCACCTGCTCGACCCGGTCGGCCGGGACGCCGCGGTGCCGGCGCGCATGCGCCTGCACGAGCTGGTCCGGGAGTACGCCGCGGCGCGCGCTACGCCGGACGAGGGCGGTGCCGCGGTGTCCCGGCTGCGCCGGTGCGCGATCGCCGCGGTGGAGTGCGCGGCGGCCGCCGTACCGCAGCCGATGGCCATGCCGCGGTGGCAGCCGACCGAGCCGGGCTCCGTGCCGGCGCACCTGTGCGACCGGATCACCCGCGACCCGGTCGGCTGGCTGTGCGCGGAGCGGGCCACGCTCATCGCGCTCGCGCTGGACGCGTGCCGGGACACCGGCGGCTACCCCGACGCGGCCCGGCTGCTCGACCGGATGGTCGGGTACCTGCTGCACCGGCACCGCGTCGCCGACGTGGCCCGGATCGCCTGCGCGGTAAGGAATGCGGCCGACGCGGCTGGGGACGGGCGGACCGCGACGTGGGCCACGGTGGTCCTGGCCCGGGCGCAGGGCGAGGCCGGCGTACCGCAGCTGCGCCGCGCGGCCGCCGACAGTGCCCGGGCCGGGTACCGCGATCTCCTGGCGTGGGCGCTGCTCGGGCGCAGCGCGCACGACCACCCGGTCGGGCCGGACTCCGGACCGGACAGCCCGCTCGACACCGCCCGCCGGGCCGCCGCACTGTTCCGCGAGCTGGACGACCCGGTCGGGCTCGCCCAGGCCCTGCGGGCCATCGCCCTCGCCCTGCTGGCCCTGGGCCAGCTCCGGGAGGCCGACGCGGCCGCGGCGGAAGGCATCGACCTGGCCCGTGCCGCAGGCGACCCGCTCCCCCTGGCCCACCTGTTGAGCACGCGCGCGACGGTCCTGCTCGCCGCCCGCGATCCGCGCCGCGCCCGGCACCCGGCCGAGGAGGCGCTGCGCCTGCTGCGTGAGGCCGGCGCGCGGGTCGCGGTGTGCCGGCTGCTCGGCCAGCTCGCCCGGATCAGCGCCACGCTGGGCGAGCGGGCCCGGGCCCAGCAGTACCTCGCGGAGGCCCGGGCCACCGCCCTGGTACTGGGCGAACCCTTGCAGGCGACGCTGCTGCTGCGCGACCTCGCGGCGAGCTGGGTGGGTGACGGGTACGCCGCGGAGGCGGTACCCGTCCTGCGCCGCTGCGCCCGCACGCTCGTCGAGCTGGGCCAGCGCCGCCGGGCCGGGGTGACCCAGCGAGTGCTCGCCACCGCCTACGACGCGCTCGGGGATCCGGCGCTGGCGGCGGGCGCGGTCGCCGAGGCCGAGGCGGTCGGCGGCCCCCTCGACGAGTACGCCGGCGAGCAGCTACGGCAGATCCTCCTGCTCACCCGGTCCGCACGGAGCTGACGACCAGTGACGCCGACGGCCGGAAGGTCCACTGTGGACCTCCCGGCCGATCGGGCCGCGATTACTTCTTGAAAAGCTGGTAGACGCTGTCCGGCGCCTCGACCACCTGGGCCGGGTCCGGCCGGGTGACGGTGACCGTGGTGCCGTAGTCGGAGTAGGTCGACTGCACCGCGGACAGCGCCGGGTCCACTGCAGCCAGGTCGATCTTCAGCTCGCTCAGCCGGCCCTGGTCGTCGGTGGTGGCGGTGAACGGTACCGCCTTCAGCTTCGTCGCCAGCCGGTCGATGTCGGGCTGACCGAGCATGTTGTTGTTGGTGCCCTTGGTCAGGTCGAGCGTGCCGCTGAAGTGCCGGGCGTCGGCGCGCTGCACATCGACCGCGCCGGTGAGCAGGTTGGCCGTGTTGGCGGCGCCGTTAGGGTCGACCGGCAGGTTCGGGTTGGCGCCGAGCTTGGTCGCGTCGACGTGGAACCATTTGTCAGTTGAAATGTTGAGGTTGTTGTTGTTCGTCCCGAGATTGAGCTTCATCCACATATCGGTAGCGAGAACGACCACATTGATCGTTATCGAGTTGCTCTGCTGCTGACCGCTCAGGGTCAGGGTGGCCTTCTTGTTGGCCGGGTCGTTCGCCCCCTGCCCGGTGAGGCCGGACGAGGTCAGCGTGTACTTGTAGCTGGTCTTCGTCAACGGGTCGATCGAGGACAGCAGCGCGTCCTTCGCGGCCGGTGTCGCACCCGTCGCCGACGCGGACGCGCTGGCCGCCGGCGGTGCGCTCGGGGTGCTTGACGTGGTGCAGCCCGTGATCGCGAGGACGGCGGCGGCGAGCACCGACAGTCCGACCGGGGCGAGTCGACGCGTCTTCACGTTTCCTCCATGGCGACCATGCCCGGGTCGACCGGGCTCCTGGCTCATCACGCCAGGAGTACCCGGTTCGATCGAAAACTATCCCTAACTCAGCGCAGCCCGCGCGCAGAACCCGGTACGTCGGCGTCGGTCCACGCTCCCCATACTCTAGGTCCGTGCCCGAAGGACATACCGTGCACCGCCTCGCGGCGCGGCACCGCGCGCTGTTCGCCGGACGGCGGGTAGCGGTGAGCAGCCCGCAGGGACGCTTCGCCGGCGGCGCGGCACTGCTGTCCGGCCGGGTTCTGCGCGATACCGAGGCGGCTGGCAAACACCTGTTGCACCGCTACGACGGCGGCCGGACCCTACATGTGCACCTCGGGCTGTACGGCCGCTTCACCGACGGCACGGGTACCCCACCGGAGCCGGTCGGCGAGGTACGGCTGCGCATGGCCAACCGGCGGTACTGGTTGGACCTGCGCGGCCCGGCGGCCTGCGAGGTGCTCGGGGCGGCGGAGGTGGACGGGCTGCTCGCCCGGCTCGGCCCCGACCCGCTGCGCGCCGATGCCGACCCGGACCGCGCGTACGCCCGGATCCGCGGCAGCGACCGGCCGCTGGGCGCGCTGCTGCTCGACCAGTCCGTCGTGGCCGGACCCGGAGTCATCTACGTGACCGAGGTACTCTTCCGCGCCGGGCTGCCGCCCACCACCCCCGGCCGCGCGCTGGATCCCGAGGCGTGGCAAGGGATCTGGACCGACCTCGTGGAGTTGATGCGCGAAGGCGTGGCGCGCGGCCGGATCGACACCGTCCACAGTAGACACACGCCGGAGGCGATGGGCCGGCCGCCGCGCGTCGACCGGCACGGTGGCGAGGTGTACGCCTACCGCCGCGCCGGACAGCCCTGCCTCGTCTGCGGCACGCCGGTGCGCACCGGGCGGCTCGCTGGACGTAACAGTTACTGGTGCCCGACCTGCCAGCCTGACCCGGTGTCGCAACCAGCCGGGGTGCGGTAGGGTCGGAGGCGACTGGATCTGTCCCGTTGGTTTGGCGCGGGGGTTCGGTGGCCGGTGTTGTGGTGCCGGTGGTGGTGCTCAAGACATGGGTGCCCCGGTGTGTTGACGGCCTTGTGTCGTGTTCCCGTCGTGATGCCTGGTGGCGTGCGGTGG
>WNGB01000096.1_pt1 | contig 118861 bp, 121 predicted proteins | sample 5400681 | NCBI WGS metagenome assembly WNGB01 (sample SAMN13153367, study PRJNA577476) | soil metagenome | isolation source: 115 cm soil or saprolite under grassland replicate 2 | place: USA:California | collected 2016-06-15
ATGCGGCGGCTTCCCGGTCACGTCGACGCCGTCGAACACGATCAGACCGGACGTCGGCTTGTAGACGCCCGTGAGCATGTTGAAGAACGTCGTCTTCCCGGCGCCGTTCGGTCCGATCAGGCTGACGACCGAGCCACGCGGGATCACGAAGTCGACATCGTTGGTCGCGACGAGGCCGCCGAACTCCTTCCGGACCTTCTCGGCGACGAGGATGTCCCCGTCGCTAGCCATGCTGCACATCGTAGAGGGGCGTGTCGGCCACGCCCTCATGGAGCTCGCGCTGACGTCTCCGGCTCGGGATCAGGCCCTCGGGCCGGATCAGCATCGTGGCGACGATGATCAGGCCGTAGATCCCGAACTGGTACTTCGGGACGTCGAAGCTCGTCCCGAACGTCTGGTTGATCGAGTGCCCGATGTCAGAGAGCCCCTCAGACGTTCCCCATCCCGCCGAGAATCACCATCGAGAGGATGAAGGCCGAGATGTTGAACGAGAAGTCGCCGGGGAAGGTGGAGCTCTTGAAGGCGGCGAAGTAGGCACCGGCGACGCCGCCGATGAACGCGCCGGTGGCGTAGGCCCAGGTCTTCGTGCGCATCAGCGGAACGCCCATCGCGGCGGCGGCTGTCTCGTCCTCGCGGATCGCGATCCACGCTCGCCCGAGCCTCGAGTCACGCAGTCGAAGGCTGCAGAAGACCGTGAGGATGACGAGCACGAGCACAGTCCAGAAATAGACCTCGTTGCGATTCGAGACCTGGAGGTAGTTCTTGGGTAACCCGATCTTCTCGCCGACCGAGCCGAATCCGGGCGCGTCGATCGGGGTGATTCCGTTCGGACCGTTGGTGAGGTTGAAGCCACCGAGGTTGTCACCGTTCCGCGCGACCTGCGGGAGGATCTCCCCGAAGCCGAGCGTGACGATCGCAAGGTAGTCGCCGCGCAGACGCAGCGTCGGTAGGCCGATCAGGATGCCGACCACGAGGGTGAAGATCCCGGCGATCGGCAGGATCAGCCAGATCGAGAGGTGGATCCCCCGGGTGCTCGAGCTGACGCCGACGTCGCCGAAGTGGATGTTCCGGTGCGCGAACTGCACCGACGCGAACCACGCCGCCGTGTAGGCGCCCATGGCATAGAACGCCACGTAGCCGAGATCGAGCAGACCCGCGTAGCCGACGACGATGTTGAGGCCGACGGCCATCATCGCGTAGACGCCCATGATCACCGCGGTGTCGAGCCCCGGGTAGTCGCCCAGCAGCCGCATCGTGCCGAGGCTGTCGACGAAGAACGGATACGTGACCGCGACGATCAGGATGATCGTCGGCACGACGAAGCGGTTGAACCGCGACCACGGCTCCGGGACCAGGGGCACCGCGTAGTGGACGGCGAACAGGAGCGCGACGAGGAGCGCGAGCGGCCAGCCGATGATCGCGAGGACCACGAGCAGGAGGACGCGCAGCACGATCCCTGCCTGGAAGCGCTGGCGGTCGTCCATGCCGCGCCAGCGCTGGCGCAACTCGGCCGGGAGGCCCGCGTAGCGGTGGTACCAGGGCCGGCGGTATTCCGGGAGTCCCATCAACCGCCCTCGGGTGTCCGCTCGCCGAGGAGACCCTCGGGGCGGAAGACGAGGATCAGGATCAAGATCGCGAAGACGATCGACTGCGTCCAGTCGCTCCCGGGAGCGTGCCAGGAGAGTCCCTCGTTGAACTGCTGGATCAGGCCGATGATGATCGCGCCCAGCACGGCGCCCGGCAGGTTTCCGATCCCGCCCAGCACGGCCGCCGTGAATGCGATCAGCCCGAGCGTGAACCCCTGGTCGAACTGGATGTTCGTCGAGTAGAGCGCGTAGAGAAGGCCGGCGACGCCGGCAAGGCCACCGGCGATCAAGAACGTGAAGGAGATCGTCCGGTTGACGTTGATCCCCATCATCGCCGCCGCTTCCTGGTCCTGAGCGACCGCGCGCATCCCGCGGCCCTGGCGCGTCCGCTGGACGAGCCAGACGAGCAGGACCAGCACCGGAATCGTCGAGACCGCGACGATAAGGCTGGCCCAGCGGTAGTGGTTCCCGCCGACCGTGAAGACCGTGCCCGTCGGCAGGATGTTGGGGATCGAGACCGGCGCCGGGCCCAGCCGGTTGAGGCCGACGTCCTGGAGGATGAAGGACATGCCGATCGCCGTGATCAGCGGCGCGAGCCGCGGGGCGTTCCGGAGCGGCCGGTAGGCGATCCGCTCGATCGTGACGTTCAGGATCCCGCAGAACGCCGCAGCGGCGACCAGGGTGAGCGCAAGACCGCCGACGACCGCGAGACCGGAGCTGCCCGCGTCCAGACCCAGCTCGTGGACGCCGACGCTGAGGGAGATCCAGCTGCCGAGCATGAACACGTCGCCGTGCGCGAAGTTGATCAGCTCGAGGATGCCGTACACGAGTGAGTACCCGAGCGCGACGAGGCCGTAGACGAGGCCGAGAGTGAGTCCCTCGAGGCCGACGCTGACGAAGTCGGAGGGTGTCTTGTAGAGGTTGACCGCGAGCCAGGCCAGGAGCACCAGCACGAGCAGCCGCCCGATCCACGGCACGACTCCCACGGCGCTGAAGCCTCGGATCCGGCTGATCTGCTGTCGGCTGGCGTCGGTGACCACGGTTACTGAGCCGGTGGAGGAGAGCCGAAACTCTCCTCCACCGTTGTCCTTTCGAGCTAGGCGCCCTTGACCAGGTCGGCCGGGGGCGTGATCGTCTTGTAGGTCGTCTGCTTGCCGCCCTTGATCAGGTACTCGGTGACCGGGTTCGAGCTCGTGTCACCGTTCGCGTTGATGGTGAACGACCCGATGATCCCGTCGGTGACCTTCGTCTTGAGCAGCTGCTCGGTGACCGACTTCCGTGTGCCGTCCGAGTTCGCGATTGCCGTCAGCAGCACGTCCGCGGACTGTGCCGCGTAGGCGGAGTACGGATCCGGGTTCTTGCCGCCGATCTGGGCGCCGAAGTCCTTGACGAACTTCTTGCCGGTCGCACCCAGGGCTTCGTTCGGCTGGCCCGCGACTGAGACGTACAGCCCCTCCGCCGCGCCGCCGGCACCGTCGACCACCGCCGAGATCGGGGTGAACCCGTCCGGGGCGAGCAACGTCACGCTGTCGCCGAGCACCGACCGCAGGTCCTTGATCAGCTTGCCGCCGTTCTCGCAGACCAGCCCGCCGAGGAAGACGCTGTCCGCGCCCGCCTGCTTGATCTTGGTCGCAAGCCCCGTGTAGGACGAAGCCTTGCCGTTCCACGCCGAGAACCCGGCCGGGGTGAGCCCGAGCTGGGTCAGCGAGTTCTTGAAGTCGGTTGCGACGCCGAGGCCGTATGCCTCCTTGTCGTTGAGGATGTACGTCTTCTTCAGGCCGAGCTTCTGAGCGTTGATCGCGTCAGCAGCGCCCTGGAAGTCGTCGGCGGCAACGATGCGGATGTAGTTCCGCTGCCCGGTCGGGTAGTACTTGTCGGGCTCTCCGGCCGCGGTACCCGGGCCGCCGTGCGTGAGGCCGACGTAGGTGTTCGCCGGGCTGACCATCGCCACCGGGCCGTCCGCTGCGCGGTTCAGGACCGGGATCACGATCTCGGCGCAGCCCGAGTTGAACGTCCCGATCACGCCGTAGACGTTCTTGTTGCTGGCGTATGCGTTCGCGTTCGACGAGCACTTGGCCGAGTCCCACTTGCCGGCCTGTGCCGTCGCGTCGTCGCAGGACTGGTAGCCGATCTTGTACTTGCCGGCCTTGAAGTCGTGCTGCTTGAGGATGAACTTGATCGCCTCCGTCATCTGCACCGTCTGCGTGCGGCCGGAGCCCTGCAGCGGGAGGTCCGAGGCGATCAGGTAGTCCGGATTGCCGTCACCCTCGTAGTAGATGTCGGAGCACGACGACGCCGGCAGCGCCGTCACGTTCCCTCCTTTGCTGCCTCCGCCTCCGCCGCATCCCGCGGCGAGGAGCGCCAGGACCGCGGCGGAGCCGATCAGCGCCGCTAGTGAAAGCCTTCTGCTCACTCTGCCTCCTCAGTCGCCCACTGGTCGGGTGCACCGCGGGCCTCGGCCCGCCGCGGGGGCAAGTATCGGCCCTTTCCACCGACCATTTCAACCGGCAAGCGCCGCTACAGTGGCCGGGACCACGCCGAAGTGGCGGAACTGGCAGACGCGCCGGACTCAAAATCCGGTTCCCTTCGGGGAGTGTGGGTTCGATTCCCACCTTCGGCACTGTCCAGCGTACGATCGCGCGGGTGAAGGTGGGCGTCCTCACCGGCGGCGGCGACTGTCCTGGGCTGAACGCCGTGATCCGCGCTGTCGGGCGGCGCGTGATGGTGCGCGGCCACGAGTTCGTCGGCGTGCTCGAGGGCTGGAAGGGCCTTGTCGAGGGGCTGTTCGAGCCGCTCGGCGCGAGGGAGATCTCGGGCCTGCTACCGCGCGGCGGCACGATCATCGGCACGACGCGAACGAATCCGTACAAGGTCGACGGCGGCGTCGACCGCGTCGTCTCGAACTTCGAGAGCGCGGGCCTCGGTGCGCTCGTCGCGATCGGCGGTGAGGACACGCTCGGCGTCGCCGCCCGCCTCTATGCGGAGCGGCAGTTTCCCGTCGTGGGCGTTCCGAAGACGATCGACAACGACCTCTCCGCAACGGACTACACCTTCGGCTTCGACACCGCCGTTGCGATCGCGACCGATGCGATCGACCGGCTCCATACGACGGCCGAGTCGCACAACCGCGTCATGGTCGTCGAGGTGATGGGCCGTCACACCGGTTGGATCGCGGTCATGAGCGGCATCGCCGGGGGTGCCGACATGATCTTCATCCCCGAGCAGCCGGTGCCGATCGAGGAGGCGTGCGCGCAGCTCGAGCACCGGCACGAGCGCGGCAAGGACTTCTCGATCGTCGTCGTCTCCGAGGGATACGAGCTGGAGGGCCTCGCGGACGAGAACGAAGTCGACCAGTTCGGCCACGTGCGCCTATCCCAGCGCGGAGTCGGCGACGCGCTCGCGCGCGAGATCGAGCAGCGCACCGGCTTCGAGACGCGCGTCACGGTCCTCGGCCACGTGCAGCGTGGCGGGACGCCGACCCCACGCGACCGCGTGCTGGCTACGCGTTACGGCCTGAAGGCCGCCGACCTCGTCGAGGAGGGCAAGTTCGGACGGATGGCGGCGTTACGAGGGGACGCGATCGTCGACGTCTCGTTGGAGGAAGCGACCGCTGAGCTGAAGACTGTGCCGGCCGACTGGTACGACGTGGCGCGCGCGTTCTTCGGCTAGATCGCTTCCGTCACCGCCGTGCCGCCACGACCGCCGCGGTCTCAGGCGTCGTCAGGATCTCGACGGCGACGAGTTCCGGATGTCCGAAGAGGAGATCCCGCACCGGGTCCGGCCCCGGCCGGCTCGGAGTGAGGTCGTCCTTGAGGAGGAGGCCGCCTGTAGCGAGCAGCTCGACGGCATCAGGCGCCTCGTCGAAACGGCCTGCGTCGAAGAACAGGAAGTCGAACGGCGCCTTCGCAGGCAGCACGTCGCGCCAGTCGCCGACGACGAGCTCGACGTGCTCGAGTGCATGCAATCGTTCGGCAGCGACCACGGCGCGTTCCGGGTCGCGTTCGACGGTGACGAGTGAAGTTGCCGTCGAGGCGATCGCTGCGGCGCCCTCGCCGAAGGCGGTCCCCGTCTCGGCACACCGCCGACCGGCGGCCAGCACGGCGAGGAGCCGTTGCACCTCCGGCAGGGACGAGCCGCCGCCGGTCACAGCTCGGCGAGCGGGAAAGAGCGGTAGCGGCGCGGTGGGACGAGGAAGTTCTGGCGATGAGTGGTACGAAGCACCGAATTGAACCCCTGGCCGCGAGCGCGGGGCCGGAGAGGCAGCTTCGTGCCGTCGGGAAGGCGGCCGTCCATCGCCAGCCGGTTGCGGTGGAAGTCGTCGCTCGTCGGGTTGAAGACGACGAAGTGAACACCCGCCCGGGCGCCGTCCTCCATCCCGTCGCGCTCGGGCTCGGCGCTCCACGCGAACGGGTGGTCGAGCGTGTTGAAGTCCGCCCGCTGCGGGATCGCGGTGCCGCGCGGGAAGACCGTGCCGTCGTCGGCGACGACGTCCCGTTGCAATCGCGAGGCCGTCTGGATCGCGGAGCTGTGGCCGATCCGGCCGCGGTCACGGAAGTCGCGCTCGACCTGCGGCGTGCGCGCGACGTCCTCCGGCGCCTGCCGGACCGTCTTCGTCCCGGGCTTGACCTTCAGACCCGGCCGGAAGGCCGTGTCGACACGCTCGCGGAAGTCGAAGTTGAGGTACCAGGCCTCGAGGTCCTCGAAGAGGTGCGAGACGTGCATGTGCGTGCCGCTGCGGAAGTAGTCGCTCGGCCCGAGGTCGACGTAGCCGAGCGTCTCGAAGTTGGCGATCCGATTCGGCCCGAGCCCTGCCTTCTGCGTCGACGTGAAACCGAGAAACAGCTGCGCGCCGTCCGGGATCAGGTCCGCGCCGGGGATGCCGGCGACAACGGCCATGCGCTTCGGCAGCCCGCCGCCGGCAAACCCCTCCCTGATGCTGGTGACGCGGAAGACGTCCAGATCCGCGAACAGCGCCTTGGCTCCCGCCACGATGTGCTCCCGCGAGTCCGCGCGGAGCAGGACCGCGACGTCGTTGTTCTCGAGGATCGTCTCGTCGGGGTCGCTCGGGAACCGGATCGCATCGATCAGCGCGGGCTTCCGCGCCCGACGGTCGAAGGGGAGGTGGACCTCGGCCTGGCGCGAGACGTGGTCGCGGAAGTACGGGCGCCCCCAGGCAATCGTGACGCCGAGCCCGGCCGGCGTTGTCGGATCGAATCTCCGCTCGAGCTCGACGAGCACGTCCTCCAGTTCGCGCGCCGCCTTGCGCGGATCCGAGGCGGCGATCTTCCCGGTCACGAGCCGGTGGTGCCGCGGCGGCACGACCACCTCGACGTCGTTCTCGACGACCACGGCTAGCCCGAGCGCATGCTGCTCGGCACCCATCCGTCCGACGCTGCGCCTGAGAGTCTCGGCACCGCCGCCTCCCGAAAGCCGGTCGACCAGCTCATAGATGCCGGCCGCGCTGAGCGCGCCCGCCGCGGCGCCGGCGAGAGCTTGCCTCCGGGTCAGGCGCATCTCAGCCTGCCCGTGGACGGACGAGCACGAGGCCGCGCAGCATCCGGTCGAGATAGCGGCGCGCCTTCGTGTACGTGACCGGCGGCGCGACGTGCTCGCTGACCGTGTACAGCGAGCCGCGATGGCGCCAGGCGTAGAGGACGTGCCACTGGTCTGCGTCCTGGTTGACGGTGTAGACCGTGGCGTCGATGCCGTTCGCACGGACGTGGCCACGCGGGTCGCTGAAGCACGGGATCAGCTCGCGTTTCTTCGTGTCCGCGTCGACGCACTTCGGAATCGCAGTACGTCCCGGATAGCCGCGAAGGTTCACGTGCAGTTCGCCGCCGGCAGCGCCGGCGCCCGTTTCCTGCCAGACCCAACTCTCGAGATAGCTGCGGTCGCGTGAGACCTCGTCGATGTTGTTCCAACGGCTGCCGATGACGCCGTCGAGAGGGTCGGGCATCCAGGTCGTGCAGTAGACCGGCGCCTTGATCCGGTTCGCAAGCCGCTGCCAGCCGGGCAGCGCCTTCCGCGGGCACGACTGCGGCGGCCCGTAGGCGGCGACACGCCGCGGCATTGACGCCTCACCGCAGCCGACGGCGAAGAGGACGACCGCAACAGCAACGACCCCGAGAACCTTCACGCGTCCATTAAAGCCTGTAAACGGCCACCCAGGGCCCCGCCCAGCCGTCACCCTTCGCGACGTAATAGACCCGCACGGCGCGTGAGCGAAGGTCGTCGTAGAACGCCGCCTCGCGGGGATAGCGGCCTCGGGCGGCGAGCACGCGATCGGCGATCGCGCCGGTGACGACCACAATGTGGATCCCCTGCCGGCGCAGCCTGTCGACATCGCGGTTCGGATCGAAAGCGGAATGTGTCCGTCGACCCACCGAGCGGCGATCACTCGCGTGTCCGTTCGCGTCAGGTCCTTCGTGTCCCGGATCGACCACGTGAGCGGCACGACGAGGAGCAGGAGCGTGACGGGGGTCAGCGCGCGGAATCGCGACGCGAGCGCCGCCAGCGGCGGGACGAGCGGCAGCGTGTAGCGGTCGAAGTGCGCGCGGATCGTGAGCAGGTCGACGAAGTAGACGAGCACAAAGGAGGCGAGGACCAGATCCGTCCGGCTGCGACGGACGAGTGCGACCACGAGTCCTGCGGCCGCGACGATCAGCACGGGGCCGAGTGCCTCCCAGAGGCGGTCGGCGAACGCGATCGGCGTCGCGTGGTCGTGCTCGAAGCCGAGCCAGCCGTCCCGCGCGAGCCGCTGGACGCGGGAGAAGTCGTTCCACGCCTGACCGGCATGCGCGAAGACGAACGGGCTCGACGCGGCGAAGGCGGCAACCATCAGCACGAGCGAAACGGCGAGACGCCGCCACTGCCGCCACGCGGCGACCACGAGCGGGACGGCGAGCAGAACACCGGGGTACTTGAACCCGGTCGCCAGCCCGGCAGCAACGCCGGCGAGCTCGATCCTGCCCGTCACCATCAGGCCCAGCGCTGCAGCGATTCCGAGGGTCAGCGGCACGTCGGTCACCGACTCGCGCGAGTAGGCGACATGGACGGTGCAGACGGCGACGATCGCCGCGGCAACGGCGCCCGCGGTCGGGCTCCCGAACGCGCGGCGCGCGAGCCACCAGGTCGCCGCGATCGAGCCGAGCGCGAGGACGAGCGCGACGATGCGCGCCGTCAGCAGCGAGGGCTCGTCCTGCCACGCCTGGAACGGGGCCTCGACGTACATGAGCAGGGTCGGGTAGTCGAAGAACCTCGGATCGGCTCCGCCGCCGTGGACCATTCGCCACGCGCGGACGACGATGTTGTGCTCGTCGGGGTTCAGCAGGTTGTCGTAGGGAAGCCCGTACTGGATCCCCACTGCGCGCAGCGCAGCCGCGCCGGCGAGGGTCGCCGCGAGCGCCGTCGCCGGTCCGCCCCAGCGGGTTTCGGCCCAGCGCTCGACTGGAGTCTTAGACCTGCGGCGGCGCGTCGCCGACGAGCTCGGCGACGTCTCGCGCTCCGACGATGACGGCATCGACTCCCGCCCGCTCGAGCTCGACGACCTGCTCGCGGCTCGGCGCGTGGACGGCGGCGATCGCGAGCTTTCCGGCCGGTACGTTCGACAGCAGGTCGAACGTGTGCTCCCACTCGTCGCTTTCCCCGTCGGCGGCGAGCAGGAAGATCTCCGGGTCGACGCGGTCCAGTGCGTCCTCCAGCTCATCCTCGTCCACCACGCGGATGACGCAGTCGAGTCCGAGACCGAGCGCCTGCCGGTACAGCTCCGCCGCGTGCTCGTCCTCTGCGCGGACGACACACGCATCCGCACCTGCGTCAGCCGCCTCGTTCGGCTGTCCCTCCGCGAGCCAGAGGATGGGAAGCTCCGTCGCCTCTCGGATCCCCCCGAGCGCACGCCGGACGACGATGCCTTCTGCTCCCTGCGCCTCCGCCGAGCGTGCACCGTCGGCGTCGGCGACGTCGACGATCACCGAGATCCCATCCCCTTCGGAGATGGCCTGGCTGAAGCGACGCGTGCCCCGCTCTGCCACGGGCGGATCGTAACGACAACCTTCTGAACCCACTCGTCGTCTCATCGACTGATGAGGCGCGCGCTCGGCGTTTTCCTCGTTGGGCTCGTGCTCGTCGGTACCGCGGCCGGCGCGACGATCCGTGGAACTGCGCGCGCGGACCGGATCCAGGCGGCGGACGGGCGGCGGCAGACGATCGCGTGCGGCCGGGCGCTGGATACCGTCAATGCCGACCTCGTCGACCGCGTCGGGTCCGACTGCGAGATCGTCGCCCGTCGCATCGCCCGCGACACGACCTCGGTCGCCGGAGCGCAGCACAGGACGATCGTCGAGCCCGATAGCGGCGCCTTCGGAAAGACGGTTGTGACTGCGTTCCAGGTCGGACGCGTCCGCGGGGGAGGCGCCGGGACGATCGGCTGGGCGTCGTCGCTCGATTCGGGACGGACGTGGCGGTCGGGGGTGCTGCCGGGCATCGGGCACGCCAGCGATCCAACGGTCGCCTTCGACGCGGTGCACGCCGTCTGGCTCGTCGTCACGCTCGGGATCACGAACGGGCCGACAAGCCTCGACGTCAGCCGTTCGAGCAACGGGCGCACGTGGAGCTCGCCCGCGCACGCGGTTTCCGCGCCGGCGTCCGCATTCGACAAGGAGTGGATCGCGTGCGACAACGCTGCCGCCAGCCCGCGCAGGGGAACGTGCTACGTCGCTTACACAGACCTCGTGACCGAGAGGATCGCGGTGATCTCGTCCTCTGACGGGGGAATCACGTGGAGCTCTCCCGCCCCGGTCGGCCCACGCGGGGACGTCGTCGACGGGCTTCCGGCGACGCTCCCGGACGGCGCACTCGTCATCGCGTGGCTCGACGGCCTCAGCGTGCTCGCCGCGCGCTCCACGAACGGCGGCTCGTCCTTCGAGGCTCCCGTCACCGTCGCCGAGATGAGTGCACGGAGCGTTCCAGGTCTGCGCGCCCCTCCCCTTCCCGCGCTCGACGTCGACCGGAGCGGACGCCTGCTCCTCGTCTGGCCGGACTGCCGGTTCAGGGCGGGGTGCTTCGCGAACGACATCGTCCTCTCGACGAGCGCCGACGGCGTGTCCTGGAGCGCGCCCGCCCGCGTGACGACCGGCTCGGGAAATTACTCCACGCCCGGGCTGGGCACGGATTCGGTGACGAACGGGATCGTCGTCTCGGCGCAGGTCGTCCCGAGCGGCGGGTGCTGCACCGTCGGTATGGCGGCCACGGTCTCACGCGACGGCACCGGCTGGTTGCCCACCCGACGGCTCGACGCGAGGACGATGAGCTTCGACTGGCTTCCGGTCGCGGAGAACGCGAGCTTTCTCGGCGACTACCTCGCTGCCTCCTGGGTCGGGGGTCGACCGCTGGCGATCGTCCCGATCGCGTCACGACCGCGCGCGGGCCGCTTCGACCAATCGCTCTATGCGGGCATCGTTCGGTAGCCCGAGCCGCGGTACCGGCCGGCGCGTCGGAGCCAGGCGCCGATCAGCGGGACCGCCGCTGCCGGCGCCGTCTCGAGCACGTTGTGCTCCGCCCCCTCGATCAAGTGGACTTCCGCGTGGGGAAGGGCTGCTCGGAACTGGTCGATGTCGTCTGCGCGCCGCTCGACGAACGGCTCGGTCGCCGCGAGCAACAACACCGGCACATCGCGGACGCTGCGCAGCGCGTCGGCGGCAGGCTCGGCTCCGACGCCCCACATGCCTGCCGCGACAGCCTCCGGCGGCGCGAAATCGGCGCCGGCGTACTCCAGGAGCAACTCCTCGTAGCTCTTTGGCTCGTCGGGATAGCTCTGGTAGCCGACGTCGACGAGCACGAGCCCGAGTAGGCGGTGCGGCTCGATCCGCAGGCCGATCGTCCCGCCCCACGAGAAGCCGACGACGAAGAATTGCTCCTCGCCTGCGATCGTTTCGATTCGGCGCGCGAGGGCGGAGGGCAAGTAGTCCTCGCGCGTGGCCGCAGGGGTGCCTTCCCAGCCCGGCATTGCCGGCGCGAGGACCCGGTAGTCGCGACCCCATTGCTGCGTCGCCCCCTCGAAGACGCCCGGCCCGGCCGGGCCGAGGCCGTGGAGGCAGAGGACTAGACGCCGACGGGGTGCCAGACCGTCTTCAGCTCGAGGAACGCCGCGATCTCCCACGGACTCTGGGTGTCGGGAGCTCCACGGACGACCCGCTTCACGTTCTCCGCCGCGGCGCGTTCGAGCTCCGCGGAGTCGCGGTCTGAGCCGGCGAGGTCGAGGGCGTTCACGTCCATGTGCGCGGCGAGCCACGGCGCCAGCTCGCCCCGCTGTCCGGTGAGGATGTTGACGACGCCCCCGGGGACGTCCGACGTCGCGAGCGCCTCGGCCAGCTCGATCGCCGCCAGCGGATGCGTCTCCGAGGCGAGCACGACCACCGCGTTGCCGCCGGTGACCGCCGGCGCGATGCGCGTGACGAGGCCGAGCAGCGGCGGCTCGTCCGGGGCGACGATCCCGACGACACCGGTCGGCTCGGGGACGGTGAAGTTGAAGTAGGGCCCAGCGACGGGGTTGGACGAGCCGAGGATCTGCGCGAGCTTGTCCGCCCAGCCCGCGTACCAGACGATCCTGTCGATCGCGCGTTCCACCTCGGCGCGGCCGGAGCACAACCCGGCGAACTCGTCGGCGCGCGCCTCGACCATCTCGGCGAGGCGGTACAGCACCTGGCCGCGGTTGTAGGCCGTCATCCCCGCCCACTTCGGGAAAGCCCCGCGGGCGGCGCGGACGGCGTCGCGGACGTCCTTGCGTGACGCGCGCGCGACGTTCTGCCCTTCCGCCTCGTAGGTGCGGCCCGACTCGGAGCGTGGGAAGGCGCCGCCGATGAACAGCTTGTACGTCTTCTTGACGGGAAGCCTGTTAGCCACCGAAGGTCTCCGCACCGTCGAGGTCCAGGTACGGCTCGAGCCCGTGGCGTCCGCCCTCGCGGCCGAAGCCGGACTCCTTGTAGCCGCCGAACGGGGATGACGGGTCGAAGCGGTTGTACGTGTTCGCCCAGACGACGCCGGCCCGCAGCCGCTGAGCCATCCAGAGGATCCGTGAGCCCTTCTCCGTCCAGACCCCCGCGCTGAGGCCGTACGGCGTGTTGTTCGCCTTCTCGACCGCCTCCTCGGGCGTGCGGAACGTGAGGATCGAGAGGACGGGGCCGAAGATCTCCTCCTGCGCGATCCGGTAGCTCTGCGCGACGTTCGTGAAGACGGTCGGGACAAACCAGTAGCCCTTCTCCGGAAGGCGGCATGGCGGCTGGTAGATCTCCGCTCCCTCCTCCTTCCCGGTCGCGACGAGCTCGGTGATCTTCTCGAGCTGCTGCTTCGAGTTGATCGCACCCACGTCCGTGTTCTTGTCGAGCGGGTCGCCGACCCGCAGGGTCTCGAGCCGGCGCTTCAGCTTCTGGACGACGGGCTCGTAGATCGACTCCTGCACGAGCAGCCGCGAGCCGGCGCAGCAGACGTGGCCCTGGTTGAAGTAGATCCCGTTGATGATCCCCTCGACCGCTTGGTCGAGCGCCGCATCGTCGAAGATGATGTTCGCGGCCTTGCCGCCCAGTTCGAGCGTCAGCTTCTTGCCGGTGCCGGCGAGCTCGCGCTGGATAGCCTTGCCGACCTCGGTCGACCCGGTGAAGGCGATCTTGTCGACGCCCTCGGACTTGACGAGCTCGGCGCCCGTGCGCCCGTCACCGGTGATGATGTTGACGACACCCGGCGGCAGCTCCGCCTGGCGGAGGACGTCGCAGAAGAGGAGTGCGCTCAACGGCGTCGTCTCGGCCGGCTTGAGGACGACCGTGTTCCCGGCCGCAAGCGCCGGCGCGACCTTCCACGCGAGCATGAGCAGCGGGAAGTTCCACGGGATGATCTGGCCGGCGACTCCGATCGGGCGGGGACGGCGGTTCGGGAAGGCGTACTCGAGCTTGTCCGCCCAGCCGGCGTAGTAGAAGAAGTGCGCCGCGGCGAGCGGGAGGTCGACGTCCCGCGATTCCTTGATCGGCTTGCCGCCGTTGAGCGACTCGAGCACGGCTAACTCGCGGGAGCGCTCCTGCAGGACTCGCGCGATCCGGAAGAGGTACTTCGCGCGTTCCGAGGGCGAGAGCTCGGACCAGCCGTTCGCGAACGCTTCGCGCGCGGCCTCGACGGCGCGCCCGACCTCGGCGGTGGTCGCCTGGCCGACCTCGGCGAGCTGCTCCTCGCTCGCCGGCGAGATCGTCGGGTATGTCTCCTCCGGTTCGACGAACTCGCCCGCGATGTAGTGGCCGTAGCGCTCCTCGAGCTGCACGATGTCGCGTGCCTCGGGCGCGGCTGCGTACGTCCAGTCCTTCGGGACCGGCGTCCGCTTTTGTTTGCGCTCGACGTCAGTCAACGGTGAAGTAGTCAGGGCTCTGGTACGCCCCCGTCCGCTCCTTGCGCAACTGCATCAGCACGTCATTGAGCAGGGACGAGGCGCCCAGCCGGTAGAGGTCGGGCGTGAGCCAGTCCGGGCCCAGCGTCTCGTGCAGCTGGACGAGGTACTGGACGGCCTGCTTCGACTGGCGGATTCCACCTGCCGGCTTCATTCCGACGCGTCGGCCGGTTTCCTCGTACACGTCGCGGATCGCTTCGAGCATGCAGAGAGTGACCGGGAGTGTCGCTGCGCCGGGCAGCTTTCCCGTCGACGTCTTGATGAAGTCACCGCCGGCGGCGATCGCGAGCAGAGACGCCCTGCGGACATTGTCGTAAGTGCCGAGCTCGGCCACCTCGAGGATCACCTTCAGGTGGGCGTCCCCGCACGCCTCCTTCACGCGCACGATCTCGTCGTACACCTTCGCGTAGCGGCCGGAGAGGAAGGCGCCGCGGTCGATCACCATGTCCACCTCGTCGGCGCCGTGCTCCACGACCCACCGTACTTCGTCGAGCTTCGCCTCGAGCGGCGACTGCCCGGACGGGAATGCCGTCGCCACCGACGCGACCTTGACGTCGCTGTCCCGGACACGTGCGACCGCCGAGGGAACCAGGTTGGGGTAGACGCAGACGGCCGCGACCGAGGGAATGCTTGCGTCGGAGGGGTCGGGACGGATCGCCTTCGACGCGAGCGCGGCGACTTTCCCGGGCGTGTCCTGGCCCTCGAGTGTGGTCAGGTCCATCATCCGGATCGCGAGGTCGAGCGCGAAGACCTTCGCCTCCCGCTTGATCGAGCGCTTCGCGAGGCTCGCCGCACGTTCCTCGAGCGCGACGGCGTCCACAGATCCAATCCGGGGGAGGCGCGGCTCGAGCGGCAGCTCGAATCCGCGCGGCAGAACGGGTGCCTGCGCCATGCCCCGAGTGTAGCCCCGGGTCTAGCCCCGAGCGAGGTGCGCTAGGGTCGCGCCCATGGACCACGGCGACCGGCTCGCTGCGCTCACGACCCAGCGCCACATCAGCTTGACGACGTTCAGGCGCGACGGGACGGCAGCGTCCACTCCAGTGTGGGTCGTCAGCGACGACGGGCGGCGCTTGCTCGTCTGGTCGGGCGCTGAAACGTGGAAGGTGAAGCGCATCCAGCAAGAGCCGCGCGTGCGGGTTGCGCCGAGCGACGCCCGCGGCAACGTCCGCGGCGAGACCGTCGAAGGAACGGCGCGGCTGCTCGGACCCGAGGCGGGCGAGCTCGTCCAGCGCCTGCTGCGCGCGAAGTACGGGCTCCTGAAGCGGGGCCTCGACGGGTTCAACTCGCTGACGCGCGTGATCGCGCGGCGCCCGAAGCCCGCGGCCGAGTACATCGAGATCGTCCCGACCCGCGACTGACCGTTGGCAGAGTCCCGGGTCGAAAGCTGGGCCGGGTTCGACTCGGTTCCCGTCGACTCGCCCTGGAACTGGCTCGCGCTCGGACAGCACCACGGCCTGCCCACGCGCCTGCTCGACCTGAAGTGGGAGGTGCGCGACAAGCTCGATCAGGCGAACGTGCGCGAGCGAGTCCTCTTTCCCGGTCTGGACGGGCTCACCCGCGCCCTGACCCGCCACTACGCGCCGCGCCGGTGATCGTCTCGCTGCACGTCTCGTCGGGCGGGGTTGCGGGCGCCGTCGCCGGGTCGCGCGGCGGGGCCGTCGCGCTGGGCGCGCTCACACATCTCCTCGGTGACCGGATGCCGCATCGGGACATCCCGGATCGCCGATTCGAGATCTGGTCGGGCGCACTGGCGCTGCTCGCGCTGGCGCTTCGGCACGGCCCGCTCGATCCGGTCACGATCGGAGCCGCTGCAGGGTCTGCGCCCGACCTCGAGCACGTGCTCCGGCTTCCCCGTCCCGGGGGTCGCAAGCTGTTTCCGAGCCACCGGATCCACGGGTGGCACCGAACGGGCGGCGTCTCCGCCTCGCTCCAGCTCTTCGCCGCCGGAGTGCTCCTCGGGCTCCTTCTAGGCTCGCGGAGGTCGGCGCCCCAGTAAGAGGTACACGCGCCAACTGGGAGCCCCTTACCCCGCCCCACCAGCCGTCAGGCTATCGACCAACCTGTGCCCTGTCTGTCGCTGAACAGTGTCGACTGTGTGACTCTCCGCGCGTCGTGAGTCACGCCTTGGAGATGCCGAGGGCGGCGCCGGAGCGCCGCCCTCGGAACGCGACCTGTCCGCGCGTCTACGGGGTCACGGTTGCGTAGTTCACCTCGAGGTTGAACGGCTGCGGCGGCGCGAAGCCGGTCCACGTGATCCCGACCGATGTGTTCGTCGAGATCTGGCCGTTGTAATCGCCGATGAACGGCCTGAAGCCCGAGCCGCTGGGTACGCCCCACTGCGACGGGTCGAAGCCGGCCGGTGTTACCCGGGCGAAGCGCCAGGTGGCTCCTCCGTCCGGACTCGTCGCATACGTCACGTCGACCAGCTTGTTCCCGCTGTACCCACGGTCGTAGAACGAGAGGTCGATCCTGCCGTTCGGTGCGATCGAGAGCTCGTTCTCGAAGCGATCGCCGGCACCGGCGGGAACGATCGCCTGGCTTGCGAGCGACAGGTCGGTCCGAAGCGAGTAGAGGAAGATCTGCGCGTATTGGCCGCGGATGTCCGGAATCGCGACGTCGAGCCGGTTTCGCACCGGATCGAACGCCGGCGAGGGATACGAACCGCCCGCGCGGAAGGCGCCGCCGCTGATGTTGAAGCAGTACGGCGGGAAGACGCAGACAGGGTTTGTCAGCGTCGCGATCTGCACGGGCGCCGACCACGTGCGGCCGCCGTCCGTCGACTTCGCGGCGTAGAGCGCGGTCCCCTTGCCGCCCTGGATCCCGTTGTCGAAGGTGAGATAGGCGTTGCCGCTTGGGTCGGTGACGATCCGCTGGTCCTGGTTGTTGCGGACGTTGCCCGCGGTGACCTGCGAGACGGTGAAGGAATCGCCGCCGTTGCGCGAAACCGCGACGTTCACCGGCGAGTGCGTGCCCAGGCCGTTGAACTGCGCCCACGTCACGTAGACGTAGCCGTTCGTCGGGTCGACGTGGATGTTCTCATGGTCGGGAAACTGGCCCTCGGAGCCCTTGCTCTTCCCGTTGCCGTTCCACGTCGAGACCTGTGTCAGGCCGGTGTGCTGCCAGGTAAGGCCGCCGTCGTGCGAGCGGTTCAGCAGCAGCGCGATCTGGTACGGCGAGGTGAAGTTGAACGCCTGGCAGACGAAATAAGCGGTCTTGCCATCGGGACTGAAGGCGATCGTCGGGTCGCCGCCGGCGTCGTAAGCGCCGTCACCCGGCACGTTCGGGTCGTTCGTGAACTTCGTGATGCCCGGCAGAAAGCCGTTCGGCAGCGTCGGCGTCCAGGTCTTGCCGCCGTCGAAGGTGGTGTTGACGCCGCAGCCGTCGTTGTAGTTCCAGTCGTTGTTGCCCGTGATCATGTTCTGCGGGTTCGCCGGGTTGACGGCGAGCGGTGTCTCGTTCTGGGAGGTCGTGTCGTTCGAGACGTCGACGACCTTCGAGACAGTAATCCGGTCGCCGCCGGCGTTGGCGGCCACGCTCAGGCTCGCCCCCGCCAGCAGGACCACTGCAAGCGCAAGCAGACGCCGTGCACGTCGATGCATCGATGCTCCCCTCTCCCTCGGTGACGCCGCCAGTCTAGACGCGGATATCAGATCCCTAGATGCCGAGCCGCTCGAGTAGCGTCTCGTCGCGCCGCCAGCGCGGCTTCACCTTCACGCGCAGCTCCAGGTAGACGGGGTGTCCGAGCAGCGCTTCGATCTCAGGTCGGGCCCGCTTGCCGATCTCGCGCACCATCGTTCCGGCCTTCCCGACCACGATCTGCTTCTGCGACTCCGTCTCGACGAGCACGTCGGCACGGACGACCTTGTCCTCGATTTCCTGGACGTCGACGGTGATCGCGTGCGGCACCTCCTCCTTCGTCAGCCGCAGCGCCTGCTCGCGCACGAACTCCGCGATTTGCACCTCGACGGGGAGATCGGTCCGCTGTTCCCGGGGGAAGTACAGCGGCCCCTCGGGCAGCAACGCGACGAGCTCCTCGCGGAGCGGGGCGACTCCCTCCCCCGTCTTCGCGCTGACGGGATGGAGGGCGTGGAAATCGCCGAGCCGGGAGGCGGCCTCCATCTGTGTCGCTATGTGAGCCGGCTTCAAACGGTCGACCTTATTGAGCGCGATCACGACGGGGACGCCCAGCTCGAACACGCGGCCGGCGATGAAGCGGTCGCCCGCCCCGATTCGCTCGCGCGCAGAGAGCACGAACAGGACGCCCTCGACGTCCTCGAACGCGGCGTCCACTGTTCGCTGCATGTGCTCCGTCAGCGCGTCGAGCGGTTTCTGGAAGCCCGGCAGGTCGGCGAGCACGAGCTGGTAGTCCTCGCCGTTCGCGATTCCGAAGATGCGACGGCGCGTCGTCTGCGGCTTGTCGGAGACGATCGCGACCTTGCCGCCGCAGAGCGAGTTCACGAGCGTCGACTTGCCGACGTTCGGACGGCCGGCGACGGCGACGAAGCCGCTCTTCACAGATCCCAGGTGTCCGGCAGGAGCTCGGCGGCGGTGTACGTGACGATCTCGCCGTCGCGGTTCTCGAACGTGACGGACTCGAGCCCGAACTCGTAGAGCCACTGGCGGCAGCCGCCACAGGGAGACGCCGTGATCCCGATCGCCTCGAAGTCCCCGGGCTTGTAGCCCTCGCTGACCGCCTTTGCGATCGCCGCCTTCTCGGCGCAGATTCCGAGCGGGTACGCGGCGTTCTCGACGTTGACGCCGGCGAACTCGCGGCCGTCACCCGTCCGCACGACGGCGCCGACGAGGTAGTTGGAGTACGGCGCGTACGCGCGGGCCGCCGCTGCCTTCGCCTTCTCGTGGAGGTCCACGCTCATGGGGCAGCCTCTGCCCCATGAGCGGGGGGAGGGGGCGTGGGGGAGCCGGGAGGTTCCCCCACCTCGGACTTTAAGAAGGGGGCTCGTGGGGGAAACATGGTTTCCCCCACGGGAGCGAGCCGAAGGCGAGCGACGCTCACAGCAACTGGAAGACGACGAGGGTCACGAGCGCCCCGAGCGCCCCGCCGTACGCGACCTCGAGCGCGGAGTGGACTCCCGACTCAACGCGTGTCTGGGCGACGAGCAACGCCATGATCAAGGTGAGAGAAGAGATCAGAAACTGGTGGTTCGAGTCGCCGACAGCGTAGGTCGCGGCCATCCACCCGGCGAACGCGAGCGCGGCGTGGCCGGAGGGAAGGCCGCCGCGCAGAGGCGTCCCGCGTCCAGTGAAAGCCTTCGTCGCGATCACGACGATGATCGTCAGCACCAGCGCGATCAGCGTCAGCGTGATCGGGACGTCGCGCACCCGGTCCAGCGCGCGCGTCGAGCGGTCGCCGATCCTGTGGGCGAAGACGAGGTAACCGATCGCGACCGCGTTGACGGACGCGATCAGCACGGCGCCGGCGGCGATGTCTTTCGCGAGCTTCGCCATCGGGTCGAACGACGTGGTCGCGAGGTCGATCGTGTGCTCGATCGAGGTGTTGATCATCTCCGCGATCAGGACGAACGCGATCGCGAGCAGCAGCGCGATCAGCTCGAAGCGGCGGACGCCGACGACGACGCCGGCCACGAGCACGACCCCCGCGATTAGGAAGTGAATCCGCATGTTCCGATGCGTGCGCAGCACATGGATCACGCCCTCGAAGGCGTAGTTGAAGCTCTCGAGGAGCGACGGGCCACGGCGGATGCTCATTCGGCGTGCTCCCGCTCTCGGGCTTCCATCGCTGCACCGTGGTCGTAGCCGAGCAGGTGGAGGACGGCGTGCACGAGCGGCGCACGCCAGGCGTCGCCGACCACCTGCGGGCAGAGGACGACGTCTCCGAGCTGGCGCGGGAGGCCGTCCGGTAGCGCGTCCCTGCCGTCGATCGGGAACGCGAGCGCGTCGGTCTCCTCGTCGAGCCCGAGATGGTCGCGCTTCAGGCGACGGATCTCGCCCGGCCCGACGAGCGCGAGGCCGAGCTCGCCCTCGTCGACGCCCTCGGCGGAGAGCACCTGGCGGACGAGGTCGGCCGCAGCGTCCAGCTCGACGTCTGCGCCGCTTCGATTCACAACCTCGATCTCGACCATCCGCGCTATCTCCGGCGCTGCGTTCCGGTTTCCTCCGCGTGCTGCTTGTACGCCTCGACGATCCGCTGGACGAGCTTGTGCCGCACCACGTCCTCGTGCCCGAAGCGAATGAAGGCGATTCCGTCGATCGTGCCGAGGATGTCCTGCACCTGGATCAGGCCGGATGCCTGCTCGCGCGGGAGGTCGATCTGGGTGACGTCTCCGGTCACGACGACCTTCGAGCCGAAGCCGAGCCGCGTCAGGAACATCTGCATCTGCTCGGGACTCGTGTTCTGGGCCTCGTCGAGGATGATGAACGAGTCGTTGAGTGTCCGTCCGCGCATGAACGCGAGCGGTGCCACCTCGATCGTGCCGCGTTCCATGTACGTATTCAGGCGCTCGGCGTCGAGCATGTCGTAAAGGGCGTCGAAGAGCGGTCGCAGATACGGGTCGACCTTCGCGAGGATGTCGCCGGGGAGGAACCCGAGGCGCTCGCCGGCCTCGACCGCGGGCCGGGTGAGAATGATCCGCGCCACCTGTCGTTCCTGGAGTGCGGCGACCGCGAGCGCCATCGCCAGGTAGGTCTTGCCGGTGCCGGCGGGGCCGATCCCGAACGTGACGGTGTAGCGTCGGATTGCGTCCACGTAGCGCTTCTGGTTGACCGTCTTCGGTGTGATCTGCTTGCCGCGGTGGCGCCAGACGACGTCGCCGAAGACCTCCTGGACGCTCTCGGCCTGGTCGATCGCGTGCAGGACCGAGTCCACTGTCGTGGGGCCGATCTCCTGGCCCGCCTGCACGAGCTCGACGAGCTCGTCGACGACGGCGCGCGCCTCGGAGACGTTCGGCTCGTCACCCTCGATCGTGAGGCGGTTGCCGCGGAGAAGGATCGTGCAGCGGAGTCGGTCGCGCAGCGCGTCGAGCACGCCGTCGCCGATCCCCGCCAGCTCGGCGGCGACGTCGTTGGATACGTCCAGCACCTGTTGCACGGCGCTCAGTGTAGGCCGGGCCGCGCGAAGGCTTCCGGCTTCGCGCGGATCAAGGTTCGGCCGCTTCGCGGCAAAACGCGCGCGGGCACAGCCCGCGCGCTCTCAGAGATCCCATGCTCGGCACATCGTCGCGTCGTGCGGGCGGTGGCGCTGCGCGTCCCCGCCCGCATCAGTCCGGCCGCCGACTAAACCGGCTTCGCCTGCTTTAGCCGACGGCCTTCAGCGGATGGCGGCACGAGGAGCCCCGGTGATCGTTATCCCGTCGAGAATGCGGAGCGCCATTCCCACGCGCGTCGAGGACGCATCCCGCCCAACGCCGATGAAGATGTAGAACCGTCGGCCGTGATCGCGGAAACGGAGCTCGGCCCACCGATTCCCGCCGAAGCCTTCCATTAGCCCCAACCGTGGAAGCCGGAACCGGTGCGGACGCGACGGCCAAACACCGCCGTTCTTGAGCGGAGGCACCTCTTCGACAAGTTGCGCGATCACTCCGCGCGGAGGCGGCGCATACGTGCCGTCGAAGTCGGGACGACCGACCGGGACTCGGTAGGACGAGAGCACGAAGCGCTGCACTGGATCGGTGACGCCGTTCAACGGCGCGGCGCTCACAAACCAACTCTTGGGATACCGAAAGACGATGCCTGGCCCGCGGAATAGGCTCGCGGCACCATCGGCGGCCGCAACCGAGCCCGCAAACCCGAAGAGCAGCAAGAACCCAATCGCGACCTGACGCCGCACGACCACGTCTACGTCAATCGCACGCGGAGCGGTCCTGATTGTGGCGACACGCAGGCTTTAGGCCAGTTTCTCCTTCACCAGCTGGCTGACGACCGACCCGTCCGCACGCCCGGACACCTGCGGCATCACATCGGCCATCACGCGGCCGAAGTCGCGCATGCTCGTCGCGCCGTTCTCGGCGATCGCGTCGTCGACGATCTCCTCGAGCTCGTCCTCGGAGAGCGGCTCGGGCATGAACTCCTGCAGCACGGCGAGCTCGCGCTCCTCCGACTCGGCCCGCTCGTCCCGCCCGCCGCCGCGGAACGCCTCCGCCGCCTCGATCCGGCGCTTGCGCTCGCGCTGGAGCACCTGCAGCTCCTCCTCGTCGGACAGCGGTCGCTGGAGCTCCTTCTCGGCCGACTTGAGGCTCGCGAGCAGAAGCCGGAGCGCGTCGCGGCGCTCCCCGTCGCGGGCGAGCATGGCCTCCTTGAGGTCGCCCTCCATCCGCGCGATCAGGCTCATGCGGGCAAGCCTCGCATGCGGCCGCCGAGGATGTGCCAGTGGAGGTGGAAGATCGTCTGCCCTCCGCCCTCCCCCACGTTGACGACGACGCGGTAATCCTCGAGTCCCTGGGCCAGCGCGGTCTCGACCACGAACTCGAGCATGCGCTTCGCCTCGTCGGCGGGGAACTCCGCGATCTCGCGGAAGCTGGGGACGTGCCGCTCCGGGATGACGAGCAGGTGAACGTCAGCGCGCGGGTTGATGTCGTGGATGGCCACGAACCCGTCGGTCGATGCGACGTGGTCGCCCTCGCGGTAGAGCTGACAGAAGAGGCAGTCGTCAGGCAGCGAGAATCCCCTCCTCGGTGACCGCTGCTCCGCGCACGTGGACGAGCTCACCGACCTCGGCGTCGACGAGCCACGGCGAGTAATCGTCGCCGTAACCGCGACCCGGGCGGTCGACGAGGACGACGTCCTCGCGTCCGATCTTGCGCCGCCAGCGCGCGGTGCAGGCGGCGTCGGACGCGGAGCGGAGCCGTCGGCTCCGCTCCTTCTTGACCGCGGGCGGGATCGGATCGTCGGCGGCCGTCTTCGTCCCGGGGCGCGGCGAGTAGGGGAAGACGTGCACCTTCGTGATTCCGGCCTCGGCCACCAGCACGAGCGTCTGCTCGAATGCGCGGTCGGTCTCCGTCGGAAAGCCGACGATGACGTCCGTCGTCAGGTTGAAATCGTCGCGAAGCGACTCTAGGCGGCGGAGGTAAGCGGCCGCGGAGTAGCGGCGGGCCATGTCGCGCAGCACGCCATCGTCTCCGGACTGAAGCGGGACGTGTAGGTGCCGGCTGACGGTCGGCGTTTCCCGGAGAGCGGCAATCAAGCCGGTGCCGACATGGTTGACCTCGATCGACGAAAGACGGAGTCGGGCGAGGCCGGGCGTCGCGCCCGCTTCCCGGATCAGCCGCGCGAGGTCGTAGCGGCGATCGCGATCGCGGTAGCAGCCCAGGTTGATCCCGGTGAGGACGATCTCGCGGTGGCCCTGCGCCACGCGCTTCGCCACCTCGCTCAGCACGGCGGCTGCGCTGCGGCTGCGCGAGGGACCGCGAACGAGTGGAACGACGCAGAAGTTGCACGAGAAACTGCACCCGTCCTGGACCTTCACGAAGGCGCGGACGCGGTCGAGCCGGGCATCGGCCTGGACACAGCCGATCGCGCCGACGTCGCCGGCGACCGCCGCGGGCGTCTCCTCGCTTCGCTGCGCGACCACCCGCACGTTGTCGGGGAGGTTCGCGAAGGCGTCGCCGCGCAGGTTCGCGGCGCAGCCCGTGACGTAGACGCGGCCGTGCGCTCGGGCCGCGCGCGCGGCCGCGTGGCGAGTCTTCCGGACGGCCTCGTGTGTGACGCAGCAGCCGTTCACGACCGCGACGTCGGCTGCATCCGCGACCTCCTCGTGACCGTCGGCAAGCAACGCCTCCCGCACGGCGTGAGCGTCGGTGTGCGAGACCTTGCAGCCGAGGAAGCTGACCGAGAACGTCGCCACAGCCCGGGATGCTACTCGGGCCGTTCGCCTCGGAACCTAGGCGTGCCGGTCGTGCAAGTCGGCGGCCCAGCCTTCGGCGCTCACTCGCTCCACCCGGTCGAAACCGCGGATGTGGACGTCCTCGGCGACGAGATAGCCGGAGGTCACCAGCGTTCGGCAATCAAGGCGGGCACCGACCGCTTCGACGACGGCCTGCGTGATGTTGGCGACGGCGACGTCGGCCGGCGGGAGCTGGTCCGCGAGCCCGTCCGCCTGCCGGACCTCGACCTCGACGCCGTTGGCTACCGCGTTCGCACGCGTGACGGCGACGGCTTGCTCGTCGTCGTCGACCGCGATGACCGGTGCGAAGCCGAGCTTCGCCGCGGCGATTCCGAGCACGCCCGAACCGCAGCCGACGTCCAGCAAGCTGCCGCGATCGAGACCGATGAGCAGCTCGACGCAGAGCCGAGTGGTCGCGTGGGCGCCCGTGCCGAACGCCCGTCCCGGGTCGATGACGACGGCCAGGGCATCCGCGGGAGGATCCTGCCATGACTGGCCGATCCAGACGGAGCCCACGCGGACCGGCCGGTGGAAGTCGCGCCACCGGTCCTCCCAACCTTCCGCGACGTCCTCGGCGGTGGCGGCGCCGGAGAATGCGTGCCAGAGACGTTCCTCCCCGGAGGGATCCGTATACGCGACGAGCTCGACGCCGTCCCGATGGTCGATCTCCTCGAACCCCTCGGGGAACAGCTCGAGCATCCGTGCGCGAGCGGACTCCGCGCGGGCGACGGGCACCGTCACGGAGACGCGGCGGGTCGTCAGCGGAAGGCGCTCTTCAGCTTGTCGAAGAACCCCTCGTCCGCACGGTACGTCTCGTCGCTCGACATGCGCTCGAACTCCTCGAGCAGGCGGCGCTGCTCCTCGCTGAGCTGGCGCGGGACGAGGACGTTGACCAGCACACGCTGGTCGCCGCGCCCGAATCCCTGAAGAACCGGTAGACCCTTGCCGCGCAGGACGCGGATCTCGCCGGGCTGCGTGCCGGGAGCAAAGGTCAGCTCGGTCTCGCCGTCCAGCGTGGGAACCTTGACCGTGGCGCCGAGGGCTGCCTGTGGAACCGTCAGCTCGACGGTCGCGTAGACGTCGTTGCCCTCGCGCACGAAGCGCTCGTCAGGACGGACACGAACCTCGACGTAGACATCACCCGCGCGCCCACCGAGAGCGCCCGCGTGGCCCTCGCCGCTCAGCCGGATCCTCTGCCCGTCGTGAATGCCCGCGGGGATCTCGACCTCGAGCGTCCGCTCCTCCACCAGCCGACCCGCGCCGTGGCATGCGCCGCACGGATGCTCGATCGCCCGGCCCGACCCGCTGCAGGTCGGGCAGGTCTGCGTGCGGACGAACTCGCCGAAGACGCTCCGGGAGACCTGACGGAGTCGTCCGCTCCCGCCGCAGGTCGGGCAGGCGCTCACGGTCGTGCCGGGCTCGGCGCCGCTGCCGTCGCAGCGGATGCACGGAACGGCGGCCTGGAACGGCACCTCGCGGGTCGTCCCGCGGGCGGCCTCCGCAAGCTCGATCTCCACGCGAGCTGCGATGTCGGCTCCCCGACCCCGCCCGCCGCGGCCGGCGACACCGAAGAGATCGTCGCCGAAGAACGCCGAAAAGAGATCAGTGAGGTCGCCGAGGTCGAACGTCGTCGGCCGGAAGCCGCCGCTCCTCAGTCCCGCATGCCCGAAGCGGTCGTAGAGCTGCCGGCGTTCCGAGTTGGAGAGCACCTCGTAGGCCTCGACCACCTCGCGAAAGCGGTGCTCTGCGTCGGGTTCCTGGGAGACGTCCGGATGGAGCTCGCGCGCGAGGCGGCGGAACGCACGCTTGATCTCGTCGCCGCCGGCGGTGCGCTCGACACCCAGGAGCTCGTAGTAGTCGCGCTCGGTCGCAGCCATTGGTCCAAGCGTACTCGCGCCCCCTCAGTTGTCCTCGTAGACCTCCTCGACGAAGCGCGAGAGCTCGAACGCCGCGCCGCGCACGGATCGGATTGCCTTCTCGTAGTCCATCCGAACGGGGCCGAGCAGGCTCACTGCACCGAGCACCTGGTTCGTCAGGCCGTAGGTCGCGCCGACGAGAGCGACGTCGTGGAAGGCGGGATGCGCAAGCTCACCGCCCAGGCGGACGAACGGACGCCGCGGGTCGAGCGACCGCCCGAGCACGTCGAGCAGGGCCGCCCGCTTCTCGAGCGTCGCGAGCAGGCGTCGATACGCGCCGAGGTCTTCGTCGGGCACCTCGTCGAGCCACCCCGCGGCACCGCCGACGTAGAGCCGCTGTTCGGCTTGCATGACGTCGACGAACGCCGCGCGGAGCACCGCCAGAAAGGCGCGCTCCCGAGCCGACAGCGACGGATCGTCGAGCTGGTTGCGCAGCCGCGCCGTCCCGAGTCGGAGCCCGGTCAGCCGCTCGTTCAGGTATTCCCCGGCCCAACCGGCCAGTCCCGGATCGACCGGTTGCTCGAACGTGAAGATCCGCTTCGTAACGCCGCCCGTCGACGTGATGACGACGACCATGACCGTCTGCGGCTGGAGCAGCAGGACCTCGACGTGTCGCACGGTCGACGACTCGAACGGCGGCGCGGAGACCAGCGCGAGCAGGCGCGTCACCTGCGAGAGCATCTCCGACGTCGCCTCGAGCGCCGAGTCCACCTCCCGTTTAAGAGCCGAAAGGTCGAGCGGGAACCCGCCCGGACGCGTGTCCTGGCGTGCGAGCAACTCGTCGGCATAGAACCGATACCCCTGCTCGGTCGGCACCCTGCCCGCTGACGTGTGCGGGTGGCTGAGGAGACCGCGTGACTCGAGCTCCGCGAGTTCGTTCCGCACCGTCGAGGGCGAGACGTTCAGGCCGGCACGCTCCACGAGGTGCTTCGACCCGACCGGCTGGCCGGTGGCGACGTACTCCTCGACGACGCGAGCCAGGAGCTCCCGCTGCCGCGGCGTCAGGTGATGGGCGCTGTCAACGGCCATTTGCAGGAATTTTAGCCGTCGGAGCTCGGGAGATCACGCGAGGATCTCGGCAGTCACGCCGCCGCCGAGCAGCCGGCCGCGCCGCGTCAGCGAGATCGTCGCCGGTCCCGCGAGCCGGGAAACGCTCGCGAGCCCGAGGCTCTCCATGCGCTCCAACGCCACGTCGTCGACGGCGGCCGCGACCGGACCGAGGACGAGCGGCTCGTCGAGGCGGAGGCCCAGCATCACACGCTCCTCACGCCGCACCGCGTCGCTCAGCACCTCGAGCTCGCGCTCGGGCCGCTGGCGCCGAGAGAGCGCGTCCAGGTACGCCCTCAGGCGTGGAGTGTTCCGCCAGCGCCGATTCTCGATTGTCGAAACCGCGCCCACGCCGACGCCCAGGTAGTCCCGCCCCAGCCAGTAGGCGAGGTTGTGCCGTGCCCGCAGATCGCGACCGCCGACCGCTTCGGGAACGCGGCAGAAGTTGGCCGTCTCATACCAGCGGTAGCCCGCATCCGTCAGGCGATCGACGACCAGCTCGAAGTAGGACTCCATCGCCTCGGCCTGCCGAGCAAGCTCGGCGCCGTGGGCGTGCGTGAAGCGCGTCCCCGGCTTGGCCTCCAGCTCGTAGCAGGACAGATGCTCCGGCCCGAGCGTGAGCGCTTCGCCGAGGTCCGCCTCGAGGTCGGAGGGGCTCTGGCCCGGGATCCCATAGATGAGATCCAGTGAGATGTTGCCAAATCCGGCATCACGGAGATGATAGAAGGCGCGTCGGATGGTGTCCGGTTGGGCAACACGGTCGAGCACCGCGAGCAGTTCCGGCTGGAAGCTCTGGGCACCGAGCGAGACGCGGTTCACTCCGGCTCGGCGGAGGAGAGCCGCAAGCTCCGGCGTCACCGTTTCCGGATTCGCCTCCACCGTCAGCTCTGCCGCCGGCGGCAGTGAGTCGAGCAGCCGCTCGAGGGCGCCCGGCTCGGTGAAGGTCGGCGTCCCGCCGCCGAGGAAGACCGTCTCCAGCTCCCGCGCGAGGAGATCGCGCTCCAGCTCCAGCTCCTCCAGGAGCGCCTCGACGTACGTCGCGTGCTCATCCGGCCGGCCGACCGCCGTGACGAAGTCGCAGTACCCGCACCGACTCGAGCAGAACGGCAGGTGGACGTAGAGGTGCCGCGGCCCGCTCACTTGCGATCCTCGTTCAGGTTGAGGACTGCGAGGAACGCCTCCTGCGGTACCTCGACCATGCCGACCTGCTTCATCCGGCGCTTCCCCGCCTTCTGCCGCTCGAGCAACTTCCGCTTGCGCGTGATGTCTCCGCCGTAGCACTTCGCGAGCACGTCCTTGCGCTTCGCCTTCACTGTCTCCCGCGCGATCACGCGCGAGCCGATCGCCGCCTGGAGCGCGACGTCGAACATCTGGCGAGGGATCTCCTGCCGCAGCCGCTCCACGAGCGCGCGACCTCGGTCGTAGGCGGCGTCGCGATGGATGATCAGCGAGAGCGCGTCGACCGGCTCGCCGCCGACGAGCACGTCGACGCGCACGAGCGTCCCCGGCCGGAAGCCGATCACGTCGTAATCGAAGCTCGCATAGCCGCGCGTCCGCGATTTGAGCTGGTCGTAGTAGTCGAGGACAATCTCCGCGAGTGGCAGCTCGTACATGAGATGGACGCGCTCCTCCGAGAGGTATTCGAGATGATCGAAGCGGCCGCGCCGGTCGTTGTTCAGCTCCATCACGGCCCCGACGAATTCCTTCGGGACGATGATCGACGCCTTGATGTAGGGCTCCTCCACCTCCTCGACCTCGTTGGGCATGTCCGAGGGCGTGTGCACCTCGCGCCAGTCGCCGTGGGGAGGCTTGACGCGGTAGGCGACGTTCGGCGCCGTCACGAGCAAGTCGAGGTCGAACTCCCGTTCCAGGCGCTCGCGCACGATCTCCATGTGCAGGAGACCGAGGAAACCGCAGCGGAAGCCGAATCCGAGCGCCTTCGACGTCTCGGGCTCGTAGAAGAGCGCGGCGTCGTTCAGCTTCAGCTTCTCGAGCGCGTCCCGGAGCTCGGGGTAATCGTCGGAATCCGTCGGGAAGAGCCCGGCGAAGACCATCGGCTTGACGTCTTTGTAGCCGGGCAAGGGGGCGGCGGCGGGCCGAGCCTCGGTCGTCAACGTGTCGCCGACGCGGAGCCGCGAGACGTCTTTGAGGCCCGTGATCACGTAGCCGACCTCACCCGCCTCGAGCGTCGGTGTCTCCCGCCGGTTCGGGGAGAAGAACCCGAGCTCCTGCGCCTCGAAGCGAGTCCCCAAGGCCATTGCGCGCAGAACCTGCCGCCGCTCGAACCTCCCGTCGACGACGCGGACGAACGCGACCACACCGCGGTACTCGTCGTAGGAGGAGTCGAAGATGAGCGCGCGGGTGGGAGCCTCCAGATCGCCGCCCGGGGGCGGGATCCGTTCGACGACGGCGTCGAGCACCTCCTCCACCCCCTGCCCCGTCTTCGCCGAGATGCGCAGGACGTGGTCCGGCGAGTCGCCGATCAGGTCGGCGAGTTCGGCCGCGGCGCCGTCCGGATCGGCTTGCGGCAGATCGATCTTGTTGACGACCGGCGCGATCTCGAGGTTGTTCTCGATCGCGAGGTAGGCGTTGGCGAGCGTCTGCGCCTGCGTGCCCTGCGCGGCGTCCACGACGAGGAGCGCCCCCTCGCACGCCTGCAGGGAGCGGGAGACCTCGTACGTGAAGTCGACGTGCCCGGGCGTGTCAATCAGGTTGAGCTGGTGGCCTTTCCACTCGACGCGCACCGCCTGAGCCTTGATCGTGATTCCACGTTCACGCTCGAGCTCCATCGAGTCGAGCACCTGTTCCCGCATGTCCCTGCTCGAGACGGCGTGGGTCAGCTCCAGGATCCGATCGGCGAGCGTCGACTTGCCGTGGTCGATGTGGGCGATGATCGAGAAGTTGCGGATGTGGCTTTGGTCCATAACGAGATCAGCCGCGCGAGGCGCGGCGTCTCAACGATAGCAACGCCTCGAGCTCGCGAACTCCCAGCAAACGGCAGGAAACGGCGTACGCTCCGAGCCCGGCAGCGAGTGCGAGGAGGAGTGCGACGAGCGCCGCGCCAAATGAGCCGCCGAGGGTGTGGTGGAGGAGCCACCAGACTCCGTACGCGACGCCGGCCAGCACCGCGCTCGCCGCACTCACGCGCACCAGGGTCCGCCTCGTCTCCCCCAGCTCGAGGCCCACGAGCCGACGGCGGAGCAAGACCAGCAACGCCGCCGAGCCCGCGATGTTGACGATCGAGGTCGAGAGCGGCAGCCCCCAGATGCCGAGCTTGAAGAACGCGCCGTCGAGCGCCGCGTTCAGCCCGAGGTTGCCGAGCGCGACCCAGGTCGGGATCCACGGCGACTGCAAGCTGAAGAAGGCGCGGTTCAGCATGAGCATGAAGCCGTTGAACGAGAGGCCGAGCGAGAAGGCGGCGAGGGCGCCCGCGGTAGCCGGGGTCTGGTCCGCCGTGAAGTCGCCGCGCTGATAGACGACGCGGACGATCGGCTCTGCGAGCACCGCACAGACGACGCTTGCCGGCACGAGCAGGAATGCGATCTGCCGGATCCCAGTCGCGACTGTGCTCCGGAAGCCGTCCACGTCCGAGCGTGATGCGAGCCGCGCGAGCGACGGGAAGAGCACCGTGGCGACCGCCACCGAGAACATCCCCTGCGGAAGCATGTACAGGCGGAAGGCGGCATTGATCGCGCTCACCGCGTGGTTCTTGTCGATCAGTCTCGCCGCGAAAAACGCGTCGACGACGGCGTTGAAATTGATCAACCCGAGGCCGATCGTGATCGGGACCATCAGCACGAGCGTCTGCCGGACTGCGGGATCGCGCCAGTCGATCACGACGTGCAGCCGACCGTCCCGACCGCGCAGCCACGGGATCGGCAGCAGGAACTGGAGCACGGTCGCGATCAGGATCGAGACCGCGTAGACGTACAGCTCGTGATCGGTGCCGTGCACACGCGGGACTCCAATCAGCAGGCCGGCGATGATTGCGACGTTCCAGAAGACCGGCGTCAGCGCCGGGACGCTGAAGTGCTCGTAGCTGTTCAGGATCCCGACGACGATCCCGGAGAGCCCGAGCAGGACGACGATCGGGAAGAGCACACGCGCGAGGCCGACCGCGAGATCGCCGTAGCCGAAGGCGCGCATGATCCAGGGCGAGATCACGATGAAGAGCGCGGTCAGCCCGCCGAGTCCCAGGAGGACGAGCCAGAAAAGGCTCGACGCAACGCGCCACGCGCGTTTCCGCTCGCCCTTCACGAGCAGGTCGCTGAAGACCGGAACAAACGCGGAGGAGAGCGCCGCGTCGGCAACGAGCGCTCGGACCGTGTTCGGGATCAGGAAGGCCACCTCGAACGCGTTGATCGCGCCGACGGTGCCGAAGTAGTAGCGCGCGACGACCTCGCGGACGAGCCCGAGAATCCGAGAGATTCCGGTGGCGAGCGAGAAGATCGCCGTCGACCAGGCGAGCCGGCGGCCCGAGCGCTCGTCCACGCGGCGAGTATAGGGAGGGGATCGAACGCCGCAGTTTCGGCGCAGATCCGGCACAGACGGTTGGGATCTTCAGGAATATGATCGCAGTGGGGCGGGGGCGGGAGCCCCCGCACCGGGGGAAGGGCTCCGGGAAACCGGGAGGTTTCCCGCCTGTTCGTGGGCGCGTAGGGCGCCGTTCCTAAGAAGGGGGCTCGTGGGGGGAACATGGTTTCCCCCACGGGAGCGGAGCGACGGGGGAGGAGGCTGGGTGCGCCTTCAAAGAGACGCCGGCCTGACGAGCGTGGTGAGGATGGCCGAGCCGGAACGCTCTGGTACCATCCGCGCCGCCCGCGACAGCGGGTCTTTTCACGCCATGCCGAACATCAAGCAACAGAAGAAGCGCGTCCGCTCAGCCGCTCGCGAGCGACTCGAGAATCTCCGCTACCGCTCCACGGTCAAGACGCTGACGAGGCGCCTCGAGGCGGCCGTCAGCGAGGGTGACGCCGAGCGCGTCGCCTCCGAGCACCGCGAGCTCGTGCGTTGGATCGACCGCGCGGCCGCGCGGGGCGCGCTGCATCGCAACACGGCCGCCCGGCGCAAGGCGCTCGCGTCGCGGATCGCTTCGCGCAGCCGCTAGGCCGTCGCGGCCTCGCGCGCGCGTGTGATCTCGATCAGCGCCCGCTCGAGCTCGAGATCCGGAGCGAGTCGAGAGCCGCCCTTCAAGGCATGGTCGAGCTCGGCGAGCCGGACGACGGCATCGCGGAGCTCGTCGACGCTGTAGTTCCGCGCCTGCGCGTACAGCTTCTCGACGTAGAACGGATGGCGCTTCAGCCGAACCGCCGCTTCACGCGCGCCGAGGCCTTCCTCAGCGTATGTCTGGCAGGTGCGAACGCGTCCGACGTGGCCGACGAGCAGCCCGACGAGCGCCGGAACGCTTCGCGAGATGGGATCGCCGGATCGCTCGAGCAGCGTCTGAAACGCGCCGAGCGCAGCCTTGAGGTCGCGCCTTCCCCACGCGTCGGTGAGCTCATAGCCGGGAACCTCGGCGCACCCGGCGGCGAGCAGCTCCACGTCCGTGACGCCTACCGGATCGCCTGCGGCCCAGGTCACGATCTTGTCGACCTCGCTCGCGAGCTCCTCGGGGTTCTCGCCGACGATGTCGACCAGCGCGCGGCATGCCTCGGAGTCGGCGGACACTCCCCGATCGGCGAACTGCTTTCCGACCCACTCGGGAAGGCGCCGCTTCGGAACGTCATAGAGCAGGACCGATCCGGCCTTCGCGCATGCCTTGGCAAGGGCCGAGTCCTTCTTCACCTCGTCGCCGACGAGCGCGAGCACGGTGTCCGGCGCCGGCGCGGCAAGGTATGCCGCGACCGCCTTCGTGTCGGCGGCCTTCCAGCGGTCGACGTCCGTCACGATCACCAAGCGGTGGCCGCCGCTGAACAGGCCGAGTGCGTTGCAAGCGGCGACGGCGTCGTCCCCGGTCGACTCGCCGGCCGAGATCATCTCGACCGCGTCGTCGCCGACGCGGTCCCGCAGGCGCCGCAGCGCGCGCTGGATTTTCGGCCGGTCGCCGCCGGTGATCAGATAGACGGGCTCGAGCTCGGTCGTTGCCACTTCGGCCAAGCATAGGCCGCGACGAGGAGGGCGCCGGCGACCAGCACGAGCATGGCGCGCGTCGAGCGGATCTGCGCGCCGGGGAGGCCGCCGACCACGCGTGCGCAGGTCGCAAGGTAGGCGGCGCACCAACCGTTCAGCCAGGCCAGCACGCCGGCCGCGGCGACCGAGAGCGGGGCGACCGCCGCTGCGGCTAGGGCGAGGCCGAGAAGCGGAACGACCGCCGGTGCCGCCAGTGCGTTCGCGGGGATGGTCAGCAGCGCGATCGCGTGGAAGTGGATCCAAGCGACGGGTGCGGTTGCCAACCCACAGGCAGCGGAGATCGCAACGACGTCGCGCAACCACTCCGGCATGGGATAGCCCTCGAGCCCGCGCCTGAACTGCGGTGCGAGAACAAAGATCGAGACGACTGCGGCGAACGACAGCTCGAACCCGGGATCGAGCAGGGTGTACGGATTCCACCCGAGTAGCGCGACCGCGCCGAGCACGAGGAAGTACCAACGGTCGCGCGCCCGTGCGGTCAGCCAGGCGAGCGAGCCGAGCGCACCGGCGACACCGGCCCGGACCACGGACGGCTGCGCCCCCACTGCGAGGACGTAGGCGACGATCGCGGCCAGCGCACCGAGCTCGTTGACCAGCCGCGGTACGCCGGCGATCCAGCCGAGCACGAGCGCGCCGCCGGCCACGAGCGCGACGTTCTGGCCGGAGACCGCCAACAGGTGATAGAGCCCTGACTCGCGGAAGCGCGCCCGCAGTCCTTCCGAGAGGCCACTGTCGTCACCGAGGACGACGCCCTCGAGCAGTGCCTTCCGCTGCCCGCGCAAACCCACGGCGACCGACCGTGCCAGGTGCGCGCGCACCCGGTCCGCGACGCCGCCGAGCCCGCCACGCTTGCCGACGACACGCCACGTCGTCGAGCGCACGACGACGTGGACGCCGCGTCGGCGGAGCAGGCTCTTCTCGAAATCTCCCGGAGCCGCGAGCACGCCGACGAGCTCCACGACCGCGCCCTGGGGCGGAGCCCGCCCACGCGGCAGCTTCAGCAGGACCGGCTCACGCAGACGCAGGCGGCCCCAGGCGGCAACGGTCGCAGGAACGCGTACGTCAAATCGACTGATCCGCGGCGGCCCGGTGACGACAAGGCGAGCGCGCTCGGCTGTGCCCACCCGCGCCGCCAGGGCGCTCCGGTCGAGCGCGTCCAGTCGCGCGGATCCCCAGCTCCAGCCGAGGAGTGCGAGCGCGACCGCGGCGACTGTAGGGCGGGCCGGCGCCGGTGCCGCGAACGCGGCGCCGGCGGCGAGACCGGCGCACACCAGTCCGACGAACATGCCGACTCGTGGCGCATTCGCGAAGGCGAGCCCGATGCAGAGGCCGAGCGCGAAGACATGGGGCGATCGCCTCACGGCGCGACGAGGCCTCGAAGCTGCTCGAGGCGCGCCGTGCCGATCCCCGGAATCGCGTCGAGCTCGTCGACTGATCCGAACGCGCCGTGCTCCTGGCGGAAGTCCAGGATCTTCTGGGCCGTGACCGGCCCGACGCCGGGCAGGGCATCGAGCTGCTCGAGCGTCGCCGTATTCAGATGGACGGGCCCGGCCGGGATCGCGGCGCCACCGGTGCCGCTCGACGCGGCGACCGCGCCGCGCCGAGGCACGACGATCTGCTCGCCGTCGGACACGGGCGCCGCGAGGTTCACAAGGTCGACCTGCGCCTTCGGCGTTGCGCCGCCCGCACGTGCGAGAGCGTCGGCGATGCGCGCTCCCTGCGAGAGCCGGTACAGACCGGGGCGTCGGACGGCGCCGACGACGTCGACGACGATGGCCCGGGCCGCCGCGGTCGTCGACGGGACGATCGGCGCCGGAACCGGCACGGACGCCGATGGGCCCGAGTGCAGCAGCAGGCGCCCGGCAAGAATCAGCACGACGAGCGCGACGAGGCCGCCGACCAGAAGCTGGCGGCGGCTGAGCTGAAGCTCCGGCACGTCGTCAATCCTGACAACGGACCCGTCACACGAATGTGCCGGATCCGTGCCGAATCAGCCGACGACCAGGTTCACCAGCTTCCGCGGGACGACGATCGTCTGGCGTACCTCGCCCCCGTCGAGATGCGCGCGGACCTTGGGCGACTCCTTCGCCCGCGCCACCAGCTCGTCCTCAGAAAGGTCGGCCGGAACCTGGAACCGGTCACGCACGCGCCCATTCACCTGCACGACCAGCTCGAAGGTGTCCTCTTCCAGCAAAGCAGGATCGGCCTGCGGCCACGGGGCCTCCCACAGGCGCGCGTGCCCCAGGCGCTCCCACAGCTCTTCGGCGACGTGCGGCGCGTACGGCTGGATCAACGACACCGCCGTCTCGGCGGCAAAGCGTGCAGCCGGATCTTCCTGCGCCCGCGAGATCTCGTTCACCAGCTCCATCACGGCGGCGATCGGCGTGTTCAGGACGAAGCGGCGGCCGATGTCGTCGGTGACCTTCGCGATCGTCTGGTGCGCCTTCCGCGCGAGCGGGGTCGGCGGCACGTCCTCGCCGCCCGGCCGGTCCGCAGCCTCGAGCGTCACCCGCCACAGCTTCTGCAGGAACCGGGCGACTCCCTCGATCCCGTCCTCGTGCCACTCCGCGTCCTGGTCGACGGGGCCCAGGAACGGCGGCCACAGGCGCGTCGTGTCCGCGCCGTACCGCTCGATGTACTCGCGCGGATCGACGACGTTCCCTTTGGTCTTCGACATCTTGGCGCCGTTGCGGTAGACCATCCCCTGCGTGAACAGCCGGGCGAACGGCTCGCGGAAGCCGACCAGCCCGATGTCGTTCAGCACCTTCACGAAAAAGCGGGAGTAGAGAAGGTGCAGGATCGCGTGCTCGACGCCGCCGATGTATTGGTCGATCGGCAGCCAGTAGTCGACGACCTCCCGGTCGAACGGCGCGTGGTCGTTGTGCGCGTCGCAGTAGCGCATGAAGTACCAGGACGAGTCGACGAAGGTGTCCATCGTGTCCGTCTCGCGGCGCGCCAGGCTCCCGCAGCGCGGGCAGTCGACACGCACCCAGTCCTCGGCGGCGGCGAGCGGCGACTTTCCCTTCGGCAGGTAATCGTCGACCTCGGGCAGGAGGACGGGCAGCTGCTCCTCCGGCACCGGCACGGGTCCGCACCCGTCGCAGTGGACGATCGGGATCGGGCAGCCCCAGTAGCGCTGGCGAGACAGCAGCCAGTCGCGCAGCCGGTAGCCGACGGCGGGCCGGGCGGCATTCCGGGTCTCCAGCCATTCGACGATCGCGCGCCTCCCCTCGGGCGCGGACATCCCCGAGAACTGCGCGGAGTTGACGAGTTGCTCGTCCTCGGTGCACACGGTCGTCGCCCCCACTTCGAGCGGCTCGCCGTCGGCGCGGGCGACGACCGTCTGCACTGGCAGGTCGTAGCGCTGAGCGAACGCGTAGTCGCGCTCGTCGTGCGCGGGCACGGCCATCAGCGCGCCCGTGCCGTACTCCATCAGGACGTAGTCGGCCACCCAGACCGGGATCCGCGCGTCGTTGACGGGATTGATAACGAAGCGGCCGGTCGGGACGCCGTCCTTCTCCTTCGTCTCGCGCTCCACCGCGGAGCGGGCGGACGCATGTCGCACGTAGTCCATGACCTCCTGCTGGTGCGCGGTACCCGCGACCAGTCTCGGCACGAGCGGGTGCTCCGGCGCGAGCACGAAGAAGGTCGCGCCGAACAGCGTGTTCGCGCGGGTCGTGAAGACCGGGAGGTCGATCTCCTCCCCGTCGACGCGGAAGATCACCTCGGCGCCCTCGGAGCGGCCGATCCAGTTGCGCTGCATCGTCAGCACGCGCTCGGGCCACCACTCCAGCGACTCCATCTCGTCGAGCAGCGCGTCGGCGTAGGCGGTGATCCGGAAGAGCCACTGCTCGAGGTTCTTCGACTCGACCTCCGCGCCGCAGCGCTCGCAGCGGCCGTCGATCACCTGCTCGTTCGCCAGCACGGTCTGGTCGTTCGGACACCACTTGACGGCGACTTCCTTCCGGTAGACGTGGCCCTGCTCGAAGAACTTGAGGAACAGCCACTGCGTCCAGCGGTAGTACTCGGGCTCGTGCGTCGCCAGCACGCGGTCCCAGTCGATCGCCCAGCCCAGCCGTTCCATCTGCGCACGGATGGCGGCGATGTTCCGCTCGGTGATCTCGCGCGGATGGCCCCCTTCCTTGATCGCGGCGTTCTCCGTGTTCAGGCCGAAGGAATCGAAGCCCATCGGACGCAGCACCTGGTAGCCGTGACGGCGGCGGAAGTGCGCGACCACCTCGCCCAGCATGTAGTTGCGGACGTGGCCCATGTGGAGCTCGCCCGAGGGGTACGGCAGCATCTCGAGGACGTAGGTCTTCCGCCCGCGATCGTCTCCGGGATCCGGATTCGGGACGTTGAAGGCGCGCTCCTCGGCCCAAATCCGCTGCCACTTCGCCTCGATTGTCTGTGGGTCGTACCGGTCCATATCCATCCTCAGAAACGAAAAAGCCTCTCGATCGAGAGGCCGTGGGGAGCTGGCGCGGCCTTCGCCGCGGTGACTCCCTTTCCTACAGAAGCAACTCTTTCATTGCCTCTGACTGTAGCAAGGGTTAGCGTCATGTCACACATTCCGAAGGAGGAGAGATGGCGGGATACAACGTCGAGAACCTGAAGGAAGTCCAGAATCAGGGCGAGAACTTCGGGCTCAATCCCGACGAAATGCAACTGCGGATGGCGAAGGATCCGCTCGGGTGCCAGAACGCAGGGATCACCTACCTGCGGCTCGGGCCCGGTTACCGAACGCCGTTCGGCCACAGGCACAAGCAGCAGGAGGAGATCTACGTGCTCGTGAACGGGAGCGCGCGGATGAAGATCGACGAGGACATCGTCGAGATGCAGCCGATGACTGCGGTGCGCATCGATCCGGGGACGATGCGCGCCTACGAAGGCGGCCCGGACGGCGCGGACTTCATCGTGATCGGCGCACCGAAGACAGGTCCCGGAGACGGCGACATCGAGCCTGGTTGGTGGAGCGACTGAGGCGCCGCTTGCGGTGCCGACCATCAGGATGCACGGGCTTGGCCCGTGCATCCGTCTGCAATCGCCGACTGACGACCAATCGCGCTCACCCGGAAGCGCATTGACACCCTGATCGTCTCCTCCCGCGAGGATCTCGGTGACCGGAGGATCCTCGCGCTCAGCTTCGACGACGGGCCGTCGGCAGCGACGCCGGCGGTCCTGGAGCTCCTGGCCGCGCACGGCGCCCGGGCGACGTTCTTCGTCGTCGGCCGCTTCGTCGTCGAGCGAGCCGACGTCGTCGCACGCGTGGTCGCCGACGGCCACGAGCTCGGCAACCACACGTTCGACCACGTCGACGCGGCCCACGAAAGGGACGACGACGTCCTCCGCGGCCAGATCGCGCGGACGAATGCCGCGATCGAACGTGTCGCGGGTGCGCCGCCCCGGCTGATCCGGCCGCCGTACGGGAAGGACGTCGCGCGTGTCGCCCGGCTCGGACGCGAGCTCGGCCTCGAGCACATCGTCCTCTGGTCGGCGCAGGGTTGGGACTGGGATGCGACGCCGGCCGATGAGATCGCGGCGCTCGTTCTGCGTGACTGTGCGCCGGGCGGCATCGTCGTCCACGACGGCGCGCCGCCGGACGGCGGGCCGAGCCGGGAGCCGATGCTCGCGGCGCTCGGCGAGATTCTCCCCGCCTTGACGCGCGACGGCTACGAGCTCGTCACGGTGTCAACCCTCCTCGCCGCCTAACCTGCCGGACATGCTCGAGCTCTTCCCGGAGAGCGCGATCGTCGAGGACGGCGAGCTCGCCGTCGGCGGCGTCCGCACGTCCGCGCTGACCGAGGAGTTCGGGACGCCGCTCGTCGTCTACTGCGAGCAGACGATCCGCTCGCAGGCCCGGGCCTACCGCTCCGTGGACCCGAAAGCCCTCGTCGTCTACGGGACGAAGGCGTTCGCAAACGTGGCGTTGCTGCGGCTCCTCGCCGAAGAGGGTCTCGGTGCAGACGTCTCGACGCTGGGCGAGCTCGAGTTCGCGCTACGCGCGGGTCTGGCCGGCGAGCAGATCGTCTTCCACGGGAACAACAAGTCGGACGACGAGCTGCGCGCGGCCGCTCGGGCGCGGGCGCTCGTCGTGCTCGACGCGCTCGACGAGGTCGAGCGGGCCGCGGCGGCAGAGCCGCGCGCGGTGCTCGTCCGCGTGACGCCGGGGATCGAGGCCGAGACGCATCAGTCGATCCAGACGGCGCACTCCGAGTCGAAGTTCGGCCTCGCCCCCGACGACGCGATCGCCGCCGTTCGTGCGGGCCTGGCGGCCGGGCTCGACGTCGCGGGCCTTCACGTTCACATCGGCTCTCAGCTCGCACGCGTCGACGAGAGCCTGGCCGCGGTCGACCGGCTCGCCGCCCTTGCGCACCGCTGTCGCGAGAAGCTCGGCTGGAACCCCGCGATCCTCGATCTCGGCGGCGGCGCGGGGATCAGGCACTCGCTTGCCGAGGAGGTGCCCGATGCGGCCAAGTTCGCCCGCGCGCTCGTCGATCGCGTTCGTGCGGCGTGGCCCGAACCTGTGCAGCTCATCCTCGAGCCCGGCCGCTCGCTCGTCGGGCGTGCCGGTATGACGGTCTACCGGGTCGGGGTGGTGAAGCGGACGGCCGGGGTCACGTACGTCGCGGTCGACGGCGGCATGTCCGACAATCCGCGGCCGCAGCTGTACGCGGCGAAGTACGGGGCGCTGCTGGCGACGCGCGCGGACGAGCCGGCCGCCGGCGAGTTCCGGATCGCCGGCAAGCACTGCGAGTCCGGCGACGTCCTGATCGACCGCATCGAGCTGCCCGAGCCGCGGCGCGGCGACCTCCTGGCCGTCCCGGCGACGGGCGCGTACACGCTGGCGATGTCCTCGAACTACAACGGCGTTCCCCGGCCTGCGGCGGTGCTCGTAGCGAACGGCGCCGCGCGGCTGATCCGCCGCCGGGAATCGCTGGACGACCTGCTGGCGTTCGAACCCTGAGAGACCTTTGCCGCACGACGTCCTGATCTGGTCCGACTACATCTGACCCTTCTGCCGGGTCGGCCAGCCGACGGCCGACTGGATGCGGAGCCGGTTCGGCGCCGAGATCACGTGGCTCCCGTTCGACCTTCACCCCGAGTATCCGTTGGAGGGGATCCCGCGGCAGCAGCTGATCGACCGGTACGGGCCGGGAATGCCCGACCACGTGCGCCGGATGTTCGAGCGCGCCGGGCTCGACTACAACCCCAATCCCGAGATCGTCCCCAACTCGCGGCTCGCCCTCCGCCTGACGGAGCTCGCACGCGACCGGGGACTGCACGAGCCCGTCCACGACCGGCTGATGGACGCGTACTGGGCGGAGGGACGGAACATCGGCGATCCGGACACGCTGCAGGAGGTCGCGGCCGAGGCCGGGCTGACGGAGGTCGACGGCGTGTTCGACGGCGACGCGTATCTCGACCGCGTGCTCGCCTCGACGGCCGAAGCGCAGTCTCTGGGGATCACCGGAATTCCAGCGTTCTTGCTCGACTCGAAGCTGCTGATCCTGGGGGCGCAGCCTCGTGATGTCTTCGAGCGCGCGTTCGAGCGGCTCGAGGCGGGCTAGAACCTACGGCGTCGTTCCTAGACTGACGCTACCCGGCGGCGGCGCGCGCGGCGAACCCGGGCCGGACAAGGCGCGGCGGCGCGACCAGTCGAGCATCTTTGACCGGCGGGTTCCACGGTTCCGACAGCGGCGCGGCGCCGAACGAGGCCTCCCGGCGCTCGGCCGGTGCATCGCCGTAGAGCGTCGTGCGTTGACGTGGCGTTCGGCCGCTCGCGCGGATCAGCGCCTCCATCGCGTCCGGCGGGAACTCCTGGCCGTGCTCGGCTCCAGCGGCCCGGGAGATCGACTCGTTCATCAGCGTCCCGCCCAGGTCGTTCACGCCGGCGCGCAGCGCCGCGGCCACACCCTCCGGCCCGAGCTTCACCCACGAGACCTGGATGTTCGTGATCCACGGATGGAGCGCGAGACGCGCGACCGCGTGCACGAGCAGCGTCTCCCCGAAGGTGGGCCCGCTCCGCGCCTGACCCTTCAGCCACATCGGCGCCTCCATGTGCACGAACGGGAGCGGCACGAACTCCGTGAAGCCGCCGGAACGCTCCTGCTGCTCGCGCGCCCGTAACAGATGGCGGGCCCAGTTTTGCGGCCCGTCCACGTGGCCGAACATCATCGTCACGTTCGAGCGGAGCCCAACTCCGTGCGCCGCGTCGTGCACCTCGAGCCACTGATCCGTCGTGACCTTGTCGGGACAGATCACGCGGCGCACCTCGTCGTCGAGGATCTCGGCGGCCGTCCCGGGAAGCGACCCGAGCCCGGCGTCGCGCAGCTCGGCCAGGTAGTCCTCGAGGGGCAGGCCGAGCGTCGCCGCCCCCTGCCAGATCTCGAGCGCGGAGAACGCGTGCACGTGCAGCCCCGGCACGGCCTCCCGGATCGCCTGCACGACCGAGAGGTAGTAGTCGCCCGTGAACGCCGGATGGATCCCGCCCTGGAGGCAGACCTCCGTCGCCCCGCGCTCCCACGCCTCCTCGCAGCGCCGGACGATCTCCTCGTGCGGAACGAGATAGGGCGCGCCGCGCAGATTCGCCGCCAGCTTCCCCTTCGAGAACGCGCAGAAGCCGCAGCGGAAGTAGCAGACGTTGGTGTACTGGATGTTGCGGGTGACGACGTAGGAGACCTCGTCGCCGCACACTTCGCGGCGCAGTCGATCCGCCGCTGCAAGGACCCGTTGTCGCTCCGCGCCTCGCGCACGGAAGAGCCGGACGATCTCCTCCTCCCCGAGCTCGTCGCTCGTCCCGAGCGGGAGGACGTCTCGCGGGACGAAGGGGACCGGAAGGTCCTCGCCCGGCGACCAGGCGTCCTCGCGCGCGAGCTCCAGCGAGTCCGAGGCGCGCAGCACGGCGGGCATGACCTGCGGGTCGATCCACTCCCCGTCGATCCACTCGGGGTAGACCGGGAGCCGCGGCGCCAGCTCGAGGCCTCGACTCTCCGTCGCCGCGCGCAGGCGCTCGACCTCGGGCCACGGCGCCTCCGGGTTGACGTGGTCGATCGTCACCGGCGAGACGCCGCCCCAGTCGTCGATGCCGGCGTCGAGCAGCCGCGGGAAGTCGTCGTAGGAGAGGTTCGGCGGCGCCTGCACGTGCCAGCGCGGGCCGAGCAGGGTGCGCGCGACCGCGATCGTCCAGAGCAGCTCGTCGAGGGACGGCTCGAGCGCGTCCGCCATCCGCGTTCCCGGCTTCGCGCGGAAGTTCTGGACGATCACCTCCTGCACGTGGCCGTGGCGCTCGCCCAGGTCGCGAATCGCCAGCAGCGCCTCGATCCGCTCCGCGCGCGTCTCGCCGATCCCGATCAGGATCCCGGTCGTAAACGGGACCCGCGCCTCACCCGCTGCGCGGATCGTCTCCAGACGGACCGCAGGCAGCTTGTCCGGCGACCCGAAGTGCGCGCCGCCGCGCGCCGACAGCCGGTCCGAGGCGGTCTCGAGCATGATCCCCATCGACGCGCTGACGGTCCGCAGCGCGGCGAGATCGTCGCGCGTCATCACCCCGGGGTTGAGATGCGGGAGCAGGCCCGTCTCCTCAAGCACCGCTTCCGCCGCGCGTCCGAGGTACTCGAGCGTCGAAGCGCACCCGACCGCGGCGAGCTCTTCGCGCGCGACGCGATACCGCAGCTCCGGCTTGTCCCCGAGCGTGAACAGCGCCTCGCGGCACCCGGCCGCGGCGCCGGCCCGCGCCACCGCCAGCACCTCGTCGATCGACATGTACGCCCGCTCGCCGCGCCGCGGCGGCCGCGCGAACGTGCAGTAGTGGCAGACGTCGCGGCAGAGCGTCGTCAGCGGGATGAAGACCTTCGGCGAGTAGGTGACGAGCCGCCCGTGACCCTCCTCGCGCAGCGCCCTCGCCTCGTCGCACAGGTTCTCGAGCGAGGCGTCGAGCAGCTCCATCAGCGGAGCTTACGTCGAGCTATCCGGGCTCGGCCGAGATCAGCTTGCCGAAGGGATGCCAGGCCTTCCCGCGCCAGCGCTGGAGCCTGACCTGTGTCACCGGGAAGCGCTTCGACGGCGACGTCTTGACGACGATCCCCGGCAGCAGGAACGGGTTGCCGCGCTCGTTCAGATGCGTCGCCGCGCGCATCACGCCGGCGCGCGTCAGGTTCTTCCCCGCCTTCCTGAGCGTGTCGACCATCGTGTACGCGGCGCCCATCCCGGCGACGTAGAAGCCGTCCTTGAGATCGCGCGAGCCGATGCCGCTCCCGTACTTCTTCAGGATCGACTGGAAGAGCCTGATCCCCTTGTCGCGCGTCCACAACGGCGCGGCGGGATCCTTACCGAACGCGATCGAGATCGAGTTGTTCGCCGCGCCCTGAGGGACGATCGACATCAGCGACGAGGCAGAGGCGACGTCGTTGACGAAGATCTGCGGGTGCCAGTTGAGCCGGGCGACGGCGTTGTACGCCTGCAGCGAGAACTTGCCGAAGGCGAAGAGCATGAACACGTTCGCCTTCGAGGCTTTCAGCCGAGCGACCTCGCCCTGCACGTCCGAGCTCGTCGGGTCGTAGCCGACCTTCGAGACGATCGCGCTCGCCTTCCCGCCGAGCCCCTTGCGCAGGCCGGCGAGGAGGTCGCGCCCGTAGTCGTCGTCCTGGTAGAGGACGGCGATCTTCGGCTTCTTGATCTTGGCGACGACGTAGCGGCCGTAGATCTTCCCCTCCTCGGAGTAGGTCGGGATGTACCCGATCGTCCAGGGGTACTGCTTGTAGTCGCGCCCGAACGTCGTCGCGCCCGTGGCGACGAACAGCTGCGGGACGCCGTTGTCGTTCAGGTACTTGCGGATCGCCAGGTTGTTGTTGGTGCCGAGCGTGCTGAACATCGCGAAGACGCCGTCCTGCTGGACGAGGCGCATCGTGTTCTGGACGGCACGGCCGGGGTCGTACGCGTCGTCGAGGTACTTGTAGGAGATCTTCCGCCCGAAGACGCCGCCGTGGTCGTTGACGTACTTGAAGTAGTACTCGGCGCCGCGCGCGACGTTGCCGGACGCCGAGGCCTCGCCGCTCAGCGGGATGCTCCCGCCGAGCTTGATCTCCGTAGAGCTGACGCCGGGCGTGGCGACGGGACGCGCGCCCGCGCTGCCGACCACGACGGCCGCGACGAGGAATGCGAGTACCTCGAGCGCTAGCTTCCGCTTCGTCACTCCTCGCACTAGGACCGAGTGTACAAGCGGCTTGTTAGCGGCCCTAGTAGGCGCCTGAGCAGCCCGCCGGCGCCGGTCGGAAGGAGCAGCATCACGAGGATGAGCACCGCTCCGAAGACGATGCTCGGGATTCCGGGCTTCGTCGGGTCGACGTCGAGAGCGGGGAGCTTGTCGGCCCAGCGCGCGACGGTGTCGGCGTGGAACTGGAGGAAATAGACGAGCGCTGCGCCCCCGATCAGCCCGGCGAGCGAGCCGAGGCCGCCGACGGCGAGGCCGACCACCAGATAGATCGAGAGCGTCACCTGGAACGTGTCCGGGTTCACGTACGTGTTCGCGATCGCGTAGAGCGAGCCGGCGACCCCCGCGTAGAACGCCGAGATCCCGAACGCAAGCGTCTTGTAGGTCGCCAGGCTGACGCCCGACGACGCGGCCGCGACCTCGCTGTCCCGGATCGCCTGCAGCGCGCGTCCCGGCTTCCCGCGCACGATCGCCCAGGCCGCCGCGAGCAGGACGAGCGCGATCCCGGCCGTGAGGTAGTAGAGCCAGTGGTTCGAGCTCGTGTGGATCCCGAACGGCGGCTGGGAGGTCAGGCCCTCCCCGTACTTGCCGGTCGTCCCGCCGGTCAAGCCCTCGAACTTCTTCAGCAGCTGCGGGACCGAGATCGCGATCCCGAACGTGACGATCGCCAGATAGATCCCCGTCAGCCGCAGCGCGGGAATCCCGACCAGCAGGCCCGAGCCTCCGGCGACAAGCCCGGCCAGCGGAATCGTCCAGATCGGCCGCAGGCCGTGGTCGACGCTCAGGATCGCGGTCGTGTACCCGCCGATCGCCATGAACGCCCCGTGGCCGAGTGAGATCTGCCCGCTGTAGCCCGTCAGGAGCCCGAGCCCGAGCAGCGCGATGAAGTACATGCCGGCGATCGCCAGCTCGCGCGTGTGGAAGTCGCTGACGAGCCGCGGCATGAACGCGAGGACGGCCGCGAAGGCCAGGAAGGCGACCGCCTCGAGCGCGAGCTTCACCCTCATACGCGCCGGACCGCCATCCGTCCGAACATGCCCTGAGGCCGGACGAGCAGGAAGAGCAGGATCAACCCGAGCGCAACGGGCAGCTTCAGCGTCGAGCCGATCCAGTCCACGTACCGGCCCAGCAGGTCGATCGTGAGGCCGAGGACGATGCCGCCCACGACGGCCCCGATCGGCGAGTCGAGGCCGCCCAAGACCGCCGCCGCGAATGCGTAGAGGAGGACGGTCTGCATCATGTTCGGGTCGAGGAAGACGACCGGCGCGATCATCATCCCGCCCACGGCGCCGAGCACCGCCGCGAGCCCCCAGCCGAACGCGAGCATCCAGCCCACGCGCACGCCCGCGAGGCGCGACGACTCGGGGTTGAGCGCCGCTGCACGCAGCCCGAGGCCGAGCTTCGTGTAGCGGAAGAACAGCCCGAGCAGCGCGACGAGGCCGATCGAGACGGCGACGATGCCGATGTCCTGGACGCTGAACGGAACGCCGCCGACGTCGATCGTGCGCGTCGAGAACGGGCCGTGGAACTGCCGCTCGCCCCCGCCCCACTTCACGTTCATCAGGCCGTTCAGCAGCAGGGCCAGACCGAGCGTGACGATCACGATCGTGAGCGTGGGAGCGCTCTCCACCGGTCGGATCACGACGCGCTCGATCGCCACTCCGCCGGCGAAGGCGATCGCGAGGACGATCGGGAACGCGGCCCAGAAGGACAGCCCGTGATTGATCAAACTCCAGGCGACGAACGTCGTGAACGTCGCCATCTCGCCCTGGGCGAAATTGATCACCCGCGTCGACCGGTAGATGATCACGACCGCGAGCGCAAGGCTGGCGTAGATCCCGCCGTCGCGGACGCCGGCCGCGAGCTGCTGGAAGAACTCCGTCCAGGTGAAGGCGAGAGTCACCTAGTGCCCCGTCCGGTAATGGTCTCGCGTTTCTGGCGACTGCACGAGGTCGCCAGGCAAGGACGCAGGGAGGCTCGATATGCGGGCAGTGGGGTATCCGCGTGACGCCCCTTTGTGCGGATCCCGTCTTGGCCTGTTGCGATCCTGGTTCGCGTGGAGGCTCCCGTTGTCGATCGCGATTACCCGGGCACGCTGCGCGCGTTCAACGCCTGGTTTCCCGACGATGAGGCGTGCCTGCGCTACCTGGCTGGGCTGCGTTGGCAGGGCGGGTTCGTCTGCGCCATCTGCGGCGGCGAGAGGGCGTGGCGGATGAGTAAAGGTCGCAATCTCCGCTGTGCGCGCTGCCGCACGGATCACTCGGTGACGGCGGGCACGATCTTCGCTGACACGCGGTTGCCGCTGACGACCTGGTTTGCCGCCGCCTGGTACGTCACCGGCACGAAGCACGGCGTGAGCGCGCTCGGCCTGCAACGGCTGCTCGGCCTGGGCAGCTACGAGACGGCCTGGGCGCTGCTGCACAAGCTGCGCCGGGCGATGGTGCGTCCGGGTCGAGACCGGCTTGCCGGCGAGATCGAAGTCGACGAGACCGCGATCGGCCCCTCCGCGCCGGGAAGGCTCGGACGGGGCACGTTCGCCGACCGGACGATCGTCGCGATCGCGGTCGAGGCGCGTCCGCGCGGCGCCTGCGGCCGGCTCCGGCTCGCCCGCATCCGCGATTGCTCCGGCCCCATCCTTAGCGACTTCGTCAGCGGCGCTGTCGCGCCCGGCGCTGTCGTCTACACCGATCGCTGGCAGGGCTACGGCGGACTCGCCACAGCCGGCTTCGTCCATCAGCCGACGAGCATCGCCGCCAGCGGCGACCCGGCCCACGTCGTGATGCCGCGCGCGCACCGCGTTTCCTCGCTGCTCAAGCGCTGGCTGCTCGGCACCCACCAAGGAGCGGTCCGCGCGCAGCAGCTCGACTTCTACCTCGACGAATTCGCGTTCCGCTTCAACCGCCGCAGCTCGCGCCAGCGCGGCCTCCTCTTCCACCGCCTGCTCGAGCAGGCCATGCAGATCGACCACGTCCCCATCACCGCGATCACCGGCGGCCGCCCATGAGCACACAAGGGGCGTCATCCGGATACCCCGCTGCGGGCATATCGGGCCGACTGAGGACGCCGCATGGCGGGCTCGTGCTCCGCCAGAAATGCCCTGACTATTGCCGGATGGGGCACTAATACCCCAGGTAGGACCTGCGGACGGATTCGTTCTGCTGCAGCTCCTCGCTCGCGCCCTCGACGACGACGCGGCCGACCTCGAGCACGTACGCGCGCTGGGCCGCGCGCAGGGCGATCCGGGCGTTCTGCTCGACCACCAGCACGGCCATCCCGTCCTCGCCCTTCATCCGCTCGAGCGCGCCGAAGATCTCGCGGACGACGAGCGGAGCCAGCCCGAGCGATGGCTCGTCCAGGAGAAGCAGGCGAGGGCGCGCCATCATCGCCCGGCCGAGCGCGAGCATCTGCTGCTCGCCGCCGCTGAGGGTTCCGGCCTGCTGGTCGCGTCGCTCGCCGAGCCGCGGGAAGAACTCGAAGACGCGCCGGGCGTCCTCCTTCAGGCCGCCGCGCCGCGTGTACGCACCGAGCCGGAGGTTGTCCCAGACGGAGAGCTCCATGAACGTGCCCCGCCCCTCGGGGACGTGGGCGATCCCGGCGCGCGCGGTCGCCTCGGCGCGGCGGGGAAGCTTCTTGCCGGCGAACACGACCTCGCCGTCGCGGCGAACGGTTCCGGAGATCGCGCGCAGGGTCGTCGTCTTGCCCGCGCCGTTCGCGCCGAGCACGGTGACGAGCTCGCCTTCGCCGACCTGCAGCGAGACGCCGTGGAGCGCCTTCACCGCGCCGTACCGCGCCTCGACGTTCGTTAGCTCCAGGAGACGACTCATCGGCGTCCCCGCTCGGCGGCGCAGACGGACGCGCGGGCAAAGCCCGCCCGTCCTGAGGTCGGCATCGCAAGCGACGCCTCAGGCAGCTCGAGCAGGCTCATGCCCCGTTCCGCAGTCGCGCGCGGCCGCGGGCGAGCGTCTCGTCGTCGACACCGGCCTCACGAAGATAGCCGGCGACCCCACCGTGCCGGTCGAGCTCCTCCAGGACGCCGCGCATCGCCGCCGCCGGCGCCCCCGACAGCCGCACGCGGAGCTCGCGATCCGCCTCGTCTGTGGCCGCCGCGAGGTAGGCCGCCCGCAGCTCCGCCAGCCGCTCCTCGGCGAGCGCGTAATCGGCGGCGATGTCGTCGATGCCGACGCCGGCGTTGCGGAGGAGCAGTGCGGAGACGAGCCCCGTGCGGTCCTTGCCGCCCGCGCAGTGGACGACGACGACGCCCGGGCGGGCGTTCGCGATCGCCGCGAACGCTGCCCCGAACCGGCGCCGACACCGACGCAGAGTGGCCAGATACGCCTCTCGCTTGTGGCCAACGGCGTCGAGCCGAGCAAGCCGCGCGTCGAGAGCGGCCCAGAACGCGGGATCGTCGTCGAAGACCGGCACGTGCACCACGTCGAGGTCGAGCTCGCGCGGCGGATCCTCGGCGAGCTCGTCGGCCAGACGCAGGTCTACGATCGTGCCCACGCCGTACTCGGCCACCGCCGTCCAGCCGTCCTCGCTCAGCTTGCGCACGTTGTCGGCGCGTACGACGGAGCCGAACCGTGTCACGCTCCCGTCTTCAGTCGGCAGCCCGCCGAGGTCGCGCACGTTGAGGCAGCCGTCCCAGACGAGGTCGCGCGTCACGCCGCGTCTTCCTCCTCGACGCCCAAGTACGCCTCGATCACGGCCGGATTGGATTGCACCTCGGCGGGCGTGCCCTCGGCGATCTTGCGGCCGAAATCGAGGACGTGGACTCGGTCGGCGACGCTCATCACCAGGCCCATGTGGTGCTCGACCAGCAGCACAGTCAGATCGAACTCCTTACGGAGGTCACGCAGGAAGCGGCCGAATTCCTCGACCTCCTCGTGGCTGAGCCCGCCGGCGGGCTCGTCGAGGAGGAGCACCCGCGGGCCCGATGCGAGCGCGCGGGCGAGCTCGACGCGCTTCTGCGATCCGTACGGCAGCCCGTCGGCACGGCGGTACCGCAGCGAGGAGATGCCGACGTAGTAGAGGAGGTCGTCGACGCCGTGCTCGCCACTGCGTGCGTGCGCACCGACCCGGACGTTGTCCTCGACGGTGAGCCCGCGGAAGAGCTCGACGTTCTGGAACGTGCGCGCGATCCCGCGGCGGATGACGGCGCTGGGACGCGTCTCGAGCAGGCTCTCGCCGTCGAAGCGGACGTCGCCCTCGTCGGGCGTGTAGAGCCGCGTGATCACGTTGAATGCGGTCGTCTTGCCGGCGCCGTTCGGCCCGATCAGCCCGACGATCTCGCCCGCGTCGGCGTCGAACGTCACCGCGTCGAGGGCGACGATCCCGCCGAACCGCTTCGTGACGCTGTCGACCTCCAGAAGGGCCAAAGCCGGATTACCTTAAAGCCGTGCATCTCCTGGCCGCCCTGATCGTCTCCGCGACCCTGGTCCCGCAGCAGGTGACGGCGACTCGATTCGGCCGGCTCGTCCAGCGGGCCGACCCGGTCTACTGCGCTTTCCCGCGCGGGCGGAACTTCGCGCTGACGTTCGACGACGGGCCGAGCCCGTACACCGTTCGACTCGCCCGCGTCCTGCGCCGCGGCCACGCGCGGGCGACGTTCTTCGTGATCGGGAGCCGGGTCAGCCTCTTCGCGGACGGCGCCCGCGCCGCCGCGCGGGTCGGCGTGCTCGAAAACCACACGTGGAGCCACCCGCACCTACGCGGTTTGTCCCTCGCCGACGCGCGGCGGGAGCTCGTCGAGACGCAGCGCGCGGTGGGCCGCGCCGTCGGCTCGGCCCCGCGCCTGTTCCGGCCGCCCTTCGACGAGGCGGATCCAGAGCACGACCTCCTCGCGCGCGAGCTCAACCTGCTCGACATCCGCTGGAGCGTGGACAGCGGCGACTCACGACTAGGGACGACCCCGGCGGCGGTGATCCGGACGGTCCGCGCCGGCCTTCGTCCCGGCGCGATCGTGCTCCTCCACGATTTCCACCCGTGGACGCCGGCGGTCGTCCGCCGGATCCTCCGCATCGCGCACCGGCGAGGGCTTCGTGCCGTGACCGTCCCCGAGCTGCTCAGACGCCAGCCGCCGTCGCTCAGGCAGCTCGGCTCCGAAGGCGCCGGCCGCTGCCCCTCGTAGCAAATCGGGTGCAGGGTTTTGCGGTCTGTGCGGGTCTTTTCAAGTGGAGGGGACGACTCCCCGCGGTTGTCGGCCTGCTAGGAAGTCGTCGGTCGTGGACTCGTCCCCTCCGTGTGTTCGAGGCGGTGCCGCCACACCTTGTGCCTTTTCGAATTAACACGTTCCCCGGTTTGAACCTGCAAGGCCCGGGTAGGCGAATCAGCGCCTAGCAGGTCGACAGTCGAGCGAGGACCGCCTTGCTGACGAACCTTCTCCGACCCCAGGCCGGTAGAGGGCGGAGAGGGGGTTCATCGTCCCCACCCCCTCTCCGCCTTCATCCTCAAAGCTCGCTGCGATCGGTGGCCGGTCGCTGACAGGCGAAGCGCTCGCAGACGTACACCGCAGGCTTGCCGTCGACGTAGTCCTTGCCCGCGAGCAGCGGGATCCGATCGGACGGTCCGAAGGCGATGACGGCGTTCGGGTCGAAGGGCTCGAGCGCGGCGCGCGCGATCTCGCTGTCCGGCGGGCCGATCACGGCGAGCTCACGCGGCGTGGCGAAGTGGAGGTCGAGCGCGCAGAGGGCGTGCCCGAAGGCCGAGGGGGCGCGCGGGAGGAGCGGGGCGATCAGGCGGAAGACGCCGACCGCGTGCCGCTCGAGGTCGGCGTCGCCCCAGATCCGCGAGAGGCGAAGGAGGACGTAGGCCAGCATCGAGTTGCCCGACGGCGTCGGGTGGTCGTCGAGCTCCTTCTTTCGGTTCACGAGCTGCTCGCCGTCCGCGGGAGAGTGGAAGAAGCCGCCCCGCTCCTCGTCGGCGAAGAGCTCGACCGCGAGGCCGGCGAGCCGGCGCGACTCCTCCAACCAGCGCAGGTCACCGGTCGCCACGTGGAGCTCGTAGAGGCCGTTGGCGACGTCCGCATAGTCCTCGAGGAAGCCGGTGTGCTTCGCCTCGCCGGCGCGCCACGTGCGCCGGAGGCGCCCGTCGCGCGTCGAGAGAGGCCCGAGCAGGAACTCGGCCAGCGTCGTTGCGGCCTCGAGCGCCTCGGCGCGGTCGAGCCGGCGACCGGCCTCCGCGAGCGCGGCCAGCGTGAGGCCGTTCCAGGACGCGATCACCTTGTCGTCGCGGAGCGGCTGCGGCCGCTGCTCCCGCAGCTCGAGAAGATGCCGGCGCGTCTGCTCGTCCAGCTCGCCGCGGACGATGAACCGACCGTGCTCGAATGGCTGCAGGAGCTCGCGCGGCACGGGGTCGTCCTCCGTCCACGTGAACGTGAGCCCTTCGACGCCGTCGGTGTCCGCATCCTCGGCCGACGCAAAGCCGCCGTCGGGCAGCCGCAGCTCGCGCAGGAGGTAGTCGAGTGTCTCCTCCGCGACCTGGCGGTAGCGCTCCTTTCCGAGCACGAGCCAGCCGTGCAGATAGACCGGGAGGAGCAGCGCGTTGTCGTACAGCATCTTCTCGAAGTGCGGGACGAGCCACTCCCGGTCGACCGAGTACCGGTGGAAGCCGCCGCCGACGAGGTCGTACATCCCGCCCAGCGCCATCGAGTCGAGCGTCTTCTCGACCATCTCGGTCTGACCGCGGCGGAGGAGGAACTCCAGTGCTGACGCGGGCGGGAATTTCGGCGCGTTTCCGAACCCGCCCCAGACCGGATCGAACTGCGCGCGCAGGCCGGAGACGGCGGCGGTCAGCAGACCGGTCGTGAGCGGATCGCGCGACGGGTCGACGCGCGCGCCGCGCCGGAGCTCCTCCGTGAGCGCCGCGGCCTGGCGGCCGATCTCGTCCCGCCGCTCGCGCCAGGCTTCGGCGACCGCGGTCAGCAGCTCCCGGAAGCTCGGCAGTCCGTGCCGCGACTCGGGCGGGAAGTAGGTGCCGCCGTAGAACGGCTCGCCGTCGGGCGTGAGGAAGACCGTCATCGGCCAGCCGCCCTGACCGGTGAGGCCCACGACCGCGTCCATGTAGACGGCGTCGACGTCGGGGCGCTCCTCCCGGTCGACCTTGACGCAGACGAAGTGCTCGTTCATCAGCGCCGCGGTCTGCTCGTCCTCGAACGACTCGTGCTCCATCACGTGGCACCAGTGGCAGGCGGCGTAGCCGACCGAGAGGAGGATCGGCTTGCCCTCTTGCCGCGCCCGTTCGCGCGCTTCCTCGCCCCAGGGGTACCAGTCCACCGGGTTGTCGGCGTGCTGCAGTAGGTATGGGCTGGTTTCGTGGGCGAGCCGGTTCATGCGCGGGCCCGCCCTCGTCTCCACACCTCTGCGCCAACCGTGATCGCGGCGGCGATCCCGAACGCGAGCAGGACCGCGTAGATGGGCTGGTCCTTGAACACGCGTCCGCCGAAGTAGCCGACGAGCGTCCCGAATGTGGACCAGAGGATCGCCGCGACCAGGACGAAGGGGACGAACCGCCCGAGCCAACGGAAGTGAACCAGGCCGGCAGTGAACGTCGTCGCCGTTCGGCCCCCGGGGATGAAGCGCGCCACGATGAAGACGTAACCGCCGCGCTCCTTGAGGAAGCCCTTCGCCCAGTCGAGCCGCCCGCGCGCCCTTTCGCCGGTGAAGATGCGCTGCTGGATCGGCCCGCCGACGAAGCGGCCCGCGGCATAGGAACTGTTGTCGCCGAAGAAAGCTCCGGCGGCTCCGAGGGCGATCACCAGTTCGAGCGAGAGCTGTCCACGTGCGGCCTGGATCCCGCACACGATCAGGGCAGTCTCGCTCGGCAGGGCCGGGAAGACAGCGTCGCCGAAGCAGATCGCGAGCAGGATGACGTACGTCCAGTCCGAGCCGGTGAGGAAATCGATGAGGTTCTGGAACAGGGCAACGACCAGGGCAGAGCCAGCCTAGTGGTTCAATCAGGCCGTGGAGAGCGGGCTCCCTTCCGGCACGGTCACCTTTGTGTTCACCGACATCGAGGGCTCGACCCAGCTGATGCGGGAGCTCGGCGACGGGTACGCGGACGTCCTCGCGGACCATCGCCGCCTGCTGCGCGAGTGCCTCGGCGGCGCCGGTGGCCGCGAGGTCGACACGCAGGGCGACGCGTTCTTCTTCTCGTTCACGCGCGCGCGCGAGGCCGTGGCCGGGGCGGTCGCCGCGCAGCGTGCGCTCGCGGAGCACCCGTGGCGGGACGGCGCGGACGTCCGCGTGCGCATGGGACTCCACACCGGCGAGCCGACGGTCGGGGCCGAGGGCTACCACGGGCTCGACGTCGTCCGCGCAGCGCGCATCTGCTCGGCCGGGCACGGCGGCCAGATCCTGATCTCGGAGACGACGCGCGCGCTGATCGGCAACGAGCTGCCGGACGGCGTCCACGTCGTCGATCTGGGCCGGCAACAGCTCAAGGACGTCCAGGAGGAGCGGATCTTCCAGCTCAGCCTCGACAGCGAGCGCGATCGCTTCCCCGAGCTGAAGACGAAGCCGCCCGAAGGCCGGAAGAGCCATGCCGACATCCTCGGCGAGGACTTCGATCAGCGTATCGAGCGACTCGTCCGCGACCGGCTCGAGCGTTCCTTCGAAGGCAAGCCCGACCCACTGCTGCCGGCGAACGTCTTGACCAAGCTGACCGCGCTCGGGCTCGGGGTCGTGTTCGTGCTCGTCCTCGGAGTGATCGCGGTCATCCTGATCGTCAAGTTCGCGTTTTTTTGAGCTCGAGCATCGCGGTCGGGGACTGGCAGACGGGCGACGAGGACCTGGCTCTGGATTCGTTCCGGAGCGCCGCGCGTCAGGCGCCCGCCCAGGCACCTGCGCGGTAGACGTAGCCCTCGAGCCGGCGTCCGAGCACGGACTCCAGCCACTCCGAGATCGCGATCAGGGCGTCGAGGTCGATCCCCGTCTCGATCCCTTCACCCTCGAGCAGATAGACGAGGTCCTCCGTGGCGATGTTCCCGGTCGCGCGGGGCGCGTACGGGCAGCCGCCGAGGCCGCCGACCGAGGCATCGAGCAGGGTCGCGCCGGCTTCGAGACCCGTAAGCGCGTTGGCATAGCCGGTGTTGCGCGTGTTGTGCAGGTGGACGCCCGGCGCCTGGGTCCGCTCGAGGAGGGAGCGAACCTGCGACGGCGTCGCCACGCCGATCGTGTCCGCCAGCACGACCTCGGCCCTCCCCGCGAAGCGGGCTGCGATCGCGGCGACGACGCCAGGATCGACGCGGCCCTCGAAAGGGCAGCCGAACGAGCAGCTGATCGTGACCGTGACGGGAAGCTCGGAGCGCGCGACGACGCGCTGGGCCGCGGTCTGCGCCTCCTCCAGCGACTGGTTGCCGTTGCGGCGGTTGAAGGTCTCGGTCGCAGCGAGCGTGAAGTTGACGCGGTCGAGCTTGCCCGTCGCGACGAGCCGCTCGTAACCCTTGTCGTTGAGCGCCAGGCCCGAGTACTCGGTCCCGTCGCGGCGGTCGATCGCGGCAACGACCTCCTCCGCGCCCGCCATCTGCGGCACCGCGTCGGGGCGGACGAAGCTCGCCGCCTCGATCCGCGGCAAGCCCGCCGCCGCCAGCCGGTTGACGAGCTCCGCGCGGACCGTCGGCTCGAGGATCTCCTCTTCGTTCTGGAGCCCGTCCCGCGGCCCGACGTCGCAGATCGTGACTCGCATCAGCGGTGACCTTCGAGCTCTGCGACTCGTTCGCCGACGACCGCGAACAGGCGCATCGCCCGCTCGGAATCGGCGTCCACGAACCGGTGAACGCCCTCGCGATAGACCTCGGCGAGACCCCAGACGTCGTTCCCGGCGCAGATCGGGACCATCAGCAACGACGTGAAGCCCAGTTCGTCGAGGATCTCCACCTCGCGCTTGTCCGCCTCCGGATCCGGCCCGTACACCGTACGGGCCTCTCGCCGCTCGATCGCTTCGCGCGTCAGCGGGTAGTCCGAGATGAGATAGCCGTGGCCGAGGTAGAGCGTCTTGCGCGCGCCGGCGAACTCGGCGAGCTCGACGAGAACGTCGCCGAGCATGCGGGAGATCGCGCAGCCGTGTCCGTCGACGGCTTCCGTCGCAAGACGTGCAGCCGTCCGCATCAGCTCGGGGACGGTCGAGGTGGCCCGAAGCGCGGCGTCGACGGCCGGATCGCGGCCCGAGTGAGCCTCCATGCCGCGATCTTAGGAGCAGCTACTCGTCGAAACCGGCCGAGTCCACCTTCTCCGGCTGGATCACGACCTTGACCCGCGTCTCCTCGGGATTCCGGAACGGGTACTCGTCCTTGCCGAGGTACTTCTTGGCGAGCTTGTCGATCTGTGGGTCCGCGCCCTCCTCCGTCAGCTCGGCGGGCCCGCTGACGGCGACCCACTTGTACGCGTCGTTCGGATCGACCACGAGCAGCGACACGCGTGGGTCCTTGCTCATGTGCCGCTCCTTCGCGCGCCCCCGCGCCGTGTTGAAGGAGACCTTGCCGTCCTCGGTGTCCACCCAGACCACCGTCGTGTGCGGCGAGCCGTCGTCACGGAGCGTGGTCGCGATCCCCACGAACGGGTTCTCGTCGAGGAATTGCTTCTGCTTCTGGTCGAGAGCCACCGGTTCCCTCCTCAGGTCGGTTCCGCCTCGACGTCAACGTGGCGAGGCGTTAGCGTCTTCCCTGATGGCGGTGCTCTTACCCGTCGCAACGCGAAAGGGGCTCTTCTTCCTGCGCGGAGACGACGCGCGCGAGTCGTGGGAGGTCGAGGGTCCGCTCCTCCCGGGCTGGGCGCACTACCACGCGATCCGGGATCCGCGCGACGGCGTCCTCTACGCGGCGACGAACAACCCGTTCTACGGCGCCACCGTCCACCGCTCGAGCGACGAGGGCGCCAACTGGGAGCGGTCGGAGGAGCTCGGTCTGCCCGAGGAGAGCGGCCTGAAGCTGAACGCGACGTGGCACGTCGAGCCCGGCCCGGCGAGCGAGCCCGAGACGCTCTGGCTCGGCGGCGATCCCGGCGTGCTCTTCCGCTCCGACGACGGCGGGGTGACGTGGGACCCGAACCGCGGGATCCTGGAGCACCCGACCCGCGAACGCTGGGCGCCGGGTGCGGGCGGCATGTGCTGCCACTCGATCCAGCTCACCGACTCGAAGCTGTACGTGGGGATCTCCGCGGCCGGAGCGTTCCGCAGCGAGGACGGGGGCGAAAGCTGGACCCCGATCAACGCGAACGTCGCCGCCGAGTTCCTCCCCGACCCGTACCCGGAGGTGGGCCAGTGCGTGCACAAGCTGCTCGTCCACCCTGCCCGGCCGGAGCGGCTCTGGCAGCAGAACCATTGCGGCGTCTACCGATCGGATGACAACGGCGACACCTGGGAGCGGCTCGACGGCAACGGCCTCCCCAGCGGGTTCGGCTTCGCGCTCGCGCTCGACCCGTCCGATCCGGACGTCGCCCTCGTGATCCCGGAGGAGTCGCAGGAGCACCACTACACCTCCGATGGGCGACTGGGCGTCTACCGGACGGCCGACGGCGGCGCGACCTGGGAGCTCGTCGCCGACGGCTTGCCCGAGCGCGCCTGGGCCGCCGTCCTGCGCGAAGGCTTTTCGTACGACGAGGGCGGCACCTACTTCGGCACGCAGGGCGGGTCGGTCTGGGTGCTCCCGCGCGGCGGCTCGACCTGGCTCGAGGCTGCGCGCGACCTGCCGCCGATCCTCTCTGTCGAGGCAGCAACGGGATGACAACCATTCTCCTGCCGGCGGTCCTCGCCGCCGAGGCCGGAGGGCAGAAGCGGTTCCAGCTCGAGGCTGAGACGGTCGGGGAGGCGTTGCGGGCGCTCCCGATCGCCAACCTCCTCTTCGACGAGGCCGGTGAGCTCCGGCGGCTCGTCAACGTCTACGTGGACGGCATCGACACACGCGGTGCCGAAGGTCTGCAAACCCGCCTCGAGCCGACGGCCACCGTCCGGATCGTCGGCGCGATCGCAGGCGGATAGCTAGTCAAGCCCGGCCGCGCGGCGGCCGATATTCGACCCATGCTCGGGAAAGGCGTCGTCCTGCTGCTGGTGGCCGCGGTCGCGGCTCTCGGCTGGACCAAGCACCGCGATCGCATCCGCGAGCAGGATCGTCTCGCGGTGATTGCGAGCAGCCTCGTCGGCCACAAGGTCGAGGTGCACTGTCCCAACATCTTCAAGAAGCTCGTCAACACGAGCGGCGAGGCCGGAATGGTGAAGTTCGATGCCCAGGGCCGGCCGGCGAACTACACCGACCTGGCCCCGGAGACGTGCGACGCGCTCCGCCACGCCGACAAGATGGATTTCGCCTGCCTCGACACGTCGACGTGTGGCTACAAGGAGTTCCAGGTCGGCTGGGCGATCCACACGCTGGCGCACGAGTCGTTCCACATGCGCGGCATCGCCAAAGAGGGAACGACCGAGTGCCTGGCGATGCAGACGACCGGCGAGGTCGCCGTCCGGCTCGGCATCCCTTCAGGACGGGCGGCCGAGCTCCAGCAATGGATCTGGACCAAGGGCTATCCGAACGAGCCCGAGGAGTACCGGACAACTGGCTGCGGCAACGGTGGCAGGCTCGACCTGCACCCAGGTTCGGCTGTCTTCCCGTAGCCGCGAAGCGCCGAGGGTGAAGCCCTATTTCACCTCGGTTGGGATGTTCTTGATCTTGCCGCTGATGATGTCGGCGCGGATCTTCTGAACCTTGGCGACCTCGGACTTGGGCACCTTCGGGCTGACCTTCCCGAGCGCGACGCCGTTGTCCTTGAGGCCGTAGGTGACGTTGCCGCCCTTGAACTTGCCGTCCGCGACGGACTTGATCGCGAGGAAGACGGCAGTGTCGACCCGCTTGACCGCGCTCGTCAGGATGTGCGGCCCTAGGAACGACTGGTCGGCGTCGACGCCGATCCCCCAGACGTCCTTTTCCTTGGCAGCCTCGAGCGCGCCGAGCCCGCACCCGCCCGCCACCTGGAAGACGACGCCCGCCCCCTCGGCGATCTGGTTGAGCGCGATCTCCTTGCACTTCTGCTGGTCCGCGAAGTCCTGGGAGTACCCGTTCAGCACGGTGATTCCCGGGTCGGCCGCGTTCGCTCCCGCCTGGTAGCCGGCGATGAAGCGGTCGACCGGCGGCTGCTTCTGCCCGCCGACGGAGCCGATCACGTCCTTGCCGGGACGCCGCTTCTCCTCGAGGGCGGCGAGGTACCCCGCGAGATAGCCGACCTCCTGCTCCTTGAACAGCAGGCCGAGCAGGTTCGGCGGCTTGTGCTTCTCGGTCGTCTGATCGACGTCCACGATCGCGAAGTTCTCCTTGGGAAACTTCGTCGCAGCCGTGTCGATCGAGTCGGCCTCGGTGAAGCCGACCCCGATCGTCAGGTCGTAGTCCTGGCGCGCAAACTTGGTCAGGTTCGGGACGTAGTCGGAGCTCTGGTTCGAGAGGAAGACGCGGAAGCTCGCGCCGAGCTGCTGCTTCGCCTGCTGCACGCCGACATAGGCAAGGTGGTTGAAGCCCCGGTCGTTCAGTCCGCCGACGTCGGTGACGAGGCCGACCTTGATTCCGCCCGATGCAGTGGTGGTTCCGGCGCCCTCGTTGGATTTCTTCCCTCCGCCGCCACCGCAGCCGGCGGCGACGAGGACGACGGTGACGAGTGTGCCGAGCAGTGCGAGCGACCTGTTCATACCGACCTTTCCAGTATGGTTTACGACTATGGGGCGAAAACCTGTCGCCGAGTTTACCACCCTACGCGCCGCGCCCGCGCACGTCACCCTGGCGGTCGTACTTCAGGTCCAGGAAGGCGCGCTGCAAGTCCTCCTCTGGGAGCGCGCACGCGCTCCGTTCGCCGGCGCGTGGGCTCTCCCCGGCGGCTACCTCGAGCCGTCCGAGACGCTGGAGCGGTCGATCCGGAGGCACCTCGCACAGAAGGTGGACGTCCGCGAGCTCTCGCATCTCGAGCAGCTCGTGACGCGCGGAGATCCCGACCGGTTGCCGCACGAATGGCAGCTCGCGACCGCGTATCTGGGGCTCGTCCCGTGCGGCGTCGATCCCGCGCTGCCGGAGGACACGGCGTGGCATCCCGTCGACCGGCTTCCGCCGATGGCCTTCGACCACGGGGCGATCGCGCGCGACGGGCGCGAGCGGCTGCGGGCAAAGCTCTCGTATACGAACATCGGCTTCGCGCTGGCACCCGAGGAGTTCACGCTCTCCGAGCTCCGCGACCTCTACACGGCCGCGCTCGGTCACGAGGTCTCGGCGACGAACCTGCAGCGGGTGCTCGTCCGGCGGAACGTGCTCGAGGCAACTGGAGGCCAGCGCGCCTCGGGTCCCGCAGGCGGGCGGCCGGGAGCGCTGTTCCGCTTCCGGCGGCGGAGGCTCGAGATCACCGACCAGTTCGCCGTCCTGCGCCCGCCGGACCGCTAGCGCCTCCGCGGCCGTAGAGGAGGGATGGACCCGGCACGAGCATTCGCCCGTAGAGTCAGCGCGCAATGGCGGGCTCCGGCGCCGACGAGCGCGCCTGGATACGGGGCGCGCAGGACGGATCGACCTCCGCGATGGAGGCCCTCTTCCGCCACCACTGGCCGCGCGCCTATCGCGCTGCCTATCTCGTGGTACACGACAGCGCCGCCGCCGAGGACATCGCCCAGGAAGCCTTCCTCGCCGCCGTCCGCAACCTCGACCGGTTCGATCGCCGGCGTCCCTTCGGGCCGTGGCTGCACAAGATCGTCGTCAACCGCGCCATCGACTGGGCGCGCTCACGAGCCCTTCGCCGCGAGACCGGCGCCGCGCCGCTGGACACCCTCCCCGCGCCGGGCGCTCAGTCCAATCCGCACGCGCAGACGCTTGCGGAAGGCCTCGCCGACCTGTCGCCGGAGCATCGCGCCGTGATCGTCCTGCGCCATCTGCTCGAGTACACGCCGGGCGAGATCGCCGAGCTGCTCGGACTTCCGCGCGGAACCGTCAACTCTCGCCTGCGGCGGGGCCTCGACGAGCTCGCCCGCCGGCTCGGGGAGGACGTCCGATGAGCCGCTGGCACGAGCCGGCACCGGGGGAGCGGGAGGCCGGCCAGCGCAGCTGGCCGGTCGTGCGCAGCGCGTTTGCCGCGCGCGAGGCGGTGCCGCGGCGACGCGCGCGGTGGCCGATCGTCGCCGTCATGGCGGGAGCCGCCGTCGTCGCAGCGTCGTTGAGCCCGCCCGGTCTCGCTGTCCTCGGCTCGATCCGGGACGCCGTTCGCGGCGAGCCGAACGCAAAGCCGGCGCTCTTCTCGCTCCCGACTCAGGCACGGCTGCTCGTCAACTCGTCGCGGGGCGCATGGGTGGTCCAACGCGACGGCTCGAAGCGGCTCCTCAAGGACTATCGCGACGCTTCCTGGTCGCCGAACGGCGTCTACCTGGCCGCCGTCAATGGGCACGAGCTGCGCGCGCTCGAACCGGACGGCGACGTCCACTGGACGCTCGCTCGGCCCGGACGTGTGGCCGCCCCGCGCTGGTCCGACGCGAGCCCGCCCTGCTGCCGGATCGCATACCTCGCCGGCGAGAGCCTCCGCGTCGTCAACGGCGACGGCACCGGCGATCGCCTCCTCGCGGACGCCGTCCGGCCGACGGCGCCGGCGTGGCGGCCGCGCACGCATCAAGTGGCATACGTCAACGCCGCCGGCAACATCGAGGTCGCCGACGCGGATAGCCGCGCGCACCTATGGAAGGTCGACACGTCGGCGCCGTTCCGGCTCGCGTGGTCCGACGACGGCCGCCGGCTTCTCGCCTTGTCGGTCTCCTCCCTCGCGATCTATCGTGGCGACGGTCGGCTGCTGGCGACAGCGCCCGTCGGGGGCGTGGCCACGACAGCAGCCTTCGTCCCGCGAAGCCATGCTGTCTCGCTGGTCAGGCGGCTTCGCGGGAGCAGCTACGTCGAGCTCACGAGCGAGACCGATCTCCGCGCACGTCGCCGCCTCTTCTCCGCGGCGGGCAACTTCGGGGAGGCCGCATGGTCCCCGGGCGGTCGCTGGCTCCTCATCGCGTGGGACGCTGCCGATCAGTGGTTGTTCGTTCGGTCTGCCGTCGTGCGCAAGGCCGTCTCAGGGATTACGGAGAGCTTTGGTGAAGAGCCCTCGGTCGCGGGCTGGTGCTGCCGCTGATCCCCTGCTAACGTCAGCACGTCCCCGGCACAAGGAGGTCGAACACATGTTGACGATTGCGCACGCCTCCTTCGCACGAGCCCCACGGCTCGTCGCGTAGCCGGAAGCACGCTGCGAGTCCCGTGAGCTCGAGCCGCCTGGTAGGCGGCGATTTCGTCGTTCCCTCACATCCAAAGGAGACTCGCTTTGTCCGTTTCACCCTTGGAGTCCCTCGGCTGGGACGCCGCCTGGGCGTCCGAGCTCGAGGGCCTCGAACAACCTGATCTGATCCCAGGCCGCGTGGCGGCGCAGCATCGCGGCGCCTACGCCGTCTGGACCGAGACTGGCGACGTCCGGGCCGAGGTCGCGGGCGCGCTGTACTACGAGCGAGCCGTCGGCGGGATCCTGCCCGCGGTCGGCGACTGGGTCGGCTTGCGGGGCCGGACGGAAGCCGGCCGGGCCAGGATCCACGCCGTCCTCGGACGGAGAAGTGCAATCACCCGCAAGACGCCGGATCGCAACTCGGTCGACCAGGTCCTCGCGGCCAACGTCGATCTCATCTTCCTGCTCAGCGGCCTCGACGACGACTTCAGCCTCCGCCGGCTGGAGCGGTACCTGACGACCGCCTGGGAGAGCGGCGCCGAGCCGGTCGTCGTCCTGACGAAGACCGACCTCTGCGCGGACGCCTCGGAGGTGGTGCTCGCGGCCGAGGGCGTCGCGATCGGCGTCCCCCTCCTCCCCGTCTCGAACGTGACCGGCGAGGGGCTCGACGCCGTCGAGCCGTACCTGCGACCGGGCCGGACGGCGGTGCTGCTGGGATCGTCCGGCGTCGGCAAGTCGACGCTGCTCAACCGGCTCGCCGGAGAGGAGCTGATGCGGACGGCGGAGGTGGCCGCGGACGGAACCGGCCGACACACGACCACGCACCGCGAGCTGCTCCGCCTGCCGAGCGGCGGGCTCGTGATCGACACGCCCGGGTTGCGCGAGCTGCAGCTGTTCGAAGGCGACGTCAGCGCCGCGTTCTCGGACGTCGAGGCGCTCGCGGCCGAGTGCCGTTTCCGCGACTGCGCGCACGAGCGCGAGCCGGGGTGCGCCGTCCTGGCTGCGGTGGACAACGGCGTCCTCGAGCTCGACCGGCTACGGAGCTGGCGGAAGCTGCAACGAGAGCTCGCGTCGATCGCAGCACGCACGGACAAGCGGCTGCACGCAGAGCGGAAGCGCCGCTGGAAGCAGCACGCGCGGGCAATCCGGACCAACGTGCGACGCTAATGTCACGGCTTTGCAGGCGTTGAATCGCCACCGCACTGCGAGATGCAGTCGCCGACCAGGATCTAATGAGAGCGCGGGGCTCGGCCCCGCGCGTTCCCCCGCGACGAGCGGCGTACCTGATCCCGAGCGAAAGCGCGAGCTTTCGCTCGGCTACGCGATGTCGCAACCGAGGACCTGCAGGGCGAGCAACGAGGTATCCACGAAGACGCGCGCCTCCTCCGCGGTCTTGAAGACGTACGGGCCCGCGCTCTGCGGCTGCACCGACAGCTCGTCGACCGGGTAGACGTCGCACTCGACGATCCACTCCGTCCCGTAGTCCGAGCAGCGCATCCGGACGACCGGGCGCCCGTCCCGGCTGATCGTGGAGATCAGCTCGCTGACGGCGCCGACGATCTGGGCTTCGGCGCTCACGACTCGTCTCGCCGCAGGACGTCGATCGAGACGATCTGGCGTCCGTCGACCGTCGCGCCGCCGACGGCGACCGTTCCTCCCGCCTCCGCCTCTTCGAAGAGGCGCATCCCGATCTCCTTCGCCGACTCGACATCTGGGGCCTCGGCGACGAGGAACGTGGCGCCGCTGTCGAGCGTGATCACGATCCGGAACGCGCCCGCGTCGGCCGCCTGCGCGGGCGGCTGCGGCTGGACAAGACCGGCGTAGACGCGGTCGATCGCGTCCTTAATGTCCGAGCGTCCGGCGGAGACGAGCCGAACCGGCCGTTGCAGCGCCTCCCGTAGCCGCGTCAGGTGGACGGAGTTGTCGGCATCGGGCACGGCGACGACGGTGCAGTCGCCTTCGCGCGCGATCGGGAGCGCGCAGTACATCTGCGCAACCGACTCCGGGAGGATCATTGCGATCTCCGGGTCGATCGGATACGTCGTGAGATCGACGAACTCCTGCCCCTGCTGGGCGGCGAGCAGGCGCGCCAGGTCGCCCTCCTGGAGCCCGTACTCGACGAGCACCTCGCCGAGGCGCCGCCCGCTCTCGACCGCTTCGGCCAGCGCGAGATCGATCACCTCGAGGGGCATCAGGCCGGCGCGCAGGACGAGCGTCCCGAGCGGGTAGTGGCGCATCTGCGCAGGCGTCATGGGCACGGAGGCCGGTGTTGCCGGGGTTGTCGAATCGAAGTTGGTCACTGCCGCAGTTCTCCAATCTCAGAGTCGCCCGATCGAGGCCGGCCGTCTACCCCTCGAACGAGGAGGGGTTAGCGGGTCAGCGTGATCTTGCTGAGGCCGTGCGGACGGTCGACGTCGCCGCCGCGGAGCGTCGCGAGCCGCAGCGCGATCACCTGTCCCGGGATGACCGTGACGAGCGGGCTCAGCCACTCCGGAGTCGTGCGCGCCAGTGGGAACGGCGTGTCGGCCTCGGCAAGGAGGCCCGGGTCGTCCGTGACCGCGACGATCGGGGCTCCTCGCTCGCGCAGCTTCGGTACGGCGGTGCGCAGGCTCGCCAGGGCGGGCCCCGACGGCGCGAGCAGGATCACGGGCCGCTCGGGCCCGAGCGCCGCGATCGGCCCGTGGAGGAGGTCGGCCGAGGAGAACGGCTCGAACGCCGCGCCCGACAGCTCCCGGATCTTCAGCGCGACCTCGAACGCCGTCCCGTAGTTGACGCCGCGCGCGACGACGATGCCGCCGGCCGCGCCGCGATAGCCGTCCACCAGCGCGGCGTCCGCGAGCGAGCATTCGATCTGCTCGGCGACCCACTCGGGCGCCTGTGTCAGCTCGTCCAGCCCTGCGCCGCCGAGCGCCGCCGACAGCAGCGCGACCGCGCCGATGCTGTTCAGGTACGTCTTCGTGGCGGCGACGGCACGCTCTTCGCCGGCGTGCAGCGGCAGCGTCCATTCGGCGGCTTGGGCGAGCGGGGAGGAGACGTCGTTCGTGATCGCGAGCGTCGGGCAGCCCTGGCGGCGCGCTTCCTCGAGCACGGCGACGACGTCGGGCGAGGCGCCGGACTGCGAGATCGCGATCGCGGCGGCCCCGTCGAGCTGGGGCGGCGACTCGTACAGCGTGTAGAGCGAGGGCGTCGCGAACGAGACCGGATAGCGGTTGCGCGTCCCGAGCAGGTACTGCGCGTAGCGCGCGGCGTTCGACGAGCTGCCGCGGGAGACGATCAGGAAGTAGCGGACGTCGGCGCGAGCGAGCTCGCGGGCGAGCCCGACCGCGTTCGCCGACTCCGCGGCGAACAGCCGCCTGAGTGCCGCGGGCTGTTCCCGCAGCTCAGCTTCGACCCACGACATCCGGCGCTCCGGCGACGGCCTCGCGAACGATCCCGCCTGCGGTGGCAAGCCGCGAGCGGGCGGCCTCGGCGTCGATGCCCGCAAGGAGCGAGACGATCGCCACCTTGGGATCGCCCTCGGCCGCCTCGAACGCGGCGTCGACGTCGCGCTCCGGCGCCGCCGTGGCGATCGCGACGGCGGTCCGCGCCCGCGCGCGCAGCTTCTCGTTGGCGGGCCGGACGTCGACCATCAGATTCCCGAACGTCTTGCCGAGTCGCACCATCGAGATCGTCGAGAGCATGTTGAGGACGAGCTTCTGCGCCGTCCCTGCCTTCATCCGCGTCGAGCCGGCGATCACTTCCGGGCCGACCTCGACGGCAAGCTCGAGATCGGCACGGCTGCCGAGGTCGGAGCCGGTCGCGCAGACGAGCGCCACCGTGAATGCTCCGGCACGTCCAGCCTCCTCGATCGCGCCGAGCGTGTACAGCGTCCGGCCGCTCGCGCTCACCGCGACGACCGCGTCGTCCTCGCCCACTCCGGCGGACGCGACGTCTCGAGCGCCCGCCGCCGCGTCGTCCTCGCCGGCGTCGTCGATCGTCGCCAGCGCGAAGACCTGGTCGGTCGAGAACGTCGGGCCGCACTCGCTCGCGTCGGCCTCCGCGAGCCGGCCGGAGGAGCCGGCGCCGACGTAGACGAGTCGCCCGCCGCGCTCCAGCCGGCGGACGATCTCGTCGATCGCCGCCGCGATCGAGCCGGCTGCTCCCGCGACGGCGTCGGCGACTGTCCAGTCCTCCGCGTTGATCAGCCGGACGAGGTCGAGGGTCGGCCGCAGGTCGAGATCGAGCAGATCGGTGCGGTGCCGCTCGGTGACGGCTCCCCCGCGCCCGGTCAGCGCACGCGTGACCGCCTCCCAGACGAGCGGCGCGTCCGGAGTGGCAAGCGCGGTCATGTGCCCGCAGGCCTCGTACGCCCACGTCCAGAGATCGTCGATCCCGGCGCCACGGGCCGACGCGACCGCGGCCTCGAGATCCGGAATGTCCTCACGGGTGAGCCCGAAGCTCGGCAGCCACAGCTGGGCGCCGACCTCGTGCCGCGCGGCGGTCTCCGCGAGCAGCCGCGCGAACCGCCCGACGAAGTCCTGCGCCGGCTCGTCGAAGTTCTTCCAGTACGGATCGGTCGCGAGCACGGCGACCCCCGGCAGCGAGGCCACCGCATCCCAGTCCTGAACGCCATGCGCGCCCTCGGTCAGCGGGAGGAGGCAAACCGTGCTGCGGCGGCCGCGTGCGTCCACGTGCGCGGTCATCTCGCGCAGGAAGTCGACGAGCGAGGCCTCGCGAAACGCGAGCACCTCCGCCGTGAGCGTCGGCGGGAGCTCGCCGCCGAAGCGCTCACGACAGACCTCGCAGTGGCAGGCCCAGCGTCCGCGCTCGGCGCCGACGTGCTCCGGCACCGTCCAATGCGGCTCGTCCCAGAAGACGTAGTCCGTTCCGGCCTCGAGCGCCGCATCCGCCCATTCCCGGCAGAACGCCCGGTAGGCAGGGTTGTTGAGGCACCCGGTCGCGACGCGCCGGCCGTCGTCGAGCACCTGGCACGCCTCGGGATGGAGCGTGACCCAGCGGCTCTCCGCCTCGCCGCCGAAGGTTCGCCCGAGGCCCCACGGACACATCTGCACCTCGAGCCCGACGTCGTGCGAGGCCGCGACGATCTCCGCCATCGTGCCGCGGTAGTAGGCGAGGTCGTTCTCCGAGAACGTGTGCAGGACGGCCGTGTACCCGCGCGCTGCGATGTCCTCGAGATCGCGCCGAGCGTGCCTGACGATCCGGACGCCGAAGTACGAGCAGCCGACTTGCGCGGTCATCCCGCCGGCTCGACGACGGCCGACAGCGCCGTCACCGACGGCTCGCGCCGCTGTGACAACTCAGCAACCAGCCTGTAGCGGTCGCCACGGTAGATCGAGCGGACGAACTCGACGGTCCGCCCGTCCCGCGTGTGGCTCGTGCGCTCGAACAGGAACGCCGGCGAGTGCAGGGGCACGTTCAGAAGCTCCGATTCCTCGTCGTTCGTCACCGTGGGCTCGATCGTCTGGAGGCCGGATGCGATCACGACGTTGTAACGGCCTTCGAGAAGCTCATACCAGGAGCCGTGGTCGAGCTGAGCGGCCGTCAGGCCTGGTACGAGCGACACGGGGACGTGAAGCGTCTCGAGGGCGATCGGCTCCCCGTCTGCGAGTCGAAGCCGGCGGATCTGAAAGACACGGTCCGCCGGCGAGATATTCAGCGCGCGCGCGATCTGCGGGCCCGCATGGACGTTCTCGAGCCCGATCATGCGGCTGTCTGGGACCATCCCGCGGCGGCGCATGTCCTCGCTGAAGGACGTCAGCGTCAGCTGCTGCGCGATCTTCGGCTCGCTGACGAACGTGCCGCTCCCGTGCCGCCGGACGAGGTAGCCCTCGCGCACGAGATCGTCGAGGGCGGCGCGCAACGTCAACCGCGAGACCCCGAGCTCCGTACTGAGACGGCGCTCGGACGGGATCGCCTCGCCGACGCGGAGCTGCTCGATCAGCTCGACGACGCGCTGCCTGGTGACGTCCTGCTTGCCCACGTTCCTATGGAAGCACAGCGACCGGACTGTGGTCAAGACCACATTTGTGGAAACGTGGTGAATATGGCCTCTTGACAAGGGAAGGTGGTCTATGCCAATCTCTTGCCGATGGAAGGTGGTCTAAACCACTCCGGGAGGCGGAGATGAAGATTCGAATCATCGTGGCGGCGGTCCTCGCCGTCGCCCTCGCCGCCGCGGCTTCGACCGCGAGCGGCAGTACCAAGTCAGCAAAGGCCACGACGTTGACCGTCTGGCTCCAGGTCGATGCGCAGAGCGGCTGGGAGAACGTGGTCACGGACGCGACGCGCGCATTCAACGCGAAGCATCCGGACGTCACGGTGAAGGTCCAGTACCAGACGTGGGGTGACCACCTGACGAAGTTCGACGCGTCGATCGCAGGCGGTGACACGCCGGACGTGATCGAGTTCGGGAACAGCGAGACGACCAAATACATGGCCAACGGCGCCCTGCGCCAGCTGAATGCGGCCGCGTATCCGAACTCGAAGACGTGGCTCAAGGGCCTCAAGGCCTCGTGCACCTACAACGGCCACCTCTTCTGCGTGCCGTACTACGCGGGTGCCCGCGCCGTCATCTACCGGAAGGACATGTACAAGCAGGCCGGGATCAAGGGCACGCCGCGGAGCCTGGCCGAGTTCAGCGCCAACGGCAAGAAGCTGATGAAGAGGTTCGGCAAGGACCCGAACTTCTCGGCCTTCTACTTCGCCGGCAAGAACTGGTACGCCTCGCTGGCCTTCGTCTACGACTACGGCGGCAAGATCGCCGTCAAGAAGAACGGCAAGTGGGTCGGCACATTGAGCTCGAAGAACTCGATCAAGGGCCTGACCGTCGCCAAGGGCATCGTCCGCTCGCTCTCGCGGGCCAGCAGGACGAACGACGAGGCGCACCCGTGGCAGGGCCTCGTGTTCGGCAAGGGTCACGTGGCGTCGTTCATCGGCAACGGCTGGGAGTGGCCGTTCGCGCTGAACAAGGACTCGGGCAACCCCGCGCTCGCGCCGGTCGTGGCCGCGTACCCGATGCCGAGCCACGTCAAGGGGAAGCTGATGCCGGAGTTCCTGGGCGGATCCGACCTCGCGATCCCGGCCGGCAGCAAGAACACGTCCCTCGCGGCCGACTGGATCAAGGCGTACACGAGCACCGAGTCGCAGACCGGCATCGCCAAGGTCGGCAACATCGCCAACACGACGAAGCTCGCGCGCGTCAACGCCTCCAACCCGCAGCTCGCGCCGTTCGCGCGGGCGGCGGCGGCGAGCTGGTTCGTGCCGACGGCCCCGAACTGGGTGAACGTCGAGAACGCCGACGTCCTGCAGAACATGTTCGCCCAGATCTACACGGGCAAGAAGTCCGTGCAGTCCGCAGCGGCGAGCGCAGACAAGCAGATCGCCAAGATCCTCAACGAGTCATAGAGTCAGGCGCGTGAGTCGGCTCGCGCATGAAGGAGCCGGAGCCGTGGCCGTCGCCGAGAGCGAACTCCCCCTCGCCTCTCGGCGGCGGCAGCGCCTGACGCGCCGGCGCGTGACGTCAGCGGCGGCTCCGTACGCCCTGCTCGCCCCGGCGATGGCTGTGATCGCGGCGGTGCTGGGCTACCCGCTGTACCTGCTCGTCAAGCTCTCGTTCCAGAAGTACGGCCTCGGAGAGCTCGTCCGTCACAAGGGCAAATGGATCGGCGTAGACAACTACACCAGGATCTTCCACGACTCGCAGTTCTGGGATGTGCTCCTGCGGACGCTGGCCTTCACGGCCGTGAACGTCGGGCTGACGATGCTCCTCGGGACGGCGATCGCGCTTCTGATCGCGCGGCTCGGCAGGTTCATGCGGATGCTGCTCACGACCGGCCTCATACTGGTCTGGGCGACGCCGGTGGTCGTCGCCGTGAACCTCTGGCGGTGGATGGTCGACTACGAGTTCGGCGTTGCGAACTGGACGCTGACGAAGCTCCACATCGGGAACTACGCGCACCACGACTGGTTCGCGAGCAACTGGAGCGGCCTCGGCGTGATCACGGCGGTGATCGTCTGGGGCGCGATCCCGTTCGTCGCGATCACGGTCTTCGCGGGGCTCGCTCAGGTGCCGGCCGAGCTGGTCGAGGCGGCGAAGATCGACGGAGCCAGGGCGTGGAACGTCTTCCGCGAGATCACGTTTCCGCTGCTCAAGCCGATCTTCATCATCCTCACGAGCCTGTCGATCATCTGGGACTTCCAGGTCTTCAACCAGGTCTGGATCATGCTCGGCGAGCGGCCGTCGCCGGACTACTACCTGATGAGCATCTACGCGTTCGTCGAGTCGTTCCGGATCAATGAGTACGGTCTCGGATCGGCCATCGCGGTCGTCATGGTGTCGATCATGTTCCTCGCCACGATCCTCTACGTGCGTCAGATGGTGAAGACGGGAGAGGTTCGATGAGCACGCTCACGCCGATCGCCCCCACCCCCGTCGCGCCGGCCGTGAGCACTTCCGGGCTCGCCTCGCGGCGGCGCCTTCGACGCGGTCGACTCGCGCGCAGCGTCGGCCTCAACGCGCTCGGGCTCGGGGTCTTCGTCGTGATGGTCTTCCCGGTCTACTGGATGATCGCGACGGCGTTCAAGCCGGGACGGGACATCCAGGACTACACGCCGCACTGGTTCCCGGTGCCGGCGACGCTCTCGAACTTCGACGACGCAATCCATCGCCCCTTTTTCTGGACGGACGTGAAGAACAGCTTGATCATCGTCAGCTGCGTCGTCGTCCTCTCGCTCGCGGTCGCGTTCCTCGCGGCGCTCGCGCTCTCGCGGTTCCGCTTCCGCGGGCGGGCGGCCTTCATCGTCCTGATCATCTCAGTGCAGATGGTGCCGCTGACCGCGTTGATCATCCCGCTCTACATCACGCTCAGCCGCGTGCACCAGATCAACACGCTGACCGGCGTAATCGTGATGTACATGACCTTCGTGCTCCCGTTCACCGTCTGGACCCTGCGCGGGTTCATGCTCGGCGTGCCGCGCGAGCTGGAGGAGGCGGCGATGGTGGACGGCGCGACCCGCTTCGGCGCGTTCGTCCGCGTGATGCTCCCGCTCGTCGCGCCGGGCCTCGTGGCCACCTCGATCTTCGCCTTCATCCAGGCCTGGAACGAGTTCATCATCGCGTATGTCTTCCTGCACGATTCGGAGAAGCAGACGCTGACGGTCTGGCTCGCCTCGTTCACGAACCTGCACGGGACCGACTGGGGGCCGCTGATGGCCGGCGCCACCTTGACGGCCCTCCCGGTCGTCGTCTTCTTCGTCCTGATCCAGCGGCGGATCGCCTTCGGGCTGACGGCGGGGGCGGTACGAGGCTGATGGCGGAGATCCAGTTCGTCCACGTGAACAAAACCTACGGCGGCGACAAGCTCGCCGTGCGTGACCTCAACCTCACGGTCGCCGAAGGCGAGTTCGTCGTCCTCGTCGGGCCGTCCGGCTGTGGGAAGACGACCGCTCTGCGGATGGTCGCCGGCCTCGAGGAGATCACCGACGGCGAGATCCGGATCGGCGACCGCGTCGTCAACGAGCTCGCGCCGCGCGAGCGCGACGTCGCGATGGTCTTCCAGAACTACGCCCTCTACCCGCACAAGAACGTCTACGACAACCTCGTCTTCGGGCTTCGGATGCGGAAGGTCTCGAAGGAGGAGCAACGGCGCCGCGTCGACGAGATCGCCCGGGTCCTCGGGCTGAGCGACATGCTCGAGCGGAGACCGGCGCAGCTCTCCGGCGGACAGCGGCAGCGCGTGGCGATGGGCCGCGCCATCGTGCGGGAGCCGAAGGCGTTCCTGATGGACGAGCCGCTCTCCAACCTCGACGCGAAGCTGCGCGTCCAGATGCGCGCCGAGATCGCGCGGATCCAGCAGACGCTGAAGGTGACGACGCTGTACGTGACGCACGACCAGGTCGAGGCGATGACCATGGGCCATCGGGTCGCCGTCATGCGCGACGGAATCCTCCAGCAGGTGGACGAACCGGAGCGGATCTACGACGCGCCGACGAATCTGTTCGTGGCGAGCTTCGTCGGCTCACCGGCGATGAACCTGCTCGAGGCCGAGGTGCGGCGGGAGGGCGCCAGAGTCGTCTGCCGGCTCGGCGACGTCACGGTCGACGTACCGCCGACGCTCGAGGAGTATGCGAGTCGAGCCGTCGCGGTCGGTATCCGGCCGGAGCACGTCCGGCCGGCGTTCGGCGGCGCCGACGGCGCGCGCATGCGCGGCCTCGTCCTCCTCGTCGAGCCGCTGGGCTCGGAGGTGCTCGTGCACGTCGAGGTGCCGGTGACTCCACTCGGTCGGGTCGACCTGATCGACGCCACTGCCCAGCCGACGACGACTCTCGCCGGGGGAGGCGGCTCGGCCACGATGCTCGCACGGTTCGACCGCGAGCTGGCGATCAAGGCGGGCCAGCCGATCGAGTTGGCGATCGACCCGCGGCGGCTCCAGTTCTTCGACCTGGAGACGGGCGCAGCCCTGCCGACGGTCGACGTGCCCGTCGCCGCGAGCGTGGCGGGATAGCGGTCGTGTCTGCAACGACCAGGCTCGGCGTCGAGGCAGCCCTCGTCCACGGCGAGCTGCTCCCGGGAGACGTGGAGGTCGCGGACGGCCGGGTCGCCGCCGTCGGTCTGAACGGGCGCCCCGGGCGCGGCATCGCGGCACCGGGATTCGTCGACCTGCAGGTGAACGGCTTCGCCGGCGTCGACTTCCACTCCGCCGACACGGACGGCTACCGGCGCGCCGGCGAGGCGCTGCTGCGGACGGGCGTGACGGCCTTCCAGCCGACGCTGATCACGTCCCCCGAGGCGGAGCTGACCGCAGCGCTGCACGAGGTGCCGCCGAACGGAGCCGCCCCGCACGTCCTCGGCGCACACCTCGAGGGGCCGTTCCTCGCGCCGGAGCGCCTCGGCACGCATCCCGCCTCCGCGCGACGCGATCCCGACACGCGCCTGCTCGAGCGGCTGCTCGGATCCGGGCCGGTGGCGCACGTGACCCTCGCGCCGGAGCTCCCGGGCGCGCTCGAGCTCGTCGATCTCCTCCGCTCGCGCGGCATCACCGTCTCCTGCGGACACTCGAACGCGACCGCCGACCAGGCCCGAGCCGCGTTCGCCCATGGCGCGCGGACCGTGACGCACATCTTCAACGCCATGCGTCCCTTCGCGGCCCGGGAGCCCGGGCTCGCCGGGGCGGCGCTCGCGTCCGAGGACGTGATCGTCCAGGTCATCCTCGACGGCGTCCATCTCGCGGACGACACGGCGAAGCTCGTCTGGCAGGCGGCTGCCGGCCGCGTCGCGCTCGTCACCGACGCGGTCGCCGGCGCCGGGATCGGCGACGGCAACTACCGCCTCGGCTCGATCGAGTTCTCGGTCGAGAACGGCGTCGCGCGCCGGGCCGATCGTGTCCTCGCAGGGAGCACGGTGACGATGATCGAGGCAGTGCGGAACCTGGTAGCGCTCGGGGCGCCGCTCGCGGGTGCACTGGCCGCGGCAACCGAGGTTCCCGCGCGGATCGCCCACCGCGACGACGTCGGTCGACTGGCCCCCGGGGCGACGGCCGACCTCGTCGTCCTCGACGACCGCCTCGAGCTCGAGCGGGTGCTCGCCCGCGGCGAGGACGTTCTCTGACCGAGTTCGGACTCGACTTCACGGCGCGGCCGGTGGCGGCGGATCCGGACGAGCTTGAGAACGCCGACGCGCACCGCGAGGAGGTTCCGACTTCCAGGAGGTCGGCTAGGGAACCGGGTGCACGCGGATCGAGGGTTGACCCGGAGGATGCGATCACTTCAGGGGCGCCGACGGCCGCGAATACCGGACGGTAGGAGCGCTCGCGGGCAAGACGCTCGTGTGGCAGCGCAACGGGAAGTCGTACCGGCTGGAGGCGGAGCTGTCGCGAGCGTCAACCGTGTACGCGCTCGACGATCCGGATCAGCGAAACGTAACCCTCGGCGACCCGAGGCGCCTGCTCGAGGGTGATCCTCCGATTCTGATCGACGAGTGGCAGTACGTACCCGAGTCGTGGGATCTCGTGCGGCGCGCGGTCGATCAAGGAGCCGAACCTGGCCGGTTCCTAATGACTGGTTCGGCTACGCCGTCGAAGAAATCAGTCCACTCGGGCGCCGGGCGGATCGTCGCTGTCCGCATGCGACCGCTGACGCTCCTCAAGCGGGGCGTCGCCTCACCCACGGTCAGCCTCGTGGACCTTCTTGCCGGCTCGTGTCCGGATACCTCCGGCCGAACTGACGTAAGGCTCGCAGAGTACGTCGAGGAGATCCTCGCGTCAGGGTTTCCCGGTTTGCGAGGTCTCTCCAGCCGAGCCCTTCGCGCACAGCTCGACAGTTACCTGGCGCGCATCGTCGATCGGGACTTTCCTGATCTGGGCCACCAGGTGCGCAACCCGGTCGTGCTGCGCAGGTGGATGACCGCGTACGCGGCAGCATCTTCCACGACGACGTCGTACGAGAAGATCCGCGATGCGGCGACCAGCGGCGAAGGAGAGAAGCCGACCAGAAAGGGGACCGCACCATACCGAGACGTGCTCGAACGATTATGGATCGTTGATCCTGTGCCGGCGTGGCTTCCGACGCGAAGTCGCCTTGGGCGCCTGACAGCACCGCCGAAGCATCAGCTGGCTGACCCTGCGCTTGCCGCTCGACTGCTCGGGGTAGACGCGAGAGCGCTTCTCGAGGCTGCTCCCGTCGGGCCTCCGATTCAGCGGGACGGGCCGCTTCTTGGTGCTCTTTTCGAGTCGCTTGTCACGCTTGACGTGCGCGTTTACGCCCAACTCTCAGAGGCAACCGTCAAGCACTTCAGAACTTGGGCCGGCGAGCACGAAGTCGATCTAATCGTGGAGCGCGCCGACGGACGGGTCGTGGCAATCGAGGTGAAGCTCGCCCGAACGATCGATGATGATGATGACGCGATCCGCCAGCCGCATGGCTACGTGACCGCGTCGGCGACGACGTGCTCGACGCGGTCGTGATCACGACTGGTGAGAGCGCTTACCGCCGGGCCGACGGGATAGCGGTCGTTCCGGCCGCGCTGCTCGGCCCCTGATAACTAGGCGGCAGCGTACGCCGTCACGCCGCCGTCCTCGACTCGCAGGGCGCGGTCGCGAAGCGCGAGGTACTCGAGATGGGCTCGGGTCTCCGCGAGTGCGAAGCGGCGGAGCCCGCGCGGCAGCGGGTCCGGGAAGAGGACGAGGGACACGTCGTACGCGGTGCGCGGGCTGCCGTCGAGGGCGGCACGCGTGGCGTCGAGTCGCCCGGCGTGATGGGCGATCAGCTCGCGCGCCCGACCGGCCGGATCGGGGATCACGGAGCTGTGGCCGGCGAACGCAATTCGCGGCGCGAGCTCGACGATCCTCGCCAGCGACTCCAGGTAGTCGCCCAGCGGGTCCGGACGGGAGTCGGCATACAGGCCGATGTTGGGGCTGATCGTGGCGAGCAGGGCGTCGCCGGCGATCAGGACACCGCCACGGAGGAGTGCGAGGTGGCCGTCCGCGTGACCCGGAAGGTGCAGCACCTCCCACCCGTCGACCTGCGAACCCGGCTCGAGCGGTTCCGGCTTGGTTGCAAAGCGAACCCACCCTGACAGCCGGTCGCCCTCGGCGCGCATGGAGTCGGCGTGATCGACCGGCATCCCGTGCTCCCGCATGTACGCGAAGAACCGCTCCGGCGAGCGCTCCGGCCCCCACGTCCGGAGGCACTGCGCGTAGTCGAGCTCGCCCTGGTGCACCGGCGCGCCGGTCAGCTCTGCGAGCGGCGCGGCGGCGCCGACGTGGTCCGGATGGAAGTGTGTGACCACGATCCGCTCGACCCGGCCGCCAAGGCGGTCCAGCACGGTCCGCCAGCGCTCCTCCGCCTCGGGCAAACCGAGGCCGGTGTCGACGACCGTCCAGCCCCTCTCCCCGCTCCGGAGCAGGTAGCAATGGACGTGGTCGATCCCCAGCGGCAGCGCGAACGTCGCGCGCCAGATGCCCTCGGCGACTTCGGAGAGGCGATTCTCCACTCCGGATCGTCATATCATCGCCCGACCGATGGCGTTGCTCGAGGTCGACGACGTCACCAGGCGGTTCGGCGGCATCGTTGCGCTGGCCGACGTCTCGCTCTCCCTGGAGGAGGGGACGATCGGCGGGCTGATCGGGCCGAACGGCGCCGGGAAGACGACGCTGTTCAACGTGATCACGCGTCTGTACAAGCCGGACGGAGGCCGCGTCGTCTTCGACGGGCGAAACCTCCTGCGCGTGCGCACCCACCGGATCGTCCGCCTCGGCATCGCCCGGACGTTCCAGAACGTCGCGCTCTTCCCGTCGATGACGGTGCTCGAGAACGTGCTCGTGGGCGCCCACTCGCGCTGGCGGCCGTTCGGCGAGCGCAAGACTCGCGCGCAGGCGAGGGAGTCGCTCGACGACCTCTCGCTCGGAGACCTTCTCGACCGTCCGGCCGCCGGGCTGCCGTTCGGAACCCTGAAGCGCGTCGAGATCGCGCGGGCTTTGGTCTCCCGGCCGCGGCTCCTGCTCCTCGACGAGCCCGCCGGCGGGCTCAACCACGAGGAGGTGTCCGAGCTCGGGGAGCTCATCCGGCGGATCCGGAAGGACTACGAGCTGACCGTGCTCCTCGTCGAGCACCACATGAACCTCGTCATGTCGATCTGCGACCGCGTCCACGTCCTCAACTTCGGGAAGAAGATCGCCGAGGGCGCGCCGCAGGAGGTGCGCGCGAACCCCGCCGTGATCGAGGCGTACCTCGGTGCGGAGGCGGCGGCGTGAGCACGAACGGCAACGCCCTCCTCGAGCTGGACGGCGTCGAGGCACGTTATGGGCCGATCAAGGCCCTGCACGGCGTCTCGCTCCGCGTCGGCGAGGGCGAGATGGTGGCGCTGCTCGGGGCCAACGGCGCCGGCAAGACGACGACGCTGCGGGCCGTGTCCGGCACGGTGCGGAAGTCCGGCGACGTGCGCTTCGCCGGCCGCTCGATCGCGCGCCGCTCCCCGGAGCGGATCGCGCGGCTCGGGATCGCGCACGTCCCTGAGGGCCGGGGCCTCTTCGCCGAGCTCTCGGTCTGGGACAACCTCCGCATGGGTGCGTACATTCGCGGCGAGCGCAAGACGATCAAGCAGGAAGCGGAGCGCGTCTCGAGCTACTTCCCGTGGATCGAGAGCCGCCGGAGCCAGCAGGCGGGCACGCTCAGCGGCGGCGAGCAGCAGATGCTGGCGCTTGCACGCGCGCTCGTCTCCCGGCCGCGGCTGCTCCTGCTCGACGAGCCCTCACTCGGCCTCGCGCCGACGGTCATCCAGGAGCTCTTCGGGATCGTGACCCGCCTCAACCAAGAGGAGGGGCTGAGCGTGCTGGTGGTCGAGCAGAACGCGAACCTGGCGCTCGAAAGCTCCGGCCGCGCGTACGTGCTCGAGGTCGGCCGCGTCGCGATCGAGGGCTCGAGCGACGAGCTGCGGCGCCACGAAGGCGTCCGCAAGTCCTACCTGGGGTACTGACGGTGGCTCTCGCCTTTGCCTGGAGCGAGTTCTTCCAGCAGATCACGAGCGGGCTGGCCGCCGGCGCGATCTACGCCAGCCTCGCGCTCGCGCTCGTCCTGATCTACCGCGCCACCGACGTCGTCAACTTCGCGCAGGGAGAGATGGCGACGTTCACGACGTACATCGCGTGGACGCTGATGCACCACGGTATGCCCTATTGGCCCGCCTTCGCGCTCACGCTGCTGATCGCGTTCGCGGGCGGCATCTCGATCGAGCGGGTCGTCATCCGGCCGGTCGAGAACCGACCGGAGATCGCGATCGTGATCGTCACGATCGGACTGCTGATCGCGATCAACGGGCTCACCGGCTGGATCTGGGGCGCCGAAGTGAAGGCCTTCGACAGCCCGTTCCCGAACGAGACGGTGGAGGTCGGCGGCGTTGTGATCTCGGAGCAGGACATCGGCACGTTCTGCGTCTGCCTCGCGACCGTGCTCGTGCTCTGGCTCTTCTTCCGGTTCACGACATTGGGGCTGGCGATGCGCGCAGCGGCAGTGAATCCGAGCGCGAGCCGGCTGCTCGGCGTGCGCGTCGGCTGGATGCTCGCCCTCGGGTGGGGGCTCGCCGCGGTGCTGGGCGCGGTCGCCGGGATGATGGCCGCGCCGACCGCGTTCCTCGATCCGAACATGATGCTGGTGATCCTGATCTACGGCTTCGCGGCGGCGGTGCTGGGAGGGATCGACAACCCGGTCGGCGCGGTCGTCGGCGGCCTTACGCTCGGCGTGCTCGTCAACCTGCTGGGGCGCTACGTCGACTTCGTCGGCGAGGAGCTCCGGCTGCCGACGGCGCTCGCGATCCTGCTCGCCGTCCTCGTCGTCCGGCCCGCCGGGCTCTTCGGCCACGTCGTCGTGCGGCGCGTTTAGTGGCTGCCCGTGCGGGACTCGTCGTGCTGCGGCTCATGCCGGTCGCGGCCGCCGTGGTGCTCGTAATCCTGATCGGGCAGACGGCCGGCGAGTTCCGGCTCGGCCAGTTCACCTTCGTCGGGATCTACTTCGTCGCTCTGCTCGGGCTCAACATCCTGACGGGCTACAACGGCCAGATCTCGCTCGGGCACGGCGCCTTCATGGGCATCGGCGCGTACGTGACCACTGTGGCGACGCTCGGCCGCCCGGGGCTCGAGCTCGTCGGCAAGAACCCGCCCGACTGGCTGCCGATGGGCGACGGGATGCGGCCCGTGCTGACGATCCCGCTCGCGTTCCTGATCACCGGCGTGATCGGCTTCGTGTTCGGATTGCCGGCGCTGCGGCTCGCGGGGGTCTCGCTCGCGCTCGCGACGTTCGCGATGGCCGTGTCCCTCCCGGCGCTCGCGAAGAAGTTCGAGAACGTCACCGGCGGGGGCGGCGGCGTGAACCTGCCGCTGCCGCACACGCCCTTCGGGTGGAACATCTCGCCCAGCCACTGGCTCTACTACGAAGCCTGGGGGACGGCGGCGATCCTGTTCGTGCTCGCGTGGCTGCTCGTCCGGGGCCGCGTCGGTCGGGCGTGGCGTGCGATCCGCGACGGCGAGATCGCGGCCGCGGCGTCGGGAGTCAGCCCTGCGGCATACAAGACCCTCGCGTTTGCCGTCTCCTCTGCGTACGCCGGCGCGGCCGGCTCGCTCCTCGCGATCCAGGTGTCGTTCGTGAACCCGGACACATTCCCGATCTCGCTGTCGATCCTGCTGCTCGCCAGCGTCGTGATCGGCGGCCTCGCGTCGCTCTCGGGCGTGATCTTCGGCGCGCTGTTGTACGAGTTCCTGCAGATCTACGTGCAGGAGCCGCCGCTGATTCCGTTCAGCTTCGGCAAGGAGGCGCCGCCCGTCGTCTTCGGCATCCTGCTGATCCTGATCATCTTCCTCCTCCCCGGCGGCGTCGCCGGGGCGTTTCGACGGATCGCGCGCCCCCTCAACGTCGCCCTCGCGAAGCGGGCAAAGGCTGCGCCTCCTCCGCCGCCGGCGGCGGAGGAACCAATCGGCTAGCCCGCGGCCGGCGCCTCGTCGAAAGCGATCGCGGCCAGCAGCTCGATCAGGTCGGCGATGCGCCGCGGATTGCGGCCCGTTCGCTCCTCGATCCGCCGCAGCCTGTAGTGCGCGGTGTTGGGATGGATGTGGAGGCGCTCGGCCGCGAGCCGAAGGCTGAGGTCGGCATCAGCGAACGCGCGGATCGTGCCGGCCAGGACGCTCCCGCGCAGCCGATCCTCCGCGAGGAAGGCGTTGAGGCGCGGATCGATCAAGCGCCGGACGGTCTCGTCCGGCCTCTGTGTCAGGTACTCGAAGGCGGAGAGCCACGGAAGTGCGACGACACCTCCCTCGGCCGCGACGCCCGCCAACGCGGCGCGCGCTTCGAGATACGCGCGCGGGAGCTCGGCCACGCCGTCGGCGACAGTGCTCACGCCGACCGCGAGCGCGACGCCTTCCTGGCGAAGGTGTTCCTGGACGTCGCGAAGACGGTCGCAGAGCGCGGGCGCGTCGTCTCGTTCGGCCAGCGCCGGCACCGCGACGATCTCGCTCTGGCGGACGACGACGAGGGTTTTGGTCTCCACCATCGCGGCCCGCGCGATCGCGGCGCTCGCGACGTGCGGCGCGTCGAAGTCGATCGACGCGTCCACCGGCACGGCGGTTGCGACGACGAGCGGTGACTCGCGGCTGATGCCGTACGTCTGAGCGGCGGCGAGCGACGGCCCGTCGGTCGGCATCTCCCCGCTGAGAAGCTGCTCGACCAGGTCGCGGCGCTCTCGGTCAGCCTCCGCGACCTCGTACTGCTGGAACTCGACGTAGGCGTGGGCGGCCTGAGTCGTGACGAAGTCGACGTAGCGCATCAGCGGCGCGACCAGGGTCAGGGCCGCCTCATGACCCAGGGCCGTCTCACCGGCGGTGTCGACGATCGCCTCCCAGAGGACCTTCTCGCCGACCCTGAACGCGTTGATGTAGTCCTCGAGCGCGAGGCCTATGCGCGCGCGCCGCATCGCCGCCGCGCGGATGAACGAGACCTCGTCGAGCGTCACGGTCCGCTCTTCCAGGAACGAGGTCAGCTTCGTCCGGTAGTGGGCCGCCACCTGCTCTTTGACGTCGGCGACGAACCGCACGTCCTGCGCGCCGTAACCCGCGATCTCGGCGCAGATCGCCGCCACCGAAGCCTCGACCAGCGTGTCGAGGTCGTCGAGGAGCGTCGTCAGGATGCGTTCACGCTCGGCCCGGACGGGGTCGGCCCGGATCGCTGTCTCGGCGGCTCGGCTCGTCATCGCCGCATCCTCACAAGCCGCCGTAGCCTCTGTCAAAGCCGCCGAGTGCTCGCACGCTCTTGACAGCACGAGTTGTGATGGGTCAACAATGCAGGGGCGCGAAGATTGGGTCGCGCCGACGATGAGGGAGGAGGCACTAGCCCGTAAGCTGGGTTTCGGCGCGGAATCGCGACCCGCGGTTCGTATGCGCCGATTCGTGGACCGTTAACAAGTCGTGTGGACCGACGTCGAAGCTGAATGAACGCGACGCTGGTATCGAGGTGAAGGAGGGGAAGGTGAGCAAAGCGCTGACTGCGGTTGCCGCGCTGGTAGCGGCGCTGGCCGTGAGCATTCCCGGCGCATTCGGCAAGACCGATGCTGCAGGCCCGCAGGCGACTCCGGGGGTCACAAAGTCGTCGATCGTCATCGGCGGGACGTTCCCGCTGAGTGGGTTTGCGTCTTCGTACGCGCCGATCCCGCGCGGGATGGAGGCGTACTTCAAGTACATCAACGCCCGCAAGGGCAAGGACGGGAAGAAGGGCATCCACGGGCGCCAGATCGTCTGGAAGTACTACGACGACGCCTACAACCCCGCCCAGACCGTCCAGCTGACGAACAAGCTCATCCTGGACGACAAGGTCTTCGCCGACGTCGGCTCGCTCGGCACGGAGCCCACACAGGCCGCGAGGCCGATCCTCAACGACCGGAAGATCCCGCAGGTCTTCGTCGCGACGGGAGCCAGCTACTGGGGCCTCCAGTACAAGGAGTTCCCGTGGACGATCGGCTGGCAGCCCGACTACATCGCTGAGGGTCGGGCCTACGGCAGCTGGATCGCGAAGAACGCGCCGAACTCGAAGATCGCCGTGTTCCTGCAGAACGACGACTACGGGAAGGACTACCTGCGTGGGCTGAACATCGGCCTCGGGGCGAAGAAGAGCCTGATCGTCTCCCAGCAGAGCTATGAGCTCTCGGACGCCAGCTACGGCTCCCAGATCGCGCGCCAAAAGGCCTCGGGCGCCGACACCTGGGTGCTGCTCTCGACGCCGACGCCGACCGTGCGCGCGATCGGCACGGCGAAGGCGCTGAACTGGAAGCCCAACACGCTCGTGATCAACTCCGTCTCTTCGACCGACGCGGTGATGGCAGCGGCGGTTCGGACCGCAGGCGCCGACTCCGTCGCCGGTGCTGTCAGCTCCGCCTACCTCAAGAGCCCGACCGATCCAAAGTACGCGAACGACCCGGTCGTCAAGCAGTACCGGTCGATCCTGGCCAAGTACGGTCCTTCGGGCGCAGACCCGAACAACACCTTCTACTACTACGGCATGGCCAAGGCCTATGACGTCGTGAAGGTGCTGATGGGGCTCAAGAACAACCTGACGCGCCCGGCGCTGATGCGAGCCACCCTGCACATGAACTGGGTGAATCCGTGGGCGATCAAGGGCGTCAAGGTCAAGACGACTCCCAGTGACCACTTCCCGATCTCCCAGATCAAGCTCATTCGGTACACGGATGGGCACTTCAGGGAGTTCGGTGCGCTGATCAAGGGACGTTAGGACGCGATGATGGGGCCGGCACGTGCCGGCCCCATCCGCTTCCTTGGACTTCACGCTCACACCTGAGCAGGAGCTCGTCCGCGCCTCCGCGCGGGAGTTCTGCGACCGCGAGATCGCGCCGTTTGCGCGCGAGTGGGACCGGACTGAGGAGATGGACCGCGGCGTCGTCGCCAAGCTCGCGGAAGCCGGCTACCTCGGCGCGTGGGAGCTCGACACGGTCTCCTACTGCCTCGTGATGGAGGAGCTCGGGCGCGCAGATTCGTCGGTGCGCGGGCTCGTCTCGGTCAACGTCGGCCTCGTCGGCAAGACGATCCGCAAGTGGGGCAGCGAGGCGCAGCGGGACGAGTGGCTGACGCGGCTCGCCGCGGGTGAGCTCGGGTGCTACGCGCTGACCGAGCCGGGGTCCGGCTCCGACCCCTCGTCGCTGACCACGCGCGCCGAGCGCGACGGCGGCGACTGGGTCATCTCCGGCTCGAAGATCTTCATCACGCAGGGAACGTGGGCCGCCGTCGCGCTCGTGTTCGCGCGCACGGGCGGCGAGGGTGCGCGCGGGATCACCGCCTTCCTCGTCCCGACCGACTCGCCCGGGTACGAGGGGCGGCGGATCAAGGGCAAGCTGGGGCTGCGCGCGCAGGACACGGCTGAGCTCTTCCTCGACGGCGTGCGCGTGCCCGATTCGGCACGGCTCGGCGGCGAGGGCGAGGGATTCAAGGTGGCGATGTCGGCGCTCGACAACGGCCGGATCTCGCTCGCGGCCGGCTGCGTCGGGATCGCGCAGGGCTGTCTCGACGCGTGCGTTGCGTACGCCGCCGACCGGCGCCAGTTCGGGCGCGCGATCGCGCAGTTCCAGCTCGTGCAGGAGCTGCTCGCGGAGATGGCCGTCGAGACGCAGGCGGCTCGGCTCCTGACGTGGCAGGCGGCGGCGCTCTCCGACTCCGGCCGGCCGCACACGCTCGAGTCCTCGGTGGCGAAGTACTACGCGAGCGAGGCGTCGGTGCGCGCCGCGAACGCCGCCGTCCAGGTGCACGGCGGCTACGGTTACGTCGACGAGTATCCCGTCGGGAAGTACCTGCGGGATGCCCGCGTTACGACCTTGTACGAGGGGACGAGCCAGGTGCAGAAGCTGATCATCGGGCGAGCATTGACGGGAGAAAGTGCCTTTGTCTGAGGCGGTCATCGTCGCGGCGGCACGGACGCCGATCGGGCGAGCCAAGAAGGGGTCGCTCGTGGACGCGCGTCCCGACGACCTCGTCGCGTTCGCGATCGACGCCGCGCTCGACAAGGTGCCGGAGCTCGACCGCGGCGAGATCGTCGACGTCATGGTCGGCTGCGGCTTCCCGGAACAGAAGCAGGGGATGAATCTGGCGCGGCGCGCGGCGCTGCTCGCCGGGTTGCCGGAGAACGTCCCCGGGACGACGGTGAACCGCTTCTGCGCGTCGTCCCTGCAGACGATCCGGATGGCGTTCCACGCGATCCGCGCCGGCGAGGGAGACGTGTACGTCGCCGCCGGCGTCGAGTCGATCACGCAGGTCGACGGGTATCCCAAGGACGCGGAGGAGCTCCATCCGCGACTCATGGGCCGCCCCGACACGTCCAATCGTCCTCGGTCGGCGGCGCAGACGGACGCGCGGGCGGAGCCCGCACGTCCTGGAAGCGGCACCGCAAGCGGCGCCTCGGCCGGTGACGACGCGCCGATCGCTAACGTCTACATCCCGATGGGCCTGACCGCGGAAAACGTGGCCGAGCGGTGGAACGTGTCCCGCGAGGACATGGACCGCTACGCGCAGCGCTCGCAGGAGCGCGCCGTGGCGGCGCAGGAAGGCGGCTTCTTCGATCGCGAGGTCACGCCCTGGGACGGCGTCTCCAGGGACGACGGGCCGCGGGCCGAGTCGACGCTGGAGAAGCTCGCCTCGCTGGAGCCGGTGTTCAGGCCCGACGGGAAGGTCACCGCCGGCAACTCGTGTCCCCTCAACGACGGCGCGGCGGCCGTCGTGGTGCTGTCGGACACGCGCGCGGAGGAGCTCGGCTTGACGCCGCGCGCGCGGATCATCGCCTCGGCCGTCTCGGGCGTCGCGCCCGAGATCATGGGCGTGGGGCCGATCGGCGCCGTCCGCGCAGTCCTGAAACAGGCGGGCATGACGATCGAGTCCGTGGATGTCGTCGAGCTGAACGAGGCGTTCGCGGCACAGGTGCTGCCCGTCTCCTGGGAGCTAGGGATCGATCCCTTCGGCGAGAAGCTGAATCCGCACGGCGGCGCGATCGCGCTCGGCCATCCCTACGGCATGACGGGCGCCAGGATCATGTGCACGCTCCTGAACGACCTCGACGAGATCGACGGAACGATCGGCCTGGAGACGATGTGCGTCGGGGGCGGCCAGGGGATGGCCATGCTCGTCGAGCGCCTCAACTGACCTTGTGGCTCTGAGCCACAAGGTGAAAGGCGTCACGCTCTAGTCACTCTCCTGGTGCAAAAGGATCGCCACGATGACGGGGTGGTCCCGCTCGCCCCTCGCTACTCCGAACGCATCTACGACGCGGTTCGAGCGCTCGACGATCGCAACATGCCGATGGCGGAGACCTGCCGGCGCGTCGGCCGGGCGGCCGAGCGAATGGGGCTACCGAGGCCGAGCTACAGCCATCTGCGGCGATTCATCGTCGCCGAGCGCGAACGCCAGGCCGCGATCCGAAAGGTCGTCTCCGACGTCAGCGCCGACCTGCTCGCAGGCAAGGTCCCGCACCCCTTCTACGTCCTCGACAGGATCGAGGACGCGACGCGCTGAAACGACTTTGTGGCTCTGAGCCACAAGGGGGTTTGGGGTCTGGTTGTGCCGGGCGGTGCGCCTGGTTCAGGATGCCGGCATGAGCGAGGCGGGCGGTCTGTCTCGGCTGGGGGGCTATCCACTGCCCGTCCTGGCGAGTGAGGGCCTCGAGCAGCGTGCGCGGCCGATGGCGGACCGCGTCGTCCGTGCGCGCGAGCTCTTCACCGAGCTGCTCGGCGTCGAGCCGAGCGGCGGCCTGCTCGTCCTAGCCGAGCGCGACTGGGACGACCACTCGGGCCACCCCGCCTACGGGATGCCGAACTACGAGGGCGGCAACATCGTCGTGGCCGGCGAGCCGAGCTCCTTCTGGCGCGGCTTCGCACGCGCGCTCGACGAGGGCGGCGTCGATCGCGAGGCACTGGTGGCCGCGTATGGGCCGGAACTCGATCTGAGCCCCTTCTTCGACCTCCTCGCCGTCCACGAGCTGGCGCATCTGTACCACGCGGCCGTGCCGTTCCGGTTCCCGACCCCCTGGCTGATGGAGCTGTTCGTGAACCTCGCGCTTCACACGTACATCGCGGAGCGCGAGCCCGAGTCGCTGCCCCAGCTCGAGACGTTCCCCCGCGAGTTCGCCGCCCTGGGCTCGGCGGCGTTCGCGCACACGTCGGTGGACGACTTCAACCGTCTCTACGTCGACGTCGGTCCGGAGAATTACGGCTGGTACCAGGTGCACCTCCACGTCGGCGCGAAGCGGATCTACGAGGCGGCGGGTGCGGCTGCGCTCCGCCGGATGTGGGACGCGTTCGCCATCGATTCGGCGCAGCTCGCCGACCGGCTCGCGAATGAGGTCGATCCCGAGGCGGCGCGGCTGCTGCGCGACTGGCCCAGCTAGACGACCTTCAAGCGAAGACGAGGTACAGCACCTCGCCGACGAGGGCAGGCTTCTCCGCGTCCTTGATCTCGACCTCGACCCCGAGCTTGTAGAGGACGCCGTCGCCGCGGCGCTCAGCCGACAGAAGCTTCGCCTTTAGCCGCACGTCTGAGTTCACGGGCACCGGCGCAGTGAACCGGACACGATCCATCCCGTAGTTGATCCCCATCTTCGCCCCCTCGACCGTCAGCACCTCCGACAGGAGACCCGGCAGCAGCGCCAGCGACAGGTACCCGTGCGCGATCGTGCCGCCGAACGGCCCCTGAGCAGCCATCTCCGGATCGACGTGGATCCACTGATGGTCGCCCGTCGCCTCCGCGAACATGTTGATCCGCTCCTGATCGAGCGTCACCCAGTCGGTCGCGCCGAGGTCGCGCTCGCCGCCCTGCTCCAGCTCCTCGAGTGTCAGCGTCGTCGTCATGAGCCTCCTCGTGTCAGCACTGCCTGCGTCTGCGTCACCTGCGCGACCCTGCGTCCGTCATCGTCCGTGAGGTCGGTCTGGACGACGATGAAGCTCCGCCCCACGTGCAGCGGCCGCGCCACTCCGGTGACGGTGCCGCCCTCGCGCACCGCCCGGAAGAAGTTCGTCTTCGACTCGACCGTGGCCGTGGTTGCGCCCTCATCCTGCGACAGATTGAGGAACGCGCACACGGCGCCGAGCGTGTCGGCGAAGCCCATCAGCGCGCCGCCGTGGAGGATGCCGCCCGCGGTGCACCGCTCCTCCGCCCAGGCGAGCGTTCCGCGCACCTCTTCCGCCTCGGCCGAGACGACCTCGATCCCGAGCAGCCCGGCGAACGGCGCGACGGCGGCGACGTCCATCAGCCGACCAGCTCCCGCAGCGCCTTCCGATCGACCTTGCCGACAGGAGTGAGCGGGACGTCGGGCACGATCCGGACCTCGCGCGGGTACTTGTAGCCGCCGATCCGCTCCTTCGCGAACGCCACCAGCTCGTCGGCCGTCGTCTCGCTGCCGTTCCGCAGCGCCACGAACGCAACCACCTCCTCCCCGTGCTGCTCGTCCGGACGGCCGACGACGGCCGCGAGCGCCACCGCCGGATGCTCGAGCAATGCGTCCTCGACGTCGCGCGGGAAGACGTTGAAGCCGCCACGGATGATCAGGTCCTTCTTGCGGTCGACGACGTACAGGTAGGCGTCCTCGTCGACGTAGCCGAGATCGCCGGTGTGGAACCAGCCGCCGCGCATCGCCTCCGCCGTCAGCTCGGGCGCGCGCCAGTAGCCCTGCATCACCAGCGGCGACCGGCAGCAGATCTCCCCCACCTCGCCGGCCGGCAGCTCGCGGTCGTCGTCAGCGAGGACGCGCAGCTCGACACCCGGCACGGGGAGCCCGACCGAGCCGAGCCGAATCCGCCCGGGCGGGTTCGTGGAGACGAGCGCCGACGTCTCGGTGAGCCCGTACCCCTCCCGGATCTCGACGTCCGGCAGCCGCCGGCCGAGCTCGGCGACCACCTCGCGCGGGAGCGGCGCCGCGCCGCAGGCGAGGTAGCGCAGCGACGAGAGGTCGTAGTCCTCGAGCGGCTGAGCGAGCAGCAGCTGAAGCATCGACGGCACGACCGCGCTGATCTGGAGCGCGTGCTCCTGGACGAGCTCGAGGAAGCGCTCCGGATCGAACCAGCGCATCAGGACCGTCACGTTCGGCTCCGGGGAGTGCAGCCCGACCACCGTCACGAGCAGACCGTAGGAGTGCGAGAGCGGCAGCGGCACGAGTGCGCGGACGATCCCCGGGACGTGGCCCGCCTCCTGCGCGGCCTTTCCCGTCTCCCAGAGGTTCGCGTGCGACAGCATCACGCCCTTCGCGCGGCCGGTCGTACCGCCCGTGTACATGAGCGCAGCGAGGTCGTCGTCGTCGCGCTCGACGATCGGCGCCGGCTCAGCCTCGGGGAGGTCGTCCGTGGACACCACCGGCACGTCGGCTGCCGCCCCCGCGACGTCGACGAACTCCGGTGAGGCGACCACGAGCCGCGCCTCCGAGTCGGCCAGGATGTGCCGCAACTCCGCCGGCGGGAGCAGGAAGATCGCCGGCGTGACCACGGCACCCGCGCGCCAGATCGCGTTGTAGAGGACGGGAACCTCGGGACGGTTCGCAGCGAAGACGACGACGCGGTCGTCGGGCGCGACGCCGAGCTCGGTCAGGCCCGCGGCGATGCGCCGCGCGCGCTCGTGCAGCTCGCCGGAGCGATACCAGCGCCCCGCGAACCAGAGCGCGTCGTAGTCGCCGTGCCGGTCGAACGCCGCCTCGGCGAGGCGCGCGAGATTGCGCTCAGCCGGCACGCAGCGAGTGTCCGCCCGCCTTCGCCATCATCGCGACCATCCCCTCGGGTGCGATCCCCTCCGGAAATCGCTCGCGCAGCTGCTCGAGCAGCTCGTCCGCGTCCCAGATCTCGTCCCGCGCGAAGATCTCGCCCGCATCCCAGGCTCGGAGCACGTTGACCGCGCCGCCGTAGACGAAGAAGCACTGGCCGGTGATGCCCTGCGCCTCGTCGGCGCAGAGGGCGACGACGACCGGCGCGATGTTCGCCGGATCCATCGCGTCGAAGCCGTCCTCCGGCTTCGGGATCTCGCCGAACGTCGCCTCGGTCATCCGCGTGCGCGCGTTCGGCGCGAGGCAGTTGACGGTGACGCCGTAGCGCTGCAGCTCCTGCGCGGCGATCACGGTGAATGCGGCGATCCCCGCCTTGGCGGCGCCGTAGTTCGTCTGGCCGACGTTGCCGAAGACTCCAGAGGGGCTGGACGTGTTGATCACGCGCGCGCGTACCTCTTCGCCGCCCTTCGAGCGCTCGCGCCAGTACGCGGCGGCGTGGTGCGTGGGCGCGAAGTGTCCCTTGAGGTGGACGGCGATGACCGAGTCCCACTCCTCCTCGGTCATGTTCACGAGCATGCGGTCGCGCGTGATGCCGGCGTTGTTGACGAGGATGTCGAGGCTCCCGAGCTCGTCGATCGCCTGCCGGATCATCGCCTCGGCCTCGGCGAAGTCGGCGACGTTCGCGCCGTTGGCGACGGCCGCGCCGCCTATCGCCTCGATCTCCGAGACGACCTGCTGCGCCGGCGTCTCGTCGGCGCCTTCGCCGGCGAGCGTCGCGCCGAGATCGTTGACGACGACCTTCGCGCCGGCGCGTGCCAGCGCGAGCGCGTGCTCGCGGCCGATGCCGCGGCCGGCGCCGGTGACGATCGCGACCTTGCCGTCGAGGGAGGGCACGGGGTTAGGTTCGTACCATGCGCGCGCCGGCAGCGTCAAAGCTGTACGTCGAGGAACACGGGGACGGCGACCCGCTGCTCCTCGTCGAAGGGCTCGGCCAGAGCATGTGGGCGTGGCGCGAGCAGGTCCCGGTCTTCGCCGAGCGGTTCCGGACGATCGCGTACGACACGCGCGGCACGGGTCGCTCGCGGGTGCCTGCGGAGCCGTACTGGATCCCCGATCTCGCCGAGGACGCAGCCACGATCCTCGACGGGCGCGCCGCGCACGTCGTCGGTCTGTCGATGGGCGGCTACATCGCATTGACGCTCGCGCTGGCGCGGCCGAAGCTCGTTCGGTCGCTCGTCCTCGTCGGCACCGGCGCGGGCGGCCCCGACCGCGTGCCGCGGCCCGACCACGTGCGCGAGGCGTTCGCCGCCGCGATGGGCCTGCCGCTGGAGGAGTTCGGCCGCCGGACGATGCCGTACACCTTCTCGGCCGGCTGGGCGGAGGCGAACCCGCGGCGGTTCGAGGAGATTCTCGCGGCCCGGCTCGAGCACCCAACCTCGTACGGGACGATCGACGCGCACATGAACGCGTGCTACCGCTACTACGAGGAAGGTGTTGAGGTCGGGCGAATCGAGGCGCCCGCGCTTGTGATCCACGGCGACGAGGACCTGATCGTCCCGGTCGAGAACGGCCGGATGCTGGCCGCGCGCCTCCCCAGTGCCCGCTACGTCGAGCTGCCGGGCCGCGGGCACAACATCCCCCTCGAGGATCCGGAGACGTTCAACCGGCTCGTGCTGGAGTTCCTGGAATGAATGTGTACCGGACTCCCGACGAGCGGTTCGCCGATCTGCCCGGCTTTCCATTCGAGCCGCACTACCTCGAGCAGGACGGCCTCCGGATGCACTACGTGGACGAAGGCACCGGCGACCCGGTGCTCCTCCTCCACGGGGAGCCGACCTGGTCGTACCTCTACCGGAAGCTGATCCCGCCGCTGGCCGAGGTCGCGCGTGTCGTCGCACCGGACTACTTCGGCTTCGGCCGCTCGGACAAGCCGGTCGACGGAGAGTGGTACTCGTACGACCGCCACTACGAGTCGATCGAGCGGTTCGGGGAGGAGCTCGACCTCCGCGAGTTGACGGTCGTCGTGCAGGACTGGGGCGGCCCGATCGGCCTGCGCCTCGCGGTCACGCAGCCGGACCGAGTCGCGCGCCTCGTCGTCATGAACACCGGCGTAGGCGCGGGCCGTGCACCGTCGGAGGAGTGGCTGCGGTTCCGGGCGTTCGTCCGCAGAGTCGGCACCGACCTCCAGCCCGGTCAGCTCGTGAAGATCACCTGCGTCACGGAACTCTCCGACGAGGTCGTCGCAGCGTACGATGCGCCGTTCCCGACCCCGGAGTCGAAGACGGGCCCGCTGATGTTCCCCGAGCTCGTCCCGACGGAGCTCGACCATCCGTCCGCCGCGAAGATGCAGGAGGTGCGCGAGGCACTAACGCACTGGGAGAAACCGGCACTCGTCCTGTTCAGCGACTCCGACCCGATCTTCTCGCCGCGAGCCGGGGAGCGCCTGGCGGGACGAATCCCCGGCGCCGAGCCGGCGGAGACCGTCGCCGGCGCGGGTCACTTCCTGCAGGAGGACAAGGGCGAGCAGCTGGGCAAGCGGATCGCCCGGTGGCTCACCAGCCTTCGAACGGCGGCTCGCGGCGCTTGACCTCGTTCCAGTAATCGCGGTGATCGACGACGAGGCCGTCGGCATCGAACCGCAGGAACGTGGAGCCGGCCAGTGTCAGCGGCTCGCCGTCTTCGATCCAGCTCGCCCACCACTCCACGGCCGCGCGGTCATCACCGACGACCGGTTCTCCGAAGCGGCACTCGATCTCCTCCTCGACGCCGAAGTTCTCCTCGAGGTAGCGGCGCACACCGGCCAGGCCCAGATCCGGCTCCCGGAAGACGAGTGCCCGGTACGGCACCTCGTCCGAGTAGAGGGCGACGATCGCGTCGATGTCCTTCACGGGCCACGCGCTCTCCCACGTATCGCGCCAGCGGCGCGCCGCAGCCTCAGCCTCCAACCGCACTCCAGACGTCCGCGTCCGTATAGACCTTCTCGCCCTTGAACAGCCGCTTCTCGCGATCCCAAGGGAAGAAGATGACGACACGCCACGTGAGGTGGTCGCCCGTCGGCTCGTACTCGAGCCACCGGTTTTCGTGGGTGCCCGTCACGCGCGCCTCTTCGCAGACGCCCTGCGGCCCGATCACGATGTCCGTCAGGTCGAAGTGGATGTCCGGGAACGCCGTCAGCAGCTGCGTGTAGAAGCGCGCCGCTCCCTCGTGGCCCTCCCAGCGGTGGCCGCTCTGTGCGAGCTCGTAGACGCAGTCGTCGGTCAGCGTCGAGATCAGGCCGGGGAGGTCCCGGTTGTCCTCGGCGATCGAATGCTTCTTCCAGAGCTCGCGGATCTCGTCGTACTCGGCCGCGTCGAGGTCGCGGCGGATCAGCTCGACCACCTCGTCGTGCTCTACGTGTTCCCGAACTGGCTCCACAGCTCCTCCATCGTCGTCGTCCGGCCTCGCAGGTGCACCGGATCGTACGGCGCGACGTTCACGGCACGCACGATCCAATTGGCCCCAGCCGCGGGTCCTCTGTCAGCGTCTCGACCGGCGGTTGCAGACGGACGAGCGGGCGAAGCCCGCACGTCCTGGCGGTCGGCACCGCGAGCGGCGCCGACGTCGCCGACGTCCAGGACGTCGATGCAGCCGGGGGCTTGCTCGAAGCCGCCGAGGAACATGCGGTCGCCCGTCAGCGCGTACGACAGGATCGCGCGGTTGACGCCGCCGTGGAGGACGGCGAGGACGACGTCCCAGTCCGGATCGGCGAGCAAGCGGTCGAGCGCCGGCAGCACGCGGTCGAAGAGCGAGCCGATCGTCTCGCCGCCGAGGAAGCGAGCGTCTTCCGGGACGACGCCGTGGAAGGCGTGGACGAAAGTCCGCTCGAGCTCGTCCTCCGGGATGTCGCCGAGGCGGCCGCCCTCGAGCTCGCGCAACTCCGGCCACGCCTCGGGCTCGGTGCCGGGCGCGACGATGCGCGCCGTCTCGACCGTCCGCGGCAGGCCACTCGAGAGAACGCGGTCGAAGCGGACGCCGGCCAGCGCCGCGCCGGCCGCGCGCGCCTGCTCGATCCCCTCCTCCGTCAGGGGGACCTCGTCAGGGCGAAGCGGACGTCCGTTGTCGAAATAGGCGACAGCGGCGTGCCGCATCAGATAGACCCGCCGCCTGCTCACTCGTACTTCTCCAGGTAGCGCGGATTGGAGATCCGGAGCTTGGCCGCGACGTGCTCCTTCAACACGGGGATTGCATCGTCGGGAACGCCGCCGGCGCGGATCCGGCGCGCGAGGTCGCGGAGCTGGCCTTCGGTCAGCCCTTCGTCCACGCCAGCGGCCAGCTCCCGATACGCGATCCCGAGCGCGTTCAGCGCGACGAGCGTCCGGAACTTCATCCGGTGGTCGTCCATCAGCGGCAGCACCTCCCCCGCGAGGAACTCGTTCACGGCCTCGAGGAGCTCGAGCGCGTTCGGACGGTCACGCATGCTCGATCAGATCCAGCAGCTCGTACTCCATCTCCGCCGCGAACCGGCCCAGCACCGCCAGCTCGACGCTGCGGTCGAGCCCGTTCAGGTGCCGACGCGCCTGCGTCAGGCAGCCGACGGCCCACTTGACGTTGCCGAAGACCTCCCAGACGTAGAGCTCGTCCAGCGTCAGCTCGCGGCCGGTCAGCTGGTGGTAGCGCTGCAGGTACGGCTCGACCTCGCCGACACCGCCCAGCCGGAGGCCGTCGGCGCCGAACCGCCACGCGCGGACGAGCGGCCACGCCACGTCCTCGGCCGGGTCGGCGAGATGCGCGAACTCCCAGTCCAGGACGGCGACGAGCCCATCCTCGTCGACGACGATGTTGCCGATCCGCCAGTCCCCGTGCGTGACGACGAGCTCCGCGTCTGCCCGCAACCGCCCGGCGGCCCATGTCAGACCGAGCTCGATCGCCGGATGCGGCTCCTCGACGGTGTCGAGCTCGGCACGCATCCGCTGGACGGGATCGGTGGCCGCGAGGAACGGCAGGCGCTCGCGCGGGATCGCGTGGATCTTCGCCAGCTCCTCGGCCATCTGCAGCGGGAGCTGCGGCGGCGGATCTCGGACGATCCGCCGCCCGATCGTCTCGCCGTGGACGCGCTCCATCGCGAACGCCTCGCGGCCGCCGAGGTCGGCGTAATACGCGACCGGCCGCGGCACCCGCACGCCCGCCTCGTGCGCCGCTCGGAGCACCTCGAACTCGTGCTCGAGCGACAGCGTCCCCCGGTGGATCACGCCGCCCGCAGCCCGCCGGACGAGCAGCTCCTGCCCGTCCACGTCCACCGCCCACGCCTCCTTCGACGCGCCGCCCGGCAGGAGCACGGCCCGGTCGACCGGGCCGACCGCGGCCATCCACTCCGGCGCGCTCACAGCGCCAGCTCGGCGACCACGCGGATCGTCGCCAGATCGCGCGTCGAGACGAGCATCGTCGTCGCGCCCGACTCCTTCCACGCGTCGAGCCGCTCGGCGATCCGCTCGCGCGGGCCGACCAGCGTCATCTCGTCGACGAGCGCATCGGGGACGGCCGCCGCCGCTTCCTTCCTCTTCCCGCCGAGGTAGAGGTCCTGGATCCGCTTCGCCTCGGCCTCGAAGCCGTACGCAGATACGAGGTCGTTGTAGAAGTTCGTGCCGCGCGCACCCATGCCGCCGACGTAGAGGGCGTAGTACGGCTTGAGCGCCTCGCGCGCCGACTCGACGTCGTCGGAGAGGAAGGCGGGCACCGCCGGAGCGATCTCAAAGCCGTCCCGCGCGAACGGTACGGGAAAGGTCTCGCGCGCCCGCTCCGGCGAGAAGAAGATCGGCAGCCACCCGTCCGCGATCTCCGCCGCCAGCGCGACGGACTTCGGCCGCAGCGAGGCGAGGTAGATCGGGATGTCCGCGCGCAGCGGCCTCGCCATCAGCTTGAGCGGCTTGCCCAGGCCGGTGGCGCCGTCCTGCGAGTAGGGGATGTCGTAGTGCTCGCCGTGGTGCTCGAGCACGTCCCGCCGCAACACGGCGCGAACGATCTCGACGTACTCCCGCGTCCTGGCGAGCGGCTTCCCCCACGGCTCGCCGTGCCAGCCCTCGACCACCTGCGGCCCCGAAGTGCCGAGCCCGAGCAGGAAGCGGCCGCCCGACAGAAGGTCGAGCGTGGCCGCCGTCATCGCCGTGTTCGCCGGCGTCCGCGCCGGGATCTGCAGGATCGCGGAGCCGACCTTGAGCTTGGTCGTCACCGCGGCGAGCCACGCGAGCACGCTGACCGCGTCCGTCCCCCACGCCTCCGCCGCCCAGGCCGAGTCGTACCCGAGCCGCTCGGCCTCCTGCGCGAGCTCGATCAGCTCCAGCGGACTCGTCCCTGGCGGCGCATAGCCCATGTAGAACCCGAGCTTCACTCCTGCGATGCTAAACGTGTGGCAGTGACGGAACTGGCGCCGCCCCCTGGCCTGGAGGAGCTCCGCGAGCGCTACCGCGCCTTCATGGAGGAGCACGTCTATCCGAGCGAGGCGGCGCTGGCGCGGGAGGACGACGCCGCGCAGGACCTGATCGAGGAGTTGCGGGGCCGGGCAAAGGCCGAGGGCCTCTGGGCGCCGCACCTCCCGCCCGAAGCCGGCGGCAACGGCCAGGGCTTCCTCGTTTACGCCTACCTGAACGAAGAGATCGGGCGAACGGTCTGGGCACAGCTCGTCTTCAACTGCCAGGCCCCCGACGCCGGCAACGGCGAGATCCTGCACCTCTTCGGCACCGAGGAGCAGAAGGAGCGCTGGCTGAAGCCGCTCGTCGAGGGCGAGATCCGCTCGTTCTTCTCGATGACCGAGCCGGAGGTCTCGGGCTCCGATCCGACGACGCTCCGGACGCGCGCCGTCCGCAACGGCGACGAGTGGGTGATCGACGGGCACAAGTGGTTCTCCTCCGGCGCCGAGGGCGCAGCGTTCGCGATCCTGATGGCCGTCACCGATCCCGACGCCGAGCCGCACCGGCGCGCGTCCCAGATCATCGTGCCGGCCGACGCGCCCGGGGTCGAGATCGTCCGCCCCGTCCCGGTGCTGGGTCACGCGGGGCGCGGGTGGTCGACGCACTGCGAGGTGACGTACACCGGCGTCCGTGTGCCCGTGGAGAACACGCTCGGCGAGCCGGGCGACGGCTTCCGGATCGCTCAGAAGCGGCTCGGCCCGGGCCGCATCCACCACGTGATGCGCTGGCTCGGCCAGATGCAGCGCGCGTTCGAGCTGATGTGCGCCTACGCGCTCGAGCGCGAGACGTTCGGCTCCCGCCTCGCGGACAAGCAGACCGTGCAGAACTGGATCGCCGACTCCGCCGCCGAGATCCAGGCCTGCAGGCTGATGACACTCGACGCCGCCCACAAGATCGACCAGGGCGACGAGGCGCGCGTCGAGGTCGCCCTGATCAAGTTCTACGCGGCGCGTGTCCTCAACGACGTGATCGACCGGGCGATCCAGGTGCACGGCGCGCTCGGCCTGACCGACGGGACGCCGCTCGCGACCATGTGGGCCCATGCCCGGAGCGGCCGCATCTACGACGGTCCCGACGAGGTGCACCGGATGGTCGTCGCGCGGCGGATCCTGAAGGCCTTCGAGCAGGGAGACGGCTGGCGATTCCGCTGAACCGCCGTGTCACGCTGGCGGCGCGTCCGCTTGGCTTTCCAAAGGAATCGGACTTCACGATCGACGAGGTCGAGGTCGGCGAGCCCGGCCCCGGCGAGGTGCTCGTCAAGGCGCTCTACGTCTCGGTCGACCCGTACCAGCGAGGGCGGATGAGCCAGGCCCGTTCCTATGCCAAGTCCCTCGAGATCGGCGACATGATCACCTCGCAGGCCGTCGGCGAGGTCGTCGAGAGCCAGGATCCCCGCTTCGCGCCGGGCGATCTGGTCGTCGGGCAGCTCGGCTGGCAGGAGTACGCCGTCACCCGCGGCGCCACTCTGCGCAAGCTGCCACCGGGCCTCGAGCCGCCCACGCTTGCGCTCCACGTCGTCGGCGCGACCGGCTTCACCGCGTACTTCGGTCTCTTCGACGTCTGCAGGCCGAAGCCGGGCGACACGGTCGCCGTCTCCGGCGCGGCGGGCGCGGTCGGCCAGATCGTCGGCCAACTGGCGAAGCTCGCGGGGTGCCGGACGGTCGGCATCGCCGGCGGGGCCGAGAAGAAGGCCGACCTCCAGGAGCTGTACGGCTACGACGTCGCGATCGACTACAAGAACGAGGACGTCAAGGCCGCGCTGCCGAACGGCATCGACGTCTACTTCGACAACGTCGGCGGCGAGATCTCGCAGGCCGTCCACTCCCGCCTCAGCGTCGGCGCCCGGATCGCGATCTGCGGCCAGATCTCCCAGTACAACCTCGAGCGCCCGGAGCCGACCTTCCACCCGGGACTGCTGATCGTCTTCCGCGCGCGGATGGAGGGCTTCCTGGTCAGCGACTACGCGCACCGCTTCGAGGAGGCGGCGGCCCGCCTCGTCCGCTGGGTCGCGGACGGCACGATCCGCTACCGCGAGGACGTCACGGACGGGCTCGAGAACGCGCCGCGCGCCTTCATCGGCATGCTCAACGGCGAAAACCGCGGCAAGGCTCTCGTCCGAATCACAGGAACATGACAACCGAGGCACGAACCTCCGCTCCCACCGGAGCCGAGGACGTCGTCTGGAACCTCGACGACCTCTACGCAGGTCCCGACGACCCGGCTCTCGAACGCGACCTCGCCGGCGCGGTCGACGCCGCGCGGGCCTTGCGCGAGCGCTTCGCAGGCCGCGTCGCGGCGCTCTCCCCGGAGGAGCTCGCCGAGGCGACCCGAGAGCTGGAACGCCTGCTGGCCCGGCTGCAGCTGCCCAAGGTCTTCGCCGAGCTTCGGTTCGACGCAGACTCGGCGGACGAGGAGCGCGGCCGTCTCCTCCAGCACGTGCGCGAGCAGGAGACGCAGGTGGAGACAGCCGTGACGTTCTTCGAGCTCGAGTGGGCCGCGCTGTCCGACGAGGAGGCGGAGGGGAAGCTCGCGGATGCGGCGCTCGCGCCGCACCGCCACTTCCTCCGCTCGCGGCGCCGGTTCGCGGCGCACCTCCTCTCCGAGCCGGAGGAGCGGATCGCGTCGGAGAAGGCACTCACCGGCGCGAGCGCGTGGACGCGCCTCTACGGGGATCTGTTGTCGCAGCTTCGAGTCCGGATCGACGACGAGGACATCTCGCCGGACGAAGTGCGCGCCCGGCTTTCGCTGCTGGCCGACCGGGAAGAGCGGCTACGGCTCGGGGAGGCGCTGGGCGAGGCGCTCGAGCCGGGGGCGCGACTCCGCGCATTCGTGCTGAACACGATCCTGACCGAGCGGGCCACCGAGGACCGCCTGCGCGGCTACCCGACGTGGATCTCGTCCCGCAATCTCATGAACGACATTCCGGACGACGCGGTCGATGCGTTGGTGACGGCGACCGCCGATCGCTACGACGTCGCGCAGCGTCACTTCCGGCTCCGTGCGCGTCTGCTCGACCTCCCGCGGCTCACGAATAACGACCTGACGGCGCCGGTATCGGGCGCTCCCGCGCCGATGCGCTGGGACACCGCGGCGTCGCTCGTCGTCGACGCGTTCTCGGCCTTCTCTCCGCTCGCCGGCGAACGTGTGCGGCGTTTCTTCGACGACAGCTGGATCGACGCAGGGCCTCGGCGGGGCAAGGCCGTCGGCGCCTACTGCAGGATGCGTGTGCCGGGCGTCCACCCGTACATCCTCATGAACTACGCGGGCAGCCGCGGCGGCGCGCTCACCCTGGCGCACGAGCTCGGGCACGGCCTCCACGCCTCGCTGCAGGAGGAGCTCGGCTACCTCGACACCGAGGTCGCGTTGACCCTCGTCGAGGTGCCGTCCGTCTTCGCCGAGGCGCTCGCGTACAACGAGCTGTTCGACCGGGCGGACGACGCTCGCGACCGGCTCGACTTGCTCGTCGGGAGGCTGGACGACGCAGTCGCCACCGTCTTCTTCCAGGTCGCATACAACCGGTTCGAGAACGCCATCCACACGTCGCGCCGAAACGAGGGCGAGCTCTCGGTCGACAGGCTGAGCGCCCTCTACACCGCGGAGGTCGGACGGATGGGAGGCGACGCGCTCGAGCTGACTCCCGGGTACCGCCTGCGCTGGAGCGCGATTCCCCACTTCGCGCTCTATCCCGGCTACGTGTACGCCTACGCGTTCGGGTTCCTCGTCTCGCTCGCGGTCTACGAGCGCTACCGCGAAGAGGGCGAGACGTTCGTCGCGCCGATCCTCGACTTCCTGCGGGCCGGCGGCTCGCGGCCGCCGACGGAGCTGCTCGCAGAACTCGGCTTCGACGTCGGCGATCCGGGCTTCTGGGGGCGCGGCATCGACGCGATCGAGACGTGGGTGGAGGAAGCGGAGGCGCTCGCGGACTCCCTGTAGCGAGCCTATCCAGCTCCCGACGGTTCTACCGGTCGAGCGGCGGCGTCATGCCTTCAGCGCCTTCGACCCGGGGGCCGGGGACGCCGGGATATCGGAACTTCTCGGGCCGGCGGCCTGGCTGCACGACCCACGCCTGTCCGACCTCGTCGTCGCGGGCGGCGAGGAGAACGGCCTCGGCGACGTCCTCGGGTCGCAGCAGTGGGAAGCCCGCCGCACGCAGATTCTCGTACGCCTCCGGGTCGAGAAGCGGCGTCTCCACGATGCCGGGACAGACGGCGTTGATCCGGATGCCGCGTTCTTGCAATTGCGGTGCGACCGAGCGGACGAAGCCGACGACGAAGTGCTTCGTCCCCCCGTAGACCGGATCGATCTCGATCGTGGTCAGGGCCGGCAAGGGATGCGGTCACGACGATCGCGCTGCCCGGCTCCAGCACGCGCGCCAGGCGGCGGACGCCGAACACGACCCCGTCGACGTTCGCCCGAAGGATCCGGCGGTACTGCTCGTCGGTCACTTTCGCGACGTCGCCCTCGCCGGTGACCACGCCCGCGTTCAGGCAGGCGAGGTCGACCGGGCCGACGCGTTCCCACGCCCCCGGATCGGAGACGTCGAAGCCGTCGACGAGGTCGAGCACCTGCACCTCTACGGCGTCGCGCTCGAGCTCGGACACGATCGCCGCGCCGATTCCTGACCGTCCGCCCGTGACCAGGGCGCTACGAAACGGACGCGCCGGCAAAGCCGGCACGTCCTCTACTGGTCGGCGTCGCAAGCGACCGCCTCAGGAACGAGGACAACCTTGCCCACGTGCTTGCGCTCCTCGATCAGCCGGTGTGCGTCCGCCGCCTCGGCGAGCGGGAAGGTCGCGCCGACGATCGGCCGCACTGCGCCTTGCTCCCAGAGTGCGATGAGCTCGCCCGTCGCTTGCTGGACGAGCTCCGGCCGGTGCCGCATCAGCCGGCCGAGGTAGAAGCCGTACAGCCCGAGGTTGCGGCCGACGAGCAGCGCCGGGCTCAAGTCCTCCCAGAAGCCGCCCGCGTAGCTGATCAGGACGTGCGCGCCGAGGGGCTCCAGGACTTTGAGGCTCTGAGCCACCAGGTCGCCGCCGACTGGATCGAGGACGACGGTGGCGCGCACGTGGTCGGCGAAGTCCTCGTAGGAGTACGCCTCGTCCGCGCCAAGCCCCAGCGCGAACTCGCGCTTCTCCTCGGAGCTCGCGGTCGCGACGACACGCGCGCCCATGTGCTTGGCGAGCTGGACGGCGGCCGAGCCGACGCCGCCGGCAGCCGCATGGACGAGAACGGTCGCACCCGGCTCCAGTCGCACCTGCCGCGTCAGCGGGATGTACGCGGTCAGGAAGGTCATCAGGAAGAGGCGCCCTCCTCGAACGAGGCATCGTCGGGGAGCGGCACGAGCGAGTCCTCACGGGCGGTGACGAGCTCGGCGTACCCGGCGTCGGGCAGCGCGATCACGCGCCGCCCGTCCACCTCGCCGGAGATCTCGGTGCCCGGGATCGTCGGCAGCTCGGGCTGCTGGGCGTACTGGCCCTTCCGCACGAGCAGGTCGAGGAAGTTGATCCCGGCCGCGCGCACCCGCACGACCACCTCGCCATCGCCAGGCTCCGGGTCGGGAACGTCAGCGAGCTCCAGCCTCTCCGGCCCTCCCGTTTCGCGAAGGAGAACGGCTTTCAATTAGAGGCCGCAACCGCGGCCTCCGCGAACTGGTCGCGGAGCGCCGTCTTGCGGAACTTCCCGACCGCCGTCTTGGGGATCTCGGTGACGAACTCGATGCGGTCGGGCAGCCACCACTTCGCGAACTGCGGGGCCAGGAACTCGCGCAGCTCCTCCGCTGTCGCCGACTCGCCCGCCTTGAGGACGACGGCCGCAAGGGGCCGTTCCGTCCACTTCTCGTGCGGGATCGCGATCACTGCGGCTTCGGCCACGGCCGGATGCGCCATCAGCGCGTTCTCGAGCTCGACAGAGGAGATCCACTCGCCGCCGGACTTGATCACGTCCTTCGAGCGGTCCTTGATCTGGATGAACCCGCGCGGGTGCATAGAGGCGATGTCGCCGGTCTTGAACCAGCCGTCTTCGGTCCAGCGGTCGGCCTGCTCGGGCGTGTCGTAGTAGCCGGAGGCGACCCACGGGCCGCGTACCTCGAGCTCGCCCATCGACTCGCTGTCCCAGGGCACCTCCCGCTCCTCGTCGTCGCGTACGCGCACCTCGACGAGCGGGAGCGGCAAACCGGCCATCGCGACGACGTCGAACTTCGTCTCCTCATCCGCCTCGCGCAGGTCGCCGATGAAGTCCGTCTCCGACGCCACCGGCGAGGTCTCCGTCATCCCCCACCCCTGGACGATGCTCAGGTCGTGCCGCTGCTTGTACGCGGCGATCAGAGCGCGAGGCACCGCGGAGCCGCCGACGAGCATCCCCTTCATGTGCGAGAGGTCCCACTTGCCGGGATTCGCGTCGAGCAGCTGCAGCATCCCCAGCCAAATCGTGGGCACACCCGCCGTCCAGGTCACCTTCTCCTGCACGAAGTCCTCGAGCAGGCTCTCAGGATCGAGGTGCTGGCCGGGAAAGACGATCTTGCAGCCGAGCATCGCCGCCAGATAGGGGTAGCCCCACGCATTCGCGTGGAACATCGGAACGACCGGCAGCACCACGTCCTCCTCGGCGACGGGCAGGCCGAGCGGCGACGCCGTCGCGACGCCGAGCGTGTGCAGGATCGTCGACCGGTGGGAGTAGACGACGCCCTTCGGGCGGCCGGTGGTGCCGCTCGTGTAGCACATCGCCGCGGCCTCCCGCTCGTCGAGCTCGGGCTCGCGCCACTCGCCGGGATCGGCCGAGGCGAGCAGCTCCTCGTACGAGTCCTCCACGACGAACACGTGCTCGATGTCGGTCTGGTCCTTGAACTGCTCCCAGAGCGGAACGAGGCTGCGGTCGACGATCAGCGCGCGGTCGCCGGCGTGAGCGGCGATGTAGCCGATGTCGTTCGGGTGCAAGCGGAGGTTGAGCGTGTGCAGGACGAAGCCGCCGCACGGGACGCCGAAGTACGCCTCCAGGTGCTGGTAGTGGTTCCAGCAGAGCGTCGCGACGCGGTCGCCGCGCTCGAGGCCGAGCTGTTGGAGCGCCACTGCGAGCTGCTTCGACCGCCGCGCCAGGTCGCGCCACGTGTAGCGATGGAAGGTCTTGTCCGGGAGGCGGGTGACGATCTCCTTGTCACCGAAGAACGCCTCGGCGCGCCGCAGCAGCGGCGGCAGCGTCAGCTGGAAGTCCATCATCAGCCCCTTCATTGCCCGAATCGTCCTCGATTTCGGGGACGGCGGCAACCTGCGAGCAGAGGAACAGCTTCTGGCTCTGAGCGGCTAATTCGAATCGAGGAGCCAGGCCGCAATCTGCGCGCGGTGCTCCCGCGCGTAGCCGCCGAAGGCCTGGATCCACAGCGCACGCTTGTAATAGACGTGCAGCACGTGCTCCCACGTGAAGCCAATGCCGCCGTGCACCTGGATCGAGCGCTCGCACGCAGCGACCGCGGCGTCGCCGCAGTACGCCTTCGCCGCCGCGACCGCAATCGGCGCCTGCTCGTCGTTCTCGCCGACGCACCAAGCGGCCCAGTAGGCGAGCGAACGCGCGAGCTCCGTCTCGACGTACGTGTCCGTCAGCTGATGCGAGACGGCCTGGTAGACGCCGATCGGCCGCCCGAACTGCTCGCGGGTCTTCGCGTAGTCGACTGCGAGGTCGAGCACCTTCGACGCGATCCCAACCGCCTCGAGCGAGAGCGCGGCAAGCTGCTGCTCGCGCGACCCCTCCTCGTCGAAGAACTCCTCGCCGCGATTGGCGCGACCGGCCTCCTCGAACAGGACCGCGCGGTCGAGGAAGTCAAGCTCGGCGACGTCGGCGCGGCTCCAGCCGCCGTTCGCGAGCACCTCGCGCGCCTCACGCCGCAGCAGGTCCTGCTCTTCCGTGAACGCGAACTGCACTAGCGCGACCTCGGAAGCCCGAGCACCCGCTCGGCGATGATGTTGCGGAGGATCTCGCTCGTCCCGGCCTCGATCGTGTTGCCGCGGCTGCGCAGCTGCTGGTGGCGCCAATAGCCGTCGTCCTCGCCCTCGAGGATCTCCATCGCGAGCTTCGTCAGCCGCTGGTTCTGCTCCGACCAGTGCAGCTTCGCACCCGAGCCCTCCGGCCCCGGGATGCCGGTCTTGATCAGCGTTGCCAGCGCCCGGTTGTTCATCAGCTTCAGCGCCTGGAGCTCGATCCACTCCTGGGCGACACGGTCGCGGATGATCTGGTCGTCCGCCGCGCGCCGTTTGGCCAGCGCCACGAGCTTCGTCACCTGGAGCTCGAGCGTGCCGCCGAGCGCGAAGCCGAGCGTCCCGCGCTCGTGGAGGAGCGTCGTCATCGCGACCTGCCAGCCGCCGCCGATCTCGCCGAGGAGGTTCTCTCGCGGAACCTGGACGTCCGTGAAGAAGATCTCGTTGAACTCCGCCTCGCCGGTGATCTGGCGCAGCGGGCGCACGTCGACCCCGGGGGATTTCATGTCCACGATCACGTAGGTCAGACCGCGGTACCGAGGCGCCTCGGGATCCGTCAGCCCGATGAGGATGCAGAAGCTCGCGATGTGCGCGAACGACGACCAGACCTTCTGACCGTTGACGAGGAAGTGGCCGTCCTGCGGCTCGATTCGCGTCCGGACGGCGGCGAGGTCGGAGCCGGCGCCCGGCTCGGAAAAGCCCTGGCACCAGATCTCCTCCGCCGTCAGCATCTTGTGGAGGTACCGGTCCTTCTGGTCGTCGGTGCCGTGGGCCATGATCGTCGGGCCGGCCATCCCTAGCGCGATCACGTTCATGTGCTGCGGAGCCTCGTGACGGGCGAACTCCTCGAGCACGATCGCCTGATGGCTGTACGGCTCGCCCCGTCCGCCGTACTCCTCGGGCCAGGTCAGCCCCGCGTAGCCGGCGTCGTACATCTTCCGGCTCCATTCGGGTCCGGACTCGCCGGGGAGGTTGGCCGCGAGCCACTCTCGGACCTGCGCGCGGAACGCGGCCTCGTCGGGACTGTCGCGCAGGTTCATCGGTCAACCCTACCGCGGTAGAGTCGGCTCGTGGACGTCGACGGCCGAGCGGCGCTCGAGCGCTGGGAGGCAGCTCGGCCGGACAGCTTCTACGACGCGACGCCGTTCCTGCGGACGGCGCTGGCGGCACACCTCGGGGACGATGGTCTTGCCGCGATCGAGCCGAACCTTCGAGCGTTTGGCTCCTCCGTCGCGTCGGTCGTCGAACCCGCGGTCGCGGAAATAGAGAGCCGGCATCGCACACCGGCCGTCGACGACGCGCAGCGTGTCGCGTTCGACTCGGAGTACGAGGACGCGGGACGCGTCGTCTGGGCGTCGGGAGTCGTCGGTGCGCCCCCGTTCGAGCAGGCCGCGCTGCTCTACCTGCTCGCGCACGCCGGCGAGGGCGGGCATGCGTGTCCGGTCGTCTGCACCGCGGGCCTGGTGCGTGCGCTGCGCCGGCACGCGAGCGATGAGGTGCGCGATCGGTTTCTACCGCCGCTGCTCGAGACGGACTACGACCGCGGTCAGCGCGGCGCGCAGTTCCTGACAGAGATCCAGGGCGGTTCCGACGTTGGCGCGAACCGCGTCGAGGCGGTGCCCGACGGCGACGACTGGCGGATCTCGGGAGAGAAGTGGTTCTGCTCCGTCGCCGACGCCGACCAGTTCGTCGTGACGGCGCGGCCGCGCGGCGCGCCCGACGGGACACGCGGGATCGGCTGCTTCCTCGTCCCGCGCCTGATGGACGGCTCGGCCAACGGCTTCCGGATCCGGCGGCTGAAGGACAAGCTCGGCACACGCGTCCTCGCGACCGGCGAGATCGAGTTCGAGGGCGCGGTCGGCTATCCGATCGGCGCGCTCGAGGACGGCTTCCGGATCGCGGCCGGCGTCGTTCTCAACACCTCGCGCTGGCTGAACGCACTCGGCTCGACGGGGCTCATGCACCGGGCGTATCTCGAGGCGGCGAGCTTCTCGCGCTTCCGGACGGCGTTCGGCCGCCCGATCGCGGACTTCCCGCTCGTCCGCGAGAACCTCGCCGTGATGAAGACGGAGGAGCAGGCCGCCCTGGCGTCGACGCTCGAGCTGACGGGGCTCGTCGACCGCATCGACAGCGGCGAGGCCGACGAGGCCGACCTCGCGTGGCACCGCATCCTCGTCAGCGCGAACAAGTTCGTCACCTCGCTCGCGGCGACGCGCGCCTGCCGGCGCGGGATCGAGGCGCTCGGCGGCAACGGGACGATCGAGGACTTCTCGCCGCTCCCGCGCCTCTGGCGCGACGCGATCGTGTTCGAGAGCTGGGAGGGGACGCACAACGTCCTCTGCGAGCAGGTGCTGCGCGACCTACTACGGCTCGACGCCGTCGACCTCGTGCTCGAGCGGATCGGCGACGTCGACGTCGGCGACCTCGGCGACCGCTTGCGCCGGTCGATCGCGGACCCGGAGCGAGGCTCGCTCCACTTCCGCCGCCAGCTCGAGACGCTCGTGCGTGCGGTGCAGGCAGCGTCCCTTCGCCGCCTCGGGGAGAACACAGCGGCGGAATTCCATTTCCGGCGACACCTCACGCCGGGCTACGAGGCCGAACGGGACGCGGCCTACCCGCAGCTCGTCGACGCCGTCCTGGGAGACGACGTCACAGCGTGACGACGGAGCGGATCACATCGCCCGCCCTCAGGTCGTCGAATGCCCGCTCGACGTCCTCCAGTCCCACGGTCTTCGTGACCATCGCCTCGAGGTCGAGCTTCCCCTCGAGGGCCCACTGGGCGAGCCGCGGGAAATCCTCGGCCGGCCAGTGGTCCCCGCCGTGGGAGACGACGATCCGGAGGCGCCGGTCGAAGAGCATCCCGAGGTCGATCGAGGCGGCGGCCCCGGGCTGGGGCAGGCCGATGTAGACGAGCGTGCCGGCGTGGCCCAGCAGATGGAGGCCCTGCGCGACGGTCTCCGGTCGGCCGACGACGTCGAAGACGAAGTCGAGCCGCTCGGCCGGCCCGCCGTGGATCGCCCCGAAGCGCCGGGCGGCCTCGACCTTTCGCTCGTCGAGGTCGATCGCGTAGATCTCCTCCGCCCCGGCGATCCGCGCGCCCTGGACGGCCGACAATCCGACGGCGCCGCAGCCGATCACGGCCACACGCGCTCCCTCCCAGACTCCCGCGGTCTCGAGCACCGAGCCGACGCCGGTCGCGATCGCACAACCGATCAGGCACGCCTGCTCGGGCGGGAGGCCGTCGGGGACGCGCACCACCGCCGCCTCGTGGACCACCGTTCGCGTCGCACACGTCCCCATCTGCAGCGTCTGCGCGAGCGCGCGTCCGTCCGGGAGGCTGAGGCGCCCCTTCGCCGCCGGCGGCGTCCGGCAGCGGCGCGGGTCGCCCCGCAAGCACCAGCGGCAGCGCCCGCAGGGCGAGCGCCAGCCGAGCACGACGCGGTCGCCGGGCGCGACACCCTCGACGCCCTCGCCGACCTCCTCGACGATGCCCGCGCCCTCGTGCCCGAGCAGGACAGGCAGCCGATGCGCCCAACCCGTCTGGGCGACGTGCAGGTCGCTGTGGCAGACACCGCTCGCCTCGATCCGCACCTCGACCTCGTGCGGCCCCGGCCGCGCGACCTCGATCTCCTCCAGCCCGTACCGGCCGACCTCGGTCAGGACGACGCCGCGGTTCACGTCGAGAGCCGCCGTCTGATCTCCTCGGACAGCGGCACGCTCGCTTCCGCGTCGTAGTCGTAGCCGACGAGGACGCTGCGCGCGTCCGCGATGACGCGACCGTCTGCCCGGATCTGGTGCTCGAGGTCGAAGCTCTTCGTCCCGATCCGGGAGCAGCGAGTGCCGACCTCGATCTGCTCCCCGACGCGAAGCTGCGAGCGGAAGTCGATCTCGACGCGCGCGAGGATGAACGGCGAGAGGCCGCCGAGCACGCCGATCCGCGCCTCCTCCAGATACGTCGAGAAGACCGCGTTGTTGACGTGGCCCATCGCGTCGCAGTCGCGGAAGCGAACGCGCTCGCGATGGACGAAGGGGTATCCGTCCACGTGGGCGATGCTAACCATGGCGCTGACGCACCAGTTGACCAGCGCGGTCGCGAAGCCACAGATTAGGCTCGCGGGGCGTCCACACTCTCCAGAAGGAGGCGGCATGGCTTGGAACGTCAAAGGAACGTACATCGAGACCTGCTCGTGCGACCTCTTCTGCCCGTGCAATGTGTCGCTCGCGCACGGCGCTACCTACGACTACTGCCGCGTCACGCTCGTCTTCAACATCACGGACGGCGAGGTGGAAAGCACGGACGTCAGCGGCCTCAAGGTCGCGGCGATCGCCGAGTCGCCGAAGGTCATGACCGATGGGAATTGGCGACTCGGCGTCTTCATCGACGAGACGGCGTCGGATGAACAGGCCGAGAAGCTCGTCGCGGTGTTCACGGGCCAGCTCGGCGGCCCGATGGAGGCGCTCGCCCCGCTCATCGGCGAGAACCTCGGCGTCGAGCGGGCTCCGATCGAAATCCAGGAGGACGGACTTCGCCACAGCGTCAAGATCGGCGACGTCATCGATTTCGAGATCGAGGACGTCGTCCCCTTCGGCGTGGAGACGGGAGAGCCCGTCCGGATCGTGGGCATGTTCCACCCCGTCAGCTCCGAATTCACCATCGCCGAGGCGAAGCGCTCGAAGATCAACGCCTTCGGGATCGAGTACGAGGGGAAGACGGGCCTGTCGACGTCCCAGTTCTCCTGGGCCGCCTGAGGCAATGATCGAGGCCGCGCACGCGAGACCCGCCGGGGCCGCGAGGCTCATGCCTACGCTGGCCGCTGTACGCGCGCGCCTCGGGCTGATCGTTCTGCTGTTCGCTCTCGCCGCCGCGGCCTGGTGGTTCACGGTCGATCGCATGCGCGGCATGGATGACGGCCCCGGCACGGACCTCGGAACGCTCGGATGGTTCGTCGGCGTCTGGGTCGTGATGATGGCCGCGATGATGTTCCCCTCCGTCTCGCCGACGGTCGCGCTCTACTCCCGCATGACGCGAAGCCGGGAACCGCTCGCGCCGCTCGTCTTCACCTCCGGCTATCTGCTGACGTGGACCGCCGCCGGAGTCCTCGCGTTCGGACTCTCGGATCTCGGGGGCAGCCTGCTCGGCGACGAGCTCGCCTGGGACAGGGCCGGACGTTGGCTCGCCGGCGGCGTCCTCGTCGTCGCGGCGCTCTACGAGCTCACCCCGCTCAAGGACGTCTGCCTGGGAAAGTGCCGGAGCCCGCTGGGGTTCCTGATCGGGTCCTGGCGCGGCGGTCTCTCCGGAGCGCTCCAGATGGGTACGAAGGCCGGTGCGTGGTGCGTCGGCTGCTGCTGGGCGCTGATGGCCGCGCTCTTCGCGCTCGGCGTGATGAGCATCGCCTGGATGGCGTTCGTGGCGGCTCTGATCGCGGCCGAGAAGACACTCCCCTGGGGCCGTGCGGTGACGTATGGAACGGCGGCGATCCTGCTCCTGCTCGGGGTGTTGCTCGTGGCGGCGCCTGACGCGATTCCCGGCCTCACGACCCCGGGCAGCGCCGCCATGAACTAGGGCTCGGCGAGGACTTCCTGCGCGATCGCGAACGCCGAGTTCGCAGCCGGGACGCCGCAGTAGATCGCGCTGTGCAGAAGGACTTCCTTGATCTCGTCCGGCGTCAGGCCGTTCCGGAGCGCTGCGCGGACGTGAATCGCCAGCTCCTCGTGGCGGCCGAGGGCGACCAGGGCGATCAGCGTCATGCAGCTGCGGGTCCTGCGGTCGAGGCCGGGACGCGTCCAGATCTCGCCCCACGCATACCTGGTAATCAGATCCTGGAAGTCGCGCGTGAAATCGGTCGTCCTCGCGGCAGCAGCGTCGACGTGCTCGTCGCCGAGCACCTCCCGCCGCACCCTCATACCTTCGTCGTAGCTCACAGGAACAAGAGGATCGTCGCGTTGAACTCCTCCGCTCGCTCGACGTTGACCAGGTGCCGAGCGTGCTCGAGGACGACGAGGCAGGTCTCGGGGATCTCGCCGGCAATCGCCTCGAGCTCGCCCGGCGGCGTCGAGGGATCGTCGGCCGCGGCGATCGCGAGCGCAGGGATACGGACGTCGCCCAGGATGCCGCGCACGTCCCAGTCACGCAACGCCTGGCAGCAGCGCGCGTAGCCCTCGGCCGGAGTGGCGACGAGCATCTCCCGGTAGCGTCGCACGTCGCCGAACTGGGGCGTGAACCAGCGCTCGAGCACGACGTCGGCGATCGCCTCGACACCTTGCTCCCGCACGACCTGGGTGCGTTCCTCCCAGAAGTCCCGCGTCGAGAAGCGCATCGACGTGCAGCAGAGGACGAGACGGTCGATCCGGTCTGGCACGTCGAGCGCGAGCCGCATCCCGACGGCGCCGCCGAGCGAGAGTCCGCAGAACGACACGCGCTCGAGCCCGAGCTCGTCGAGCAGCCCCACGACCTCCTGAGCGAGCTGGTCGACGCCGCTCACGTCGAGGAGGGGCGAGCCGCCGTGGCCGGGGTGGTCGTAACGGAGGACGCGGAACCGCTCGCCGAGCGCCGGGACCTGCGGGTCCCACATCGCCAGCGTCGAACCGAGCGAGCCCGAGAGGACGACGACGCGGTCGCCCTTTCCGTCGATGCGGTGGTGGAGCGTCACACCGTTCGGTAGAAGTCGAGGGCCCGGTCGACGAACGCGTCCGCAGCACCGAGATAGTCGCCGGGACCTGCCGCCTCGATCCCGAGCCGCTCCGCCTCGGAGAGCGTCTCGTCGCGAACGTTGGCGCGCATCCGCTCGGAGTCCACCTCGAGCCCCTCGAGCGTCTCGCGCATCCAAGCCGCCGCGCCGCCGGTGAGAGAGAGCGCGTCGGAGAGGGCTCCCCACTCCGCGTGCCAGGCCCCGGCTGCGCGTTCGTGCTCCTGCTCGAGCGCGGCGACGAGCACGCAGGCGGCGGCACGCGCCCGTAGTGCGCACGCGCGCGCGAGGGTCGAGCCGACCGGGTTCCGCTTGTGCGGCATCGTCGAGGAGCCGCCGCCTGTCGGCTCCCGCACCTCCCCCACCTCGCTCTGAGCCAGCAGCGCCACGTCGAGCGCGATCTTCGAGACGAACCCAGCGGCAACAGCGAGTGCGCCGCCGAGCTCGGCGACCGGTAAGCGCCGCGTGTGCCAGGGGAGGACGGGCTCGGGCAGGTCGAGCTCCTCGGCATACGCGTGCAGGACGTCGACGCCGCGCTCGCCGAAGGCCGCGAGGGTGCCGCCGGCGCCGCCGAGCTGGGCGGGCAGGCGCACGGCGGCCGTCAGTCGGCCCCGCGCGTGGACGACGCCGACGAGCCAGCTCGCCGCTTTCAGCCCGAACGTCGTCGGCACGGCCTGTTGCAGCAGCGTGCGCGCGGCCATTACCGTCGCGCGGTGGCGGTCGGCGAGCTCGGCGCACGCCGCAGCGAGCCGATCCAGCTCGCCGAGGATCAACGCGCCGGCGTCGCGCGCGACCAGCGCCGACGCCGTGTCGAGGATGTCCTGGCTGGTGGCGCCCCGGTGGGCGTGCTCGGCGTCCGCGCGCAGGACCCGAACAAGAGGCTCCACCGGATTGCCGACACGCCTCCCTTCCTCGGCGAGCTGCTCGACGTCAAGCTCTCCCCGGCACGCGGCCACGACCGCGTCGGCGTCTGCCTGCGAGATCACGCCCACGCGCGCCCCAGCGGCGGCGAGCGCCCGCTCCGCCTCGAGCATCGCCGCGAGCCACGTACCGTCGGAGACCGCCTCGCGCAGGGCGCGCGGCGAGAACAGCGCGTCAAAAGGCAAAGAACACCGTCTGCCGGTCGCCCTGGAGCCGGACGTCGAAACGCAGGGCGCCGTCCTCCTCGCGGGCGACGAGGGTCTCGCGGTCGTCGGGATCGAGAGCTTCCAGGACGGGATCGCTGGCTTCCGGAAAGTAGCAACGCGTCGCCAGGTGCCTCAGCAGCCCGCGCGCGAAGACGAGCACGTCCACGACGCCGTCGGGCGGCCGCTCCGTCACGAACTCGAACCGGCCCTCGGCGTCGGTGCCGCAGCGTCCCCACCGGGTCCCGTCGTCCCCCTGCTGCCAGACCTCCACGACCGCGTCCGGAACGGGATCGTCCGCGCTGTCGAGCACGCGGCCCGCGATGCGCACGCCGCCGCCCGGGACGACTTCGTTCTGCGTCCCGCGACAGAGGCCGATCGCGAAGAACGGGCCGACGGTCTGCGACGGCGTTCGACCGCTCATTCGAACGGCGTCGAGCGCAGGACGATGTCGAAGCGGTAGCCGAGCGCCCAGTCCGGCTGCGTCAGCTCGAGCTCGAAGCTCGCGATCAGCCGCTCGCGCGCCGCGGAATCACGCACCGACTGGAAGATCGGATCGAAGTCGAACAGGGGGTCGCCGGGGAAGTACATCTGCGTGACGAGCCTGCTCGAGAAGGTGCGCCCGAAGAGCGAGAAGTGGATGTGAGCCGGGCGCCAGGCATTCGGGTGGTTCTTCCACGGATAGGCGCCGGGCTTCACCGTCACGAACTCGTAACGGCCATCGTCGTCGGTGAGCGTGCGGCCGGCGCCGCTGAAGTTCGGGTCGAGCGGCGCGGGATGCCGGTCTCCCTCGTGCAGGTAGCGCCCGCCCGCGTTCGCCTGCCAGATCTCGAGCAGCGCATTCCGGACCGGTCGCCCGTCCTCCTCGAGCACGTGACCCGTGACGATGATCCGCTCGCCCTGCGGCTCGCCAGCGTGCTGTCGGGTCAGATCGTTGTCGAGCTCGCCGAGATCCATGTGCCCATAGACCGGGCTCTCGAGGTCGCGGAACCGCTCCGGGAGGACCACGAGCGGCCGTTTCGGCGCACGCAACGACGTGGAGCGGTAAGCGGGATAGTCGAGCGGCGGGTCGACGTCCTCGACGACGGTCACGGCGGGATCTTCGCTCACGCGCCGCTGCCCTTCGTCCGCAACCCGCGCAGCGCAGCCAGCTCGGCCTCCGTCGGCGGCTCCGTCTCCGCCACGTCCTCCGCCACGCGCAGATCCCAGCCGGTCGCGTCGCGAGCCTGCTCGGGCTCGACGCCCGGATGGATTCGTGTCAGGGTCAGCTCCCCATCCTCAGGCTCGAGGATCCCGAGGTCGGTGACGACGACGCGCACGCGGTCGCCGACGCTCGTCTTGAAGTCGAGCCGCTCGACGAACGCCCGCGGCGTCTGGCGCAGCATCACGAAGACGTCCCGCACCGACGTCGCGATCTCGGGCGCGCCGCCGCCGCCGGGGAGCCGCGCCTTCGGGCTGTCGTAGTCGCCGATCACCGTAGAGTTGAGGTGTCCGTGCCGGTCGATCTGGGCCGCGCCGAGGAAGCCGACGTCGATCCGCCCGCCCTGGAGCCAGTACGCGAACATCTCCGGGACGGAGACGACGGCGTCCGCGGTCTCGGCGAGCTCGCCGTCGCCGATCGAGAGCGGCAGCTCCTCGGGCTTCGCGCCGATCGTGCCGCTCTCGTAGATCAGGACGCAGCCGGGCGCATGGGTCGCGCGGGCAAGGTTCGCCGCCAGGCTGGGCAGCCCGATCCCGACGAAGCAGACGGTGCCGTCGTCGAGCCGCCGCGCGGCCTCGACGGCCATCATCTCGTCCGGCTGGTAAGCGGTCACGCGGGCACCGGGGCCTGAAGCACGTTCTCATCGATCCAGGCAGTGAAGCGGTCACGGTCGCGGGAGATCTCGTCCCAGTGGACGTAGAACTCGTTGTCGCGGTCGTAGTAGCCGTGCGCGTACGACGGGCGGGCGCCGCCCGGGACGACCGAGACGGCGTCGATCACCCAGGCGGGGAGCACGACGGCCCCGGGCCGAGGCTGCAGCTCGTCCACCACCTCCTCGACGGTGACGATCGACCGCGCCGACGCGAGCACGACCTCCTTCTGCACCCCGGTGATCCCCCAGAGCTGGACGTTGCCGCGCCGGTCCGCCCGCTGCGCGTGCACGATTCCGACGTCGGGCCGGTGCGCCGGCACCGCGGCGAGATCCTCGCCCGTGAAGGGGCATGCGATCCGCCTCACGTTCGCGCGCGCAGCGAGGTCGGTGTCGCGATAGCCGCGCAGCACCCCGAAAGGCAGCCTCGCGGCACCGGCGGCGTACGCGACCGCCATCCCCGCGTGGGAGTGCTCGACGAGCTCGAGCGGCCGCGGCCAGCCGTTCTCGACGGCATCGCGGAGGCGGTGGAGCGAGCCGACGCCCGGGTTCCCGCCCCACGAGAACGTCAGCTGCCGCGCGCAACCCGCGCCGATCAGCTGGTCGTAGACGAGGTCGGGCGTCATCCGGATCAGCGCGAGCTCGCGCCGTCCCTGCCGGATCAGCTCGTGGCCCGCGGCGTGCGGGATCAGATGAGTGAAACCCTCGAGCGCGACGGTGTCGGCGTCCCGGACGAGCGTCCCGACCGCCTCTCGGAGGGAGACGATCTCGGCCACTTATCGCGAGAGGTCGGACCTGCCCGACATCCAGATAGCCTAGTCGAGCAATGTCCGAACGCTGGGAGCCGCTGGGCGAGCTGGAGCAGCTGACCGAGCGCATGCGCCGCCTGTTCGACCAGACGCTCGGATTCTCGTGGCCTCCGCCGCCGAGCGACGCGGGCGGCTGGTCACCGCTCGTCGATGTCGAGGAGACCGACGACGCCTATGTCGTCGAGGCAGAGCTCCCCGGCGTCAAGCGGGACGAGGTCGAGATCGAGCTCCTCGGCAATGAGCTAGCGATCACGGGCGAGATCGGACAGCGCGAGCGAAAGGGGACGCTGCGCCGCCAGGCTCGTCGCACGGGCCGCTTCGAGTACCGGGTCACGCTCCCCGACCAGGTCGACCCCGACAGGATCGAGGCCAACCTGGCCGAGGGCGTGCTCACGATCCGCGTTGCCAAGTCCGAACGAGCGCAACGCCGCAGGATCGAGGTCAAGTCGTAGAGATCAGGCCGCGCGCGCCAGATCCGCTGCCGTGAGCGAGACCGCCTCGGCGAGCTCGCGTTCCAGCCGCGCCAGGGAATCGCGCTCGATCTGCCGGACGCGCTCCCGGCTCATGCCGAGCTCCCGTCCGATCTCCTCCAGCGATGCGGCCTCGCCCTCGAATCCGAAGCGGAGCTCGAGGACGCGCCGTTCCCGCTCGGGCAGACCCGCGAGCGCGCGGCGCACCGCCTGACGGCGGACCGCCTCGGCCGCTTCCTCGGCCGGGTCGGCCGCCTCGGGATCGGCGAAAAGGTCGCCGAACTCGCCGTCGCCGTCACTGCCGACGGGCTGGTTGAGGGACACGGACGCCTCGACGGCGGCGAGTGCCTCTTCGACGTGACGGAGCTCGATGCCCGTCGCCTGGGCCAGCTCCTCGGCGGTCGGCGGTGAGCCGCCTGCCACCTCGAGACGCTGCCGCGCGCGGGCCAGCTTGACCCGCCGCTCGTGCACGTGCGTCGGAACGCGGATCGTCGTCGACTGGTTCGAGACGGCCCGCTGGCACGCCTGGCGGATCCACCACGTCGCGTAGGTCGAGAACTTGAAGCCGCGGCGCCAGTCGAACTTCTCGACCGCGCGGTTGAGGCCGATGACCCCCTCCTGGATCAGATCGCCCAGCTGGAGGCCATGACCCTGGTAACGCTTCGCAATCGAGACGACGAGTCGCAGGTTGGCGTTGATCATGTGCTCCTTCGCGGCCGCGTCGCCGCGCTCGATCCGCTTCGCGAGCGCAACCTCCTCCGCGGCCGTCAGCAGCTCGTAGCGGCCGGCCGCGTTCATGAACAGCGTGAGGCTGTCGGTCGTCATCGGCGCCTCCGAAGGACGGAGGTCGAGCTCGTCGTCGGTCGGACGGACGACGTCCACGCCGCGCACCTCGAGCTCCGCGCGAAGATCGCCCAGCTCCTCCTCCTCGAGCTCGTGCTCGAGTGCGAACGCCTCCAGCGTCGCCTCGTCGACGACGCCGGCTTCCTCCGCCTCGTCGACGAAGGTACGGAAATCCAGTTCAGCAAGATTCGTCAGTTCTGTCACTCCCTTCAAGGTTCAGCCCGAGGTCCGGGCCGCAGCCCGGCGGCGCTCGAAGCGCTCGATCCGACTTCCGCTCGACACCTGCCGCTCGACGCCCGTGTAGGCGGGATGGCAGTTCGAGCAGACGTCGACCACGATCGCGGACTGTGTGGATCGCATCGTGAATGTGCTGCCGCACGAGGTGCAGCGCACGGTCGTCAGATTCAGCTCAGAATGGTTGTGCTGCAAAGAGGTTGCCTCCTCGTAGTTCGTGGCGCCCAGACGCGCTTCGGATGCGCCGGGCCGGCCGCCTCCATGTAAACGCGCAGAAGCCCGTCCTCATTCCCCGCTCTGGCTCCCTCGTTCGAGGGATGTTCGGCCTGCCGGCGCAAGGATGAGGACTGACAAATGTCTATTCGCATAGAGGAGGGAGACGGCGCACATTCCGCACGGAAGGGCACTGGCGATGGTACTGATCGCAACCGCGTTCGTGGGCGGCGTACGCGCGGCTGCGGCATCCCCTGCTCCGACGCGACCGACCGGGCTCTGCGACCTCCTGGCCCGCGTCCTGCGGCTCGACTGCGATCCCGCGCCGGCCTCCGAGCCGGCCTCCGAGCCGGCCTCCGAGCCCACCGCCGATCCGTCCGCGAAGGAGACGGCCGTTCGACGAACCGATCCCGTCGTCCGCTACGACCCGCGGCGGCTCACGGTGACGGTCGAGCGCGGCGTCTCGCGGCCGGCGATCGATGCGCTCTTCGCCCGTTCCCACGTCAAGCTCGTACGCGCGATCCCGCAGATTCGCGCGTACATGGTCGGCGTCGCGCCGGACCGCCGGACGATTGCGCTCAGGTCCCTCCGCGACTCTTCACTCGTCGCGACCGCGGAGAAAGAGCCGCTCGTCGACGCGCTGGCGATCATTCCCGACGACGACGAGTGGCCGCAGCAGTGGGGTCTGCGACTCGCTCGCTTTCCGGAAGCTTGGGGCGTGACACGCGGCTCGAGCGGCATCGTCGTCGCCGTGCTCGACACCGGCGTCGACCGCAAGCAGCCCGAACTGCGCGGCGCCCTTGTTCCCGGCTACGACTTCGCCAATAGCGATCCCGACCCGACCGACGACAACGGTCACGGCACGTCGGTGGCGGGGATCATCGGCGCCCGGGGCAACAACAGCGCCGGCTTGGCCGGCATCTGCTGGAACTGCTCGCTGATGCCTGTGAAGGTCATGGACGCGAAAGGCGTCGGTCTGGATTCCGAGATCGCGGCCGGGATCGTCTGGGCGGTCGACCACGGCGCCCGTGTCCTCAATCTCAGCCTCGGCGGACCAGGAGTCGCGGAGGACCTCGACAACGCGATCGCGTACGCGATCGCCAAGAACGCCGTCGTGGTTGCAGCGGCCGGGAACAACGGCACGACAGATCGGATCTATCCCGCCGCCAACCCGTCCGCCATCAGCGTCGCGGCGACGAACTCCGCCGATCGGCGCTACTCCTGGTCGAACTACGGCTCGTGGGTGCGGTTCTCAGCCCCGGGTTGCAACGTCGCACCGATGCGCGGCGGCAGCGACGAGATCTTCTGCGGGACTTCGTCCGCGACGCCCCTCGTCGCCGGCCTCGCCGCTCTCGCAGTGTCCGCGAACCCCAGCGCAACGCCCGCTGAGATCGCGGATGCGCTCCACCGGGCGGCCGTCCCGGTCGCCGGCGTCGTCCAGTACGGCCGGATCGACGCCGCGCGCACGCTGTCGGTGATCACGGCACGCTCGACGGCTGTCTTCCGCGGCACCGTCGAGGCAGGAGCGCGGGCACGAATCTTCTCCCTCCCCATCGCCGCAGGGCGAGTGACCGCGACGCTCACGTTCGGAGGAACGCAAAGGCTGGCCCTTTCGCTCTTCCTCGGCGACGCGTCGCGGCCGCTCGCCCAGATGCAGGGGCGGAGTCCGGTACGCATGGCGAGAGAACTGTCGAGCGGAACGATCCGGCTGGTGGTGAGCGGCGCGCCCCGAGCGTCGTTCGTCTTGACGGTCTCCTACGCGCGAAGCGGACCCTAGCGCGCCCGCGTGACCTTGGTGAGACCGACCGGGCGGTCGGCGTCGAGGCCCTTCGCGTGCGCGAGCGCCGCCGCAAAGAGCTGGCCGGGGACGACGGACAGGAGCGGCGCGAGGATCGGGTTCGGCGCCTCCGGTACCGGCAGGGTGTAGGCGGCGCCGTCGATCTCCGCGGCGGCGTTCCCGCTCGCGACGACCGTTGCACCGGCCTCGCGGACGCGGGCCGCGGCGTCCAGCACCGCCGGAAGGCTCTCGTCGCGCGAGGCGATCGTCCAGACCGGGAACAGCGCGTCGAGCGCGGCCACTGGCCCGTGGGCTAGGTCGGTGGCCGTCAGGGGCTCCGCGGCGACTCGGCAGGTCTCGGTCAGCTTCAGCGCCACCTCGCGGGCGGTCGCGAACTCGATGCCCCGGCCGATCACGTACATCCGCCCGACGTAGGCGAAGGCGATCGCCACCGCCGGCACGGCCCGCTCGAGGGGGCCGAGCGCATCCTTCAGCAGGTCGGCGACGCGACGAATCCCCTCCGCGATCTCGATTTCACGTCCGGCGGCGCCACCCGCCAGCAGCGCGAGCGCCGCCAGTTGGTTCACGTACGTCTTCGACGCGGCGACCGCGTGCTCGGGCCCGGCGGAGAGCGGCAGCGTCAGCTCGGCGGCCCGGCCGAGCTCGGAGTCCGGGTCGTTCGTCACCGCGACGGTGAGAGCTCCGCGTGCGCGCGTCCGGTCGACGTATTCGACCACGTCCGGGGTCTGTCCCGACTGGGAGAGGCCGATGACCACCGAGCCGGCGAGGTCGAGCGGCGCGTCGTAATAGACAGTCAGTGAGATCGAGTCGCGGAGCGCAGTCCACCCGGGCAGCAGCCCGAAGGCATAGACGCCGTACGACGCCGCCGCGTCCGACGTGCCGTGTCCGACGAGGCGTACGACGGTCGGCCGGCGATCGGCGAAGGCGCGCGCCACCGCGGCGAACTCCTGCTCGTGCTCGAGGAGGCGCAAGAGCGCCTCGGGCTGCTCGCGGATCTCCGCGAGGAACAGCTCGCCCGCCGCCACGGTCATCGCCCGTTTAGCCGCTCGCCGCTAACTGGGTCGAAAAGGTGCGCCTCGTCGGCCCGCGGCCACAACGCGACCCGCGCGCCCTGCTGCGGTGCCTTCCGCGCCTCGGTCCGCGCGACGAGCCTGGTGCTCTCGCCGTCCATCTCGGCGGCGCAGAACACGAAGGCGTCCGCGCCGACGTCCTCGACCACCTCGACCCGCGCGGGAATCCCATCCGCCGCGACCTCGAGCGATTCCGGCCGCAGGCCGACGACGAGGCTGTCGCCGCCGACCGAGCTCGGCACCGGCACCGGGACTCCGCCGAACGAGACGGAGCCGTTCGAGCCGAACGGGACCGAGCAGAGATTCATTGCGGGCGAGCCGATGAATCCCGCGACGAACACGTTCGCCGGACGCTCGTAGAGCACGCGCGGCGGCCCGCACTGCTGCAGGCGGCCATCCTTCAGGACGGCGACGCGGTGCCCGAGCGTCATCGCCTCCGCCTGGTCGTGCGTGACATAGACGGTCGTGATCCCGAAGTCGGCCTGGAGCGCGGCGATGTCGGCGCGCATTTGCACGCGGAGCTTCGCGTCGAGGTTCGAGAGCGGCTCGTCCATCAGGAAGACGCTCGGCAGCCGGACGATCGCGCGGCCCATCGCGACACGTTGGCGCTGCCCGCCGGAGAGCTGCGCCGGCTTGCGCGCGAGGTACTCCTCGAGGCCGAGCAGCTTGGCCACCTCCAGCACCCGCCGCTCGCGCTCCTGTTTCTTCACCTTGGCAACGCGAAGGGGGAAACCGATGTTGGCCGCGACGGTCAGGTACGGATAGAGCGCGTAGTTCTGGAACACCATCGAGACGTCGCGCTGCTTCGGAGGGATGTCCGTGACGTCGCGGCCACCGATCACGACCGCGCCGGCGTCGACCTCCTCCAGCCCGGCGAGCATGCGAAGTGCGGTCGTCTTCCCGGATCCGGACGGACCGACCAGCACCATGAACTCGCCGTCCTGGATATGCAGCTCGAGCGCGTCGACCGCGGGCGCGTCCGTGCCTGGATAGATCCGCGTCGCCTGGACGAACCGGACGTCAGCCAACGCTCGTCACCCCCTCCACCCGTGAGAACGCGGCGCCGAGCTCGCTCCGGACCCGATCTTGCGCCGCCCTCTCCGCGCCGAGCTCGTCCAGCCCGCGGAGGGCGGCGCCGGCGATCGCGGGGGACGCGGTCGGGCGAACGGTGATCTCGGGCCCCGTCTCGCGGAGACCGGCCTCGATCTGGGCGAGGAGGTCGCCGTCCACGTCCTGGAGCACGCCGCCGCCGAGCAGGACCTCGACCGGCTCGCCGGCGAGACCGAGGCGGGTCAGCGCCACGCGAGCCAGCGCGACGACCTCCTCCGCCAGGCGCTGGACGATCCGGGCGGCGACCGCATCGTCCGCAGCTTCGGACAGCACGAGCGGCGCGAGCTCGATCACGCGCCGCTGCGAGATGCGGCCGACGTGGATCGCCTCGGCGAGCTCCGTCGGCGTCTCCAGGCCGAAGTGCGCGGGAACCTCGTACTCGAGGCTCGTCCGCGGGCCACGGCCGTCCTCGCTTCGGGCGGCCGCCGAGACGGCCGCGAGACCGAGGTCGTACCCTCCGCCCCAGTCGCCGGTGATCGCGCCGAGCGCCGGGAAACGCGCATGCCGGCCGTCCGGCGCCACGCCGACGCAGTTGATTCCGGATCCGCAGGTGATCGCGACGCCCCAGCCGCGCTCGGTGCCTGCACGGAGGACGGCGAAGGTGTCGTTGCCGACGCAGACGC
>WNGB01000090.1_pt1 | contig 117725 bp, 113 predicted proteins | sample 5400681 | NCBI WGS metagenome assembly WNGB01 (sample SAMN13153367, study PRJNA577476) | soil metagenome | isolation source: 115 cm soil or saprolite under grassland replicate 2 | place: USA:California | collected 2016-06-15
TGGCTGGTCGGCCTGACCATCACGGCCGCTTACTGGTTCACGGCCTCGACCTCCTTTGCCAATCCGGCGGTGACGCTGGCGCGCGGATTCACCACGAGTTTCGCGGGAATTGCGATCGATCACGTTCCCGGCTTCATTGCCGCCCAGTTGGTGGGCGCGGCCGCCGCCGCGGGGCTGTGCGCCGTGCTGTTCCCGGCGAGCGCGCGGCGGTCGGCGGTTGAGCCCGGCGAGTAGGCATCGGCTTGGGCGCCAAGGAAAGCGAGGAAAGAGGGGTCAAATTTTCGCCGATCGGGATTATATGTGGCCGGCATGCCCGATCCCGCTCTCGACATCCCCGTCCGGGCGCCCGCCGCGACGTCCGTCGACGACAGCATCCTTCCTTTCGAGGTCGCCGCGCTCGACCTGCGCGGGCGCGTGGTGCGGCTTGGTCCCGCGGTCGACACGATCCTGCGCGCCCACGATTATCCCACGCCGGTGGCGAAGCTGGTCGGGGAGGCGATCGTGCTCACCGTGCTGCTCGGCTCGGCGCTCAAGTTCGAAGGCCGCTTCATCCTGCAGACGCGGAGCGACGGGCCGGTGCGGATGCTGGTCGTCGACTTCACCACCCCCGGCAAGGTGCGCGCCTGCGCCCACTTCGACGCCGAGCGCGTGGCCGGCGCCGTCGCGGCGGGCGCCGCCGATCCGGGCGCATTGCTCGGCCGTGGACATCTCGCCATGACGATCGACCAGGGGCCGGACATGAACCGCTACCAGGGCCTGGTGGCGCTCGAGGGCAAGGATCTCGAGCACGCCGCGCACGAATATTTCCTGCGCTCCGAGCAGATCCCGACCCGGATTCGGCTGGCGGTCGGCGAGGAGCTCGCGGCCCGCGCCGGCGGCAGCCGGCACCGCTGGCGGGCGGGCGGCGTCCTGCTGCAGTTCCTGCCCAAGACGCCGGAACGGGCGCGCCAGCCCGATCTCGATCCCGGCGACGCGCCGGAAGGCACTGTGCTCCATACGCTGCCCGAGGACGACGCCTGGGTCGAGGGCCGCTCGCTGATCGCGACCGTCGAGGACGTCGAGCTGATCGATCCGGAAGTCTCGACCGAGCGCCTGGTCTATCGCCTATTCCACGAGCGCGGCGTGCGTGTCTTCCGCTCGACCGCGCTCAGCGCCGAATGCTCGTGCTCACGCCATGGCGTGGCCAACATGCTCAAGAGCTTCTCGCAGGACGATCGCGACCACATGGTCGAGAACGGGGTGATCACGGTGACCTGCGAATTCTGCAATTCGACCTATCGGTTCGAGCCGGCCGAGGTGGCGGACGCCAATTGACCGCCCCATATCTGCGTCTTTGCGGCCGAGCGAGGGCCTCGCCCGCCACGACGACCGATCAATTGATCGTCCGCTGCGGCTGCGGGGTGTCGAGCGAGAAGGCGGGGATGTCGATGTCGAACTCCTCGCCGCTGGCCGTCACCATGCCGTAGGTGCCGACCATGAATCCGGAGGGTGTCGGCAGCGGCACGCCGCTGGTGTACTCGTAATTCTCGCCCGGCTTGAGCACGGGTTCCTCGCCGACCACGCCGGCGCCGCGCACCTCCTGCAGGCGGCCGTGCGCGTCGGTGATGCGCCAGTGACGGGTCTTGAGCTGGACGGTTTCGGCGCCGAGATTGGTGAGGTTGATGGTGTAGGCCCAGAAGAAATAGCCGTTCTCGGGCGACGAGCGGTCGGGCAGGAACCGCGGCGTCACCTTGACCTCGATCTGACGGGTCACGGTACGGTACATGGTCAAGCTTTCTGCCCCATTTGTGGGCAATTCGCCACATATGCTTGACGCCAGTGAATAGCCTCGCCCGGCTGCTTGCAATCGTCGCGATGACGTGATTCCCAAGTCGTGGCAAGGCGCATTAGGTTTACAGACGGCCGTCTGCGGACGAAAGATCGCCCAGAATGCATGCCCCCGTCACCACGACCGGACGCGATCTGCGGCTCGATCTGTTCCGTGGGCTCGCCCTCTGGCTGATCTTCCTGGACCATATCCCGTCCAATCTCGTCGCCTGGATCACGATCCGCAATTACGGCTTCAGTGACGCGACCGAAATCTTCGTCTTCGTGTCCGGCTACACCGCGGCCTTCGTCTACGGCAAGGAAATGCGCGAACGCGGCTTCGTGGTCGCGGGCGCCCGCATCCTGCGGCGGGCCTGGCAGATCTACGTCGCCCACGTGTTCCTGTTCGCCATCTATCTGGCCGAGATCTCCTACGTCGCCACCAGCTTCGAGAACCCGCTCTATTCGGAGGAAATGGGCCTCCTGGATTTTCTCAAACAGCCCGACGTGACGATCATTCAGGCGCTGTTGCTCAAGTTCAAGCCGGCCAATATGGACGTGCTGCCGCTCTACATCATCCTGCTGCTGTTGTTCCCGCCGATCCTCTGGCTGCTGCAGTACCGCTCCACCCTGGCGCTCGGCGCCTCGGTGCTGCTCTACGCGCTGACCTGGGAATTCGGCTGGAACATGCCGAGCTATCCGAGCGGTCACTGGTACTTCAATCCCTTCGCCTGGCAATTGCTGTTCGTGTTCGGCGCCTGGTGCGCGCTGGGGGGAGCCCAGCGGCTTTCGGCGGTCCTGCAGTCGCGGGTGACGCTGGCGATCGCGGTGGCCTATCTGGTGTTTGCGTTCATCATCGCGCTGACTTGGTTCGTGCCGGGCATGAGCCAATACGTCCCGCGCTGGCTCGATGAGGCGATCGAGCCGATCGACAAGGTCAATCTCGACGTACTGCGTTTTGCGCATTTTCTCGCGCTGGCGGTGGTGACGGTGTGGTTCGTACCGCGCGACTGGCCGCTGCTCAAATCGTGGTGGATGTGGCCGCTGATCGTGTGCGGGCAGCATTCGCTCGAAATTTTCTGCCTCGGCGTGTTTCTGTCCTTTGCCGCCCATTTTGCCATGGTCGAGGTCTCGGGCGCCTTCTGGATGCAGTTCCTGGCCAGCGCGTTAGGCATTCTCATAATGATTGCCGCGGCCGGGCTGATTACGTGGTACAAGAGGGTAGAAGAACGAAGTCCGGGATCGCGTCCCAAGAAGGTGCCGGACGCGGACCTCGCGGGAGGCGAGGCATGAGGAGGCTCGTCGCGGCCCTCGCGGCTGTCTTGTCCTTGGCCGGCACGGCCTGGGCGGTAGACCCCCAGACGTGCTCGATTCCCGGCTATTTGTTGTTTGGGGGCAATGAGTTAAAGCGGGTCGCCACGGCCGTGACCAAGGACCGGCGGTTGACCATCGCGGTGGTCGGAACCGGCTCCTCGAACCTGGCCGGCCCCGATGGCCCCCGATCGGCCTATCCGGCGCGGCTCGAAGCCGCCCTCAAGCACCGCATGCCGGCGATCGCCGTCAAGGTCGTGACCCTGGTCCGCACCCGGTACACCGCCGAGGAACTGGCCAAGGGCATGGACAAATTGCTAGTCGACGAGAAGCCCGATTTGGTGATATGGCAGACGGGTACCATCGATGCCATGCGCCGAGTCGAGGTCGATAGTTTCAGGACTGCGCTCGAAGAAGGGGTTGAGGCGCTGCACAAGGGGGGTGCGGACGTCATCCTGATGAACATGCAACACAGCCCCCGGACCGAGACCATGGTCGCGCTCGGCCCCTACGCCGACAACATGCGCGTGGTCGCCCAACAGCACGAGATTCCGCTGTTCGACCGCCTCGGCATCATGCGGCACTGGTCGGATGTCGGCGCCTTCGATCTCTACGCCACCGGCAAGGACAACGTGCTCGCGCAGCGGGTTCATGACTGCATCGGCCGCGCCATCGCATCGCTCATTATCGACGCCGCTCATCTCCAATCGGTCGAGCTCAAGACTGGGCAATAACAAACCACCGACAGGGACGAAAACTCAAGACATGCGCTACGATCCTTCTCTGCGTCCGGCGGCCGTTTTGATCGCCGCTGCGACGGCCTCTCTTCTCACGCTTGTTCCGGCACATGCGCAGAGTCCGACGCCGGTCGCGACGCCGGCCGTGCTGTCGGCGCCACCGGCGGCTGCGGCCCGCACGCCCGCCTGCACGGTGGTCGCGGACAAGGCCCGCCTCGATCTTCCGCTCGTCCACACTGCGCGTAATCTCGCGAGTGGCCTGCCGGTCAAGATCGTCGCCTTGGGTTCCTCGTCGACCTATGGGGCGGGCGCCAGCACGTCCGCCGCCTCCTATCCGAGCCGGCTCGCGGACGAGCTTGCGCAGCGGTTGCCCGGTCACGAGATCACGGTGCTCAACCGCGGCGTCAACGGCGACGAAGCCGCCGACATGCTCGCCCGTCTCGACACCGCCGTGATCGCCGAGAAGCCCGACCTGGTCCTCTGGCAGGTCGGCACCAACTCGGTGCTGCGCGACAAGGCCGTGCTGCCGCACGCCACGCTTCTGCATGAGGGACTGGCGCGCCTGAAGGCGATCGGCGCCGATATCGTGTTGATCGATCCGCAATACGCGCCCAAGGTCATCGCCAAGCCGAATGTCGAGGGCATGGTGTTGCTGATCGCCACCGCCGCCAAGGCGGAGCACGTCTGTCTCTTCAACCGCTTCGCTCTGATGCGCCAATGGTACGAGGCCGACCATCTGTCGTTCGAAACGTTCGTGTCGGCGGACGGGCTGCACATGAACGACTGGAGCTATGGCTGCCTGGCCAAATGGCTCGGGGCGGCGATCGCGGAGGCGGCGACCCGCCCGACCGCAACGGCCATCGGACCGGGCGTCGCGCGATAATCAAAAGATAGCGAATAGCGAGTAGGGTAACGGCAATTCGCTATTCGCCACTCGCCGACCTCACACCGCCTTCAGCGCGCCGAGCACGTCATCCACGAGATCGTCGGGATGCTCGAGGCCGCATGACAGCCGCACAAACCCGTCGCTGATGCCGAGCTCGGCCCGCTGCGCCGGGGTGAGGCGCTGGTGGGTGGTGGTCGCCGGATGGGTGATCAGGCTCTTGGCGTCGCCGAGGTTATTGCTGATGCGCACGAGCTCGAGCGCATCCTGGAAGCGGAACGCCGCCGCCTTGCCGCCCTTGATCTCGAAGCCGACCAAGGTCGAGCCGCCGCGCATCTGCCGGCGCACGATCTCGGCCTGCGGATGGTCCGGACGGCCCGGATAGAGCAGGCGGCTGATCTTCGGATGCTCCGCGAGCGCGACCGCGACCGTGGCCGCGGTGTCGGTCTGCCGCCGCACCCGCACGGAGAGCGTCTCCAGGCCCTTGAGCAGCACCCAGGCATTGAACGGCGACATCGACGGCCCGGTCTGCCGGATCAGGGTATGGATGTGGTCCTGGATGAATTTCTCGGAGGCGAGGATCACGCCGCCCAGGCAGCGGCCCTGGCCGTCGATGTGCTTGGTCGCCGAATAGACCACGCAGTCGGCACCGAGCTCGAACGGCCTCTGGAACAGCGGCGTCGAGAACACATTGTCGACCACCAGCGTGGCGCCTGCCGCGTGGGCGATCTCGGCGATCGCCTTGATGTCGAGCACCTCGAGCGTCGGGTTGGTCGGGCTCTCCAGGAAGAAGGTCTTGGTGTTCGGCCGCACCGCCTTGCGCCACTGGTCGAGGTCCTTGCCGTCGACCAGCGTCGAGGCGACGCCGTAGCGGGGCAGGTGGTCCTCGACCACGTAGAGGCAGGATCCGAACAGCGCCTTCGACGAGACGATATGGTCGCCGGCCCTGACCTGGCCCAACAGCGCGGTGGTGACCGCCGCCATTCCGGTCGCGGTCGCGCGCGCCGCCTCGGCGCCTTCGAGCGCGGCCATGCGCTGCTCGAACATGCTCACGGTCGGATTGGAGAAGCGCGAATACTGGTAGCCCGGCTCCTCGTTCTTGAAGCGCTTCTCCGCGCTCAAGGCGCTCTCGTAGACGTAGCCCTGGGTGAGGAACAGCGCCTCCGAGGTCTCGCCGAACTGCGAGCGTAGAATGCCGGCATGCACGAGCTGGGTCTCGGGGCGATATTTGCGATCGGCAGACGCGGACATGTGGGCCTCCTTCAGCCAACAAAAAGCCGGCCGGAAAAATCCTCGGCCGGGCTCACGCGTCCCCGGCCTTTTAGCGACTTGTTTAACGTGGCTGCAAGCCGGCCGGCTCAAATGACCACGGGATAAATCTGGTGATACGCGGCCAATATCTTCCCGTCAAGGCGGTCGTGGGGGTATAGCGTTTTCCGGCGAAATGGGACCCGGTTCGCCGCAGAAAACGCGTCAGACGCAAGAAAGCTGGAGCGGTTTCTGTTACACCGGGACGGAAACCGCTCCAGCCGGTCGGGCGTCATCGGGGGATCGCGCCGTGCCGCTCGCCTTCGCAGTCGATCAAAAAGGCATCCTGCCCGACCACATGATCGCGGCGCTGGCGCAGGACGGCGCCATCCTGCGCGCCTATGACTTCGTTCCGGACCAGATCCAGCCCGCCAGCCTCGATCTGCGGCTCGGCGAAGTGGCCTATCGCGTGCGCGCGAGCTTCCTGCCCGGCCCGCACACCACGGTTGCCGAGCGCATCGACGAGTTGAAGCTGCACGAGATCGCCCTCGGCGACGGCGCCGTGCTCGAGACCAACTGCGTCTACATCGTGCCGTTGCTGGAGAGCCTCGCGCTGCCCGACGACGTTGCGGCTGCCGCCAATCCGAAAAGCTCGACCGGCCGGCTCGACGTCTTCACCCGCGTGATCGCCGACGAGACCCGCGGCTTCGACCGCATCACAGCGGGCTATCACGGTCCGCTCTACGCCGAGATCAGTCCGAAAACCTTTCCGGTGCTGGTGCGCGAGGGCTCGCGGCTCTCCCAAATCCGCTTCCGTCACGGCAATGCGCTGCTCGATGCAGAGACCTTGCGCGAGCTGCACGCGCGCGAGCGGCTGGTCGACGATGACGACGCCGACGTGGGCGAAGGCATCGCGGTGGGCGTCGACCTCTCCGGGCTCGGGCCGGACCGCCTCGTCGGCTATCGCGCCAAGCGCCACACCGGTCTGATCGATGTGGAACGCCGCGCCGGCTACGACGTCGCCGAATTCTGGGAACCGATCCGCTCGCGCCGGGACCAGAGCCTGATCCTCGACCCCGACGAGTTCTACATCCTCGCTTCGAAAGAAGCCGTGCAGGTGCCGCCCGACTACGCCGCCGAGATGGTGCCGTTCGACCCCTTGGTCGGCGAGTTCCGGGTGCACTATGCGGGCTTCTTCGATCCGGGCTTCGGCTATGCCGGCGCCGGCGGGCGCGGCGCCCGCGCGGTGCTCGAAGTGCGCTCGCGCGAGGTGCCGTTCATCCTCGAGCATGGGCAGATCGTCGGACGGCTGGTCTACGAGCGGATGCTCGATCGCCCCAAGGCGCTCTACGGCGAGCGCATCGGCTCGAACTACCAGGCGCAGGGGCTCAAGCTGTCGAAGCATTTTCGGACGTGATGCCGCCCCCGCGCGGCCGCTGCACCGCGGCGCAAAGCGCGCGGGTTGCGTTCGCCTACGCGGCCTTCACGTGACGTGAATATTCACTGTCGGCAGTCGGTTGTTCCGGCATGTCCCGAACGACGTCGTCGGTGTGCGCCGACACGGCCCGATTGCGGCCCGCGGTCTTGGCCGCATAGAGCGCCTGGTCCGCCGCTTTGACGAGCACGGACGGGGCCGAGCGCCGTGCTTCGGCGCGCGCGCCGTCGGGGGCGAGCGGCGCGCCTTCGGATTCCGAGACCAGGGCGTGCAGCGCGCTCGCCACCCCTACGCTGGTGGTGACGTGGGCCGCGACCCCTGATTCCTTATGGGGGATGTTCAGATCGCGCACCACTTGGCACATCCGCTGTGCAAGCCGGCGCGCTTCGTCGAGATCGGTTTGCGGCAACAACACCGCGAATTCCTCGCCGCCATAGCGAGCGGCCATTTCGCCGGCCCGTCTGGCGTTGCCGGCCAGCGCCGCCGCGACCGTCTGCAGGCATTGGTCACCGGCGACATGGCCATAGGCGTCATTGAAGCGCTTGAAATAGTCGACGTCGATCATCAGCAGGCAGAGCGGCGTCTTGTGGCGCAGCGTGCGCCGCCACTCCTGGTCGAGCGCCTCGTCGAAGGCGCGGCGGTTGGCGATGCCGGTCAGGGCGTCGACGGTCGACAGCCGCTCGAGCTCGGCCGCTTTTCTGCGGTCGCGGGCATACGCTTCGATGAGCCGTGCGTAGAGCCGGCTGTTCTCGAGCAGCAACACCACCAGCACAAAGCTCGTCGCCATCAGCCCGTAGATCCTGCCGGCGTAGAAGCCGAGGTCGAAACGGCCCGCATTGAGCACCGCGCTCAATGCGATATCGAACAGCCAGGCGACCATCACGACCATAAGCCACAGGTCGAGCACCGAGTGCGGCCGCCGCCGCGACAGGACCAGCAGCGCCAGCAGGCTCAACCCCCAGACGCCCGACACCACGACGATCAACGCCGGCGTGGTGTTGTCGCCGCGCATGATCGCCGGAAGGGCGTCATGGCCCGCCGTGGCGAGCAGCGTGAGCCCGCATGCCGCCACCAGAATCGCCGCCACGCTCGCCAGAATGGCGATGCCGGCGTGGCCGCGCCGCCGTGCCTCGTCTGGCCACAGCGCGTAGGCGATGACCAGGAGCGGGAAGCCGGCATGCCAGAACATGTACAGCCAGGCCGTGCTCTGCGGACCGGCGCCGAGCAGCCCGGTCGGCGCGAACAGGCCGGGGAAGGTGAGCGCGTGCGGAACCGCCGTGCAGGCGGTGAACAGGTAGCCGCAGGCCAGCAACAGCAGCGCCCGCGACCGCGAGATGTAGAACTGACCGAACAGGAAGACCGCCGTGATCAGATCGTTGATCACCAGCGCCGATTCATAGATCGGGATGAAGGCCGGCACCGGCGCCAGCGGCAGTTTCGCGAACGGCGCCGTCGCGAGAAAGGCCAAAGCGGACGCCAGCACGACCGCGAGCGCGACCCGGCGCTCGTCACGCCCCGCGGGCAGGATCGACAGGAAAACCGGACGCTGCCGCGCCAGTTCGTCCACCATCGCAATCGCGCTCTCTGATCCTCCCTTATCGGGTAATGGCACTGCCTTACGAGAGGTTGCCAACAACGATCATTCTTCGATCACAAGCCTTGAAAGGCGACGATAGAGATTTCGATCATAATCGAGAAAACAAGGATAAATTTTTGCATGTCTCGTCGGATGAACGGAGCTAATCCGCGACGATATTGTTGTTTTTGATGATCTCGCCCCAGCGTTGCGCTTCCTCCTTGATGAAGGCGGCCATTTCGGCGGGGGTGCCGGGGGTCGGCTCGACGCTGGCGGCGCGGAACCTGGCCTGCACCTCCGGCATCCTGATGATCTCGGCCACCGCCTTGGCGATCTCGGCCTGCAACGCCGGCGACGTCTTCGGCGGCGCTGCCAGCCCGAACCAACCGGTGGAGACGAGCCCCGGCAGGCCGGCCTCGGCGGAGGTCGGGATCTCCGGCAGCGTCGGCGCGCGCTTGCTATCGAGGACGGCGACGACCTTCACCTTGCCGTCGCGAAACTGCGGCCGCGCCGCTGCGACATTGCCGAAGAACACGTCGACGTGGCCGCCGATCATGTCTTGCAGCACCAGCGTCTCGCCGCGGTAGGGCACGTGGACCATGCGGGTGTCGGTCATCGCATGGAACATCATGCCGGTGAGATGCGGGGTGGCGCCGTTGCCCTGGCTGCCGAAGGTGACCTTTCCGGAGTTGGCCTTGACGTAGTCGATCAGCTCCTTGAGCGAATTGATCGGCAGCTCCTTGCGCACGATGGCGACGTTCGGCACCGAGCCGACGAGCGTGATCGGCACGAATTCTTGCGGCTTATAGGAGAGCTGCTTGTAGAGGGTCTGGTTGATCGCCAGCGGTCCGGGTGGGCTCAACAACAGCGTGTAGCCGTCGGGCTCGGACTGGTAGGCGAGATCGGCGCCGATATTGCCGCCGGCGCCGGTCTTGTTCTCGATCACGATCGGCTGCCCCCATTTGGCCTGCAGCTTCTCGCCGATGATGCGGGCCAGGATGTCGTTGATGCCGCCGCCCGGGAACGGCACGATGAATCTGACCGCGCGGGTCGGGTAGGGGGCTTGCGCAAATGCGTGGCTCGCAACGAGCGCCGCGACAATCCCAACGAGACACGCCGCAACGGTTCTTTGCATCATCCTGGCCCTCCCGTGACCTCGGTTACTCTTCAAGGGCCATGCTAAGCCGTGAAGTTGGCGGTGCGCAATTGGATGGGAGCCGGGCGCTGCTTGGCGCAGCGGCGCAGCCGTCGTACCACAGCAACCGACCGCTGCCGCAGCGCGCTCGGCATCGAATGCGGGCAGGGGAAGCCCAACATTCATTTTACCATGATGAGGGATTCCCACGAGGACGGGATGTAATGGAACGGCAGATGGGGCACACTATCGTGGGCTCAAGAATGAGAACAAAGCCCGTCAACGGTGAGGCGCATGCCGACGCAAATGTATTTCATGGATTTGGCCCGGCGTTGCCGGTTTTTGTCCGACAACACCCTCGATCTGAGACTGGCGAGGGAGCTACGGACGCTGGGCGAGGAGCTGGAAGCAAAGGCGCGGGAGGCGCAAGTCGCCGCCAACGCCGCCGTCCCCCCCATCGTGCAGGCCTACGCTCCCCGTTAAGAGGCCGCGTAATACACCGTCGCCGGCGGCCCATAGGCGGCGTGCTTGAGCACGCGGGCGCGTATCTTGGCGTGGTGTCCGTCCTTCGAAAGCCGCTCCCCGGTGGCCTTGAACGCCGCCTCGTCTTCGCTGCTGGCGGCGACCTTGCGCCATGGCTGCTGGTCCCAGCGGCCGTTCGGCCACAGCTGTACTTGATAGATGTGCATGATGATCTCCCCGACTGGGGCGCTCGATAAATTCGCTTTTTGACGAGAATCTGGCAGAGGGGGAGGCCTTTTTGTGGCGAACGGTCGGAAAGCAGCGAATGGCGAGTGGCCAATGGCCATTCCCATGAGGCCGAGAGAGACCTTTTCCGCCCTCATCCTCAGATCCGCACGCCCAACCGCAGCGCCAGCACCAACCCCACGGCGACCAGGACGACGTTCACCACCGACAGTGCGGCCACCAGCTCGAGCGAGCCGCCGCCGAACAGCGACACGATGAGCGGCCCCAGCACCTCCGTGCCGGGGCCCTGCAGGTAGACGCCGGTCGAGTATTCGCGCACGAAAATCATGAAGCAGAGCAGCCACGAGCTGATGAGCCCGAAGCGGATCAGCGGCAGCGTCACGTCGCGCAGCGCTCGCCCCGGCGACGCACCGTTGATCCGCGCGGCTTCCTCCAGCTCGGGCGAAATCTGTGCGAGCGCCGCCGAGATCAGCCGCAGCCCGAACGCAAGCCACACGGTGCTGTAGGCAAGCCACAGGCCGACCAGGGAACTCCGCATGACCCCGAGATAGGGCACGAACAGAAAGACCCACAGGAAGGCGAGGCCGGCGACCAGCCCGGGCAACGATCGCGGCAGCAGCACGAGATAATCGACGAGTGCGACGGAGCGGCTCGGCCAGCGATGGGTCGCGAGCGCAATGCAGGCGTAGACCACGACCGACGCGGCGCCACCGACGGTCGCCAGCAGGAAGGTATTGACGATACCGCCGAGCAGGTTCGGATATTCGGCGAGATCGAAGAAATTCTGCAGGGTGAGCGACTCGAACGGGTTGATGCCCTCGCCCCAGCGGCTGACGAAGGCGCGCAGCAGCACGCCGGCGAGCGGCAGGCCGACCGTGACCAGCAGCCAAAGGATGATGGCTGCGAGTGCGACCCAGCGCCAGCGGCCGAGCCGCAACGGCCCGGACTGGCCGCCCTTGCCGCCGATGGTGACATAGCGCTCGGCCACGCGCAGCAGGTGGCGTTGCAGATAAACCAGCGGCAAGGTCACCAGCGCGATGCCGACCACCACCACCGCCATCAGCTGATACGACGGCGTTCCCAAGATATTCGTCAGCTTGAACAGATAGGTGGTGAGAACCAGCACATTGGCGGCATCGCCGATGATCAGCGGCAACCCGAACAGCTCGAAGCCCAGAAAGAAGATCAGCACTGCGCTATAGACCAGCGCCGGCCACACGAGCGGCAGGCTGACGGTCAGCGCGACTCGCCACGGCGACGCGCCCAGAATGCGTGCCTGCTCCTCGAGCTCTAGGTTGAGCTTGCGCAAGCTTGTCGACGAAAACAGATAGACGTGCGGGACGTGCGTCAGTCCCGCGATGACGATCAGGCTGGTCAGCGAATAGAGCTCCCAGGGCACGAAGCCGATCAGCTGCTTGAGCGCCAGCGAGAGAAACCCGACCGGACCCACGGCGACCACGTAGCCGAACGCGATGACGATCGGCGACAGCACGATCGGCACCAGCAGCGCGGCCTCGAAGAAGCGCTTGCCGGGGAGGTCGGTCCGCACCACCAGAAAAGCCAGCGCGCCGCCCATCGGCACCGCGATCGCGGTCATTCCGGCGGCCAGCGTGAGCGTGGTGACAAACGCCCGCGCGAGGTCCGGCTCGCCGAGAATGAATTGATAGGAGGACAGGCTCAGCCGCGCCGCCGGGGCGTACAGCGGCTCGTCGAGGAAGCTTTGATAGACGATGACGCCGAACGGCAGCAGGACGACCACCACCAGGATGATGACCGTCGGGAGCCGGAACCAGGTCATGGCGCGCCGTTCGCTACTGCGCGCGCGCCGTTTCCTGCCATTTGCGGATCGTGGCCAGCCGCTTCGCCGGCACCAGCGCGGCGAGCAGGCTCATGTCGGCCGGGATCGGCTTGAGGCGGTCGCCGAGCGCCTTCTCCAGCGCCGCCGCCGAGTGCGGCCCCTCGACGTCGGTGCGCAGCGAGAACAGCGTCGCCTGGTTCGCCATGATTTTCTGCGCGCGCGCGGAGATGAGATAATCCAGGAATAGCTTGCCGGCGTTCGGCCGCCGCCCGTTCTTGGTGATGAGGGCGACCCGCGACATCACCAGCACGTAGTCGCCCGGGTAGATGAGCCCGAGGTCCGGATCCTTGCGTTGCCGCAGCACCACGTACGACCCGATCACGTTGACGCCGAGCAAATGCTCGCCCGAGGTGATGCGCTCGATCATGGTCCCGCTCGAAGGATAGTAGCGGGCGGTGCCGCGCCCGAAGGCGGCGGCCAGCTCCCAGAATTGCGGAAAGTATTTCTCGTCCTGGGTCAGCAGCAGGAAGGCGAAGCCGCTCTTCTCGGGATCGTAGGTGGTGAGCTTGCCGCCGGCCAAGAGCTGCGGCTTGTCCTTGAGGAGCTGCAGCAGCTCGGCGTGCGACTTCGGCACCGCCTCCGCCGGCAACAGCCGCTTGTTGTATGCCATCACCAGCGGCTCGAAGGTCGTGCCCCAGGCGCGGTCCTCGTGCACCGCCCATTTCGGCATGTGCGCGGACTCGGGCGAGCGATAGACCATCGCATGGCCGTCGGAGACGAGCTTGAGCTGAAGATCCATCGATCCGCTCCACAGCACGTCGGCGGTGTCCGCCTTGGCGGCGGTCTCGCTCAAGAAGCGGTTGTAGATCTCGGTCGAGTTGAGGTCGTGGTACTGGATCTGGACCTTGGGATAGAGCGCGCGGAAGTCCTTGAGCAGCGCGTCGGCGCTCGCCGAATCGGTCGTCGAGTAGACGACGACTTTGCCTTCCTGTTCGGCAGCCGCGATGACCGACGGATAGTCGGCCGGATAGCCCGGCGGCAAGCTCTGGGCGGCGGCCATGAGCGGGCACAACGTCGCAAGCACGAGAGCGGACGCGAGCGGGGAGCGTTTCACGAAAGGTTCTCCCTTGGGCAATCGGGGCGTCTGGTGTTATTGGCTGGTCGGTCGACTGTCGGCGCACAACGCCAGCACGCTTGCAGGCTCCTGCAGGCGGCCTTCATCCTAGCTCGGACGGCGTCTGTTATCCACTCCCGCCGACGCGGAAGGTTGCAGAATGGGGAACGAGACCACGCGATTGGCCGAGTACGCGGCGGCGCTGCGCTATGACGATATCCCGGCCGACGTCGTGGAGCGCGCCAAGCATTGCATCACCGACACGGTCGCCTCCATCGTCTTCGGGCACGATCTGCCGTGGAGCCGGATCATCGTCGGCTTTGCAGAGCGGACCGGCGCCGGCGGCAACAGCCGCATTCTCGGTCCCGGCGGTGCGCTCGTGCAGGCGCCGGCGGCGGCGCTGGCCAACGGCGCGCTCGCGCATGCCTTCGAGATGGACAATCTGACCTGGCCGAGCACCGGCGTGCACCCGGGCGCCACGCTGCTGTCGTCCGGGCTTGCCGTCGCGCAGGAGCGCGGGATCGGCGGCCGCGAGCTGGTCGCCGCCTTCGTCGCCGGCGCCGAGGTGATGATCCGCATCGGCCGCGCCACCAAGCACAGCAACGAAACGCGCGGCTTTCACGCGCCCGGCACCACCGGCCCGTTCGGCGCGGCGATCGCCTGCGGCAGGCTGATGGGCTTCGACGCCGGGCACATGCGCAACGCGCTGGGCATCGCAGGGTCGCTCGCCTGCGGGCTCCTCGAATTCGCCCGCTCCGGCACCGGCGCGATGGTGAAGCGGCTGCATCTCGGGCGCGCGGCCGAGAGCGGAGTTCTTGCCGCGAGCCTCGCCGCCGACGGCTTCACCGGCCCGGCGAGCGTGCTCGAAGGCGAATTCGGTTACCTGCAGGTGTTCTGCGGCGGCGAGCACGACGTGGCGGAGCTCACGCGGGGGCTAGGCGAGAGCTATGCGACGCGCTCGATCATGCTCAAGCGGTTTCCGTGCCACATCACCGCGCATACCTCGGTGCAGGCCATCCAGGAGCTGCGGGAGGAGCACGGCTATTCCGGCGCCGAGGTCGCCGCGATCGCGATCGCCGGCAACGACAAGATGGCGCGGATCAACAATATCCCGGCGCCGGTCGACGTCATGATGGCGCAATACAGCATCCCGTTCTGCGTCGCGCTCGCGCATTTCCGCGACCCGCGCGATCCGCGCGCGTTCGACGAGCAGGCGTTGCGCGATCCGCAAATCCGCTCGCTCACCGAGCGCGTCACCGTCACGATCGCCGAGCACCGCCCGACGCCGCTGGCGGCCGACGTCACCGTCACCCTGCGGGACGGCCGCGTGCTCACCCGCCAGGTCACCGGCTTCAAGGGAACGCCCGAACGGCCGCTCGATCAGGACGAGTTGCGCGACAAGTTCCTGATGCTGACGCGGCACTGCAACCGCGACGACATGGCGCGGATGTTCGATCGTCTGCAAAACCTGGAAAAAGAAACGAGCCTGGATTGGATGGGCGTGCGCCCGCAGTGAGCGGCGCCAACATTCACCGACCAAACGATCGGAAGTCCGTCATGGCCGAGCATTCCAGCGCCGATAACGTCCATACCCGCAGGATCGCCGAGTTCGTCTCGGCGCTCGGCTACGAGCGAATTCCGGCGGAGGTCCGCGAGCGCATCAAGCTGCTGATCCTCGATTCGCTCGGCTGCGCCGTCTATGGCGCCAACCTCGAATGGTGCCGCATCCTGCGGTCGACGCTTGAGGCGGTGGACGCGACGCGCACGACGTCGGTCTGGGGCACCGACCGGCGCCTGTCCTCGCCGCACGCGGCCCTGATCAACGGCACGCAGGTGCAGGGCTTCGAGCTCGACGACGTCCACCGCCACGGCGTGCTGCATGTCGGGGCGGTCACGCTGCCGGCGCTGATCGCGGTGGCGGAGAGCCACGCCAGCCTGACGGGACGGGAGTTCCTCACCGCGGCCGTCGCCGGCTACGAGATCGGCCCGCGCGTCGGCAAATGCATGGGACAGGAGCATATCGGCCAGGGCTGGCATTCCGGCGCCACCGTCGGCATCTATTCGGCCGCCGCCGGCGCCGCGCGCGGGTTGCGGCTATCGGCGGAGCAAACCGTTCATGCGCTGGGCATCGCCGGCACCCAGTCGTCCGGGCTGATGGCCGCGCAATACGGCGCCATGGTCAAGCGCATGCATGCCGGCCGCGCGTCGCAGAGCGGCCTTTACGGCGCGCTGCTGGCGAGCCGCGGGTTCACCGGCATCGTCGACGTGTTCGAGGCGCCATACGGCGGCTTCTGCACCACCTTCTCGCGCTCGCAGGACCGCTTCGATCTCGACCAGCTCAGCGCCGGGCTCGGCGAGCGGTTCGAGACCATGGGCATCGCGCTCAAGTTCTATTCCTGTGTGGGCAGCAATCACACCACGCTCGACGCCATCCGCGCCATCCGGCGGCGGCGCCCGTTCACGCCCGACGACGTCGACCGGGTCGTGGTGCACGGCTCGCAGGTCACGGTCGATCACGTGGGCTGGCGCTACCGCCCCGAGGGGCTCACCGCTGCGCAGCTCAACCTGCCGTTCTGCGTCGCCACCTTGCTGCTCGAGGGCGACGTGTTCGTCGACCAGTTCGGGCCAGAGGCCGTGAACGACGCCGCGCGCATCGCGCTGTCGCGCAAGGTCGAGGTCGTGCACGACCCCGCCATCACGGCGCTCGGTGCGGGCTTCCGGCACAAGGTGCGCCTGGACGTGCATTTCCGCGACGGCTCGATGGAGACGGAGACGCGCGAGGCGCCGCGTGGCAGCGAGCAGTCGTTCGCGTCCGGCGCCGAGATCGTCGAGAAGTTTCGCAAGCTGACGCGCGCGGTCATGGGCGAGCTGCAACAGGATGCGCTCATCAATACGGTGGTCGGGCTGGAGCGTTTGGCGGACGCCGGGCAATTGGCGCGGCTGCTGCGGGTTGGATAGCGGCGCGCAGAAGGTCAATGGCCCGCGATGCTGGGAAGCGCCAACATCGGGGCCTCGCTGCCCAAGAGGCAGCCGGCATCTCGTCGGATTTACTGGCTCCGACCGGTCGTCGCCGCGGTATTGCGGATTTGGCGGATCTGCTGTCTCCAGCCATCCCCCAGCGTTTTCCTGTACACGTTGCAGTACCACCGGTCTTGATAGTACCCATTGTTCGGGCACCTCGTTCCGGCGCGGGATTGCGCAGAGGCGTCAGCAATCGCCGACGCGGTCACGATCGCAACCGATGCCGCGATAAGGCAGATTTTCTTCATGGCGTCGCCCGGGTTAGCGCATTCTCACGTTGCCCAGAACCGTTCAGGTGCCTGAGCGGTTCCGCTGCCAATGCATGTCTGATATACCGCTCATCGCGCTATGCGCCGGCAGGGGAGGGGAAGGGCCTGCACGCCACCGTGAAAGCGCCTGCCGGGCCGCGCGACGAATATGCGGGAAGGCATTCGCGCCCTCACAGGCTGTTCACGACCCCGCCATCGACGCGGTGCTCGGGCTGGCGCGGCTGGAGGACGCCGGGCCCGGATGCCGCTGGTTGGATAGGCCGGTGATGCAGCGCTATCCAGTGAAGTCGTCAGCTGATCGCCCGCCAGATTTGTGAGCTATTTCACACTCTGCAATCCCGGCTGGCGCTACCCTCGATCCAGATCGTTTGCGGTGCCGGCCGGCGGTCGCATGCCTTCAAAATGTCGCGGCGCGGGTTTTCGGCCTTGCCAAGAATAAAGGGCTGTTACACAATCAGAAGTAGCAGCATCGTTTGATCTATCGCGGCCTGCGCCGCGTTCGGAGGGACCATGCCGAACATTCTTCCACCGGGACCGTACCCTATTCCCGGGATCAACATGGAAACTTGGCTGGTACGATTCGACAAGAACGGCGTCTGCAGCTCGCCGAAAACCAGCGATGCCCTGCTCGACAATCTCGCCGTCAAGAAAGATCGCCCGGTCCTGTTCTTCTCGCACGGCTGGAACAATGACTTCGCGGACGCCGTCGATCTCTATCGCAGATTTCTGTTCGAGTTCGAAAAGGTCCTGGGCGCCCATCCGATTGCCGGCCTCTCCCCGATCTTCGTGGGAGTGACTTGGCCGAGCATCTGGTTGGCCTCCGACGCCGGACCGCAGATGGCGGCGGCGGGCAATGGCGATCCGAAGGCAGCGTCGGCCAACGAGGCGATCCTGCGCGAGCTCGTCGACATCCTCCCGGCCGGGACGGATTGGCCGCGTTTGTACGCATTGCTGGAAGCGCAGCGGATCTCGCCTGACGAGGTCCATGAGCTTGCCCGTCTTCTCGCGCCGGCGCTGCGGCCGAGCGAGGAAGGAGGGCCCGCGGAGGCGGCCGCCTCCGAGGCCAACATCGTCGAAGCGCTCACGGAGATACAGCGCGCCGAGGGCGGGCGGCCGGCTGACGACGATCTCGATGCCATCGGCGTGGTCGGCGGAGCCGCTGCCGGTGACGTTGCGGCGGCGGGCCTTCTCGACATCCTCGATCCGCGCACGGCGGTTCGCTTGGCCTCGCTCTATCTCATGAAGGACCGCGCCGGGAAGGTCGGTTCGAGCGGCGTGGCGGTTTTGTTGCGCGAGATGCTCAAGCAAACCACCGCGCCCGTGCACGCCATCGGCCATTCGTTCGGATGCAAGGTGATGCTATCGGCAGCGGCCGCCGAGCCGAAACCGAGCCGGAAGCTCAAATCCATGCTGCTCTTGCAACCGGCGGTATCGCATCTGAGCTTCGCTGCGAAGGTGCCCGGGCGCGATGGCCCGGGCGGCTATCGCCACGTGCTCGAGCGCGTCGAAAATCCGATCTTCTCGACCTACACCGCCTCCGACTTTCCTCTGCACACGATCTATCACCTCGCCCTGCTGCGGCAGAAGGATTTGGGCGAGGCGCAGATCGCGGCCGCGGGCGCCACCAGAGCGGGCAATCCGCCCAACGCCTACGCTGCTTTGGGTGGCTACGGACCGCGCGGCACGGACGAATCTCTGATCGATCCCATTCCCAAGCTGGGCGAAGATTTCAACTATCCGAACGGCGCGCGCATGGTCGGGCTCGACGGCTCGCTCGAGAAGCGCATTGATTCCCATGGCGGAGTCGCCAATCCGTACACTGCCTGGGCGCTGCGTAAACAGATGACGCTCTGACGAGAGGAATTCATGTCTCGACCTCCTCCCCCTTCTCCAGCCCTGATCGTGTTGCGGGTCACTCTGACCTTCTGGGAAGGCGATCCACAGGTCGAGCTTGCTCTCATCCGCGGCGCGGAAGTCGCCGACAACGGGGGGCGGATGTGGCGCGTCCAAGCCGCAAGCCTCGGCGATCCCGCAAGCCTCGGTCCGGACAGCGCGACGACCTTGAACCTGCCGCTGCAGGTGGTAGAAGGCTTGCGGGCGAACTTGGCGAACGAGCCCAAGACCCTGCCGCTCTGGCTACGTTTCGCCAAACCGCATGGCTATCTTGGCGTCCTGCCGTGGGAGCGCGTGTTGACCGAGGCGCTCGCTCGCCCGGTGCTGCGTCTTCCGGACCTGCTCGAGCGCCCCAGCGAAAACCGCGACGTGCTGGAAGTTGCCGTGTGTTTTGACGCGGGGCCGGAGACGCCGCAAGAGAAGGCCGGCGAGCAGGTCAAACGCCTGGTTGACACCATTGTGCGGGTCTCGCCGCGTTCGCAGACGCGCGTCAATCTCTTCACCACGGCCGGCTGGATCGAGCGACTGCGCGCAACCCGGCTCGACAGTCGGGTTCGGATTCACGACCCGGCGAAGGCGCCGACCAGTGGGGAGGCCATCAAGCGGGCGTTCGCGAGCGAGGTCGAGGGGACGTCGGCGAGCGGGCAACAGCCGCTGGAGTCTCCGTGGTCGATCTGGATCTCCGAGTCGCTGGAGACGCGCAGTCTCGATGCCATTCACTTCATATGCTGCTCCGAAATGACCGGTTCCGGACCCGCCCTCATAATGTCGAGCTCGCCCTCGCCAAAGGAGAAGGTGCGCGTTTTGTCGTATATGGACGCGATGGAGCTTGCCGCGCTCATGACGCAGACGGGCGCCTGGGCGGCTTTGTTCTCGTCGCCGCCGGACGGCACAAGCGGAGCCACGCTCGCTCTGACGGCGGATGCGCTCGCCCATACGCGGCCGGCATCGGTGCTTTACCAGCCGCTGCTGACCTCCGAGCAGGCGACGGCTTTGCGGCTCGCCTACGCCTTCCTGTTCTCGCCGCGACCCTCGGCCGCTCCGTCGCCGCGTGACGGTTTCCTGTATTGTCAACCTACGTCAGTCGCCGCCCACGCGAACCTGGAGATCCCGCCCGTCCTCGGCGCCACGCAACTGAACGCGGCGGTGATCGAGAAGACCGCGTCGCTCTGGGATCGCGCCCGTGCATATGTCACGCCCTACATCCCCGTCGTTCAGAACTTCGAGCTCAAGCAGCCGCCGAATTGGGCGACGGCCGTGCAACGCCACTTCGAATGCTTGGCGCTGGAAGAGCTGCGTCGCAGCTCGCCAGACGTTCTGCTCTCCACGCCGGAGAGCGCGCGCGCTCAGGTCGATCCGAGCGCGCGCCCGGCAAAGAGTGACGGCGTGGAGGAAACGCTCGCCGAAATCCAGAAGGTGGTCGGCGACTATCTACAGAAGTCCGGACGATGAGAGGCGATCATGCGCGAGACCGTAGTTGCCATCATGAACCAGGCGAACAACCCCGGTATGGTCGCGTATCTGGACAGCGCCAGCGGACATCCCAACGCCGATGACTACTGGCCGCTACCGCTCGATGCAAGCCTCATGCCGCCGCTCGACACGAGCATTAACGTCACGGCATACGGAACGGCAGTGCGCGAAGCGCTGTCCAACCACCCGGCCATCAGGCACGAGCTGGTCGAGATTTTCGGCCTGGCATTGCCTGAGCGTTCGACGTTGAAGTTTCTCATCAGGGCGCCCAATGCAGAACGGTTGCGCTGGGAGACCCTCTACAGCGACGCACCGGCGCGGTTCCTGGCCATCAGTGATATATGCACGATCAGCAGGGTGACGCCGGCGAAGATCGGGCCGGGACTGCGCGCATTCGCCTATCCGTTGCGCATGGCCGCTTTCCTTTCGGCCGCGGGCATCGAGGCCAGGGCGGAGGTTGAGAAGATATGCGGGCAGGTTGTGGCGGCCAGAGCGAACGGGCTGGAGCTTGAATGCACCGTCTATCTCGGCGAGCAGCAGCTGTTGGACGATTATCAGAAAGAGATTGCCCACGGAGCCCTTAAGGACAAGGGCGTCACGATCGAGCCGATACCGGGGACCGCCATAGACATCGAGAACTTTCTGAAGAACGCCCCGATTCAATTCCTGCATTTCTTCTGCCACGGCATCGAGCGCACGGGAGTGCAAGGGCTGTCGCTCGCCACCATCAACGACCATGACAAGAACGATGCCAACGGCAATGCGGCCGCGGCCTCGATCTTCCTCTCCGTCGACGCGCTGAGCGAAGCGTTGGCGCTCAACACCAGCATCTGGATCACCGTGCTCAACAGCTGCTCAGGCGCCCAGGTCATGCAGCAACTCAACTCGGTGGCTTTGAATGTGGCAAAGAAAGGTTGTCCTTATACGGTCGGGATGGCCGAACCGATCGACAGCGTGGCTGCAACGACGTTTTCGGAAGCTTTCTATGGCGAACTGTTCGCCATTGTGACGAACAATCTGGCGGCAGGCGCGGCCGACGCTCCGCTCATGCTCGATTTGTCGCCGGCCGTGATCCCGGCACGAAAAATAATCCATGACCATTGCTGCAATGCCGCGCCCGATGCCTTTGGGCGCTGGCTGCTGCCACTGCTCTACCAGAGAATTCAGCAGCCGCTGGTGGTGCAGTCCATTCCTCCTGCAGAGGCGAAGCGGATCCAGGAAATCGCCCGAACCCTGCGGTCCATGTCGTCGGATACGCCGGTCGAGCTGCGCGACCAGATCCTGGCAATTCTGGACAAGGAGCCCGCTGTGCCGATGAAGCTACGCCCGAATCGCTACGGCGCCTTCGTTTGATCATGGCTGAGGAGATCGAAAGACCCCAGGATCTGCGCATCAATGCCTGGACCGGAGAAAGTGCGCCGCAGGAGCCGTTGCCGTCGCGCACGCCGTGGGCGCAGATGGAGAAACTCGCCGGCAGCACGCAGTGGCTCGGACCGCCGCTGCCGCTCGACGAGCGCGACTGGAACCATCCGGACGTGGGCTGGGGCCTTGTCCTTCCCGACAACGATGGTCTCTCCGCCGCCGAACGCGCCAAGGCCGGCGACGCGCCGGATGCCATTCGCCGGCTGCTGCAAAAGCGTTCCAATGCGCCGGTGCTGCGCTGGCGTAAGGAGCTGCAGCAAGGATATTTGCGTCGCTACTACGCCGACGGCACGTTGCAGGACCTGTCGGCGCAGGCGCCGAATCCGGGCATCGGCAAAGGCCGCATCCCGCGATATCTGCTGATCTATGCCTCGCCGGCCGAGATTCCCTGGGCGCTCCAATATGCGCTCAACATGTCGACCTTCGTCGGCCGGCTTGATCTCACCGGTCCCGAGCTCGACCACTACATCGACGCGCTGATCGGCGATTGGGCCGGCCAGGTGTGCGATCCCCGCGCGCCTTTGGTGTGGAGTGTCGATCATGGTCAGAATGACATCACTTGGCTCATGGCACGCGCCGTGGCCGGGAAGCTCTGGGAAAAGTTCGAGAACAACGCGGATCTCGACAAGCGCCGACGGCTCAAGGACGCTTCGGCAACGCGGGAAGAGTTGGCCGCCGCACTCGCGGAACGCTCGCCCGCGCTCGTCGTCACCACGAGCCACGGAATGACTGGTCCGCTCAACGACCAGGACATGCTGAAGTCGCAGCTGGGCGCTCCGGTCGATGCGCAGCATGCCGTGCTCGGCACGCAGCAACTCGACGGCTGGCAGCCCTCCGGTGCGATCTGGTACGCGCATGCCTGCTGCTCTGCAGGATCGGATGACATGTCGCGCTACAAGGGCTTGCTGTCGGAAGACGGAGCGATCGGTTCCCTGCTGAATCAGATCGCCGCCGCTGCCGGCGCAACCATCGCACCGCTCCCGCGTACCCTGCTCGGGGCGGAGAAGCCGCTGCGCGCCTTCATAGGGCACGTGGAGCCGACGTTCGATTGGACGCTGCGTGATCCTGCCAACAAGCAAGTCCTGACGCATGTGCTGTGCGCCGCTCTCTACGACAAGCTCTATGAGCGGTACGAGCGCAACCCCATCGGCTGGGCCTTGCAGAAGGTGTACAAGGAAGCCGGTGACTTTTACGGCGCCTGGCAGAGCGCGGTCCGCGACATCGACAAGAACGTGGCGGGTATGCGCGACTTCGCGCTTTATCGGCAATTGGTGGCGATGGATCGGCAGACGCTGGTCATCCTCGGCGATCCGACGGTTGCCTTGCCGCCGATGAACTGAGTGGGGCCACCGACATGCGCAACGTGTGGCTCTCGATCCATATCTCTGGTATTCAGTGCGCGGTATAACGGCTGCAAGTGCCGATTGCTGACTGATCACCACAGAGGGGAGCAACAAAAGAGTAAGGTTCTCGCCACCTCATTGACGTTGCGGGCGTAGTTCAGTGGTAGAACGACAGCTTCCCAAGCTGTATGTCGTGGGTTCGATTCCCATCGCCCGCTCCAGTCTCCCTTCGTGCGCAATACGGTTCTGCGATGCATGAGATCAAGGAGTCCGACTGGAAGCTGCTCCGGCAGCTTCACGACGTCGCCCTCGAACGTTTTTGCCAGCGCGTGCTCGGGGAAATCGAGCGCCGGAGCTCGGCGTCCAAAAAGACTTACCACCAGCGGTATCTCGACATCTATCGGCTCATGCAGCGCCGGGACCGGGAGCTCGCCGACGCCTTCAATGACCTGCGGCGGTCCACGGCCGTGCAGCAGCTGACCGTCATCCACTCCCATGGGCTCTTGAGCGAGGAAGAATTCTCACGATTCAGCCCGGAGACGCGCAACGCGGTCGACTCGCTCCTGGCCATCGTCCGCGACTGACATAGCGGCGGACGGCACCGTGCCGAATCATCGGCGAACCACGCGCACGCGGTTCTCACGCCGACGAGCGGCTCGCGCCGTGGCCTCGGCGACGATCCTACCGTTTCACCCGATCCATCACGTAGCAGGTCGCGACGATCGAGCGGGTCGGGCTTACGCCGTTGTGGACGTAGCACTTCTCCATGCGGTCGGGCGAGATGAGCGTGATCCGAAAATAGCCGTCCATGTCGGCGCCGACGATCGACTTGTTGTCGCTCGCAATCGCCCAGGCGAACGGCTCCTTGGTGTCGGCGACCGCCGATGAGGAGCGCCCCCACGCGACCCGGCCGTCCTGGCCCTCCACGACATGCGTCGCCTCGATGTCGCGCACGCGCGGCGGATCGGCAGCGGTTTGCGTGCCGGGATGATGGGCATGGGTGCCGAACACGATCGACTTGCCCTTGCCCGACCAGGTGCCCTTGAGATCGGGAATTGCGTCTTGTGCGCGGGCGGCCGTGGCGGCGGCGCCGAGGAGCGCCAAGGCGAAGACAAGGTATCTCATCGCTTCTCTCCCGTACTGATGCGGATCGTTCGTCGAGCCTACCTTCGAATCGTGACAGCGCGACTTTAAGCAACGTGAACGCCGGATGCTACAATTTGCGTCGTCAGCTGCGGATCCGCATGATCGATCCGCGAGCCGATGATCGTGCCCTCATCGCGTTCATCTTTGTATTACTTGGCGCGTTCCCGATAATCCAAGCAATGAGAGGTGCTGCATTTCATTTGTAACAATTCGAAACAAGAAAACCGCGCTCGAATATATTGATCGGTTCGATGATTACATGTATCCAGCGGCACTCTTCGGGGCTTCGACCAGTTCGCGGGACCGGCGCCTTCCCGGTTGTATTGGCAGTGACGCGCGTGATCATGTGGCGGGGCGGATGCCCCGCAACGCGGTCGGCTCAGAGACCGGCCTTCGACAGGCTGCGAACGGCCGATGAATGGGCACTTGAACAGGTTACATTATAACGTCACATTCTGCCCGATGTAGTGTTGTGGGGTGGCGTGCAGTGAAGCGAGGCGAAATGCAGGAAGGCCATCTGTTCCAGCGTTTCTTTCGTGGCCCATGGGTGCGAGCCTGGCCCGGCGCCGCGGTCCTGCTCGCCGCCGCCGTGCCGTTGCTGATCGCCGGCGCCGCCTTTGCCCAGGCGCCGGAACCTCCCTCCGCAGCCGCACCGATCATCGGCACCGCCACCTTGCCGCGCGATCTCACCCCATGGGGCATGTTCAAGAATGCCGATCTGGTGGTGCAGGCGGTGTTGATCGGGCTCGTTTTCGCCTCGGTCGTCACCTGGACGGTGTGGCTCGCCAAGACCATCGAGCTCATGGCCGCCAAGCGACGCGTGCGCCGGGCGCTCGATGCGCTGGCGAGCGCACGCTCGTCGATGGAGGGCGCCGAGCGCGTCGCCGACCCGAACAGCGAGATCGGGCAATTCCTCGGCGCGACGGTGACCGAGTTGCAGCTCTCTTCCGGCTCCTTGGAGAAGGATGGCGTCAAGGAGCGGGTCGCCTCCCGGCTCGAGCGCGTCGAGGCGAGCTACGGGCGGCGCATCATGCGCGGGACCGGCGTGCTCGCCACCATCGGCGCGACCGCGCCCTTCGTCGGCCTGTTCGGCACGGTCTGGGGCATCATGAACAGCTTCATCGGCATCTCGAAGTCGCAGACCACCAACCTGGCGGTGGTGGCGCCCGGCATCGCCGAGGCGCTGCTGGCGACCGCGCTTGGGCTTGCGGCAGCCATTCCGGCCGTGGTGATCTACAACGTGTTCGCGCGCTCGATCGCGGGCTATCGCGCGCAGCTCGGCGACGCCTCGGCGGCGGTGTTGAGGCTCCTCAGCCGCGACCTCGACCGCCCGGCTTCCGCGCCCGCGCCGCCCGCGCGCCGCCCGACGCCGCTGTCCGCGGTGGAGTAAGCCCATGAGTGTGCGTCTCGATCACGGCGAGGACACGCTAAACGAAGTGCACGAGATCAACGTCACGCCGTTCATCGACGTGATGCTGGTGCTGCTGATCATCTTCATGGTGGCGGCGCCGCTCGCCACCGTAGACATTCTCGTCAATCTGCCGGCCTCGAGCGCGCTGCCGCAGCAGCGACCCGACAAGCCGCTCTATCTGACCGTGCGGTCGGACCTCACGCTCGCGCTCGGCAATGATCCGGTGTCCCGCGACGCGCTGCGCGGCACGCTCGACCGGGCGGCAAACGGCGACAAGGACGCCCGCATCTTTCTGCGCGCCGACAAGGCGGTGCCCTATGGCGAGCTGATGGAGGTGATGAACCTTCTGCGCACCGCGGGCTATCTCAAGGTCGCGCTGGTGGGGCTCGAGAAAGTCACCGGACCATGACGGCGTTTGCGTTCCAGGACCTCGCCAACCTGCGCCGCTGGGTCATCAGCGCGGCGGTCGTCGTGTTGGCACATGGCGGGATCGCGGCGGCGACGGTCACTTGGCGGGAAGTGATCGAGCCGGCGGAGCCCGCCGCCGCCATCGTGATCGACTTTGCGCCGGTGCCGGTCGCGCCGGCCAACCTGCAGACCGAGATTCCGCCCGGACCCGAGCAGGTGATGTCCGACGCCTCCCCCAACAAGCCGGTCGAGAGCCGCGAGGAAAAAATCGAGGAGAAGGTCGAGCAGAAGGTCGAGGCGAAGCTCGAGCAGAAGGTCGAAGAAAAGGTCGAATCGAAGCCGGTCGAGGAGCCGCCGCCGGAAATCAAGCCAGCGCCTAATCCGGATGTGGCGATCGAGCCGCCGCCACCGCCGGAGGTCAAGCAGGAAACGCCGCAGCGGCAAGAGCCGCGTCCGCCGGCGCCGACGACCTCCGCGCCGCAAGCGCTTCCAGAGGAGAGCGCTTTGATCCCGGCCGCGCCGACCCCGGGCCCGATCACTTCCAAGAATTCGCAGGGGGTGCTGAAATGGAAGAACCAAATCGTGGCGCTGCTCGAGCGCAACAAGCGCTACCCGCCGGCCGCCCAGTCCCGCCGCCAGGAGGGGATCGCCCAGGTGTTCTTCAGCCTCGATCGGCAGGGGCGCGTGATCGACAGCCGTGTGGTGCGCTCATCCGGCGCGGCCGCGCTCGACGAGGAGGCACTCGCACTCCTGCGCCGCGCCGAGCCGTTCCCGCCGCCGCCGAAGGAAGATTTCGCGGGCGAGCGCGTCGATCTGAGCGTGCCGATCCGATTCAACCTCAAGTGAAACGGTGACCGCGCTCACGATGCGGGTCGGGGTGGTCTCCTCCTGATCCCATCTCCTATTGTCGGCGGGCCGGATCAGGCCTATTTCATGGGGTGAGTGTAACGCTGCGGACAGGAGCAACGATGCCCGAGACGGTTTCTGCGGTCACGCCCCGGTTGTCGCATCCGCTGGTGATCGTCGCGGCGGTTGTCGGCGTCCTGCTGGCCGGCACGGTGGCGCTGTGGGCGCACTACGGCACGGCGGTGTTCTACGAGATGATCGTCGCCGGGATCGCCGCCTGCCTGTGAACGCCCCGAATCTCGCAAGTGCCCGAATAGGGGCGGCGGAGAGGAACCCGACATGAACGCGCGCAGCGCCCGCGTCCTGGTGGTGGCCGCGGCATTTCTCGCCGGGCTCGTGCTCTGCTTCGGCCTGATCCTGATCGTGAGCGGCCGCGTGTCGGCGCCGGTCGCGCAGCAGGTCGCCGCCATCGGCGGGCCGTTCCAACTCGTCGATCAGAACGGGCGCACGGTCACCGATCAGGATTTGAAGGGACGCCCGTTCCTGGTGTTCTTCGGCTTCACCCATTGCCCCGACATTTGTCCCACCACCTTGTTCGACGTGTCCGAGATCATGCGCGCGCTCGGCAAGGACGCCGACCGCGTGGGCGCGTTGTTCATCACCGTCGATCCCGAGCGCGATACGCCGGCCGCGCTCAAGGACTATCTGTCGAGCTTCGACCCGCATCTCGCCGGCCTCACCGGCGACCCGGCCGCGGTCGCGGCGGTGGCCAAGGCCTACCGGGTCTATTTCAAGAAAGTGCCGCTCGACCAGGGCGGCTACACCATGGACCACACCGCCATCGTCTATCTGATGGACAAGGAAGGGCGCTTCGTCTCGCCCTTCAACCTCAAGCGGACGACGGACGCCGCCGCCGCCGATCTACGCCGTTATCTGTGAGCGCAACGACCCCAACCTCAACGCCACTGATCCGCCTTAACCGTCTCGTCTATAAACGGGCGTGACCAGCATTTCCCGGCCCGAAGCCCAGCGCAACCAGAGATAACCGTGTCCGCCGAGCCTCCGCGACGCCCGCTGACGCCGATCCGGCGGCTCGCCCGTCTGGCAACCTGTCTACCCTTGCTGCTGGCGCTTTTTGCCGGCGGCCAAACCTCGGCCGAGTTGGCCGGCGGCGATCCCGGCGTGCGGGTGCCGGGCTTTTGGGATCCGCGGCGGCGGCCGGAACGGCCCGACCTGTCGCGCCTGACCGTGCTCCGCTTTCTCACCGAGATCGATTACCCGCCGTTCAATTTCGCCGGGCCGGATGGCCATCCCCACGGCTTCAACGTCGATCTCGCCCGGCTGATGTGCGAGGAGCTCAAGCTCGCCTGCACGATCCAGATGCGCCGTTTCGAGACGCTGGTGCCCGCGCTCAATGCCAACCAGGGCGATGCGGTGATCGCCTCGATCGCGACGACGATGGACATGCGCGGCAAGGTCGATTTCACCGACCCCTATTACCGCACGCCGGCACGCTTCGTGGCCAAGCGCGACTCGCCGATCGACGACCCGCTGCCCGAGAGGCTCGAAGGCAAGAAGGTCGCCGTCGTCGCCGGCACCGCGCACGAGGCCTATCTCAAAGCCCTGTTCACCGAGGTCGAGGCGCGCGCCTATCCGAGCGCCGACGTGGCGCGACTCGCTTTGCGCAAGGGCGACGTCGATCTCCTGTTCGGCGACGCCATCTCGCTCGCGTTCTGGCTCAACGGCACCGATTCGGAGAACTGCTGCAGCTTTCGCGGCGGGCCCTACATGGACAACCGCTATTTCGGCGAAGGCGTTGGCATCGTGGTGAAGAAGGGCAACGATACGATCAGGCTGGCGCTCAATTGGGCGCTGTTCCGGGTGTGGGAGCAGGGCCGTTTCACCGATTTGTGGCTTCGGTATTTTCCGGTCAGCCCGTTTTGAATTCCCGAACGGGGTCGGTTGGAGTTTGACGCACCATTGCTCGACTCCTACTGTCCGCGCGCCGAGAGACCCGACCCCATGACAACTGCCGAACCACCAGACGCTCCCTCGTTGCGCGAGCTCGCCGAGCAGTCGAACGCCTGGCCGTTCGAGGAGGCGCGCAAGATCGTCGCGCGCCTCAAGCGCAGGCCGAAGGACGAGGTCATCTTCGAGACCGGCTACGGCCCCTCGGGCCTGCCGCATATCGGCACTTTCGGCGAGGTCGCGCGCACCACCATGGTGCGCCACGCCTTCCGCGTGCTCACCGACGACAAGGTGAAGACCCGCCTGATCGCCTTCTCCGACGACATGGACGGTCTGCGCAAGGTGCCGGACAACGTGCCGAACAAGGAGATGGTGGCGCAGCATCTCGGCAAGCCGCTCAGCAAGGTGCCCGACCCGTTCGGCACCCATGCGAGCTTCGCCGCCCACAACAATGCGCGGCTACGCGCCTTCCTCGACCAGTTCGGCTTCGACTACGAGTTTCTCTCCTCGACCGACTGCTACACATCGGGCCGCTTCGATGCCACACTCTTGAAGGTGCTCGAACGCTTCGAGGCGGTCATGGCGATCATGCTGCCTTCGTTGCGAGAAGAGCGCGCGCAAACCTATTCGCCGTTTCTCCCGGTCGACCCCGGCACCGGCATCGTGCTGCAGGTGCCGATCGTCGCGCACGACGCCAAGGCCGGCACCATCAGCTATGACGACCCCGAGACCAAGGAGCGGGTGACCACGCCGGTCACCGGCGGGCGCACCAAGCTGCAATGGAAGCCCGACTGGGCGATGCGCTGGGTCGCGCTCGGCGTCGACTACGAGATGGCCGGCAAGGATCTGATCGATTCCGTCAAGCTCTCCGGCGAGATTTGCCGCGCGCTCGGCGGCACGCCACCGGAAGGGTTCAATTACGAGCTCTTCCTCGACGAGAAGGGCCAGAAGATATCGAAGTCGAAGGGCAACGGGCTGACGATCGACGAATGGCTGCGCTACGCGTCGCCGGAATCGCTCTCGCTGTTCATGTACCGCGAGCCGAAGGCGGCGAAGCGCCTCTACTTCGACGTCATCCCGCGTCACGTCGACGAATACCAGCAGCATCTCGAGGCCTACGCGCGGCAGGATGCCAGGCAGCGGCTGTCGAACCCGGTCTGGCACATCCATTCCGGCAACCCGCCCAAGGCCGACATGCCGATCTCGTTCTCGATGCTGCTCACGCTCGTCGCATCCTCGAACGCGGAAAACGCCGAGACGCTGTGGGGCTTCATCGGCCGCTACCGGCCGGGCGTGACGCCGCGGACGCACCCCAAGCTCGACGCGCTGGTCGGCTACGCGATCCACTATTTCCGCGACTTCGTGCTGCCGCAAAAAAAGTTCCGCGAGCCGGCCGAGGCCGAGCGCGCGGCGCTGCTCGATCTGCGCGACGCGCTCTCGCAGCTCCCTCCCGAAGCGAGTGCCGAGCAAATCCAGGAGGTGGTCTACGAGGTGGGCCGGCGCGAGCCGTTCCTCGACAAGACCGGCAAGATCAAGACCAGGGACGGCAAGCCCGGCGTCGCGCTCGACTGGTTCAACATGCTCTACCAGGTGCTGCTCGGGCAGGAGAAGGGCCCGCGCTTCGGGTCGTTCGTGGCGGTCTACGGGCTCAGGAACACGGTCGACATGATCGACGGCGCGCTGGCAAGATCGGCGTGAATTGCGCCCGCTCGTCGGAGAGACGAGCGATCGTTCGCTGCTACCGTGACCTCCTCAAATGACCCTCTCCGCCCTCGCCATTATCGGCGCCACCATCGTCTTTTCCTCCTTCGTCTCCGGCGTGTTCGGCATGGCCGGCGGGATGGTGCTGCTCGGCGTGCTGCTGGCCTTTTTCGACGTCGCCACCGGGATGATCCTGTTCTCGATCATCCAGCTGTTCGCCAATGGCTGGCGCGTGGTGCAATGGCGGCAATACGTGCTGTGGCCGATCTTCGGCTGGTACCTGGTCGGCGCGGTGCTTTCGTTCGCGGTCATGTGGATGATCGCGTTCGTGCCGGACAAGGCGCTGGTCTACCTCACGCTCGGGCTGATGCCGTTCGTGGTGGAGGCTCTGCCTGCCGCAATGCGCCCGAACATCGAGTGGCGGGGCGTGCCGTTCTTCACCGGCGTGGTGACGACGATCATCCAGATCCTATCCGGCGTCGGCGGGCTGTTTCTCGATATTTTCTTCCAGAAGAGCACGCTCGACCGCAAGACCACCAACGCCACCAAGGCGGTCGCGCAATCCTTCAGCCACATCGTGCGCGCGCTTTATTTCGGCTCGCTCGCGGGCGTCGGCGATCTGCCGATCTGGGCCACCGGGCCGGCGATCCTGCTCGCGATCGCGGGTACGTCGCTGGCGCCCTACGTGATCGAGCGCATGACCGACCACGGCTTTCGGCAGTGGACGCGGGCGATCATCTTCGCGATCAGCTCGATCTATCTCGCCCGCGCCGCGTGGCTGTTCTGGCACGGCTGAGGTCGAAGATCGCAGGGCCGGTCCGATGACCGACCTCTGATGACCGACTACTGGCTCGCCCACACGATGCGGGCGATCCACAGCACATCGCGCACCGGCAGCGTGCGGTCGCCATGCTCGGGATTGATCGAGCGCAGCTCGATCGACTTCGCGGTGCGCCGCTTGAGCTCCTTCACCATCACCTCCTCGTCCCGGGTCTTGACCGCCACGCGGTCGCCGCGGCGGATCGAGGCGGCGGGGGATACGATGATGACGCTGCCGTCGCGATAGGCGGGCTCCATCGAATTGCCGGAGATTTCCAGCGCGTAGGCGGTTTCGTCGTGGACGGCCGGGAACGGAATCTCGTCCCAGCCCTTGCCGACCGGGAAGCCGCTGTCGTCGAAATAGCCGCCGCTGCCGGCCTGCGCCAAGCCGATCAGCGGCACCGCCCGCGGCGCCGCCAGACGGGTCGGATCGATCAGCTGCACGAACGTCTCCATCGAGGTGCCGGTCGCTTCCAGCGACTTTGCCAACGACTCGGTCGAGGGCCAGCGCGGGCGGCCCTCGGGCGTGATGCGCTTCGATTTGTTGAAGGTGGTCGGATCGAGGCCGGCCTTCTTGGCGAGGCCCGACGCCGACAGCCCGGCGCGTGCGGCGAGGCGGTCGAGGGCGGTCCAGATTTGGGCGTGCGTGAGCATGGTGTGGTTCCGGTGCAGCCAGGATCGTGGATTTTTATCCGAATCGTAGGAATTATAGCCTGCCGGCTGCCAAGTCCAGCAAATTTTTCGGTTTTTTTGCCGTCTGGCGGCTGGTGTCCCCTGATTTCTCCCGAGCGCCGATGGTGCGCGTATCCGCCACGCTTGTGATTCGTTCCAGGCTCGGAGTTTACTGGGCGCGTCCGATCGAGCGATTGCCGCCGAAGCGCATCCGTGCCGACCATCTACAAGATCTGCGAGACGTCCCAATGGCGCGCGGCCGAGGAGGCCGGTGTGTTCCGCGGCGCTGCCGTGGATGCGCGCGACGGCTTCATCCATTTCTCGACCGCGGCGCAAGTCGTCGAGACCGCGGCGAAGCATTTCGCCGGCGCCGCCGACTTGATGCTGGTCGCGGTCGATGCCGATGCCCTCGACGGCGCGTTGAAATGGGAGGTTTCGCGGGGCGGTGACCTGTTTCCGCATCTCTACGGCGCGCTGCCGCTCGGCGCGGTGCGGTGGGCGAAGCCGCTGCCGCTCGGTCCCGGCGGACGCCACCTGTTTCCGGAGCTGGCGCCGTGATCGGTCCGCTCGAGTCGCTGGCGCGGCCGTTGCTGCGCCTGCTCGATCCCGAGGATGCGCACCGGCTTGCCATTCATGCGCTGAAAATTCCGCCATTCGTCAAGCTGGTGGCGGACGACCCGCGCCTTGCGGTGCGCGCCTTCGGGCTCAATTTCCCCAATCCGGTCGGCCTGGCCGCGGGCTTCGACAAGCACGCCGAGGTGCCCGACGCGCTGCTCAAGCTCGGCTTCGGCTTCGTCGAGGTCGGCACGGTGACGCCGCAGCCGCAGGCCGGCAATCCGCGCCCGCGGGTGTTTCGGCTGCCGCGCGACAAAGGCGTGATCAACCGGCTCGGCTTCAACAGCGAGGGCGCCGACGCGGTGCTCCGCCGCCTCGCCGCGCGTGCCGGAGCGGTTTCCGTTCCGGTGGAATCGGAAACCGCTCTGGAATCGTCGAGCCTGACGCGTTTTCTGCGGCGAACCGGTGCCCACTTCGCCGGAAAACGCTACGATGAGGGCGGCATCGTCGGCATCAATATCGGCGCCAACAAGGAGAGCGCCGACCGCATTGCCGATTACGTGCACCTGATCGAAACCTTCGCGCCGGTCGTGAGCTATTTCACGGTCAACATCTCGTCTCCCAACACGCCCGGTTTGCGCGACCTGCAGCAGGCCAAGGTCTTCGACGAGCTGACCGCGCGCGTGGTCGAGGCGCGCCAGCGCGTCAGCCGGCAGGCCGGCCCGACGCCGGTCCTGATCAAGATCGCGCCCGACGTGACGCTGAGCGAGCTCGACGACATCGTCGGCATCGCGCGCGCCCGCCGTGTCGACGGCATGATCGTCGCCAACACCACGGTGACGCGGCCGGCGAGCCTGCGCGATGAGGCGAGCGCGCGGGAGCAGGGCGGGCTCTCCGGCCGTCCGCTGTTCGCGCTCGCGACCCGCATGCTGGCGGAGACCTATGTGCGGGTCGAAGGCGCGTTCCCGCTGATTGGCGCCGGCGGCATCGATTCCGGCGAGACCGCGCTCGCCAAGATCAGGGCAGGGGCGTGCCTGATCCAGCTCTACAGCGCGCTCATCTTCCGCGGCTTGCGGCTGATCGCCAGCATCAAGTCGGATCTGTCCAACGAGCTGCGTCGCGGCGACTATGCCGGGATCGACGATCTGGTCGGGGCGGATGCCGCGGCGGTGACGGCGGAGCCGTGGCCGGAGTGAAGCGTGCCGAAATCAATCCACCAACCGGATAGGGCGCTCGTTACCGCCCCTTGGCGGCGCGCACGAGCCGCACGATCAGCCAAATCGGCACGACGATGACCGCGCCGAGCAGGAAATAGCGCCACAGCCAGACCAGTGCATCGAAGCCCATGTCCCAGATGGTGCGGATGAGATCCTCGATGCTGCGGATGATGTTCAACGGGTCGAGCCCGAGCACTTTCAGGATCACCCCGATCAGGATCGACAGCAGGATGAGCCGGAAGATGACCGAGAGCGGGGGGCCGCCGAAGAAGCGGGTGACATAGTTGTTGGCCATCGGCCTCTCCGTCGGCAGGCTCATGGGATCATCCTAGCATGTTGCCCGATTCGCGGCTGCGCGCTTGTCCGCTTTCGATCTTTTCCAGGATCCGCTCGAGCGTGTCGAGGCGGTCGGCATCGCGCGGCGGCTTGTCCCAGCGCAGCCGGCTGATGCGGGGAAAGCGCATGGCGAGCCCCGATTTGTGCCGGGTCGAGCGCTGCAGCCCCTCGAAGGCGACTTCCAGCACCAGGCCTTGGTCGGCCTCGTGCACCACCTCGCGCACCGGGCCGAAGCGATCGGCGGTATTGCGGCGCACGTAGCGGTCGATCTGGATGAGCTCCTCGTCGGTGAAGCCGAAATAGGCTTTGCCGACCGGCACCAGCACGTCGCCGTCCTCGCCCTTGGTCCAGACCCCGAAGGTGTAGTCCGAATAATACGAGGAGCGCTTGCCGTGGCCGCGCTGGGCGTACATCAGCACGGCGTCGACCATGTAAGGATCGCGCTTCCACTTCCACCATTGGCCCTTGGGACGGCCCGGCACGTAGGGCGCGTCGCGGCGCTTGAGCATGATGCCTTCGACCGCGTCGGCGTCGGCGCCAGCCGAGGAAGGATCGGCGCGGGCCGCGGTCAACTCCTCCCAGGTGGCGAACGGCACCAGCGGCGAGAGATCGACGCGCGGCTCGTCGAGACGCGCCACGAAAGCTTCGAGCCGGGCGCGCCGCTCGGCAAACGGAAGCTCGCGCAGATCTTCGTGGCCGTCGACCAGGAGATCGTAGGCGCGCAGGTGCGCGGGAAATTCGGCGATGAGCTTGGGCGTGACGGTCTTGCGGTTGAGCCGCTGCTGCAGCACGTTGAACGACTGCACGCGGCCGCCGCGCACCACCAAGAGCTCGCCGTCGATCGCGCCATCGAACCGCAAGGCGTGGACCAGGTCGGGGAAGCTCTTGGAGATGTCTTCCCCAGTACGAGAAAATAGCCGGCACAGGCGTTGGCCGTCCGCACGCGTGCCGGCGGCGGCCTGCACGCGGATGCCGTCCCACTTCCATTCGGCCAAGAAATCGTTGGGATCGAGCCCGGCGAGATCGGCGTCCTCGACCGCATGTGCGAGCATCGCCGGCCGAAACGGCACCGGATCGCGCGTCGCCGGCTTCTCGGTGCGCCCTTCGAGCCAGGCGAACAATTCGAGGTAGGGCGGTTGCAGGCCCGGCCAGATCAACTCGACCTCCTGCGGATCCTTGCCGCCGAGCGCCGCCGCGGCGGTCTTGGCGAGCCGCGCCGAGACGCCGACGCGCAGCGCCGAGGTGACGAGCTTGAGTAGCGCCCAGCGCCCGGTCTCGTCGAGCGCGTCGAGCCAGCGCGCCAGTTGGGCGGGCAGCTCGGATTTGCCGAGCGTCGACAGCCTCGCTACGACCTCTGACAGCGACGGTGCGATGGGGTTCGTTTCAATGCCGGAGTGGGGCGCCGGCCACATCAGCGCGACCGTCTCCGAGAGGTCGCCGACATAGTCCCACGACAGCTCGAACAGCACCGGATCGGCGCGCTCGGCGATCAGCGCGCGGATCACGTTCGGCTTGGCGTGCCGGAACGACAACGAATTGGTGAGGGCGGCCAGCGCCCAGCCGCGCTCCGAGTCCGGCGTGCCGCGGAAATAGTTCGTCATCAGCCGCAGCTTGTTGTTACGGCCGGGCTCGTAGGCGAGGCGATCGAGCAATTCGGCGAAGCGGTTCATTCGTCCTTGGTCTCGCCGTCCGCCGCCGGTCCAGGAATGGTGCCGTCGGTCTCGTCCTCGTCGCCATATCCGACGATGTCGAGCGGCCGCGCCTGCAGGCCCCGCGTCACGCTCCAATGCACCAGCGCATCTTCTTGTCCGTGCGTCACCCACACCTCGGCGGCGCCGGTCGCCGCAATGGTCGCGGTGAGCCCGTCCCAGTCGGCATGGTCGGAGATGACCAGCGGCAGCTCGACCCCGCGCTGGCGCGCCCGCGCGCGCACCCGCATCCAGCCCGACGCGAACGAGGTCACCGGGTCGGGAAAGCGGCGCGACCACAGCTCGTTGAGCGCCGACGGCGGGCAGAGCGCGATGGCGCCGCCGAGCTCCGCCTTGCCGGCGCCGCGCACGCTACGCAAATCGCCGAGCGCGATGCCGCGGCTCTCGTAGTAGCGGGTGATGCTCTCGAGCGCGCCGTGCAGATAGATCGGCTTGTCGTAGCCGGCCTTGCGGATGAGCGCGATGACCCGCTGCGCCTTGCCGAGCGAATAGGCGCCGACGAGGTGCGCGCGCTCGGGAAACAGCGCGACCGAATGCAGAAGTTTGGCGATCTCGCCATCGGGATCGCCGTGGCGGAACACCGGCAGCCCGAACGTCGCCTCGGTGATGAACACGTCACACGGGACGAGCTCGAACGGCGCACACGTAGGGTCGGCCACGTCCTTGTAGTCGCCGGAGGCGACGACGCGCAGGCCGTTCGCCTCGACGGCGATCTGCGCCGAGCCGAGCACGTGACCGGCGGGATGGAAGCTCACGCGCGCGCCGTCGAGCTTCACGGTCTCGCCATAACCGATCGCCTGCGTCGTGCCGGCGAAATTGTCGCCGTAGCGCAGCCGCATGAGATCGAGCGTCGCTTGCGTCGCCAGCACCGCGCGGTGGCCGGCGCGCGCATGGTCGGAATGGCCGTGGGTGATGAGGGCCCGATCGACCGGCCGGGTGGGATCGATATGGAAGGCGCCGAGCTTGCAGCACACGCCGGCCGGTGTCGGCAGCAGGATGTCTTGGGGACGCATGGGCGTCAGATATGATCTAAATAACCCGATGACAGGTGGACCGCTCTTCGTCTCGTCCGGCGATCTGATCGCCGACCGCCGCTACAAATGGGCGCTCGATCAGGCCGCGCGCGGCGACCTCGCGGGCGCCGCCGATATCCTGGCGCAGACGGTGGAGCTCGTCCCCGGCTTCGCCACCGCCTGGTTCGCGCTCGGCGCCATCCGCGACAATCTGGGCGACCGTGCCGGGGCAATCGCCGCCTGGGAGAAGGCGCGCGATGCCGACCCCGAGGACTATCACGGCGCGCGGCTGCAGCTGGCGCGGCTCGGCGCCGGCGAGGCGACGCTGGCGATGACCGAAGTCTATGTGCGGCGGCTGTTCGATCAGCACGCGGAGAATTTCGACGCCTCGCTGGTGGAGCGTCTCGACTATCGCGGACCCACGGTTCTGCTGGAAGTTGTTCGGAGCGTGGCGAGCCAACCGTTGCGCGTCGGCTCGATGCTCGATCTCGGCTGCGGCACCGGCTTGGCCGGCGCGGCGTTTCGGCCATACGTGGACTGGCTCGTCGGCGTCGACCTCTCACCCGAGATGATCGCCAAGGCGCGCGCGAAGGGGCTCTACGACCGGTTGGCCGCGGCCGAGCTGCGGCGGTTCCTTGCCGCCGAGGCCGACGCCCACGCGCGATATCACCTGGTTCTGGCGGCTGACGTTTTCGTCTATGTCGGCGACCTCGCCCCGGTTGCCGCCGCGGCCGCCCGCGTGCTGCCGCCGGGCGGACTCTTCGCGTTCACGGTCGAAACCCATTCCGGCGCGGGCGTCGTGCTGCAGCAGACGTTGCGCTACGCCCACGGCACCGCGCATGTGCGCTCGGCGATCGAAAGCGCTGGCCTTGCCGTCCTGCATCTTGCCGAGGCGTCGACCCGCACCGAGAAAGGCGTGCCGATCCGGGGCCTCGTCGTGGTGGCGGGCGTTTCGGCCTCGACCGCGTCACCTAAGGCCGCTAGGTCTAGCCGCTGAGGCAGGGAGGAAACGATGACCAGACATGTCGTCTGCGGCGCCATCGCGGCTATTGCGGTCGCGCTGCTGACACCTGCCGCGGGTGCGCAGGATAGGCCCGAAGCGCCCAGGGTGCGGCTCGCGGTCGGCGGCAAATCGGCGATCTTCTATCTGCCGCTCTCGGTCACCGAGCGGCTCGGCTATTTCAAGGACGCCGGCCTCGACGTCGAGATCGCCGACGTGCAGAGCGGCGCCCGCGCGCTGCAGTCGCTGGTTGGCGGCAGCGCCGAGGTCGGCGTCGGCACCTTCGATCACACCATCCAGATGCAGGCCAAGAACCAGCCGGTGGCGGCGGTGGTGCAATACGGCCGCTATCCCGGATTCGTGCTGAGCACGATCGCGTCGAAGCCGATCGCCTATCAAGGCCCGCAGAGCCTGAAGGGGTTGAAGATCGGCGTCACCTCGCCCGGCTCCAGCACGCATTTCATGGCCGCCTATATGCTGGTGCGCAGCGGGCTCAAGCCCGACGACGCCTCCTTCGTCGCCACCGGCGTCACCTCGACCGCGGTGGCGGCGGCGAAGCGTGCCGAGATCGACGCCATCGTCAGCTCCGATCCGATGGTCAGCCTCATGCACAGCGAGGGCCTGATCAAGATCGTTGCCGACACGCGCACGCCCGAAGGGACGCAGGCGGTCTATGGCGGGCCCTATCCGGGCGGCGTGGTCTATCTGACGCCGGCCTTCATCGAGAAGAATCCGCGCACCGTGCAGGCGATCGTCACCGCCTTCGTGCGCGCGCTGAAATGGATCGCCGTGCATTCGCCCGACGACATCGCCAAGGCGATGCCCGAGGACTACGCGCTCGGCAACCGCGAGGTCTATGTGCGCGCGATCGCCGCCAGCAAGGCCATGTATTCGCCGGACGGGCGTTTCGTTCCCGGCGCGGTGGAAACTGCCCACCAGGTGCTAAGAGTGTTCGACCCCGCGGTCGCCGGCGCGAACGTGGACCTGTCGAAGACCTATACCGGCACTTTCGTGGAGCAGGCGCTTGCAACGAAGTAGCGGCTTCATCGTTCGCCTGTCATGAAAGTCCAACCGGCGCTCGATACTGTTTCGTCCCTTCCGGAGCCGTTTGCCGGCTGGTTCGCGCGCCGCGGCTGGGCCCCGCGCGAGCACCAACTCGAATTGCTGGCGAAGGCACGCGCGGGGCGCTCGGTGCTGCTGATTGCTCCCACGGGGGCGGGCAAGACGCTGGCGGGGTTTTTGCCGAGCCTCGTTGAGCTAAACGAAAGTGTTCGCCGCGCGGCCAAGCCTTCCTCGCGGCTGACGCTTACACGCAAACTCGTCTCCACCGGCCGCGACATTCGTCGCGAGGGCGGACTGCACACGCTCTACATCTCGCCGCTCAAGGCGCTCGCGGTCGACATCGCGCGCAACCTCGAAGCGCCGGTGGCCGAAATGGCGCTGCCCATCCGCGTCGAGACCCGCACCGGCGACACGCCGGCCTCGAAGCGCCAGCGCCAGCGCCGCGACCCGCCGCACATTCTCCTCACCACGCCCGAGCAACTCGCGCTCATTCTCGCCTCGCCCGATGCGCCTTATCTGTTCGGTGCGCTCCGGCGCGTCGTGCTCGACGAGCTGCATTCGCTGGTCACCTCCAAGCGCGGCGATCTCCTCTCGCTCGGTCTCGCGCGCCTGTTCACGCTGGCGCCCGATCTCACCAGCGTCGGCCTCTCGGCGACGGTGGCGGCGCCCGACGATCTGCGCCGGTTCCTGGTGCCGCAAGCCGAGCGCGGCGGGGGGCTCGCCGATGTCGTGGTTGCCGAAGGCGGCGCCGCGCCCGATGTCGGCATGCTCGATACCGGCGAACACTTGCCTTGGGCCGGGCATTCGGCGCATCACGCCATCGGCGAGATTTACGATCTCATCAAGCGCCACAAGACCACGCTGGTCTTCGTCAACACCCGCAGCCAAGCGGAAAGCATCTTCCAGCAGCTGTGGCGCATCAACGACGACGCACTCGCGATCGCGCTCCATCACGGCTCGCTCGACGTCGCGCAGCGCCGCAAGGTCGAGGCCGCAATGGCGGTCGGCCGCCTGCGCGCGGTGGTCGCCACCTCCTCGCTCGATCTCGGCGTCGACTGGGGCGACGTCGACCTGGTGATCAATGTGGGCGCGCCGAAAGGGGCGTCGCGCCTGCTTCAGCGCATCGGCCGCGCCAATCATCGCATGGACGAGCCGTCGAAAGGCGTGCTGGTGCCCGCCAACCGCTTCGAGGTGCTCGAATGCCGCGCCGCGCTCGATGCCGTCGCCGACAACGCGCAGGACACGCCGGCCGCCCGCATCGGCGCGCTCGATGTGCTGGCACAGCACGTGCTCGGCTGCGCCTGCGGCGAGCCGTTCCCGGCCGATGCGCTGTTCGCCGAAGTGAAGAGTGCCGCGCCTTACTCGGGGTTGACGCGCGCCGACTTCGACGCCGTCGTCGATTTCGTCGCGACCGGCGGCTATGCGCTCAAAGCCTACGAGCGCTTCGCCAAGATTCGGCAAAGCAAGGACGGCCGCTGGCGCGTGAGCCATCCGATGATCGCGCAGCGCTACCGCATGAATGTCGGCACCATCGTCGAGGCCGACATGCTCAAGGTGCGGCTGGTGCGCTCGCGCGCCTCCAAGATGATCCCGCGCGGCGGACGGCTCCTGGGCGAGGTCGAGGAATATTTCATCGAGATGCTCACGCCGGGCGACACCTTCGTGTTCGCCGGCGAGATCCTGAAATACGAGGCGCTGGTCGAGGACGAGGTCTATGTCTCGCGCGCCGCCTCGGAAGATCCCAAGGTGCCGTCCTACGAGGGCGGCAAGTTCCCGCTCTCGACCTACCTCGCCGACCGCGTGCGGCAGATTTTCGCCGACCATGGTCAGTGGCGCTCCCTGCCGGATCAGGTGCGCGAGTGGCTCGAAATCCAGGAATGGCGCTCGCTGCTGCCGGGGCGGCGCGATCTCCTGGTCGAGACCTTTCCGCGCGCCAACAAGCACTATCTCGTCTGCTATCCGTTCGAGGGGCGGCTTGCGCACCAGACGCTCGGCATGCTGCTCACCCGACGGCTGGAACGCGCCCGCCTGCGCCCGCTCGGCTTCGTCGCCAACGAATACGCGCTGGCGGTGTGGGGCCTCGGCGATGTCGCGCTGCGCATAGAACGCGGCGAGCTGTCGCTCGCCGCGTTGTTCGATGAGGACATGCTCGGCGACGATCTCGAAGCCTGGCTCGCCGAATCCGCGCTGATGAAGCGCACCTTCCGCACCTGCGCGATCATCGCCGGGCTGATCGAGCGCCGCTTCCCGGGCAAGGAGAAGTCGCGGCGCGAGGTCACGATTTCGACCGATTTGGTCTACGACGTGCTGCGCCGGCACCAGGGCGACCACATTCTGTTGCGCGCGGCGCGCGCGGACGCGGCGACCGGCCTGCTCGACATTCGCCGGCTCGGCGATATGCTCTCGCGCATCAAGGGGCGAATCGTCCATAAGGCGCTCGACCACGTTTCGCCGCTGGCGGTCCCGGTGATGCTGGAGATCGGACGGGAATCGGTCTACGGCGAGGCGTCCGAGGAAGTCCTAGCCGAGGCGGAAGCGCAACTGGTGAAGGAGGCCATGCAGTGACGCGCACCGGCGTCCGCAACGACCTTTCGGAAGAGGGATCGGAGATCGCCGTCGCCGGCGTCACGCTCGTCGCCGATTGCGCCGGCGCGCTGTACTGGCCGGAAGAGGGCGCGTTGCTCGTCGCCGACCTGCATCTGGAGAAAGGCTCGAGCTTCGCCGCGCGCGGGGTATTCTTGCCGCCCTACGACACGGCGGCGACGCTCACGAGACTAGCGCGTCTCATCGCTCATTATGCGCCGCGCGCGGTGATCGCGCTCGGCGACAGCTTCCACGATGGCGAGGGGCCGGCCCGGCTCGGCGACAGCGACCGGGCAGCGTTGCGCGCGCTTCAGCGCGGGCGCGATTGGATCTGGATCACCGGCAATCATGATCCGGAGCCGGCCGACGGCATCGGCGGCAGCTTCGGCGGCGCGCTCGCAATCGGTGATTTCCTGTTCCGCCATGAGCCGACCGGCGCCGATGGCGAGATCGCCGGCCACCTGCATCCGGTCGCGCGCGTGGGCGGGCGCGGGCGGACGCTGAGCCGGCGTTGCTTCGCGAGCGACGGCGCGCGGCTGGTGATGCCGGCCTTCGGCGCCTATGCGGGCGGCCTCAACGTGCGCGACCGCGCCTTCGCCGAGGTGTTCGGCTCGCTCGCCTTCACCGCGCATATGCTGGGTGAGGCGAGACTCTACGCCGTGGCGGCGGCGCGCTGCCTGGCGGATTAATCCCGCCGGAACACCACCGAGGCCAGCCAGCCGGTGAACAGCGCCATCAGCGAGGTAACAAGGCCGTACAGAAAGCCGTGATCGCGTGCGGCGTTGGTGACGACCTGCTCGAAGCCCGATTTGTAGACCTCGAACGGGGCCGGCGCGCGCGCGATCATGGCGCCGTCGGCGAACAGCTTCACGTCGACCTCGTAGGTGCCGACCGGCACCTCGGCCGGCAGCGGGATCGAGGCCCGGAACAATCCCGCGGTCAGGAACGTGACGCCGTTCGACACCTCGCGGTAGAGACCATGATCGGCCTTGAGCTTGAGGAACGCGACGCGGAAAGGGTCGTCGCTCGCGGAATCGGCGATGTTGACGCTGGCGCGCTGCGGCAACGGAAAAAACTCCAACCCGAGCTGCAACCGGCGCAGCGCCTCGGTATTGGTGATGGCGTCGAGCGGCCGATTCGACAGCACCGCGAGATAGGCGGGCGCGTTCTCGAACACGCGCCAGTCGGCGTTGTACCAGATGCCGAGCGCTCTCGACTTGCGGAAGGTCACCATCGTCTGGCGCGGCCCGGTGACGGTGACGACGATGTCGTAGCCGGTGCGGCGCGGCCGCGACGATGCATCCTGCTCGATTCCGCCGAACAGGACGAGCTCGTCGCCGGTGAAGGTCGACTTCACCTCCACTCGGTGATTGGACAGCGAGGAGACGAGCCGCTCGCCCGCCGCCGGAACGGCCGACGCGGCAAGCGCGCCGAGCGCGGCAACGAGCGCAAGCGGAGCGAGCCGCCTCATAGGTCGCTCTCCAGCGGCCTGACGGAATAGAGGCTCTCCGGCGGGAGCACGAGGTCGAGCGCGAAGCGGATCCCGACCGCGAGCACGAGCAGTCCGAGCAGGAGGCGCAGCCGCTCGCCGCTCATCTTCTGTCCGGCGCGCGCGCCGAACTGTGCGCCGGTGACGCCGCCGACCATCAGGATCAGCGCCAGCACCGCGTCGACCAGATGATTGGTCGCCGCGTGCATCACGGTCGCCGAAGCCATGGTGACGAGCGTGAGCAGCATGGAGGTGCCGATGACGGTCGCGGTCGGCACCCGCAGCAAGTAGATCAACATCGGCACCAGGATGAACCCGCCGCCGATGCCCATGACCGCGCCGATGAAGCCGATGATGAAACCGATCGCCCAGACCGGGATCGCCGAGACATAGATGCGCGAGCGCTTGAAGCGCAGCTTGAACGGCAGCCCATGGACCCAGGTGTGGCTGCCGGGGCGGCGCAGCTCGACCGGCTTGCCCTGTCGCGCGCGGATGATCGCGCGCACGCTCTCGGTCACCATCAATGATCCGACGATGCCGAGCAGCAGCACGTACAAAACGCCGATCGTGAGGTCGAGCTGACCGATCGCGCGCAGCACCGTGAACAGCCAGACGCCCGATACCGTGCCGAGAAGACCACCGGCAAGCAGCACGAAGGCAAGCGCGAGATCGACGGCGCGGCGCCGCCAATAACTGATCGCGCCCGAGAACGAGGAAGCCGAGATATGGCCGGTGACGCTCGCCACCGCCACCGCCGGCGAGATGCCGAGAAAGATCAAGAGCGGCGTCATCAGGAAACCGCCGCCGATGCCGAACATGCCGGAGATGAATCCGACCGCGAGCCCCATGGCCAGGATGACGAAGATGTTGACCGGCAGGTCGGCGATCGGAAGGTAGATCTGCATGCGTTCAGGTCCGCGGTTGAAGGCCCAAAAATCAAGTCCTGCAGTGAGCGACATCTTCGGCGCTGACACCCGGGAAAGGCTGATCGAGTCTCGACCGGTTTCGCGGCGCGTCACCCGACGAAATCGCGACAGCAGGCGGCAAAGCCGACTTGCGCTAATTCTTGGCACAGGCGTCGCCGGCGCGACGCCCCGCAAACGGGTCTAAGGCTCGGGACTCAGCAGGTAGGTGGAAGCATTCTACCGGTGTTGGCCGCCGCAGGCACGTCTCGTCGCGCTATTTATTGTGCAGGACGTGGGATCGACAAGTCGAACTTGGGTCCGACGACCGGCGGCTTGCGCTTGGGGGCCGGCGAGGTCGCGGCGGCCGTGTCCCAGCCGCCGGGCGGCGTCTTGACCTGCGTGGCCGCGTCCGGCTGCGGCTCAGGGGTCCAATTCTGCACCGCGGCCTGCGCCGCCGTCAGCGATCGTTCATCGAGACGGGCGCCCAGGTCGTCGCGCTTCTTGCCGGATTCCCGGTCGCCCTCGCGGGCGGCCAGTGCGAACCACTTGTAGGCTTCGGCCAGGTTCTGCTCCACCCCGATGCCGCGCGCATAGAGAATTCCGAGATTGTACTGGCTGTCGGCGATGCCGTAGCCGGCCGCCTTGCGGAACCATTTGGCCGCGGTCAGGTAGTCGGGCTTGCCGTCGATGCCCTCGGCGTAGAGCACGGCGAGATTGTGCAGTGCCTTGGCGTTACCGGCGTCGCCGGCGGTGAGGTAGAGACGGCGTGCGGCATCGAGGTTCTTCTTGACGCCGAGGCCCTTCTCATGGAGGCCGCCGAGCCGGAACTGCGCGGGCACGAGTCCTTGCTTGGCGGCACGTTCGAACCAGTCGGCCGCCTCGACGAAATTCTGCGGGATGCCGCGGCCCTCGGCGTAGCGCGTCGCGATCTCGAACTGGGCGGCCGGGTCGCCCTTGGCGGCGGCGGCGCGCAAAGCGCTGCCGATTGTCGCAGGCAGCTTGTCGGCGCCGCTCGAGGGCGGGGTTGCTGCCGGTTGCGCGGCCACCGCTTGCACAGGGGCGGTGGGGGCGATCGCGGCTTGCGCAGGGACGGTGGGGGCGGTCGCGGCCGGGGCGGTCGCCACGGCCGGCTTGGGCGGCTGCGAAACCGAACCGGTCACCTCGCGCTCGGGCGCGGCGGCGCTCGCCGCCTTCGGGGTTGGGGCAGCCATCGCCTGGCGCGCGGTCTCGATCGCGAGCAGGACGCCGGGCGCCGGCGCGGCGGCGGAGGCGGTATCGAGCCCGGGAACGAGCGCCGACTGGCGGCCGGCGGGCGGATTGGTGGGCGGATTGGTGGGCGCCGTCGCCGCCGGGGCCTCGCTGGGCGGGGCCGGAGCGGGCGCCACGGCGGTGGGCGGCGTCGATTGTTCCGGCCGGCTCGCTGCGTCCATATCGGCTTCATCGGAGGAGCGGAACCAGGTCGCCGCCATATGGACCGACCCGAGAACGATCGCCATCACGCTCAGTGCGACGATCAACGAGCGCGCGTGCCGGCGCAGGAGACTCGCGAGCTTGCCCGCCTTGAACCCGCGGGTGGCTTGATCCGCGGGGCGTGCGCCGTTGCGCGCAGGCGCTTCGCCGACCGCCGCCTGGGCGGCACGGCGTGCGGCGGCGATGAAGTTCGATTTTCCGCCTGGGTCGGGAATGATCGGCGGCTTGGCCGGACCGAGCGCTGCCTCTGAAGCGGCGATGCGGTCGGCCGGCGAAGACGGGTGGCGCCCGCGGGCCACGCCCGGTTCGAGCGGATGGTCGGGTGGCAAATTCGGGTCGATCGGCCGGCGTTCAGGCGCGGGCGCCGGCACCGGATTGGCGGGGACCTCGTCGGTTGGCGCGGCGGCGGTGGTCTCCTCCACCGCAGGCGCGGGCGGCGGCGGCCGGATTGTCGGCGCGGCGGGCAACTGGACCTGCGGGACCGCCGGCGCGAGTTTTGGAGCGGGCGGTTTTGCCGGGGCGGCCGGTGCCTGCGTGGTCTTGCCGCGCATATCGGTTTCGATCATGGCTAGCCGGTCGACGACGTGTCCGAGCGTGCCGTGCACGGCCTCGAGCGAGTCCTGGGTCTTTTTTTCGGTCTGCCGGAGATCGGCGACGTCGCGGTTGATCGCGTCGACCTCGGGCGGCGGGCTGGCGGCGGCGCGCGCCAGGTGCGGCACGCGCTGGTGCTCGAGATGGATCAGCAGCTCGGCGAGCCCGCGCTCGATCGCTTCGAGGTGGTTGAGACGGGCGTCCGAGGCGTCGAGCTTCTCCACCAGCTTGGCGATCCGGTCCTCGAGATGGCCGAGCGCCATGTGGTCGCCGCGGGTGAGCTGGACGCGTTCGATCTTGTCGATCAGCCCCTTGACCACGTCTTCGAGTTCGCGCGGCACCTCCTGGCCGTTCCGGTTGCGCGCTTCGAGCGCATCCGCGAGCGAGCCGATCCGGCGCTCGAGGCTCGAGAGCACGTCGCTGCCGCCGCCGGAAGCGGCGTGATCGACCTTGTCGGCAAGGGAGCGCACCTCTTCGGAGAGCTTCGCCAGCGCGTCGTTCGAGGCCACGTGCGAGACGATGCCGCGCATTGCGACGATCGCCCCTTCGAGTTGCTTGAGCGCCGCCGGATCCTGGCTGTGGCCGGCGATCAGATCGATCTTGCGCGAAAGCTCCTTCACCGCCTGGTCGAAGCCGACGAGGTTTTCGGCCGGCGTCAGGCCGCGCAAGGCATCGCGCACCTCGGCGAGCCCGCGCTCGACGCCGGCGACCGCGGTACCGTCGGTGCCGGCATGGCGGGTGTGGTCGATGCGCTCCGTGAGCTTGCGCACCTCGCCTTCGAGCGCCTCGACGGCCTTGCGCGGCATCGCCTCTTGCAGCATGACGCCGATCTCGGCCAGGTCATCGCGCAGCGTGTCGACCGCCTTGCCGACCGCACTGTCGATGCTGCAAGGCCGGCTGAGCGTCTCGATCTGCGTGTTGATCTGGCGCAGCTCGCGCTCGAGACCGGAAAACTCCTGGGTCCGCGCCCGCGGCAGCGGCTCGGATGGCATCGGCGCGTGGACGGCGGCGGGCGCCGGCGGATAGCCGTCGAGTGCACGCTGCCGGTCCGCGATCTCCATCAGTGCCTGATCGAGCGGGGTCGGCGGGTTGGCGGCGACCACCGGACGGGGCTGTTCGCGGCCGAGATCGGCGACCGCCCGGTCGACCGCGCTCATGCGCCGCTCGATCTCGCTGGTGGTGGAACGCCCCTCGGTGACCAGCTTGTCGAGCCTGCGGTCGAGCTTGGATATGGCGTCGGCGAGCTGGCGCGGCGCTTCGTCCTGGCGGCTCGCAGAGAATTGCGCATTGGCGGCATTGAGCCGCGCGAGCTGGTCGAGCTGCCGCGTCAGGTTGTCGAGGCGCTGATTGACCTCGGCGATTCCCTGACCGACCGCGGCGTGCTGGTCATGGCTTGGAGGCCGATAGGCATCGTCGTACGCCGTGGGACGAGAGCGGTCATCGTGGGCCGTGGGATAGGGGCGGTCGTCACGGGCCGGCGGACGGTGGCGGTCGTCGTATTCGGCATATTTGTGGCGCTGCGGCTGCGGGTCTCGGTCCCAATCCGCGTGCTCGTCCGGATCGTGGTGCGGACGCTCGTCCGGCGCCGGTTCGACACCTTCATTCGATGCTGAATCGATGATGAGACTATCGAGCCACTCGCCCACCGACATTCCGGAGCGGCGAGCGGCTTCGCGCGCGGTCTCGCGCGCCTCCGGTCTCACCCTTACTTGCCACGGAACGCCAGATTTCATGCCCGCATCCAGGTTCGACAGAGAGGAGCCGGAGCCGAACGGCCCTGCGGAACCGGTGCCCGTTAACAGGTCCTGGACGGTGTAAGCGGCCCTTTGCCCTCAGGTCGCAGTTTTTGCGGTTTAGGGTAAATAGACCGTTAAGGTGGACGCTCCCGGCTTGGCGAATCGGTCGGGTGTTACCGCCACGCCACATCGGGCTTTCGCCTTGATGGCGGGCGTTGCGCGGCCGAGGGAGGAAGACCGTGCCGATCTACAAGGCCCCCGTCGATGACGTGCTGTTTCTTCTGGCCGACGTGTTCAGCATGGGGCGCTACGACAATCTGCCGGGCTTCGCCGACGCCTCGTCCGATGTCGTCGCAGCAATCCTAGGCGAGGCGGCGAAGTTCTGCGAGCAGGTGCTCGCGCCGCTCAACCGCACCGGCGACATCGAGGGCTGCACGCGCCACGACGACGGCCGCGTCAGCACGCCGACCGGATTCCGGGACGCCTTCAAGCAGTATGCCGAGGGCGGCTGGATGGGCATATCGGCGCCCGCCGAGTTCGGCGGCCAGGGCCTGCCGGAGACGCTCACCGTCGCGGTCAACGAGATGCTCGCCTCCGCCAACATGGCCTTCGCCATGTATCCGGGCCTCACCCAGGGCGCCATTGCCGCGCTGATCCAGCATGGCACGCCCGAGCAGAAGGCGACCTATCTGCCGAAGATGATCGAAGGCCGCTGGACCGGAACCATGAACCTGACCGAGCCGCATTGCGGCACCGATCTCGGATTGCTGCGCACCAGAGCGGCGAGGCAGTCCGACGGCAGCTACCGGATCAGCGGCACGAAGATCTTCGTTTCTGCCGGCGAGCACGATCTGGCCGAGAACATCGTGCATCTGGTGCTCGCGCGGATCGACGGCGCGCCGGCCGGCATCAGGGGAATCTCGCTGTTCGTCGTGCCGAAAGTCTTGCCGACCGCCGACGGTTCGCCTGGGCAGCGTAACGGCGTGTCGTGCGGCTCGATCGAAGAGAAGATGGGCATCCACGGCAACGCGACCTGCGTGATGAACTACGACGGCGCAACCGGCTGGCTGATCGGCGAGGAGCACCGCGGCATGAACGCCATGTTCACGATGATGAACGAGGCACGGCTCGGCGTCGGCGTGCAGGGGCTCGCGCTCTCCGAGGTCGCTTATCAGAACGCGGCGGCCTATGCGAAGGACCGGTTGCAAGGGCGCGCCCTCACGGGCGCAAAATTTCCCGACCGGCCTGCCGATCCGCTCATCGTCCATCCCGATGTGCGGCGCATACTGATGAGCATGCGCGCCTTCAACGAGGCGGCGCGCGCATTGGTCATGTGGACCGCGTTGCGCAGCGACGTCGCGCACCGCGCTGGCGACGACAAGGCGCGTGCCGCGGCCGACGACCACATGGGCCTGCTCACTCCGGTGATCAAAGGCGTGCTCACCGATCAGGGCTTCGCCAACACGGTGCTCGCCCAGCAGGTCTACGGCGGCCACGGCTACATCGCCGAGCACGGCATGGAGCAGTTCGTGCGCGATGCGCGCATCGCCATGCTTTACGAGGGCGCGAACGGCATCCAGGCGCTCGATCTCGTCGGCCGCAAGCTTCCCAAGGACGGTGGACGCGCGCTGCAGGCGTTCTTCAAGGAGGTGCAGGACTACATCAAGGAGCACGGCGACGCCGCGATGAAGCCTTATATCGGTCCGCTCGCGAGTGCGCTCGGCCATCTGCAGCAGGCGACCATGTGGCTCATGAAGAACGGGCTAACGAGCCCGGACAACGCGGGCGCTGGGGCGACCGACTACATGCACCTCTTCGGGTTGGTGGCGCTCGGCTACATGTGGTGCCGGATCGTGGAGGCGGCGAACGCGAAGCTTGCCAGCGAAGACGGCGATGCCACGCGCATGAAAGCGAGGCTCGTCACCGGCCTCTTCTTCATGGAGCGCATGCTGCCGGAGACCGCGACCCATCTCGCCCGCATCCAGGTAGGTGCCGCAAGCACGATGGAACTGCCGGCGGAGGCGTTCTAGTCAGCTGATTCGGCGGCCCGATCATGGCGTTCGCCCGCGAGAAGAAAGGCGAGCTGCGCTGGAGCCGCGGGAAGCCGTCGGCGTTCCGTTCGTCGAGCCTGGTCGAGCGCAACTTCTGCAGCGCCTGCGGCACGCCGCTGACCTACAACTTCGTCGACAGCGGAAACATCAGCGTCACCGCCTGCAGCCTCGATGATCCGGAAGCGGTGCGTCCCGAGCTCCAGTACAGCGTCGAGCGCACGCTGTCGTGGTTTGCGAGCATCGGCGACCTGCCCGGCAAGCGCACCGAGGAGTTCATCACGGCGGACCTCGCCGCCGCGCGCTTCGTCAGCCACCAGCACCCCGACCACGAGACGTGATGGCGGCGCCTGAGCTGCGATCCGCCTTACTGCAGCATCGCCAGGCCTGCCGTCGCCAACACCAGGATGACGACGGTGGTGCCGATCACGGTCGCGACATGGCGCCAGCCGAGCCTGGCGATAGCGGTCAGCGAGGTGCCGAGCCCGAGCGCCCCGATCGCGATCAGCAGGCCCCAGGTCGAGGCCTCGACCAGCGGTGCCTTGATGTGCGCGAATGCCGGAGTAACGGGGGGAAACGCGGCCGCGATGCTGTTGAGCACGCATAGCGCGACAAAGACGAGGGCGAAGACCGGGATCGGTATCTTGGCCACGTCGGCGGCCACGGCGCGCCGTGCGAAGATCCAACCGATGATCACGACCACGGGAAATAACAGCAGGACGCGGAAAAGCTTGACGATCACGGCGGTGTTGCCGGCGGTCTCCGACACCGCATAGCCGGCGCCGACGACCTGGGCGACGTCGTGGATGGTGGCGCCGAGCATCACACCGGTGAGCTGCTGATCGAATCCAAGCGATTTGCAGATCAGCGGATAGAGCAGCATCGCCAAGGTCGACAGTGCATTGACGGCGACCACCACGAAGGCGACGTCGGCCTCCTTGCCCTTGTAGTCGGGGAGCACGATCGAGGTCGCGAGCGTGGCGGAGGCGCCGCATATTGCGGTCCCGGCGCCGGCGAGCGCGCCGTAGGCGGAGTTTTGCGTGAAGGCGCGCGCGAGCGCAAAACCGGCGACCAAGGTCGTCGCCATCGCGACGACGACCAGGATCGCGGTGGTCAATCCGAGCGCCGCGATCTCTCCGAGCGCAATCCGCAAGCCGAGCAATGCGACCGCCCAGCGCAATATCGTTTTGAGGCAGAACACGATGCCGGGCTGGAACAACGGACGCTCGGCCACGGAATTGAGCGCGATGCCGATCAGCAGCGCGATCACCATCGCGGGGATCGGAGCGACAGGTGCCACGAGCGGCGCCGCCGCCACCGCGGCGACTGCGACCAGGGACGACAGCATCACACCCGGCAGAATGCTGCGAAGCCACGTCATAGGCCGGATGATCCGTGCTGGGGACGCAAGGAGAGTTGAGCGCCTCGGAGACGAGCCCGCGCACCGCCGGCGCAAGGTTGTTTCTCGGGGCCGCGAGAATAGAGCAGAAATAATAGCTGATAGGCCGGCGGAATGGAAAAAAATTCTCAGGGCTGGATGGTCGCGCAGAGCGCAAAGGCGGGGGCTCGAGCGCCGACCTCATCGTGTCGCGGTGCTCGAAGGCCCCCTCGGGGCTGACGGTCTCGAGCGCGGCGAGAATCCGATCGACCGCCTCGGTGTCGCGGCCGAACGGAAGCAGGAGATGTTCATAGTCGACGATGCGTTCGTCCCGGCCGCGCATGTCGGCGACGGTGTAGACCGCCAGCCTGGTCGCAAGGACCCAGTGGGAGGTGGAGAGTGCCGCCTGCCGGCGCATATCAACGGGCCGCCCTCGCGCTGCCGTACGCGGGCCTGTATGTTGGGGCAGAACGGGACCCGCCATGGACGCGCTCAACCTTCCCCGACCGGCTTGGATGACCGAGGATCTCGCGCTGCTCGAAGAGCAGGCGCGGCGCTTCATCGGCGCGGAGTTTGCGCCGCACATCGAGCGCTGGTGCGAGGAGGGCATGTACGAGCGCGATGTATGGACCAAGGCCGGCGCCGCCGGGCTGCTCTGTCCGGCGATCCCCGAGGAATATGGCGGCGTCGGCGGCAGTTTTGCGCACGAGGCGGTGATCGGCCGCGAGTTGAGCCTCGCCGGCTTCGATTCGTTCGGAGCGCCGCTGCATTCGGGGATCGTTGCGCCCTATATCCTGCATTACGGCACGGAGGAGCAGAAGCGGCGCTGGCTGCCGAAGCTCGTCAGCGGCGAGCTCGTCGGCGCCATCGCCATGAGCGAGCCCGGCACCGGCTCCGACCTTCAGGGCGTGCGCACCACCGCCAAGAAGTCGGGCAACGGCTACGTGCTCAACGGCTCCAAGACCTTCATCACCAACGGCCAGCACGCCAACCTCGTCATCGTCGTCGCCAAGACCGATCCGAGCGCAGGTGCCAAGGGCGTCTCGCTGATGGTGGTTGAGGCCGACAACGCGCCCGGCTTCCGCCGCGGCCGCAAGCTCAGGAAGCTCGGCCTCGACGCCGCCGACACCTCCGAGCTGTTCTTCGAGGACGTCAAGCTGCCGCCGGAGAACCTGTTGGGGACCGAGGAAGGCCAAGGCTTCGCGCAGCTGATGAATGATCTCCCGCGCGAACGGCTGATCGTGGCGGTCCACGCCCAGGCCATGATCGAGCGGGCGCTCGCGCTCACCATCGACTATGTCAAGCAGCGCAAGGCGTTCGGCAAGGCCATCATCGAGTTCCAGAACAGCCAGTTCGTGCTCGCCGAATGCAAGTCCGAGGCGACCATCGCGCGGGTCTTTCACGACCATTGCATCGAGCGCTACCTCAACGGCGGGCTCGACACCGCCACCGCCTCGATGGCCAAGTACTGGATCACCGAGGTGCAGGGAAAGATCATCGACCGCTGCCTGCAACTTTTCGGCGGCTATGGCTATATGGAGGAATATCCGATCTCGCGGCTCTACCGCGACGCCCGCGTGATGCGCATCTATGCGGGCAGCAACGAGATCATGAAGGTCATCATCGCGCGGAGCTTGTGAAAACGTCGGGCAGGATTGGAGTAACGAATGGCGACCAAATCAATTGAGAAGCGTGTGTCCGATCTCGAGGAGATGGTCGAAGATGTTCCGCGCCTCATCAATATGCGCTTTGCGCATATGAGAGCCCAACTCGATGCGCTGGATGCCCGCGTCTCAACCGTGGAAGTCAAGCTCGACAACGTGAGGTCTGAGCTGCAAGCGCTTCCGCGTGTCCTTGCAGAAATGCTCGATGAGCGAGCGAAGCGGGCCGGTTAGTAGGAACTTTCCGCATACATTCCGTCGGGCTCCGGATCGGCATGCATGTACGGAGCCAGGTTCAGGAGAGATCATGTCCGATGCCTTCATCTACGACCACGTTCGCACGCCGCGCGGGCGCGGCAAGGCCGACGGCGCCCTGCACGAGGTGACCGCGCTCAATCTGGCGACGCAGGCGCTCGCCGCGGTGAAGGAGCGCAACCAGCTCGACCCGGCGCTGGTCGACGACGTGGTGCTCGGCTGCGTCGATCCGGTCGGCGAGGCGGGCGGCGACATCGCGCGCGCGGCCGCGCTCACCGCCGGCTACGGCAACGGCGTGCCGGGCGTCCAGATCAACCGCTTCTGCGCCTCGGGCCTCGACGCCGTGAACTTCGCCGCGGCCGAGATCATGTCGGGCCAGCACGAGATGACGATCGGCGGCGGGGTGGAATCCATGAGCCGGGTCGGCATCGGCGCCTCGGGCGGCGCTTGGCCGATGGATCCCGCGATCGCGATCAAATCGTATTTCATGCCGCAAGGCATCTCGGCCGATCTCATCGCCACCAAGTACGGATTCTCCCGTGACGACGTCGACGCCTTTGCGGTCGAGAGCCAAAAGCGCGCCGCGGCGGCCTGGGACGAGGGCCGCTTCGCACGCTCGGTGATCGCCGTGAAGGACGTCAACGGTCTCACCATCCTGGCCAAGGACGAGCACATGCGGCCCAATACGACCATGCAGTCGCTGGCGCAGCTCAATCCGTCCTTCGTGCAGGTGGGCGCGATGGGCGGCTTCGACGCCGTCGCCGCGCAGGCGCACCCGGAGATCGAGGCGGTCAACCATGTGCATCATGCTGGCAATTCGTCCGGCATCGTCGATGGCGCCGCCGCCGTGCTGGTCGGCAGCAAGGCGGCAGGAAGCAAGGCCGGCCTGAAGCCGCGCGTGCGCGTCAAGGCGTTCGCCAATATCGGCTCAGAGCCGGCGATCATGCTGACCGGGCCGGTCGATGTGACGCACAAAGTGCTGGCAAAAGCCAAAATGACGTTCGACGACATCGATCTGATCGAGGTCAACGAGGCCTTCGCTTCGGTGGTGCTGCGCTATCTACAGGCCTTCGATCTCGATCCCGCCAAGGTCAACGTCAACGGCGGCGCCATCGCCATGGGCCATCCGCTCGGCGCCACCGGCGCCATGATCCTGGGCACCGTGATCGACGAGCTCGAGCGCCGCGATCTCTCGACCGCCTTGGTGACGTTGTGCATCGGCGCCGGCATGGGCACGGCGACGATCATCGAGCGGGTGTGACGCGAGCTCCGCTCGCCGCAAGGGAAAGCGAAAAAGCACGCAAGCGAGAGGCAAGCAATGCCCAAGATCGACATCGCAAAGATCCCGGCGCAGCAGATCGCGTCCTATCCCAAGGAATTCGCACCGGTGATCTCCGGACGCGAAAAGCAGAAGATCGGCGACGCCGCCGGCCTCACCCAGTTCGGCGTCAACATCACCCGCATCAAGGGGGGCTCGGCGTCCGCTCTGCGGCACTGGCACGAGCAGGAGGACGAGTTCATCTACATGCTCGACGGCGAGCTCATCCTGCAGGAGAATGACGGCGAGACCGTGCTGCGGCCCGGGGATGCCGCCGGCTTCAAGGCCGGCAGCGGCGTCGCCCATTGCCTGGTCAACCGCACCGACCGCGACGCGGTCTATCTGGAGGTCGGCACGCGCGCCGCGAGCGAGCGCGTGCACTATCCCGACGTCGACTTCATGATGGAGCGCGACGGCAGCGGCCGCCGCTACTTCCGCAAGTCGGGCGAGCGGATCGCGGGCTAAGGCGCGGGGAGAGCGGGCAGTGCCCAAGATCGACATCGCCAAGGCGACGGTGCGCACGAAAGGGGTCTATCCCGACGTCGATCTCGTCGGCGACAAGGACGGGCGCGGTTTTCGCTTTTCGCACAGGTCGGGCGAACCTTACCCGCAGGAGCCGTAGCCCAATGTCCTACGTCAATTTCAAGCTCGACATCGACGCCGACGGCATCGCGCTCGTCACCTGGGACGCGCCCGGGCGCTCGATGAACATCATCGATCTCAAGGTGATCGAAGAGCTCGCCGACATCGTCGAGAAGGTCGCGGGCGACGCCGCGATCAAGGGTGCGGTCGTCACCTCCGGCAAGCAGACGTTCTGTGCCGGCGCCGATCTCACCATGCTGGAAGTGTTCAGCCGGCAGTTCGCCGACATGGCGCAGGCGCGTGGCGAGGAGGCCGCCGCGACGCTACTGTTCGAGGAGAGCCGCAAGCTGTCGCTGCTGTTCCGGCGCATCGAGACCTGCGGCAAGCCGTGGGTCGCGGCGATCAACGGCACCGCGCTCGGCGGCGGCTTCGAGCTGTGCCTCGCCTGCCATCACCGTGTGGCGGCCGACAATCCGAAGACGCGGGTGGGATTGCCCGAGATCAAGATCGGTCTGTTTCCCGGCGCCGGCGGCACGACGCGCGTGTCGCGCATGATGGCGCCCGGTGACGCGCTGCAGCTCCTGCTCAAGGGCGACCAGCGTCGGCTCGAGCGGGCCAAAAGCATGAAGCTGATCGACGCGGTCGTGCCGGCTGCCGATCTCGCCCGCCAGGCCAAGGACTGGATCAAGGCCGGCGGCAAGGCGAAGGCGCCTTGGGACGAGGAAGGCTACCGGCTGCCCGGCGGCCCCGTCTATTCCAAGGCCGGCATGATGACGTTCCCGGCGGCGAACGCGATCTACCGGCGCGAGACCTACGACAACTATCCGGCCGCGCGCGCGATCATGCAGGTCGTCTACGAGGGCCTGCAATTGCCGTTCGACCTCGCGCTGCGCGTCGAGTCGCGCTGGTTCGCAAAAATTCTTCGCTCGCCGGAAGCCGCCGCCATGATCCGCACCCTGTTCGTCTCCATGCAGGAGCTGAACAAGGGCGCCCGCCGGCCGGCCAATCTAGCGCCCTCGAAGCTTAAAAAGATCGGCGTCATCGGCGCGGGCTTCATGGGCGCCGGCATCGCCTATGTCACCGCCCAGGCGGGCCTCGAGGTCGTGCTCATCGACCGCGACCAGGCCAGCGCGGACAAGGGCAAAGCCCATTCCGAGCAATTGATCACCGACCAGATCAACAAGGGCCGCGCCACCGCGGCCGAGCGCGATGCGCTGCTGGCGCGCATTGCGCCCACGTCCGATTACGGCGCGCTCAAGGACTGCGATCTCGTCATCGAGGCGGTGTTCGAGGACCGCACGGTGAAGGCGGAGGCGATCGCCAAGGCGGAAGCCGTGATCGGGCAGGGGACGGTGTTCGGCTCCAACACCTCGACCTTGCCGATCAGCTCGCTCGCCGAAATGTCGAAGCGGCCGGCGAGCTTCATCGGGGTGCATTTCTTCTCGCCGGTCGAGCGCATGATGCTGGTCGAGATCATCCTGGGCAAGGCCACCGGCGAGCCGGCGCTGGCGGTCGCCCTCGACTACGTGCGTGCCATCAGAAAGACGCCGATCGTGGTCAACGATTCGCGCGGCTTCTACACGTCGCGGGTGGTCGGCACCTATCTGCGCGAAGGCCATCTGATGCTCGCCGAGGGGGTGCCGGCAGCGATGATCGAGAATGTCGGGCGCATGGCCGGCATGCCGGTCGGGCCGCTGTCGCTGAACGACGAGGTCGCGGTCGATCTCGCCTGGAAGATCGTCAGAGCGACCGAGGCCGATCTCGGCGCCGACGCCGTCGATCCGCGCCAGAAGGCGCTGCTCGAGCAGATGGTGGAGAAGCGCGGCCGGCTCGGGCGCAAGAACGGCAAGGGCTTCTACGACTATCCGCAGAATGGGCCGAAGAAGCTGTGGCCCGGGCTTGTCGAACTGCAGCAGCACAAGCTCGATCCCGACCTGATCGACGTCGCGGAGCTGAAAGCTCGCCTGCTCGGCATTCAGGCGCTCGAGACCGCCCGCTGCGTGGAGGAGGGCGTCCTCACCGACGTGCGCGAGGCCGATGTGGGCTCGATCCTCGGCTTCGGCTTCGCGCCGTTCACCGGCGGCACGCTCTCCTATATCGACATGATGGGGACGAAGGCGTTCGTCGAAACATGCACGCGGCTCGAGAAATCGCGTGGTCCACGCTTCGCGCCATGCAAGCTCCTCATCGACATGGCGGCGAAGGGCGAGACCTTCTATGGCCGCTTCGCGCCCGGCCGGCGCGCCGCGGCGTGAGGGGATCGGTGTCGTCGTCCGCCGATGCTCGATTTTTGCGTATCTACGTTGGAGGAAACCATGAAGCTCTACATGCATCCGGTCTCGATGACATCCCGGCCCGTCCGCCTGTTCATGACCGAGAACAAGATCGCCTGCGACGAGGAGCTGGTCGACCTGATGACCGGCGCGCACCTGCAGGAGCCGTACGCCTCGGTCAATCCGAACTGTCTGGTGCCGATGCTGGTCGACGGCGACCTCAAGCTCACCGAAAGCTCGGCGATCTTGAAGTATCTCGCCGACAAGGTCGGCTCGCCGGCCTATCCGAAAGATCTCAAGCAGCGCGCCAAGGTCAACGAGATGATGGATTGGATCAACACCAACTTCTATCGCGCCTGGGGCTACAATCTTGCCTATCCGCAGCTATTCCCGCACCTGAAGGGACGCAGCGACGAGGCGCAGGCCGCAATGCTCGAAGCAGGCCAGGCGAATTCGAAGAAATGGCTCAAGCTGCTCAATGACCATTGGATCGGGCCGAACAAGCAATATCTGTGCGGCGATCAGATCACCATCGCGGACTATTTCGGCGCCGGGATCGTCACGCTCGGCGAGCTCATCGGCTGCGATTTCTCGCCCTATCCCAATGTCCGGCGCTGGCTCGCCAACATGAAGAAGCTGCCGAGCTGGGACAAGGTCAACGAGCACTTCTACGGCCTGCGTGAGGCCATCAAGTCGCAGAACTTCGTGCGGATCTGAACGGCGAGTCGGCGCCTCACGCCTCCACGGCGAAGCTTTGCGGCTTCTCGCCGCGTCGCCAGCGCTGCCACATCGCCAAGTAGGCGGCCTCGATGTGGCGGCGGAACCGATCGCTGTCGAACAGGCGCGAGGAGCCGTCCGCGAGCCGCTGCCGGAAGCCGCCGAGCAGCGATGCATCGCGGGCCAGCCGCAGCGCCAGCGCCTCGTATTGCTCGAGGGTCCCGGTGACGAGCTCGGGAAGGCCCGCAGCCGCGAGCAGGCTCGCCGCGACCCGGCTCGCGAAGGCGTTGCCGCGGCAGGTCAGCACCGGCAGCTGGGCCCATAGCGCATCGCTCGTCGTCGTATGGGCATTGTAGGGAATCGTGTCGAGGAAGAGATCGGCGAGGCGATGCCGGGCCAAATGGTCCTGCGGACTTGCATGCGCCGCGAAGATGAGACGCGCCGGATCGATGCCGCGCGCGCCGGCCTCGCGGCGGAGATTGGCCTCCGCGCCGGCATTGTCCCGCAACAGCCACAACACGCTGCCTTCGACCTTGGCGAGCAGGGTCATCCACACGTCGAACACCGGCCGCGTGATCTTGTAGTCGTTGTTGAAGCAGCAGAACACGAAGCCTTGCTCCGGCAGCCCGGCCTCCTGCCGCGTCGGCGCCAGCGCAACGATTTGGCGCGTCGCGTCATTGACCTGATAGCTGTCGGGCAGGTGCACGATCTTCTCGGTGCAGAACGGCTGCTGCTCGAACGGCAGCACGATCTTGTCCGCAATGATGTAGTCGATGAAATCCGCCCCCATCGTGCCCGGATAGCCGAGATAGTTCACCTGGATGGGCGCCGGGCGGTGGGCGAGGATTTCGGGGCGGCAGTCCTGGGTGTAGCCCTTCAAATCGACCGCGATGTCGACCTCGAGATCGTTCAGCAGCTTGGCGACGTCGCGATCGCTTGCCGCGCGGACATCGTGGAATTGGTCGAACGCCTTGACCAGGCGGGCGCGCATCTCGCTATTGTCGTCGTGGCCGAACGAAAATCCGAGCACGTCGAAACGCGCGCGGTCATGCAGCTCGAACAGTTCCGCGATCAGGCTGGCGGTCGCATGCTGGCGGAAATCGCCGGACAGGTAGGCGATCCGCACCTTCTCGTGTCGATAAGCCCGTCCGGTCCATAGCGGCGGCGGCCGCACCGGCACCTTGTGGCGAATGTAGTTTCTCGCGCATTCGAGCTGCAGCGCCGGATCGTCGCAAAAGCCGAGAAACACCCACGGATTGATGATCGATCGTCTGGCCAGTACATGCGCGTTGAGCTCGGCGGCGAGCGCCGCGGTCGTCGTCCAGTCGCAGCTCGCGAGCGCGCAATGGGCCATCCCATTGAAGGCATGCGGGTGCTGCGGCTGCAGCTGGAGCGCCTGCTGGTAGTTCGCCAGCGCCTCCTCGTAACGCTTGAGCAGCCTTGCCGCGTTGCCGCGGTTGAACAGCGCATCGACATGGTCGCGCTTGAGCGCCAGCGCCTGGTCGTAGCCGGCGATCGCCTCCTCGTGGCGTTTGAGCGCCAGCAAGGCGGTGCTGCGGTTGGTGAGCGCCTCGACATAGTTCGGCGCCAGCGCCAGCGCCCGGTCATAGCTCGCGATGGCGTCCTCGTGACGGTTGAGCAGGCTGAGCGCGTTGCCGCGATTGCCGAGCGCCTGCACATGGTTGGGGTTGATCACCAGCGCGCGGTCATAGGCGGCGACCGCATCGCGGGAGCGCTTCAAGGCATCGAGGGTGGCGCCGAGATTGTTGTGGGCGTCGGCCGAGCGCGGATGGACCTTGATCGCCTTGGTCAGCAGCTTCAACGCCTCGTTCAGCTCGCCCTGATGGTAGCGAAACAGCCCGAAAAAATGCAGCGCATCGAAATACTCCGGATTCTTCTTCAGCAATCGGGTGAAAAGACGTTCGGCTTCGGCGGTTCGCCCCTCACGCTGGCACGCAACCGCCTCTTCGAGCGAGCGCAGCGCCTTCAGGAATCTCGGGTCGGGGGGCGGAAGATGGGCCATGTGGTTCCCGCGCACAATATTCGACAATACCATCCTGACAACATCATATCCTCTCAGTCCGATGAACCATCGCGCCCGCGCGTAAGCCGGCATAGACCTCATTGCTCTTGCTCTCGGCGTCCGTGTAAGGTCGCGGCCCTTTACGTCGGAACCCGGCATGGCCCGTGACCAAGTCGACATGACACCGATCGAGACGCGCGACGAGCTCGTCGCGTGGTTCGAGGCGGGCTGCAAGCCGAAGTCGCGGTTCCGCATCGGCACCGAGCACGAGAAGTTCGCTTTCACGGTCGAGGGCCATCGCCCGGTCCCCTATGACGGCCGCCGCAGCATCCGCGCGCTGCTCGAAGGCATGCAGCATCTGCTCGGCTGGGAGCCGATCGTCGAGGACGGCAACGTCATCGGCCTATTCGACGTCACCGGCGGCGGGGCGATCTCGCTCGAGCCGGGCGGACAGTTCGAGCTCTCGGGCGCGCCGGTCGAGACCGTGCATCAGACCTGCTCCGAGCTGATGGCGCACCTCGCGCAACTCAAGGAAATCGCGCGCCCGCTCGGCATCGGCTTCCTCGGGCTCGGCATGACGCCGACCTGGACCCGCGCCGACATGCCGATGATGCCGAAAGGCCGCTACAAGATCATGACTGCGTACATGCCGACGGTCGGCAAGCTCGGCCTCGACATGATGTACCGCACCTGCACGGTGCAGACGAACCTGGACTTCTCGTCCGAAGCCGACATGGTCAAGAAGCTGCGCGTGTCACTCGCGCTGCAGCCGGTCGCGACTGCGATGTTCGCCGACTCGCCGTTCACCGAAGGCAAGCCCAACGGCTTCCTCTCCTTCCGCTCTGAAATCTGGCGCCACACCGATCCCGACCGCACCGGCATGCTGCCGTGGGCATTCGAGCCGGGCATGGGCTTCGAGCGCTACGTCGACTACGCGCTCGGCGTGCCGATGTACTTCGTCAAGCATGGGGACCGCTACGTTGACGTCGCCGGCCAGTCGTTCCGCGACCTGATGGCGGGTAAGCTGCCCGGGATGCCCGGCGCGCGTGCGACCATTTCCGACTGGGCGAACCACATCTCGTCGATCTTTCCGGAGGTGCGGCTCAAACGCTATCTCGAAATGCGCGGCGCCGACGGCGGACCGTCGCGTCGCCTGCCGGCGCTGCCGGCCTATTGGGTCGGCATTCTCTACGACGACGACTCGCTCGAGGCTGGCTGGGACATCGTCAAGGAGTGGACCGCCGAGGAGCGCCAGAAGCTGCGCGACGATGTGCCGCGAGCCGGCTTCAAGGCAACGATCCGCGGCCGCAGCCTGCTGCAACTCGCGCAGACCACGCTGGCGTTGGCGGAAAACGGGCTGCTGCGGCGGCGCAGACTCGACGGCAACGGCCACGATGAGACCCGCTATCTGCAGCCGTTGCAGGAATACGTGGCGCGCGGCATCACCCCCGCCGACGAGTTGTTGAAAAAATTCCACGGTGCCTGGAATGGCAGCGTCGAACCGGTCTTCAAGGAATACGCGTATTGACCCGGCGCCTCAGGCCGCGGTCTTCCGTTCGCTCTCGGTCTCTTGCCGTCGCTCGTTCTCCGCTGCGCGCCGGTACAACCGTTTGGTCGCCTGTTCGCGGGCCGCTTCGAGGGCGGGGTTCCTGCGGCGCATGCGCCACATCACGGTGCCCCAGATCAGTCCGAACGCGAGCGCGCCGACCAGGATCACGTCGATCATCAGCCACAGCCAGCCGCCAGCATCGCTGTCCATCGCTTGCGCTCCTTCGCATTGCGTCACGGAGGATTAACGCACGAGCAGGGCTTTCGATCCGGTGCGGCCGCAGAACGCTTCGCTTTTTCGCCAAAATGGACTGCCGACCATCTGGGGCGTCTAGGATGGCCGTCGCTCGCGCTCGATGATCTCCTGCGCTTCCGGATTGAGCGGTGTGACCTCGCGCTCCGGCTTGCTGAACGGCTCGTGCACCATGCGCGTTCGCAACAGGTCGAGCCCGGCGGATACGCCCTCGGCCTGCTGCAGGGCGAGGCGATCGAGGTCGCGGGCGCGGACGAAGTCCTCGACCGCGGCGGCGCGCTCCGAATCGAGGCCGAGCGCTTCGAGCGTCTTGCGCCCGAAGACGAGCGCGGATTCGAAGGTTTCGCGCAGCTCAAAATCGACCCCCTTGGCGATCAGCTGCAAGGTGTGGCGGCGGTCGAAGGAGCGCACGTAGAGCTTGCCGCCGGGGAACTCGGCATGCACCAGGTCGACGATGTAACTCGCCGTCTCCGGGTCATCGACGCACACGGCGATCAGCCGCGCGTCGCCGGCCCCCGCCGCGCGCAAGACGTCGAGCCGCGTGCCGTCGCCGTAATAGACCTTGAATCCGAAGCGCGCGGCGCTCTCCATCATTTCGGGGTCGTTGTCGATGGTGGTGACGTCGATGCCCTCCGCCAGCAGGCATTGGGAAACGATCTGGCCGAACCGGCCGAAGCCGACGACCAGCACCGATCCGCGGGCGTCGCTGAAGTCGTCGGGCTCGCGCTCGGCGGGCCGCGCCAACCTCCGCAGCAGCACGTCGGTCATGGTGGCGACCAGCGGACCGAACAGCATCGTCATCGCCGCAATGGCGGTGAGCAGGCTGAGCTGGCGCTGGTCGAGCACGCCGAGCGCTCCGCCGAGCGGGATCAGCACGAAGGCGAACTCGCCGGCTGCCGTGAGCACCGATCCGGCGCGCAGCGCGTCGCTTCGCCGCACGCAAGTGGCGCGGAAGAGGAGCCACACGATCGCGGCCTTGAGCACGGTGAGGATGACAGCGGCGGCGAGGATCAGCCAAAAATCGGCGCGCACGACGCGCATGTCGATGCTCATGCCGATGCCCATGAAGAACAGCGCGAGCAGCAGGCCGCGGAACGGCTCGATGTCGGCTTCGAGCTCGTGGCGGTAGTTCGATTCGGCGAGCAGCATGCCGGCCAGGAACGCGCCGAGCGCCATCGACATGCCGGCCGTCTGCATGGTCAGCGCCGCCCCCAGCACGACCAGCAGCGTGGCCGCCGTCATGACCTCGCGCGAGCCGGTCTGCGCCAGCAGGCGGAAGAATGGATTGAGCAGGTAGCGGCCGGCCACGACGATGAGCGCGATCGCGCCGGCGATCCAGGCGACCGCGATAAGCCCATCGGCAAGGCTGACGGGAGCGCTTTCGCTGCCCTGACCGATGAGCGGCAGCGCGGCGAGCACCGGCACCACGGCGAGATCCTGGAACAGCAGGATGGCGAAGGCGCGCTGGCCATAGTCCTGCTGGAGCTGGCCGCGCTCCTCCAGGATCTGCAGCGCGATCGCGGTCGCCGACATGGCGAGCGCGAGCCCGGCGACGATGGCGCCGCGCCAGCCGATGAGGCCGGTCGCGTAGGCAAGCGCGCCGATCGCGATCGCGGTCAGCGCCAATTGGGCGGCGCCGAGACCGAATATGTTGCGCCGCATCGCAAGGAGCCGGCCGAGCTCGAGCTCGAGCCCGATCAGGAACAGCAGCATGACCACGCCAAGCTCGGCGACCGGGATGATGCTTTCCGGGGTGCCGAACACCGCCAGTCCATAGGGGCCGATGATGATGCCGGCGACCAGGTAGGCGACGATGGCGGACAGTCCGAGCCGGCGCGCAATCGGCACGCTCGCGACCGCCGCGACGAGCAGGACCAGTGCGAGCGTGAGAAGACCGAATTCGCCGTGTTGCTGATGCATGGTGGATTCCGAGATGGAGGATCGCCGGGAGGACGAGCGCGGGGCCGCCCATCGGCACGCCGCTCGCCTCGCCCCACCGGCTTCTCTAACATGGATCGCGTCGTGGGACGGCGCGCGAGAGGCCGTACGATGAGGCGAGGTTGGTTCGGACGGAGCGTCGGCTTGTTGATCGCGCTCGCCGCATTCGGGGCGCCCGCGCGGGCCCAGGTCGGCTTCGACCGGCCGGGCGGCGACTATGCGAGTTTTCCGTTGCGCTACGGCGATCCCGCGCAATGCGCCGCCCGCTGCGAGCGCGATACCCGGTGCCGCGCCTGGGCGTTTTCCTATCCGGCGACCGAAAGCATCAACGCCGTGTGCTGGCTCAAATCCCGGGTGCCGCCGCGGGTCGTAGCCGCGTGCTGCGTTTCGGGCGTGCGCGGAACCGGCGTGATCGAGCCGCCCAGCGGACCGATCGAGTTCGGGATCGACCGCTTCGGCGGCGACTATCGCAATTTCGATCTGTCGGCCGACGCGAAAGCCCAGAACTGCCAGAGCGCCTGCGACGCCGAGGAAGGTTGCCGCGCCTGGACCTATGTGCGCCCCGGCTATGTCGGTCCTGCTCCGGTTTGCTACCTCAAGAACCACATCACGCGTCCGGTACGCAAAGCCTGCTGCATTTCCGGCGTGGTGAGGTGATCGCGGGAAGTTGATGGCGGCTGCCGAGCAAATTCGCGCGATGAAGGGGTCGCGGGGGTTATGTGGCCATGAGCCCAATTCGCATTCGGAGGCATCGATGATCAGAACCGTCACATTCTTCGCCGCGCTTGCTGTTCTGACCGGCGTCGCCTTGGCGCATCACGGCTGGGGCAGCTACGACGCCGCCAAGCCGTTCACCGTCGCCGGCGCGATCCTGACCTCCAAGTTCGAGAACCCGCATGCCACCATCACGGTGCGGGGCACCGACAAGGTTTGGACGGTGACGCTGGCGCCGACCTCGCGCATGAGCAGCCGCGGAGCGACCGAAAAGGTCGTCGCGATCGGCAACAACGTCTCGGCCTACGGCTACCCTTCGACGGTGGAGAAGGATGAGATGCGCGCCGAGCGCATCACGGTCGACGGCAAGACCTACGAGATGCGCTGATGAACGATCAGGCGCCGGCGATCTTCATCGCCCTCGAAGAATCCGGCTTCGCCGCGGCGATACGGCAGTCGCTCTGGCTCTATCCGGCCGCGAATGTCGGGCACATCGTCGCGCTGGTCTGCTTCGCCGGCGCGGTGGCGGTGATGGACGTCCGTCTGCTCGGCGGGCTTGCCGCGACTGCGCCGGGCCGCCTCATCGCGCGAGCGCGCTGGTTTGCAATCGCCGCGCTCGTAGCCATGGCGATCACCGGTTTCATGCTGTTCTCGGCCGAGGCGAGCCATGTCGCGCTCAACCCGGTGTTCCAGCTGAAGGTCGCGTTGATCGGAGCCGGCCTCGTCAACGTGGCGCTTTACGAATTCGGTGCCAAATCCGCGGTCGAGGGGCTCCCGCCGGGCGCGACCATGCCGGCACGCGCGCGCATGGTGGGCGGTGTTTCGTTGATGATCTGGGTCGCGGTCGCCGCTTGCGGGCGCAGCATCGCGTATTTTTGATCCGGGGAGTGAGGTTTTCGACAATGTCGAACTGCCGCACGGAATTGCGTCAAAAAGTACGTGCACCATCGGAGAAGACGAATCCGTCTTGCTCGATCATCCGATTATAGGCCTCGATCGCACTCCGATTTTCTTCGAGCCAAGCTCGCGCCCGCGCAGCGCGCTCCTCGGCATGAAGCGTCGGAATCTTGCGATGAAGTGCCTCCAGCAAGACGGCGGAGAGGTCGAGGCCGGCAGCTTGGGCAGCTGCAATGGCCTCGCTGTCGAGTTCCAACGCGACCTTTTCACGCTTGCCCATCACCGACTCCTCATTCTATCGGAGTAGCAACAGCCTGCAGCATAGGTCGAAAATCCCTGCTCATCACCCAGTCCCGCCGACCGTGATGCGGTCCATGCGCAGGGTGGGCTGACCGACCCCGACCGGCACGCTCTGACCGTTCTTGCCGCAGGTGCCGATGCCGGTGTCGAGCGCAAGGTCGTTGCCGATCATGCTTACGCGGTGGAGGTCGGTCGGACCATTGCCGATCAGCATCGCCCCCTTGAGCGGCTGCCCGAGCTTGCCGTCCTCGATCTTGTAGGCCTCGGTCACCTGGAAGACGTACTTGCCCGAGGTGATGTCGACCTGACCGCCGCCGAAGCTCACCGCATGGATGCCGTTCTTGACCGAGGCGATGATCTCGCCCGGATCGCGGTCGCCGGCGAGCATGTAGGTGTTGGTCATCCGCGGCATCGGCACATGGCCGTAGCTCTGGCGCCGGCCGTTGCCGGTCGGCTTCATGCCCATGAGGCGGGCGTTCTGCCGGTCCTGCATGTAGCCCACCAGCATTCCATCCTCGATCAACACGGTGCGGCTGGTCGGCGTACCCTCATCGTCGATCGAAAGCGAGCCGCGCCGCTGCGCGATGGTGCCGTCGTCGACGACAGTGACGCCCTTCGAGGCCACCCGCTGTCCCATCAGGCCGGCGAAGGCCGAGGTCTTCTTGCGGTTGAAGTCGCCTTCGAGCCCGTGGCCGACCGCCTCGTGCAGCATCACGCCCGGCCAGCCGGAGCCGAGCACCACGTCCATCTCGCCGGCCGGCGCCGGCACCGCCGCGAGATTGATCAGCGCTTGGCGCACGGCATCATCGGCCGCGCCCTGCCAAGCCTTCGCTTCGAGGAAGCGCCCGAAGCCTTCGCGCCCGCCGTAGCCGTGGCTGCCGGATTCCTGGCGGTCGCCGTCGCCGGCGACGATGGAGACATTGACCCGCACCAGCGGGCGCACGTCGCGATAGCTCTCGCCGTCGCCGCGCAGGATCTCGACCACCTGCCAGCTGGCGCCGAGCGAGACCGAGACCTGCCGCACGCGCGGGTCCTTGGCGCGCGCATAGGCGTCGATGGTCTCCAACAGCCGCACCTTGGTCTCGAAGGCGGGAGCGCCGAGCGGATTGTCGTCGCCGTAGAGACGCACATTGGTGCGTCCGGGCGCCGCCGCGTAGCGGCCGGAATAGCCCGCCTTGACCGCGCGCACCGCGTCCGCCGCGCGTGCCAGCGCCGGCTCCGAGAGGTCGGAGGAATGGGCGTAGCCGACCGCATCGTCCTTGACCGCGCGCAGCCCGAAGCCCTGGTCGGTGTTGTAGGTCGCCTGCTTGAGCCGCCCGTTGTCGAAGACCAGCATCTCGGACTGGGCGTATTCGAGATAAAGCTCGCCGTCGTCGGCGCCTTCGAGGCCGCGGACGAGGTGTCGGCGCGCGTCGTCGCGGTCGAAACCGGCGCGGTCGAGCAGGGACATGGTCGGATTGGTCATGGAGTGATCCAGGTTCGAGGATTTGTCACAGAAGATAGTCGTCGGCTGCGGCGGTTGCGAGGGGCGCGGGCAGGGCGGATGGGCACACCAACCTGTGCGCAACGGCCGCCCTACGGGTCTGCGGCGGTTGCGTCATCTCCTGGCGCAGTCGCTCGGCGGGCGCGCTCCGGCAAAGCGGTTCGCCAGCCATGCGACCGTCTCCGCGGCGCTGGCGCGCGCCGCCCCGTTGTGGGTGACTCCCGCCACTTGAGGTACCGCACCGGCGTGGCGCGCCGGCACAAGCGCCGCGCAAAGCGGTCGGTGATCGCCGGCAGCACCTCGATGTCGGCGGTCCCCTGCGCGATGAACACCGCAGCACCCGCGGGCGCACCGCCGGGCGTGTTGCGGGCGATGATCGAGCGCCATGGCTCGGTACGCGCCGGATCGGCGGTCAGGAAGCGGTGCCGCAGCGGGAACTCGTCGATGATGACATCAATGAGGTCGAAGAACGTCTCGTCACAGTTCTCGGCCGTGCGCCGGACCGCTTCCATGGCTTGCGGCGCAACGACGTTGTCGAGCGGGGCGTTGAACACGCGCGACCACGACCACAGCGCCATGGCGGTGAACACCTTGCCCTTGAACGTGGACAGGTCGTCTTCGAGCAGCGCGGCCAGCTCGGTTGCGGGCGCAGCCGCAGCAACCCCGACCAGCTCGAGTTCCGGCGCATAGGCCCGCGTCAGCTGGCCGGTGAACAACGCGGCGTGGCCGCCCTGCGAATGGCCCCAGACGGCGAATCGTGCACCCGCGCTGCTCTCGCGCAGTGCTCGCGCCGCCCGCACGGAATCAATGACCGCCCGCGCCTCGCTCACGCCGACCAGGTAAGGATGCGGTCCCGCCGTCCCGAGGCCGGGATAATCGGTCGCCGTCACGACATGGCCGCGCGCCAGCATCTCGTTGAGCCCGGGGATGAGGCCGAGCACGTTGGGCCGCAGCGACGGTGCGCAGCGGGGCATGATGCCGGTGGTCCCATGCGCCCACGCGACCACCTCGCGCCCGCGGCCCGGCACCGGCCCCTCGGGAATCACCATGACGCCAGAGACGGCAATCGGCTGGTTCGCAAGCCCGCGCGAGCGGTAGAGGACGCGATAGGCCGCCGCACCGGGCGGCGCTCCCGACAGCGGTTCGACGCGGATGAGGGAGCCGGGTGGGCCGGGGAGCTCGGTTGGATCGACTTGGTAGAACGCGGTTTGGCTGGAAGTCTCGAAACTCCAGGCGCCGGGAAGGAGCAAGGCGATCGCGAATACGAATGCGTGCTGGCGCATTCCAGCCACTCCCTCGCCGAACAAACAGTGTGAGACGTCCGTAAGCGCTCAGCCGGACACGGGGCAGGGGAGGCGCCCTACGGCAGCTTGTCGAAACCTTCCCCGAAGCCCTTGAGGCTCATCGGGAAGCCGATGCCCTCTTCGGGGGTCTGGAAGATGATGAAGGTCGCGGTCTGGCCCGCGCGCAGCTGCTTGACCAGCGTCTCGTCCATGACCACCTCGGCGACACAGCCGTTGGGCAGGCAGCGCACGAACCCGGCGCGTCCGACGTCGGCCTGGTCGATCTTGAGCCCGAGGCCGGACGGCAGCAGCACCCCCATGGGAGCGACCACGCGCATCAGGCGGCTCTTCTGATCGGCGGTCTTGAGCACGATCACGGTGAGACCGACATTGGCCCGGTCTTCCGCGGTCACGCTCTGGATCAGCGCGCACTGCTCGCCCTGCGCGCCGGGCGGCGTGTCGCAGCGGACCTGCCAGTCGCTATGCACCGACTTGACGGCGCCCTGTGCGATGCCGGGCCCGGCAGTCCCGACCATGGCCGCAAGCGCCATGGTGGCGGCCGCCGCCAGCGATTTCACCGTATGAATGCGCAAATCCGGGCTGAATGACCCCATGATCCCCGTGCCTCGAATCGTCCTAAGCCGCCCCACTGTCCATACCCGGTCGAATCAAGCCCCTGAGACCATGGTCGGACCGACGCGTCAAGGATTAGTAAAGCCCGGCATTGTGGCCGAGAAAGGGTCGAAAATCCGGCTTTTCACGGGCCCGATTTGCCGGCCTTTGGTCGCATGGGAGACATGGACGGGGTGCATTGCGATGGGGCCGGAATTATGGTTTGAGAGACAGGGATTCCCCTTGAGGCCCCTGCCGCACGCTCGCCGAGCCGGCCGCCTGGCGGACGCTACGCTCACAGCGGGCGGGGCCCGCGGCTGCGGCAGGTCCATCGGAGCCTCATCTCGTCGAAGGAGCGACACCGACGATGCTCGTGCTCAAGCGGTTGACCGCATTGGCGGTGACGATCGTCGCCATTCTGGCTGCCAGTGGAGTGGCTCTGGCTGGGCTCGGGCAGCCGTCCACTTGGCAGCTCGGGTTGCAGCAATCGGCCACGCCGGTGATGGACAACGTCATCTGGTTCCACGATTTCCTGCTCTGGATCATCTCGGCGATCACCGCCTTCGTGCTGATCCTCCTGGTCATCGTGATGGTGCGTTTCAACGCCCGCGCCAATCCGATCCCGTCGCGTACCACCCATAACACGCTGATCGAGATATTGTGGACGATCATCCCGATCGCGATCCTCACGGTCATTGCCGTGCCGTCGTTCAAGCTGCTGTTCTTGCAGCTCAACGTGCCGGCGGCCGATCTCACCGTGAAGGCCACCGGCAAGCAGTGGTATTGGACCTATAGCTATCCGGACCACGGCAAGTTCGAGTTCGACTCGCTCCTGGTCCGCGACCAAACGCAGCTCAAGCCCGACCAGCCGCGGCTCCTCGGTGTCGACAACGAGATGGTGGTGCCGGTCAACAAGACCGTGCGGGTGCTGACCACCGGCGCCGAGGTGATCCATTCCTTCGCGGTGCCGTCGTTCGGCATCAAGGTCGACTCCATTCCCGGCCGCGTCAACGAGACCTGGTTCAGGGCGACGCGCGAAGGCGTCTACTACGGCCAGTGCTCGGAGCTGTGCGGCAAGGATCACGCGTTCATGCCGATCGCGGTGCGCGTGGTGAACGAGCAGGCATTCGCCGCCTGGGTCGAGGAGGCGAAGAAGAAGTTCGCGCGGGACGACGACACTAGCCCGCCGACCAATGTGGCGGCGGCCGACCAGACGGCTGCCCGCTGATGGCGCGCGACGGCGCATGACCGCGGGCGGACGGCAGGAACACGTTCGAAGGACTTGAAGATCATGGCTACCACGGCGAAAGCTCACGGCGCCCACGAGGCCCACGACGCGCACGACCATCCCTATGGCTGGCGGCGCTACCTCTATTCGACCAACCACAAAGACATCGGCACGATGTACCTCGTGTTCGCCCTCATGGGCGGATTGGTCGGCGGCGTGCTGTCGATCGGCATGCGGCTCGAGCTCATGGAGCCGGGCATGCAGATCTTCCATGACTCCCACATGTTCAACGTGTTCACCACCGCGCACGGCCTGATCATGATCTTCTTCATGGTGATGCCGGCGATGATCGGCGGCTTCGGCAACTGGATGGTGCCGCTGATGATCGGCGCGCCGGACATGGCGTTCCCGCGCATGAACAACATCTCGTTCTGGCTGCTGCCGGCCTCGTTCACGCTGCTGGTCATCTCGCTGTTCGTCGAAGGCGAACCCGGCGCTCCCGGCGTCGGCGCCGGATGGACGATCTATGCGCCGCTGTCGACCTCGGGCCATCCCGGACCGGCGGTCGACTTCGCCATTCTGTCGCTGCATCTCGCCGGCGCTTCGTCGATCCTCGGCGCCATCAATTTCATCACCACGATCTTCAACATGCGCGCGCCCGGCATGACGCTGCACAAGATGCCGCTGTTCGTGTGGTCGCAATTGGTGACGGTGTTCCTGCTGCTGTTGGCGATGCCGGTGCTGGCGGGCGCCATCACCATGCTGCTTACCGACCGCAATTTCGGCACCACCTTCTTCACCGCCGACGGCGGCGGCGATCCGGTGCTGTTCCAGCACCTGTTCTGGTTCTTCGGCCACCCGGAAGTCTACATCTTGATCGTTCCGGGTTTCGGCATGATCAGCCAGGTCGTCGCCACCTTCTCGAAGAAGCCGGTGTTCGGCTATCTCGGCATGGCCTATGCCATGGTGGCGATCGGCGGCATCGGCTTCGTGGTGTGGGCGCACCACATGTACACGGTCGGCATGTCGACCGCGGCGCAGGCCTATTTCGTGGTCGCCACCATGGTGATCGCGGTGCCTACCGGCGTGAAGATCTTCTCCTGGATCGCCACCATGTGGGGCGGCTCGATCGAGTTCAAGACGCCGATGCTATGGGCGATCGGCTTCATCTTCCTGTTCACGATCGGCGGCGTGACCGGCGTGGTGCTCGCCAATGCCGGCGTCGACCGCTCGCTGCAGGACACCTATTACGTGGTGGCGCATTTTCACTACGTGCTCTCGCTCGGCGCCGTCTTCACCATCTTCGCCGGCTGGTACTACTGGTTCCCGAAGATGACCGGCTACATGTACTCGGAGACGATCGGCAAGTGGCACTTCTGGCTGACCTTCATCGGCGTCAACCTGGTATTCTTCCCGCAGCACTTCCTCGGGCTCGCCGGTATGCCGCGCCGCATCGCCGACTATCCCGACGCCTTCGCCGGCTGGAACATGGTCTCGTCGCTGGGCTCGTATGTCTCGGGACTCGGCGCGCTGGTGTTCTTCTTCGGGGTCGCGCATGCGTTCCTGCGCAAGCAGAAGGCAGCCGACAATCCGTGGGGCGCCGGCGCGACCACGCTCGAATGGACGCTGCCCTCGCCGCCGCCGTTCCACCAGTACAACGAGCTGCCGCTCATCAAGTGAGCACGAAAAAGATGTCGCTCGTCAGCGAAGGCGTGGAATTCTCCGGTTCGGTGCGGACCCAAGCGGTCTCGCCGCGTCTTGAGCCCAGCATTGCCGGGGTGGGCGATTACCTCGCGCTGCTCAAGCCGCGGGTGATGTCGCTCGTCGTGTTCACCGCGCTCGTCGGCCTCATGATCGCGCCGGCGCATGTTCATCCGGTGATCGGCTTCACCGCGCTCATTTGCATCGCGGTCGGCGCTGGCGCCGCCGGCGCGCTCAATATGTGGTACGAGGCCGACATCGATGCGGTGATGACGCGCACCGCCGGCCGGCCGATCCCGCGCGGCCGCATCGCGCCCGGCGAGGCGTTGGGCTTCGGCATGACGCTCGCCGGCTTCGCGGTGATCGTGATGGGCGTGCTGGTGGGCTGGGTCGCGGCGGTGCTGCTCGCGTTCACCATCTTCTTCTACGCCGTCGTCTACACGATGTGGCTCAAGCGCTCGACGCCACAGAACATCGTCATCGGCGGCGCGGCCGGCGCGTTCCCTCCGGTCATCGGCTGGGCGGCGGCGACCGGGAGCGTCGGCGTCGAGCCGATGCTTCTCTTTCTCATCATCTTCGTCTGGACGCCGCCGCATTTCTGGGCGCTGTCGCTCGCCCATACCGACGACTATGCCCGCGCCCGCGTGCCCATGCTGCCGGTGGTCGCCGGCTCCGAAGCGACGTGTCGGCAGATCCTGCGCTATTCGATCCTGCTGGCGCCGGTCGGCGCGATGCCGTGGTTCCTCGGCTATGCCGGTGCCGTCTACGGCGCGACCGCGCTGCTGGCGGGGACGCTGATGGTCGCGTTCGCCTCGAGGCTGCGCCGCGAGCGCGACAGCGGGCGTGCCATGCTGGTGGCGAAGCAGCTTTTCGCCTTCTCGATCCTTTATCTCTTCATCCTCTTCGCCGTCCTGCTGATCGAGAGCGGTCTCGCTGGTCTCGTTGGTCGTGTGACGGCGTGAGCGCGCAAGGCAAGACGTGAAAGTGCAAGGCAAGATATGGACGAAAAGTCCGAACCGACCGGGATCGTGCTCACCGAGGAGCAGAAGCGCAGCCGCCGCGCGCGGTCGATCGCGATCGCGCTCGCCTTGGGCGCGCTGGTCGTGCTGTTCTACATCGTCACGCTGGTGAAGGGGCCGGCGGTGTTGAACCGTCCATTGTGACCGAGCCGAACGCCATGAACGCTCCGCACACTCCAGCGACCCGGCGCCGCGATGTCATGGTCGCGGCCGCGTGCGGCGTGTTTGTCGCCGTGATGGTGGGTGCCTCCTATGCGGCGGTTCCGCTCTACAATTGGTTCTGCCGCACCACCGGCTTTGCCGGCACCCCGCAAGTCGCGAGCGCCGCGCCGAGAAATGTGCTCGACCGCAAGGTCACGGTCCGCTTCGACGCCAATGTCCTGGGCGGCCTGCCGTGGCGGTTCGAGCCGGAGCAGAGCGCGGTCGAGGTTCGCATCGGCGACGTCGTCACGGTCAACTATCTGGTGGTCAACGAGTCCGCGCGCGACACCGTGGGCATTGCGTCCTACAACGTATCGCCGCCGACCGTCGGGGCCTATTTCTCCAAGATCAACTGCTTCTGCTTCACTGATCAGCGGCTCAAACCCGGCGAGAAGCGCGAGATGGCGGTCGTGTTCTTCGTGGATCCCGAGCTGGTGAAGGATTCCGAGCAGGACGGTCTCAACACCATCACGCTGTCCTACACCATGTATCCGGTGCGCCAGCCCGAGCCGCCGCGCGCGGACAGCGCGCCGACGCCTGGACGAAGCTGACACGACGCGGGGGCGCCGGGCACGCTGCTCCCCGACAGAGAGAGACGGAGACGAGCAAGATGGCCGACGCCCATACCAAGCCGCACCACGACTATCACCTCGTGGATCCGAGCCCATGGCCGGCGGTCGGTTCGGTTGCCGCCTTCCTGATGGCGTTGGGGGGAATTTCGTGGTTGCACCACCTGTTCGTGGCGGCGCCCTATGTTTTCGGGCTAGGCGTCCTCGGCATGGCCTACACCATGATCGGCTGGTGGCGTGATGTCGCCCGCGAGGCCACCTATGACGGCTACCATTCGCGCGTGGTGCAGATCTCCCACCGCTACGGGATGATCCTGTTCATCGCCTCCGAGGTGATGTTCTTCGTCGCCTGGTTCTGGGCCTATTTCAACACCGCGCTGTTTCCGGCCGACGTCCATCAGATGGGCAACGAGCTGATCGGCCAGGTCACCCGCGACAACTTCCTCGGCGGTCAATGGCCGCCGAAGGGGATCGAAACCTTCGATCCATGGCACCTGCCGCTGCTCAACACGCTGATCCTGCTCACCTCCGGCACCACCGTCACCTGGGCGCACCATGCGCTGCTCGAGAACGACCGGCAGGGCCTTAAATGGGGCCTGATCCTCACCATTGCGCTCGGGCTCCTGTTCACGAGCGTGCAGGCCTACGAGTACATGCACGCGGCCTTCGGCTTCAAAGGCCACATCTACGGCGCCACCTTCTTCATGGCGACCGGCTTCCACGGCGCCCATGTCATCATCGGATCGACCTTTCTCATCGTCTGCCTGATCCGCGCCTATCTCGGGCACTTCACGCCGACGCAGCATCTCGGCTTCGAGTTCTGCGCCTGGTACTGGCACTTCGTCGACGTGGTCTGGCTGTTCCTGTTCGCGTGCATTTACGTCTGGGGCTCAGGAGCGCACGCCGCCGCCAGTCATTGAGGCCGGTGAAGAAAAGGCGAGCGCGGTCGCGCGTGCGTTGCACGCGGTCTGTCGATCGAGGGAGCGGCATCGCCGCTCCCTTTTGCTCGCCGAGGCGTGAAAATTCTCGTCAGCGGCGAAACACCGCTGCCCCATGCTGGTTGTTCTTACTTCTTGCTATGTTCGAACAGCCGGGAGATGGAGGCCAACCATGGCGAACTACGACGCGATCATCATCGGCACCGGGCAGGCCGGACCGGCCTTGGCGCGCCGGCTGGCGGCGGCCGGGTGGAAGGTCGCCATCGTCGAGCGCAAACTCTTCGGCGGCACTTGCGTCAATACCGGCTGCACTCCGACCAAGACGCTGGTGGCGAGCGCCTATGCGGCAAATGTCGCGCGCCGCGCTGCCGATTATGGCGTGACCATCGGCGGCGTGGTCGGCGTCGACATGAAGGCGGTGAAGGCGCGCAAGGACGCTGTTGTGGGCCGGTCGCGCAATGGCGTCGAGCGATCGTTGAAGACGCTGAAAGGCTGCACCGTGTACGAGGGTCATGCCCGGTTTGTTGGACCGAAAAAGGTCAAGATCGGCGACGACGTGCTCAAGGCCGACAAGATTTTCATCAATGTGGGCGGACGGGCGCTGGTGCCGCCGATCCCGGGGCTCGATCAGGTCCCTTATTTCACCAACAGCTCGATGATGGACGTGGACTTTCTCCCGCCGCACCTGGTCGTCCTCGGCGGCAGCTATATCGGCCTCGAATTTGCGCAGGTCTATCGCCGCTTCGGAAGCGAGGTCACGGTCGTCGAGCTGGCGCCGCGCCTCATCGCCCGCGAGGACGAGGATGTCTCGCAGGCGATCGCCGATATCCTCGCCGACGAAGGCATCGACATCCGCCTCAACAGCAAGGTCGTGGACGTTGCAAAGCAGGGCAACAACGTCGCGGTGATCGTGGAGACGGCAGGCACGAAATCGCAAGTCGTCGGCTCCCACCTGTTGCTGGCGATCGGCCGGCGGCCGAACACCGACGATCTCGGTCTCGATCGCGCCGGCATCGCGACCGACCGGCACGGCTATATCCAGGTTGACGATCAGTTGCGCAGCAATGCGCCCGGCATCTGGGCGCTCGGGGATTGCAACGGCCGCGGCGCCTTCACCCACACCTCCTGGAACGATTTCGAGATCGTCGCCGCCAATCTTCTCGACAACGATCCGCGGCGCTTCAGCGACCGCATCACCGCCTATGCGCTCTACACCGATCCCCCGCTCGGCCGCGCCGGGATGACCGCGGCGGAGGTGCGCAAGTCCGGCCGGCCGGCGCTGATCGCGACCATGGCCATGGAGGACGTGAGCCGCGCCTCTGAGAAAGGCGAGACCAAGGGATTCATGAAGATTCTGGTCGACCAGGAGACCAAACAAATCCTCGGCGCCTCGCTGCTGGGGCTTGCGGGCGATGAGGTCATTCACTGCATTCTCGATCTCATGTATGCCAAGGCGCCTTTCACGGTCATGCAACGGGCGATGCACATCCACCCGACGGTCTCGGAGTTCGTGCCGACGATGTTAGGGGAGCTCGTGCCGTTGCAGTGAGCGGGGCGCTATCAGACAGGACGTTGCGTCGGAGGTCTTGAGAATTTAGGCGCGGCACGCCATCTCGGGAGTGACGCTGTCCAGGCAGGTTTCCGTGACTGACCACTTCCAGAAAGCGCCGTCGCCCGTCGTGGCCGGTCTCTGCGGCCGTTGCCCCCGCTGCGGCAAGGGCAAGCTGTTCGACGGCTTCCTTGCGCTGGCGCCGCGCTGCGAGGTCTGCGGGCTCGACTATTCGTTCGTCGATTCCGCCGACGGTCCGGCGTTTTTCGTCATGTTCTTCGCGGGCTTCATCGTCGCCGGCTCGGCCTTGGCGGTGGAGGTGCTGTACGAGCCGCCGTATTGGGTGCACGCGCTGCTGTGGACCCCGCTGATCCTGGTCACGACGCTGGCGCCGCTGCGTCCGGTGAAGGGGCTTCTGATTGCGCTGCAGTACCACCACAAGGCCGCCGAGGGCCGCCTCGTCGGCCGCGACGCGCCGTAAGCATGTCGGGGGAGACGTCCCGGCGGCTGCGGGCCGGCTTGGCGCTGCCGCTGCTGTTTGCGCTGGTCGCGCTCCTGACCTTCATCGGGCTCGGCACCTGGCAGCTGCAACGCAAGGCCTGGAAGGAAGCGCTGATCGACACGCTCGAACGGCGCCTGGCGGCGAGCCCGACCGATTTGCCGGCGCGCGCGCGCTGGCCAAGCCTTGATCCCGCCGATGACGAGTTCCGCCGAGTCAGATTCTCCGCCGCGTTCGTGAGCGGGCAGGAGGCGCTCGTCTATGGCGGCGGATCGGCGTTGCGCAGCGATGTATCCGGACCCGGCTACTGGGTGTTGGCGCCGGCCCGGCTTGCGGGCGGCGACCTCGTCGTCGTCAATCGCGGCTTCGTGCCGGAAGGGCGGCAGGATCCAAGGGGCCGCTCGGCCGGCGAGATCGCCGGCGCCATCGAGATGGTCGGCGTCATGCGCTGGCCGGAGCCGCGTGGGCTGTTCACCGCAAGGGACGATCCCCAGCGCAATTTGTGGTTCGTGCGCGACCAGATGGCGGTCGCCGCCGCCAAGGGCTGGGGCGGGGTCGCGCCGTTCTACGTCGAGCTCGAGAGCCCGCAGCCGCCAGGCGGCCTGCCGCGCGCGGGCGCGCTCAAGGTCGACCTGCGCAACGCGCATCTGCAATATGCCCTCACGTGGTACGGCCTCGCCGCGGTCGTGGTGGTGATGTTCGGATTCTGGCTGCGCAGCCGCCACCGCGCCGGGCCGGCCGCGGCTTCCTTGTGAAAGCCGAGCCTTCCAACTATGTTTCCGGGACCGCCGGCTTCCGCTGCCGCAGCCGGCCGGGAACATGAGTAAATTCAATAGGTTGCGAAAAGCTGTCCGGCGGGCGACGGACGCCCGGCGCCGCAATCGCATAGACTCAATCGGGACCCGGAGGGTCCGACCGTGCGCTATGTGTCCACCCGGGGCGAGGCCCCGCCACTCGGCTTCGTCGAGGCGATGCTCGCAGGGCTCGCCAGCGACGGCGGCCTCTATGTGCCGGCGGCGTGGCCGCGGCTCGACCCGCACGCGATCAGAAGCTTCGCCGGGCGGCCCTATGCGGAAGTCGCGGTCGAGGTGATCCGCCCGTTCGTCGGCGACGCCATCGCCGAGCACGACCTCGCCCGCATGGCGCGCGAGGCCTACGGCAATTTCCGCCACCCTGCGGTCGCGCCGCTCGTGCAGTTCGGGGTGAGCGATTTCGTGCTCGAGCTATTCCATGGTCCCACCCTCGCCTTCAAGGACCTGGCGATGCAGCTCTTGAGCCGCCTCATGGACCATGCGCTCGAAGCGCGCGGGGAGCGCACCACCATTGTGGTCGCGACCTCGGGCGATACCGGCGGCGCCGCGATCGAAGCGTTCCGGGGCCGCGCCCGCACCGACATCTTCGTGCTGTTCCCGCAAGGCCGTATTTCCGACGTGCAGCGGCGCATGATGACGACGATCGAGGACGACAACGTCCATGCGCTCGCGATCGATGGGACCTTCGACGATTGCCAGGCGATCGTGAAGGGCTTGTTCAACCACCACGCCTTCCGCGACCGGGCACGGCTCTCCGGCGTCAATTCCATCAATTGGGCGCGCATCGTCGCCCAGGTCGTCTATTATTTCACCGCCGCGGTCGCGCTCGGCTCACCGCACCGCAAGGTCGCCTTCACGGTGCCGACCGGCAATTTCGGGGACGTCTATGCCGGCTTCGTGGCGCTGCGCATGGGGTTGCCGATCGACCGCCTGCTGATCGCCACCAACGTCAACGACATCCTCACGCGCACCATTGCGACCGGAACCTACGAGCCGCGCGAGGTGGTGCCGACCTCCTCGCCGTCGATGGACATCCAGGTGGCGTCGAATTTCGAGCGCCTGTTGTTCGATGCCTATGGCCGCGACGGCCGCGCCGTGCGCAATCTGATGGCCTCGCTCGCCCAGTCGCAGCGGTTCGCGCTCTCGGTGCGGGCGCTCTCGGAAATTCGCGCGGTGTTCTCCGCCGACCGGGCGGACGAGGACGAGACCGCGGCGACGATGCGCACCTTGCTGCGTGAAACAGGCCATTTCATCGATCCGCATACCGCCGTCGGCGTCGCGGTCGCCGAGAAGGAAACCCGCGATCCGTCGGTGCCGATGGTGGTGCTCGGCACCGCGCATGCGGCCAAGTTCCCCGACGCGGTGGAGGCGGCGTGCGGCGTGCGGCCGCCGCTTCCCGAATGGCTCGCCGACCTCGGCGAGCGGCCGGAACGCGTCTCGACGCTGCCGGCCGACCAGGTGGCGGTCGAGCGCCATATCCTTTCCATCAGTCGCGCTGCACATGAAGGAGCCGCCGCATGAGCGTCGAAGTCACGCGTCTTCCCTCCGGCCTCGTGGTGGTGACCGACGCGATGCCGCATCTGGAGACGGCTGCGCTCGGCGTCTGGGTCGGCTCCGGCAGCCGCGACGAACGGCCGGACGAGCACGGCATCTCGCACCTGCTCGAGCACATGGCTTTCAAGGGCACGTCCCGGCGCAGCGCGCGCCAGATCGCCGAGGAGATCGAGGCGGTCGGCGGCGACCTCAACGCGGCGACCTCGGTCGAGACCACCGCCTATTACGCGCGCGTGCTCAAGGCCGACGTTGCGCTCGCGCTCGACGTTCTCTCCGATATCCTTTCCGATCCGTCGTTCGATCCGGAGGAGTTGCAGCGCGAGCAGAACGTCATCGTGCAGGAGATCGGCGCGGCGGAAGACACCCCGGACGATCTCATTTGGGATCGCTTGCAGGAGACCGCGTTTGCCGGCCAGCCGATCGGCCGCTCGATCCTCGGCACGCCGACGACCGTGCGCTCGTTCGATCGCGCGCGACTGGCCGCCTATCTCACCCGCAATTATCGCGCCCCCGACATGCTGATCGGGGCGGCCGGCGCGGTCGATCATCAGGCGATCGTCGGCGAGGTCGAGCGGCGGTTTGCGGGCTTCACCGCGCCGGCCGCGCCGGTGCCCGAGCCGGCGCACTTTGTCGGCGGCTCGCGCATCGAGGCCCGCGATCTCGAACAGGTGCATATTGCGCTGGCCATGCAGGGGCTGCCGCAGCGCGATCCGAACCTCTACAACCTGCAGGTCTTCACCAACGTGCTCGGCGGCGGCATGTCCTCGCGCCTGTTCCAGGAGGTGCGCGAGCTGCGCGGCCTCTGCTACGCAATCTATGCGTTCCATGCACCTTATTCGGACACCGGGATGTTCGGCCTCTACGCCGGCACCGACGCGTCCGACCTGCCCGAGCTGATGCGCGTCGTGGTCGGCGAGATCAGTGCCGCGGCGGAGACCATCAACGAGGCCGAGGTGGCGCGGGCCAAAGCGCAGATGAAGGCCGGATTGCTGATGGCGCTCGAGAGCTCCAGCGCCCGCGCCGAGCAGCTCGCGCGCCAGATGTTCGCATGGGGCCGGCCGATTCCGCTCGACGAGCTGGTCGGTCGCATCGAAGCGGTGACGGTCGAGAGCGCGCGCGCCGCCGGCCGCGCCTTGATCGCGCGCGGGCGTCCCGCCATTGCGGCGCTCGGTCCGGGTCCCGGGCTTGAAAGTGCCGCTACGATCGCCGACAGTCTCGCCCGCCGGGCGGCATGATATCGGACGACGGATGACGGAAGACGGACGACGGAATCGAGAAGGCGCGTTCCGTTCTCTGTCGTCCGTGAGCTGATGACCATGGCATTCTTCCGGACCGTCAGCCTGTCCGACCTGATGCCTGCGATTGCGGGCGAGGGCATACTGCTGCGCGCGCCGCAGATGTCCGACTATGCCGATTGGGCGGCGCTGCGCGAGGCGAGCCGCGATTTCTTGACTCCGTGGGAGCCGACCTGGCCCACCGACGATCTGACCCGCGCGTCCTTTCGCCGCCGCATCAAGCGCTATTCCGAGGACCAGCGCAGCGACCTCGCCTATGCGTTCTTCATCTTCCGCAAGCAGGACAACGTCCTCGTCGGCGGCTTGACGCTGGCCAATGTGCGGCGCGGCTGCGCCCAGGCGGGAAGCCTCGGTTACTGGATGGGAGCGGCGCACGCGCGCCAGGGTCACATGACCGCGGCCGTCAACGCGGTCATTCCGTTTGCGTTCGGGACCTTGCGGTTGCACCGCATCGAGGCCGCCTGCATCCCCGCCAATGTCGCGTCCGTTCGGCTGTTGGAAAAGACCGGCTTCCAGCGCGAGGGTTTTGCCCGCCAGTATCTGTGCATCGATGGGGTCTGGCAGGACCATCTGCTGTTCGCGCGTCTCAAGGACGATCCGTAAGCGGACGACGGACGGCGGGCGACATCGCCCGAATATTCAGCCGCCTTAGTCCGTCCTGTGTCGCCGTTTACCGTCCTCTGAATCTCGGCCTTGGGGTCGCCACGGTTTGCCTGTTATAAGGCCGGGGAAGAGGGGTTCCTGTCGGAAAAAGTCGAGTAATTCCAATGGGTCCGGGGCATGACGCGGCGAAGTGGGGCGCCTGCAGCGCGGCAGCGCTGCTGATCGGCGCCCTGCTGGTGACTGGCTGCTCATCCTCTTCGAGCATCGAATCGTCCGACTCCCCCACATTCACCAGCCGGATTTCGAGCTTCTTCTCCTCCGCCCCGAAGGACGGCGTGACCCGCACGGCGACCGGCGAACCGGCCGCGCCCGAGATCGAGTGTCCGGGCGTCGACATTCGCCCGGGCGCCTCGACGCTCAATATTGCCACCAAGAGCAGCCAAGCGACCGCGGGCGATCTGCGCTATCAGTTGTCCTTCGCCCAAACTGCCCGCGAATGCATCGTGCAGCCCGGGACCATGACCATCAAGGTCGGCGTGCAGGGCCGCGTCATCCTGGGACCGGCCGGCGGTCCGGGCCAGGTCGAAATCCCGCTGCGCTATGCGGTCGTGCGCGAGGGCCCGGAGCCGAAGACCATCGTGACCCGCTTCAAGCGCGTGCAGGTGACGGTCGGGCCGAGCGAGACCAATCTGCCGTTCACGGATGTCGAGGACGGGTTGAGCTTCCCGATGCCGTCGTTCGCGGAGCTCGAGGCCTATGTGGTCTACGTGGGTTTCGACGCGCTGGGCGACAAGCCCGAGAAGAAGCCGCCGCCCAAGACCGCGAAGAAGCAGGCGCGCCAGTAATCCCGGCTAGCAACAGCGAGAAGCTCTGGGCGGCCTACCAGCCGCGCAGCGCGACCACCGTGCCCTTCAACTGCCGCATGTCGGCGATGATGGTGCGCGCGCCGGCGGAGAGCAGGTCCTCTCCGAGCTTGGCGCCCGCATGGCTGCCGCCGACGAAGCCGATCGCGGTCATGCCGGCGGCCGTAGCGGCGGCGACGCCAGCGGGAGAATCCTCGACCACGATGCATTCCGACGGCACGACGCCCATTCGCCCCGCCACATACAGGAACAGGTCGGGGGCCGGCTTGCCGTTCGGAACGTCGCTGGCGGAGAACAGGTTGGGCTCGAAGAACCGCGCCAGCCCGGTGGTCTCCAGGCTCGCCCGGATGCGGTCCAGCGTCGAGGAGGAGGCGACGCATTTGGGTTCGCGCAGCCAAGTGAGCGCATGGGCGGCGTGCGGCATGGCGCGCAGCTCGGCGCGAATGCGCCTGATCGTCGCCGCCGCGACGGTGGCGCCGAAGTTCTCCGGCAGCTTGCGCTTGGTCACCGTCTCGATCGCGGCGAACATGTCGGCGGGGCGGCGCCCCAGGAAGTAGCGGCTCACCAGCTCGGGCGTCATCGGCACGCCGGCGCGCACGAATTCCTGCGCCGCGACGGCCGCCGCGATCTGCTCGCTGTCGACGAGCACGCCGTTGCAATCGAAGATAATCACGGATCCCCCGCGCCCTTGGTCCCCATTGGCGCCGCGTTGGTTACGCAATCCGACGAATCACTATGCAAGGATAGGAATCGCGCGGCAGTGGCAAAAGTCGGGCAAGGCACGTTCGGCCTGCTTTTGCACAGTTTCCTGTTACCACTGGGGAAAGGGCGGGGATGACGCCCGGGGGCGCGGCCCAAAACGTCAGCTAATCGGCCTAGTTGCCCGATTCAGCCAAGCTGAAAGGATCAGAGCCTTGAGGAAGACGCTATCGACTAGGGGATGGATGCCGCCTCGCGTTGGAGGCACTGTCTCGCTGTCCCAGCCCCTTAGGGCGTGGGACACCGAGACAGCGCCATTAAGTCATTGTTTTGACAGGGCTTAAGCTGTCCCACCCCCTCCCCGTTCAGCGTCTCGGTTTAGTCGCCCGATTCAGCCAAGCTGAAAGGATCAGAGCCTTGAGGAACGCCCGTATAGCGGTTGGCCGATCCAGACATAAATCCATTCATTTTGGCTGACGCTACCGGCTAGTTAAGCTTGCGCTTCACGTCGTCGATGCCCTTGGCGATGAGGTCGTCGGCGACCTTGCCCTTGACCGTCCGGGTCAGGATGGTCTCGGCGGCGGTGACGGCGGCCTCGGCGGCGGCGGAGCGCACGTCGGCGACCGCCTGGGCTTCGGCCTGGGCGATCTTGCTTTCCGCCATCTTGGTGCGGCGCACGACGAAATCCTCCATTTTCGCCTTGGCCTCGGCGGCGAGCCGCTCGGCCTCGGCCTTGGCGCCGGCCACGATCGCCGCCGCCTCCTGCTCGGCTGCCTGCTTCTTTTCCTGATATTGCATCAGCAGCGCCTGCGCCTCCTCCTTGAGGACGCGCGCCTCGTCGAGCTCCGCCTTGATGCGGTCCCGGCGGTCGTCGACGCCTTTGACGATGAGCTTGTGCACCTGGAAATAGCCAAGCACGCCGATGAACAGGACGAAGGCGACCGCGACCCAGAATTCGGCTTCGAACATCTTTTTCCCTTACCGCTTGAGCACGTCGCCGACCACGGCCGCGACGTCTTGGCTTGCCGGCGCGGTTCCGGTGAGCCGCTCGACGATCGCCGCCGCCGCCTCGGTCGCGATGTCGTGCACGTTCGTCATCGCCGCCGCGCGCGAGCCGGCAATGATCTTCTCCGCCTCGGCGATATGGGCGTTGAGCTTGGCGTCCACCTCCTTGCGGTGGGCTTCGGCCGCCGCCGCTTCCCTTTCGCGCTCCTCGTTTGCGAGCGCCTGCGCCCGTGCGCGCGCATCGGCCAGCGCCTTCTCGTAGGCGGCGATGGCGGCGTCCGATTCATCCTTGAGGCGCTGCGCCGCGGCGAGATCGGCCTCGATGCGCTGGCGCCGCTCCTCCAGGATCGAGCCGATCCGCGGCAGCGCGATGCGCGACATCAGCAGATAGAGCGCGACGAAGACGAGCACCAGCCAGAGCAGCTGGGAGGCGAAGGTCTCCTTCTGGAACGGAGGAAACCCGCCGCCATGCTCGCCGGCGGGCACGTGCTCCAGCGACTCGATCTTTTTTGCGCTCTTCTGAGCCATCGCGCGCTCCGGACGTCACGCGCCGGCGCGATGCCGGACGCGGTCCGTCAAAAGTCCTTAGAGGGCGAACAGCAACAAGAGGGCGATCAGCAGCGAGAAGATGCCGAGCGCCTCGGTCACCGCGAAGCCGAAGATGAGGTTGCCGAACTGACCCTGCGCTGCGGAAGGGTTGCGCAGCGCGGCCGCCAGGTAGTGGCCAAAGATGGTGCCGACGCCGACGCCGGCGCCGCCCATGCCGATGCAGGCGATACCAGCGCCGATGTATTTCGCGGCAAGCGGATCCATGAGAAAGCTCCTTTTCGAGGGTTGTTGACGATCGGGCACTCAATGGCCCGGGTGAATCGCATCGTTGAGATAGATGCAAGTGAGGATGGCGAAGACGTAGGCTTGCAGAAAGGCCACCAGCAGCTCGAGCGCCGTGAGCGCGACGGTGAGGCCGAGCGGCAGCACGGCGCCGAGCCAGCCCAGAAAGCCGAGGCTGCCGAGCATGACGACGAAACCGCCGAACACCTTGAGCGTGATGTGGCCGGCCAGCATGTTGGCGAACAGGCGCACGCTGTGCGAGACCGGGCGCGACAGGAACGACAGCACCTCGATGAACGTCACCAGCGGTAGGATGTAGATCGGAATCCCGCTCGGCACGAACAGCCTGAAGAAATGCAAACCATGCTTGCGCAAGCCGTAGACGATGACCGTCAAGAAGACGAGCAGCGCCAGCGAGACCGTGATGATGATGTGGCTCGTGACCGTGAACGCGTAGGGGATCATGCCGATCAGGTTCACCGCCAGGATGAACATGAACAGCGAGAACACGAGCGGGAAGAACTTCATCCCCTCCGGCCCGGCGCTGCTGCGCAAGGTCGAGGCGACGAATTCGTAGGACATTTCGGCGACCGCCTGCATCCGGCCGGGGACTAGGGCACGCGAGCGCGTGGCGCCGATCATCAACAGCGAGATCAGCAGCAGCGCCAGCAGCATGAACAGCGCCGAGTTCGTGAAGGCGATCTCGGCTCCGCCGATCCGGAAGATCGGCAAGAAGCTCTTGATCTCGAACTGATGAATGGGATCCATGATCGGATCGGTCCTTGCTCGCCGCGCAACGCGCCAATTCACGCGCGCGCAGCCATCCTCATCGCTTCGAACCGGGCGGGTCCAATGTGTTGGCCTGGACCACGCCCGCCACCCGCATCACGTTGAGAACCCCCGCAGCGAAGCCGAGCAGCAGAAACACGATCATTCCCCACGGCGAGATTCCAAGCAGCTTGTCGAGAACCCACCCGATGCCGGCGCCGATCAGGACCCCGGCGACAAGCTCGGTCGACAACCGGAAACCACGGGCGATCGCCGAGGCGTCGCCGGCCGGTCGGGGACCTGGACCACTATCGGAAGGACGGCTGGGACGAAAATGGCCGAGCCGTTCGCCGAGACGCTTGGACCGCGCGGAGAGCGCTGCCTCGTCGGGCGGTGGTTGTCCGCGATCACCTTTTTCGCGCGCGTCGTCGGCCATGCTTTCGACACCCGCGATAGGTCCGGCAGGATCGCGGCAGTTCCGCCGCCCCCCAAAGGCGCGCGGACCATACTGACTGGGTCTGGGTGAGTCAAGAATCGCCCCTTGTCGGATAAATCATTGAAAACCAACTCAAATCGCCCGCTTCGCGGGGTGCTCGTATGAGCGGTTCCGCAAGCCTCCCGGCGGCGCTTCTAAGGGATAGTAGCGGGCGACCGTAGAGAGCGACATCGCGACAGTTCTTTGCCGAACGGCGCAGTGGTAGCGTTGCACGATCACGGATTTGGGCATCACGCGCGCACAAGCATTGCGCCGCCGCATGCCGATCGTTTATGCACGTGGGGGGCAAGGAGAGAGCTTGATGACCCGCGCGGCCCTGCTGGCCCTGATCGTCGCCACGTTTGCGCTCGCCGTGCCGGCTTTCGCGCAGAGCGCGCCGCCCGGCGAGAGCGAGGACAACCGCTACACTTTCAGCCGTGCCGACGACGGCTACCTGCGGCTCGACGGCCGTACCGGCCAGGTGTCGATCTGCACCCGCCGGACGGTCGGCTGGGCGTGCCAGCTGGTGCCCGACGAGCGCGGCGCCCTCGAAGCGGAGATCGCGCGGCTGCAAGGCGAGAACGCGGTGCTCAAGAAGGAGCTCTTGGCGCGCAACCTGCCGCTACCGGGCTCGGTCAAGCCGGACCCGCCGGCGCCCAAGCCGGACGAGCCGCGGCTGCAATTGCCGAACGATGCCGATCTCAACAAGGTGGTGACCTTCATCGAGAAGGTGTGGCGCCGCCTGGTCGAGATGATCGTGAACCTGCAGAAGGACGTGCTGAGAAAGTCATGACGGCCGCGCGCCGCGGCGAGGCCGCCGATCGCCGCCTGTCCGCGATCACCAGCCGCACGCCCGAGATCATTGCGACGGCTACGCTCGAGGTCGACACCGGCGGGCCGGGCTTTACCGAGATCACGCGCGATGCCGCGCGCTTCGTCGCCGATGCTGGCGGCAAGGACGGCGCCCTGCTGCTGTTCCTGCGTCACACCTCGGCATCGCTGGTGATCCAGGAAAACGCCGATCCCGACGTGCGCACCGATCTCGCCACCGCGCTCGATCGCCTGGCGCCCGCCGATGCCGGCTGGGTCCATGATGTCGAAGGCCCCGACGACATGCCGGCCCATGTGAAGGCCATGCTCACCGGCGTGTCGCTCTCCGTGCCGGTCAGCGACGGCGCGCTCGCGCTCGGCACCTGGCAGGGCATTTATGTCGCCGAGCACCGCGCCCGGCCGCACCAGCGCGAGATCGTGCTGCAATTCGTCGGCAGCCGGCGCTGATTGCGCATGGCGGCACTCAATCCGTCGCTTCGGGCAAATCCGATCTTGACCGGCTCTTGACGCGCTGCTCCGGCAAGGCGAGCGGCGGTTTCCTGTCCGCCCACGGCCGTGCCGCCTCGAAGGCTGCGGCGGCGCGCAGAATGTCGGTCTCGCGCAGCGCCTTCGACACGATCTGCAGGCCGACCGGCAGACCGTTCCGCGTAAACCCGCAGGGGACCGAGGCGGCCGGCAGCCCGCACAGATTGACCGGGTAGGTGTAGGCGACCCACGCGACGATGTTCTCGCCCTCGAGCTCGACCGGCACGTCGCGGCCGAGGTCGAAGGCCGGCGTCGGCAAGGTCGGCGTCATCAGCAGGTCGAAGCGCTCGAAGAAGCGGCGCACCTGCTCGCGGAACTCGTAGCGCGCGAAGACCCGCCGGTAGTACTCCTCGATCGTCTGGTCGAGCGCGTTCTCCAGCACCGCGGCGACGGCGGGGTCGATGATGTCGCGGTGCTCGGTCAGCGGCTTCTTGAGCTTGGTGCCGACGCCGGCGTAGAACTCGGCCATCCACAGCTCCATCGGATCGTCGAACACCTTCTCGACCAGCTCGACCGTGCAGCCCAGCGTCTCGAAGACGCGCGCGGCCTTGCCGGCGATCTCCACCACTTCCGGCAACGGCCGGGCGTAGCCGAGCGTCGGGCTCCACGCGATCCGCATGCCTTTCGGCGATTGCTCGCAGGCGCCGAGAAAGTCCGGCAGCTCGGCGGCGACGCTCGCCGGATCGCGCGCGTCGTAGCCGGAAATGGCGGTGAGCAGCAGTGCCGCATCGCGCACCGTGCGCGCCATCGGCCCGACGTGAGCGAGCGTCGGCGTGGCGGCGGCCGGATAGACCGGGACACGGCCGAACTGCGCCTTGATCCCGAACAGGCCGCAGAACGAGGACGGAATGCGAATCGATCCGCCGCCATCGGTACCGAGCGCGAACGGCGTGATGCCCGCAGCGACGCTCGCCCCGGCGCCGGCGGAGGAGCCGCCGGTGGTCTTGTCGAGGTTCCAAGGATTGCGGGTGACGCCGGTGAGCGGGCTGTCGCTGGACGCCTTGCAGCCGAACTCGGTGGTGGTGGTCTTGCCGACGATGGCCGCCCCTTGCGCCTTCACGCGCTCGGACGCCGGCGAATCGTGCGGCGCGATGAAATCGGCGAGCGTGCGCGAGCCGGACGTGAAGCGCACGCCCTTGACCGCGGTGAGATCCTTGATCGACAGCGGAAGCCCGGCGAGCAGGCCGTCGTCTTTCCCCGCCATCACCGCCGTCTCGGCGGCGCGTGCCGCGTCGAGCGCGAGGTCGGCGGTCACCGTCACGAATGAATTGAGCAGCGGCTGCAGCGCTTCGAGGCGCCGCAGCGTGCTCTCCACGATCGCGACCGGTGAGACCTGCTTCGCCCGGATCAGGCGACGCAGGTCGAGCGCGGTCATGTAGGCGAATTCCTCCGACCGCACGCTTCAGCTCCCGGCCTGACCCGATCCTTCCACCGCCAGCTTCCACGAGGCGAAGCCGGCGCCGACCAGCGTCTCGGGGCTGGGGAAATAGTCGATCAACTCGAAGCCTTTGCTGCCGGCTGCCGCGTGGGCGATCACCCAGTCGCGGATCTCGTGCGCGCCGTTGCCGGTGCGCGGCAGGGCGTCGGTGAGGAACGCCGCCAGCCGCGTGTCTTCACCGTCCTCGAAATGCTTGATGCAGGCGTGATCGAAGTCCTCGTCGATCCACCCCATCGTCGTTTCGCCGATCGAATGGCTCAAGCCGCCGGTGCCGAGGACTGCGACCCGCAACGGTTCGGGGTAGCTCTCGATCGCTCGCCGCAGCAGCCGGCCCCAGGCGAGGCAGCGCCTGATGCTCAGCATCGGCTCCTCGAGGTCGTTGACCAGCAGGGGCACGATCGGCAAGGCGATATCGACCCCGATCCGCCAGAGCGGAATGCAAGTGCCATGGTCGAGCCGCAGCCGATGCGACAGCGCGGGCTCGAAATCGTCGTTGAGCGCGCTGTCGAGCAGATGGCGTCCGAACGCGGTGTGCCCCTTGAGCCGCTCGTGGGGAAACACCTTCTTCATGAACGGCTCGGGCGGGCCGTCGTGCTCATCGCCGATGCCGATGCAGACCGCCGGCAGGTTGCTGATGAAGAAATTGACCCAGTGATCGGGCGAGACGACGACGAGCAGGTCCGGCCGGCAGGCCTTGAGCCGACGCCCGATCTCGTCGAAGCCGGCCTTGAGCTTGTTGCGGTGGCCATCGGGCATCGTGTCCCAATTGCGCGCGATGATCGGCCCGTGGCTGGCGGCGAAAACGCCGACGAGGCTAGCCATTGGCGGTGCCCTCCTTGGCCTTGAGCGCGTGCAGGCGCGCGATGAACTCGCCTTCCGGCATGCCGCGGACCTGGAAATAGAAGCGCAGCAGGTAGGCGTTGACCAGCGGCGCGATCGTTGCCACGTCGTCGGCGAGCAGCGCCTTGCGCACGTCCGGCTTGATCTCGTAGCGGTCGATCACCGCAGCCATGTCGGTGCGGAACTCGGCCGCCAGCTTGGGGTCCTGCTGCAAGTCGAAAAACAGCTTGCTCAACCAATAGTCGGTCATCGCCGCTCCTTTTTGCCTCCCAGGGCGTGCGTCGGGCACCGCCTGCTCGGGCGCGGCGCCTGCCCGCATCCTGGATGATCTTGATGGCCTTGTCATATGCGGATTCTGGGCGAAAGCTCCGGCGAAACTTTATGGGTCCCGAGCAAGCGGGAATCTCCTGCGTCGGCGGACGGAACAGACCTGCCGGCAGCCGAAACGGGCGTCTTTCCCATTCTCACAAAGTAGCGTGTACTGTATCGTCCTCGGCAACTGGAGAGGGAACGCCATGAAACTTCCGCGCCGTCGATTCCTGCAGTTGGCAGCGGGCGCTGCCGCTTTCCCTGCCGTCTCGCGGGTCGCGACGGCGCAAAGCTATCCGGCGCAGCCGCTGCGCTGGATCGTCGGGTTTCCGCCCGGCGGCGGCGCCGACACCATCTCGCGGATCATGGCCCGATGGCTGTCGGAGCGGGTCGGCCAGCCGGTCGTCATCGAAAACAAGCCGGGGGCCAGCAGCAATATCGCCGTCCAGGCCGTGATCAATTCGCCGCCCGACGGCTACACGCTGCTGTTCATTCCGGCGTCCGCCGCCGTCAATGTGTCGCTCTTCGATAACCTGCCATTCAACCTGCTGCGGGATATCGCACCGGTTTCCGGGCTGATCGATTTTCCCTTCGTGATGATCGTGCACCCGTCGGTCCCGGCCAAGACCGTCGCCGAGTTCATCGCCTACGCCAAGGCCAATCCCGGCAAGATCAGCATGGCCTCGTTCGGCGCCGGCTCGACCTCGCATGTGGCGGGCGAGCTGTTCAAGACGATGACCGGCGTCAATCTCGTTCACGTACCCTATCGCGGCTCGGCACCCGCGCTCACCGACATGATCAGCGGGCAGGTGCAGGTGATGTTCGACGTGATGACGAGCGCGCTTCCGCACATCCGCTCGGGCGCGTTGCGGGCGCTGGCCATGGCGGGCAAGACGCGATTTGACGGGCTGCCCGATCTGCCGACCATCGGCGATACGGTTCCGGGATACGCGGCGAATTCCTGGTGCGGCCTCGGCGTGCCGAAGGGCACGCCGCCCGAGATCATCGGGCGGCTCAACCGCGAGATCAACGCGGGGCTGGCGAACCCGACCGTCAAGGCGCGGCTCGCCGACGTGTCCACCACGCCGATCATTTACACGCCCGCGGAGTTCGGCGCCTATATGGCGTCCGAGGTCGAGAAGTGGGGCAAGGTGGTCAAGCTCTCGGGCATCAAGCCGGACTGATCCGGCGCGGCGATCACTTCGACACTTTCAGCAGATACGCAATCAGGTCGGCGCGGTCGCCCGCGTCCGGCATTCCGGCGTAGGGCATGCGGTTGGCGGGCACCATCCGCTGCGGGTCGGCGATGAACGTGTCGAGGGTCTGCGCCGTCCAGGTGATGCCGCTGCGCCTGAGTGCCGGCGAGTAGCGATAGTCGGCGAGCTCCGCGGCCTTGCGCTGGAATACCCCGTGCAGGCTCGGCCCCACGTCGTTGGCGCCGGCCTGCAGTTTGTGGCACGCCACGCAATCCTCGAAGCGTTTTTCGCCGCGCGCGGCGTCGCCGTCGGCATGCGCCGCGCTCGCTGCGGCTAGCACCGCGATCGCGCCCAGCAGCCGAATTCCGCCAGCTCGCAAGACGGTCATGCCGGCACCATCGGGCCGGGATTTTTGACGTAGCGGTTCTTGATCGCGTCCGCCATCCAGTAGGCGAGCGCGCCCACCGGCCCGGTCGGGTTGTACGACGCATTGTGCGCGAACACGTTCGCCCCGACTGTGAACAGGTTGTGGCAATCCCAGCTTTGCAGGTACTTGTTCACGGCGCTGTCGCGCGGATTGGTGCCCATGATAGTGCCACCGGTATTGTGCGTGCTCTGGTACGGCACCACCGACCAGGGTCCGGTGCGGGCCGTGGCCGGGGTGAACGTCGTGGGATTCATGGACCTGGCGATGTCGTTGATGATCTGCGCGGCGTGCCGCCCCAACTTGTGCTCGTTCTCCTTGTAGTCGAACGTCATCCGCATCAAAGGTTGGCCGAACGCATTGCGATAGGTCGGGTCGAGATCGTAGTAGTTGTAGCGGTTCGCCATGACGCTGCCGCTGGCGCCGATGTTCATCGCGGTTTGGTACCACTTCGCGGTTGCTGCTTTCCATGCTTTGCCCCATTGCGGCGTGCCGCTGGGCACCGGCCGGTAGCCGATGGGTAGGGCGGTATTGAAGCCGCCCGCGACGTTGAAAGCGCCGACGAAGCCGTGTGGGCCGCGATCGAAATTCCAATTGATGTTGAAGTCGTCGATGGTCGCGTTCGACCCGCCCGCGCTCATGAACGGATTGAAGTGCCTGCCTTCGAAGAAGAGTCGCGCGCCCGCGCCGGTCTGGTAGCAGTAGTTCTTGCCGATGACGCCGGTCTGCGCGGCCGGGTCATAGGGTAGGCCGATGCCGGAGAGCAGCATCAGGTGCACGTTGTTGAGGGCATAAGCGCAGAGCAGGACCATGCTCGCGGGCTGCTCGAATTCCTCGCCGTTGAGCACGTTGGTATAAGTCACGCCGGTCACGCGCTTGCCGCTCGAATCCTTGAGCACCTTGGTCACCCAGGAATGCGTGCGCAGCTCGAAGTTCGGATTGCGCATCGCAATCGGGATCACCGCCACATCCGGGCTGCCTTTCGCATTCGCCTCGCAGCCGAAGCGTTGGCAATAGCCGCAATATTGGCATGCGCCGAACTTGGCTCCGTCGGGATTCGTGTAGGCGCGCGACGCGTTCGCGGCCGGTCGCGGGAACGGATGATAGCCCTTGTTCTTTGCGGCCGCGGTGAACATCTCGCTCGCCAGGATCGGAGTGAGCGGCGGCAGCGGATATTCGCGGGCGCGCGGCGCTTCGAACGGGTTGCCGCCCGGCTGGATCTGGCCGCGAACGTTTCCTGCCTTGCCGGATACCGCCGCCGTGTATTCGAACTTGTCGTAATACGGTTCGAGCTCGGCGTAGGTGATGCCCCAATCCTGTATCGTCATGTCGGCAGGAATGAAGTTCTTGCCGTAGCGCTCTTCGTACATGGAGCGCACTTTGAACTCCATGTCGGTCCAACGCCAGGTGTGACCGCTCCAGTGCACGCCCGAGCCGCCGACGCCCTCGCCGGGCAGGAACGAGCCGAGCCGCCGCATCGGCAGCGCCTCCTGCGCCGGATTGTTGCGGATCGTGAGCGTGTCCCGCGCGGCGTTTTGCATGAGCTCGTGGCGCACCACGTAGCGCAACTCGTCGCGGATGTTCGGCACCGCATAGTCCTTTTCGGTGCTCCGCTTCGCGCCGCGCTCGAGCGCAACCACTTTCATCCCGGCCTCGGCCAATTCCTTCGAGAGTATGCCGCCGGTCCAGCCCAGACCGACGACGACGGCATCGACTTCCTTCATCTTTGTGGCCATGTCGTCCTCCCCTCAGCTCATGTCCGCGATGCCGACGGGATCGGCGGGGAATTTCTTGTCGCGAAACTTCTCGACGTTCTCCCGATGCACCGCGATCGCGCCGGGAAAGCCGATCAAGCGCCAGCCCGCCTTGTTGCGGTTGCCGCCGTGGATCGGGTCGGAGAACATGCCTTCCATCACCGTCTGATAGAGCGCGGTCCAGAACACGCGCACCGGCAACCCGTTGTCGAAGCTGACCTTGCCGGTGGAAAGCCCGGTCAGCACTTCCTCCCGCTGCTGCTCATTGAGCCTGTCGAACGGTTTGCCGTACGCTTTGCGGCAATGCGCGTTGGTCGCTTCGATGCCGGCGCGATAGAGCTGTGCGGGCGTGAGCGGCAACTGATAGCCCTGGCTCGGTACGCCCGGCTTCCACGGCCCCTGCATGTAGAGGCGTTCGCCCTTGCCCCAGCCGCCCGCGAGCGCCCGGTCGATATAGATGTTGATGCCGATGTCGGTGCCCTTGGGGGTGAGCTCATCGGCGGGCACCATGTGATCGACGAGCGCCTCGACGAAGGCCGCCTCCTCGAGATTCAAGAACGAGTAGCCCGGGCTGACCGGCGCGGTGGCTGGAGCAGCGGCGGGCTGCTGCGCCTGCGCGCTCGGCGGCGGATTGATGCCGGTGGTTGCGGTGGCGGCTGCGGCGCCGCCCACGACGGCGCCTTTGAGAAAGTCGCGCCGGCCAAGACCTTGATCTTTCATGGGCTCCTCCCTGACTCCGGGTTGTTCAGCATTCCCCGGATGACATGCCTTCCGCGCATCAAAATGCGCCTTTCAGGCTGCACCGGCAAGACCGTTCGTGAGAGCCGATGATGCCGGCGGTCGATGCCATTCACTCAGCTCGGAAGCGCGCGACCGCGCGGTTCGAAGCCGAGCGGAAGATCGAGATACGGAATGGTGATCTTGTTGAGCGGACCCAGCAGAATGCAGGGGATGATGGAGAACAAGAACCAAAGCACGAGCATGAGGAGCATCAGCTTTCTGGTTCTGATCCAGTACGTTCGGGCGTTCGAGTCCGGCATCCATGCGTCCCGTATTGACGGCGGGCGTGGCGAATCATGGAAGAATATTGCGCAAGCACAGTGACGGCGCATGCCGCCCTGCGGACGCTCTCCCACGGCTGATTGGAAACGCTCACGCCACCGACTTGATGGACAATGCGCGCGGCGACTTCTTCCCGCGAATCGTAGCGAAGTCGCCGGTCGGCCTCAAGGACGCCGACGCGCCGGCCCGAGGCACCGCCGCGACCTATCAATGACCGAAGTTGTGATATGCTGTCGGGCGCCGGACACGACGCCGGCCCACCATGCTGTCGACCGGGGAGGCGAAACGAGTGGCCGAATCGACACGCTATCGTCTGGTGATTGCCGACGACCACCCGCTGTTTCGCGGGGCCTTGCGCGAGGCGGTCTCCGGCCTGTTCGAGCAGGTCGACATCGCGGAGGCCGGGTCCTTCGATGATGTCGCCGCGCTGCTCGAACGCGGCGGCGAGGTCGATCTCATCCTGCTCGACCTGACCATGCCGGGCGTGCGGGGATTCTCCGGGCTCATGTATCTGCGGGCGCAATATCCGAGCGTGCCGATCGTGGTGGTGTCGGCCAACGACGACCCCGCGGTGATCCGCCGCTGCGTGGATTTCGGCGCCTCCGGCTTCATCCCCAAGACGCTCGGCATCGAGGCGATCCGCGGCGCGATCGCCCGCGTGCTCGAAGGCGGCGCCTGGACGCCGCCCGACATCGACCTCGGCGCCGGCTCGGATGCCGAGACCGCCGATCTCATGGCGCGGCTGGCATCGCTCACACCGCAGCAGGTGCGTGTGCTGATGATGCTGTCGGAGGGGCTGCTCAACAAGCAGATCGCCTACGAGCTCAGCGTCTCCGAGGCGACCGTGAAGGCGCATGTCTCGGCGATCCTGCAGAAGCTCGGCGTCGAGAGCCGCACCCAGGCGGTGATCGCCGCCGCCAAGATCGAACTCGGCCAATGGCCGCAGACGGCGTCGGTTGGACATTGACCGCTACGGGCGCTACTCCGCCGCCGCCACGCGCTGCACCCGCCACTGCGTGAGCAGCGCCCGCAACGCCGCCGGCTTGACCGGCTTGTTGAGCATCTGGATGCCGTGGGCGCGGGCCTGCTCGCGCACATGCGGGCTGCGGTCGGCGGTGATCAGGATGGCGGTGAGATCGGCGCCGAAGCAGCGGCGCAGCGCGGCGATCGCCTCGATGCCGTTGCCGTCGTCGAGGTGATAATCGACCAGCAGACCGTCGAGCGACACCTTGGCGTCCGTAACGACGGCGATCGCCGCCGCGAGGTCGGGCGCCTTGAACACTCGGCAGCCCCAGCCGCCGAGCAGCGTCTCCATGCCGTCGAGGATCGCGAGGTCGTTGTCGATGCACAGCACCGCAATGCCGGACAGCTGCACGCGGTCGACTGCCCGCGTTTCCCGCTGCTCCTGGCTCACCGGAACGGCAGAGGACAGCGGCACCTCGACCGCGAACTGCGATCCGCGGCCGACCGCCGAGACGACGGTGACCTTGTGGTCGAGCACGCGCGCGATCCGCTCCACGATCGAGAGGCCGAGCCCCAAGCCGCGCGCCACCTTGGCGCCCTGCTCGAGGCGGTGGAATTCCTTGAAGATCGCCTGTTTCTTCGAATGCGGAATGCCGAGACCGGTATCGTAGACGCCGATGCGCAGCCGCCCGCGCCGCCGCCGGCAACCGACCAGGACGCGGCCCGTGCTGGTGTACTTGATGGCGTTCGAAATGAGGTTCTGCAGCACGCGGCGCAATAGCCGCCGGTCGGATTGCACCGCGAGCGGGCAGGGCACGAAATTGAGCCGCAGCCCCTTCTCCTGCGCCAGCGGGGCGAACTCGACCTCGAGCTGGCGGAACATCTCGCCGACCCGGAAGCTGACGAATTCCGGCTTCATGGCGCCGGTGTCGAGGCGCGAAATGTCGAGCAGCGCGCCGAATATTTCTTCGACCGCGTCGAGCGAGGCGTCGATATTGCCGACGAGCTGGGCGTCGTCGCCGTCGCCTTGCCGCTCGACAAGGCTGGTGACGTAGAGACGCGCGGCATTGAGCGGCTGCAGGATGTCGTGGCTTGCCGCGGCGAGAAACCGGGTCTTCGAGATGTTGGCCTGCTCGGCTTCCGCCTTGGCGCGGCCGAGCTCGGTATTGAGCAGGGTCAATTCTTCGGTGCGCTCCTGGACACGACGCTCCAGCGATTCGTTCGCGCGCTCGAGCTCCTCGGCCGCCTTCACGCTCGGCGTGATGTCGGTGAAAGTCGTGACGATGCCGCCGTCCGGCATGGGATTGGCGCGCACCTGCATGACCAGATCGCGCTCGACGAAGCGCTCCAGGAACGGCTCGCCGCTCGAGACGTAACGCCCGAGCCGTTCGCGCACCAGCGCGTCGACCGCGTCCTTGTCGGCGGCGCTGTGCTCGGCGTTGTAGCGTAGGATGTCGTCGAGCTCGGTGCCGACCCGGGTCAGCTGCTGCGGCAAGGCGAGAATCTCGCCGAATTGCCGGTTCCAGCAGACCAGATGCAGCTCCTTGTCGAACACCGCGATGCCTTGCCGCACGTGGTCGAGCGCGGTCTGCAGGATCTCGCGGTTGTAGTGGATCGCCGCATTGGCGTCGTCGAGCAGCTTGAGCGCCGCCTTGGTGGAGACCGTGCGCTTGCGCAACAGCAGCGACAGGACGAGCCGCGACGAGGCCGCCCCGATCGCCGAGGCGAGCAGGTGCTCGGCGTAGCGCAAGAGCTGGAAATCGGCATCGTTCTTGGGATCGAGGCTGATCCCACGGGTGAGCGCGTAGCTGTCGAACGAGGTGCGCGTGCGCTCCTCGCCGAGATAGCGGGCGACCGTGGTGGTCAGCTCCTCGACCGTCACCGAGGAGCGCCACAACCGGAAGCTCGGCGTGATCGGCGTGAGATTGGAGGGAACGAACAGATCGGACTGCAGTCGCTCGATCGAGGCCGGCTCGCGCCCGAACGAGAACGCCACATAGGCGAGCACGTTGAGCGAGAGCGACCAGATCACGCCGTGGGCGAGCGGCGGCAGATCGAGGCCGAGCAGGCCCTGCGGACGCAACAGCGCAACGCCCCACGGTCCTTGGCTCAAGAGGCCTTGGCCGACGATACCGGCGTCGGCAAAGCTCGGTATCAGCAGCGTATAGGCCCAGACCAGAATGCCGACCGTCATCCCGGCCATCGCCCCACGCGCGGTGGCGCGGCGCCAGATCAGGCCGCCGAAGAAGGCGGGCGCGAGCTGCGCGACCGCCGCAAAGGACAGGAGGCCGATCGACGCCAGTTGCGCCTCGCCCGCCATCCGGTAGTAGAGGTAAGCGAACAGCAAGATGACGCAGATCGCCACGCGGCGGATCAGCAGCAGCACGCCGCCGATATTGTCGCGGCCGGTGATCAGCGTCTCCCGCCGCTGCAGCACGAGCGGCATGACGATGTCGTTCGACACCATGATGGCGAGCGCGACCGATTCCACGATCACCATCGCGGTCGCCGCCGAAAGGCCGCCGACGAAAGCTGCGATCGTGAGCAGGTCGGAGCCCGCCGACAGCGGCAAGGCCAGCACGAACATGTCGCTGTCGACTTGCCCGGCCTTGAAGGTGAGCAGGCCCGCCAACGCGATCGGCACCACGAACAGATTGATCAGCACCAGATAGAGCGGGAACAGCCAGGCGGCGCGCCTGATCTCGCTCTCGCTGTTGTTCTCGACCACCGTGACGTGAAACTGCCGCGGCAGCAGCACGATCGCGAACAGCGACAACAGCGTCATCGTGGCGAGCGTGCCGAACATGGGCTCGCGGCTGAGCAGCGCGGCGGTGTTGGGCTGCTCCCAGGCGCGCGCGAACAGCGAAAGCGGCCCGTCGAACATCCAGAACGTCACGAATATGCCGACGCCGACGAAGGCGACGAGCTTGACGATCGATTCGGTCGCGATCGCCAGCATCAGCCCGTCCTGGTGCTCGGTGGCATCGATGTGGCGCGTCCCGAACAGCACGGCGAAGATCGCCATCGAGACGGCGACGTAGAAGGCGATGTCGCCCAAGACCGGCTGGATCGCCCCGCTGGCGGGCCCGATATGCACCAGGATCGTGCTCAGCGAGGACGACACCGCTTTGAGCTGGAGCGCGATATAGGGAATCGTGCCGATGATGGCGATCAGCGCCACGGTGGCGGCGACGGTCTGGGCCTTGCCGTAGCGCGCGGCGATGAAGTCGGCGATCGAGGTGATGTTCTGGGCCTTGGCCAGCCGCACGACGCGGACGATGAGCGGCCAGCACAGCCCGATCATCAGGATCGGGCCAAGATAGATCGTCAAAAAGTCGAAGCCGGTGCGTGAGGCGAGGCCGACCGAGCCGAAGAACGTCCAGGAGGTGCAGTAGATCGCGAGCGAAAGCGGATAGATGAAAAGTCGCGAGCGGCCCTGGCGGCCGAACCGCCGCGTCGAATCGCCGTAGCTCGCGACCACGAATAGGAGGCCGATATAGCCGAGCGCGAACGCGATGACGACCCAGCCTTGCAGCATGCTCGATCCTGCGCCACCTTGGGACGCGATCTGTCCCCTCGAGTTCAACTCTACCGCACCCGGGGCTGGGAATGCGAGGTCTCAACGCAACCCCGCTGATTGCGCTCGATGCCGTCGTGATCGAGACCGAGACGACCGGGCTCGATCCGGCCTCGGCCCGTTTGGTCGAGGTCGCCGCCGTGCGCCTCGCCAGGGGGCGGCTTGACGAGGCATCGTCATTGCGCCGGCTGGTACGTCCCGGCGTGCCGATCCCCGCCGCCACCGCGATCCACGGTATCGATGCTGCGGCGGTCGCGCATGGCGCTGCTTTGCGCAGGGCGATCCGGGCGGGCCGCAGGATTGCTGGTTCGAGACGCTCGCCACACATGCCACCGATATTCAGAGCGGCCGGCCCACCGACCAACGCGGTCGTCGTCAAGCGGCTGTCGGTGCGCGAGCACGAAAGGCGGCAGGCCGCTTTGCTGGCGGCGCGGCATCTGGACGATCGACGCGGGATTTGTTGTTCACGAACTGAGGGACAGCCACGTGTTCGGTCAAACAGAAGTTCACCCCCGATGATTCATCTCCGGATCGTGCGCTGGAGTTCCGGCGAAGCGCAAAAGGCCGCCCGCAAGGTCCTCCCGTATCGTCGAGAGGATCTTCGTCTCCCCCGGCACGCCCGGCACGGGAACGGGATCAGGCTCTCAAATGAGGAGATATACGCCGACTAGCGCCACAACCACGCCAATCACAGCCCAGAGGAACTTGTTCGGAAGGCTGTCGATTTGCTCGAACAGCGCCCAGCGGGCCTTGTTGTCCTGGAAAATCTCTTTCTTCATGGTCGCCTCCAATTCCTCGGTTGCTCTTGTTCACCGATCGGAGCGGTGGCAAAGAATATACCTCCTCTCAAAGATGGACAACCGAGCCGATTTCGGCGCCTGCGGGCTGGCCACTTCACAATGCCAGGTGTTACTGTCAGGCCTTCTTGGCTGACACCGCCCGTCCTCGCACCGCGACGGAGCCCGGGCTGATGTAAGGTCTCGGGTGAGCTCCTCGCTGCGAGAGGCCGCCAATTCGGTGATCACAAACGGGGTGAGGACGCTATTGCACTCGCTGACGGAAATTTTCCGCCGCACCGTCCGCGACCACATGGGTCCGATACCGTCACAGGTCGCACGTACCGCGACTGTCGTCGAGGTCCTGAACCGTATGGCGCGGACGCGCAGCAGCGCGCTGATCGTGACGGATTCTCATGGCAGACCCGCCGGCATCATCACAGAGCAGGACGTGGTGCGGCGCGTAGCCTGGCACGCGTTGCCTGATCAGCAGGCAGAGACAATCATGACCACGCCGGTCGTCAGCGTATCGGCCGACGACAATCTCTTCCATGCAATCATCGCGATGCGCCGCCACCGCCTGCACTATATCCCCGTCGTCGACCGTGCGGGCGCGCTCGCCGGTCTGCTCGCGCTGCATCAGGTGTTGCTTTCGCTCTCTGGGTTGCAACGCCTCACGGATCCGCTGGTGCAGGATGAAAGCATCGACGCCCTGAAGCGTGTGAAGGAGAACGAGATCGAGCTTGCCAAGATGCTGCTCCAAGATGGTACTTCCATTTCCCAGGTGCAGTGGCTGCTGACGGAAATCAACTGCGATCTGCACGGACGTGCGCTCGTGCGCGCGATCGGTGAGATGGCGGCCGCCGGTTGGGGAGAGCCGCCGGTGACATTCGCGCTGATCATCATGGGTTCCGGCGGGCGCGGCGAGAATCTTCTGGCGCCGGATCAGGACAACGGATTCATCCTTGCGGACTATGCTGATTCCGAGCACTCGCGCATCGAGGCCTATTTCGTGCCGCTGGCCGAGCGCTTTACACGGCTGCTCGATGCGATCGGCTTCCCGCTGTGCGCGGGCAACGTCATGGCCACCAATCCGGTTTGGCGCAAGCGCATTTCGGAATGGCGCAAACAGATCGCGGTCTGGCTCCGCAAGCGCACAGAAACCCAGCTTTTATTGAGCGACATTTTGGTCGACTTCCGGCACGTCTGGGGTGATGCGAGGCTCTCGGAAGCGCTGCGCAGGCACATCACGCGCGCGATCGCCGAAAACCCGACCTTCGTGATGGATCTTTTTGCCATCGAGGCTGACCATACGGTGGCACTCGGCTGGTTTGGAAAGCTCCGGAGCGAGCGAGACAAGAAGGATCGGCCGGGAATGATCAATCTGAAGCTGCGCGGCAGCCTGCCGCTCGTCGAAGCCGCGCGACTTCTCTCGCTCAAAGCCGGCATGCCAGCCACTTCGACACTCGAGCGTCTGGATGGCCTGTTGGCGAAAGGCGCATTACACCCCGAGGACCACGACCCGCTGCAGGACGCCTTCCAATTCATCTCGCGGCTGCTGCTCCGCCAACAGATCGAGGACTTCGAAGCCCGCCGCGAGGTCGGCGATTTCGTGCCCGAAGCACGCCTCAGCAAACGCGAGAGGGACCATTTGGTGATCTGCTTGCGGACCATCGACAACCAGCGCCGCCTATTGCAGGAAGACCTGAATGCGAACGCATGACACCGATGTCCTACGGCCGGGCGAGGCGCAGCAGGGTCCTGGCAGCCGGGGAGCCGTTCCGTTGAATCGGACTCGGGCTAGCTAAGCTAGCGTCGTTTCCGCTCAGCAGTCTGCTAGATCGGCTCGAGTGCAGTTGTGCCCTTTGCTCTAGCCGTGACGGCCTCGCGTGCGGCGGCGGCCGGGATACGGAAGGAGAAAGTCGCACCTTCGCCGATCTCGCTCTCGACCCAGATCTCGCCGTCGAATTGCCTGAGAATCTCGCGGGAGATCGGAAGGCCGAGCCCGGTGCCTTCCGGCTTGTCAGTCAGTGTGTTTCCGGCCTGTTGGAAGCGCTCGAAGATCTTCCTTTGATCCTTCTTGTCGATGCCGATGCCGTTGTCGCGCACATTGACTCGCAACGCCCCGGCCACCTGCTTCGCCTCAATCTGTACCCACCCCTTTTCTTGGTTAGCGAACTTCACGGCGTTGGAGATAAGATTGACGATCACCTGGGTCAACCGGTCGGCGTCGACATGAATGACCGGAAGGTCGTCGTCGAGATCGGTCTGAAGTCGCACGTTGGCATGCTTGCGGAAGAGGCCCTTGGTTGCGGCGAGCGCTTGCTCGATAACGGTCCGCGGAGCGATATCCGCCATGTGCCATTCGATCTTGCCAGCCTCCATCTTGGCGAGGTCGAGAATGTCGTTAAGCAGACGTGTCAGCCGTTCGCTCTCACGGGCGATGATCCGTAGAAATTCGCTGCGTTCTTCGATCGGCAGATCGGGGTTGTCGTGCACGATCTCGCTGAACGAGCGGATCGAGGTGAGCGGTGTCCTGAGTTCGTGGCTCACCGTGGTCACGAAGTCGTCCTTGAGCTTGTCGAGCTCCTTCAACCGTTCGTTCGCAGCCCGCAGTTCGTTCGTGGCCGCTTCGAGCTCCTGGCTCTTTTCCTCCAGACGACGGCTGTAAACGATGAGTTCGGAGGCTTCGTCCAGGATCTGCATGACCTCGTCGATGTCGTGCATTTCCTCGCGCAAAACGGAGGCGACCATGATGCGGGCCGAGGCAGTGCCGATAGCGCCCGCGAGCTGTCGTTCGATATAGGAAACAATATCCGCGTCGGCTGGACTCGCGTCGTCGAGGCGGCGATCCCGCTCGCGTGCGAAGCGGTCGAAGGCAGCTTCGGTCAACGGCTCGCCCAGGAAGCGTGCCGATAGACGGCGCAAGTCCCCGACCGTCGCCCGGCCGCGCCAGATCCGCTGGCCCGATGCCGCGCGGCCGATGTCGACAAACTGGTTGGCTTGGCTGCGTTCGATAATCGTCTGTGAGGTGACGAGCGACACCGCTATGTAGAGGCCGACATTGGCGACCATGGTCCAGAATAGCGCGTGGGAAATCGAATCGAGGCCGGACAGACCGAGCAGCTCGTATGGACGCAACAGGGCAATGCCGAACGGGCCATTGTCCACAAAGCTTTCCGAGATCCAGCCCGAGCGCGCGAAGGAAGGCAGCAAGAGCGTGTAGGTCCACACGACGAAGCCCGCGGTAAGCCCGACGAGCGCGCCCGCTTTCGTCGCCCCCTTCCACAGCACGCCGCCGATGATCGCGGGGGCGAACTGGGTGGCCGCCACGAACGAGACAAGTCCAATGGTGACAAGTGCATAGGTTTCGCCGATGAGCCGAACGTAACCGTAGCCGAGCAGCACGACCACGACGATGGCGCCGCGCCTGATGGCGAGCAGAGCACCGGTGAGATCGCGGCGCTCCGATAGATGCAGCCGGCCGAAACGAAGCAATATCGGCATGACAAGGTCGTTGCAGACCATGGTGCTGAGCGCCACGGTCTCGACGATGATCATGCCGGTGGCGGCGGAAAGGCCGCCGATGAAGGCCAGCAGCGCCATCGTTTGCGCCTGCTCTGCCATCGGCACTGTCAGCACGAACGTGTCCGCATCGACACTTCCCTTGGGGAAGTGCAGCAGACCTGCAAAAGCGATGGGCAGCACGAAGATATTGATGAGCAGAAGGTAGAGCGGGAACAGCCAGACCGCCTTCTTGACGTGCCGCTCATCCACGTTTTCGACCACCAGCACCTGGAATTGCCGCGGCAGGACGACAATCGACACCATGGCAAGCACGGTGAGCGAAATCCAGGTCGTGTAGCCGGTGCCGGCGTCGATCGTGAAGAGCTTCGCGAGATCGCCCGAGGCGGCAGCACGCGAGAATATGTCGCCGAATCCCTGATAGACACCGAAAGTGATGAACAGTCCCATGGCGAGGAACGCAAGCAGCTTGACCACCGACTCAAACGCAATGGCTGCGACCATCCCCTCGTGCCGCTCGCTTGCATCGATATGGCGCGTTCCGAACAAGATCGAGAACGCTGCCATGATCAGCGCCACGTAAAGACCCGTGTCTTGGAGGACCGGCGTGGATCCCGAGGTTGCCGGCATCACAATGTCCGGGTAACCGAGCAGCACCGAGAAGCTTGTGGATATGGCTTTGAGCTGCAAAGAAATGTACGGGAGGATGCCGACCACGGCGACGATCGTCACCAGACCGCCCAGATGGGAACTCTTGCCATAACGGGAGGCGATGAAGTCCGCGATCGAAGTGATGCGGTTGACCTTGCTGATGCGGATGATTTTGCGAATCAGGTACCAGGCAAGGATAAACGTGAGCGTGGGGCCGATATAGATCGGCAGGAACCCCGCCCCGGTCGATGCTGCGCGGCCGACGCTGCCGTAGAACGTCCAAGAGGTTGCATAGACGGCAATCGAAAGCGCGTAGATGTACGGATTGGCAATCAGGCTCCGGCCCCAGTCCGCCCGCTTGTCGCCGTAATAGGCGATTGCGAACAGCAGGCACAGATAGAGAAACGCTATGGTGACGATGGTGGGGGCATTAAGCATTCCTCCCTCCGTCAAGGCCCTGACTTTTCGTTTTCCACCTCGCTGCTGCCCGTCGGGGTTTCGGGGGCGCCGGCCGGGGTTTCGTCCGCATCCGAGCTTTCGATGACCACCGCAACCAGCAGGATCAGCAGCGTCCAAGCCATAAACAGGTAGAAGTAAAGATCGGGAATGCCGAAAGTGCGCGACGGGTTATTGAAAATGCCGAGGAGCGGCGGGGTGAAGAGCAGCACGCCGAGGAGGAAGAGCGCGATCAGCCGCTCGCGCGTGAGGCCAGGTCGGGACATCTAATTCCGTCTCCCCTCAGTGCTGCCTCCAGCTCGCATCGGCGGGCGCAGGCGCTGATCAGAGTTGCGCCAGCTGCCGGCGTTCTGCCGCGAGCCGGTTCGAAATCCTGTGGGCTTGGCCCAATGTGCGAACGCTTCGTGCCTCCAGGAGATCCAAGAGCTTCACCCAGATAGCAGCGGTCGCCATGGCGTCACCGAGCGCCGTGTGACGACCCACGACCTCGACCCCCAGGCGTTCCGCCACCGCCGATAGCGATGGGTCAGGCTCGTCAGGATTCACATAGATCGAAAGCAAGAGCGCATCTAGAACCGGGTTATTGAACTTGACGCCAGCCTCCACCTGCTTGAGCTCCAGGAATTTCATGTCGAAGGCGGCATTGTAGGCGACGAGCACGCCGTCGCCGACAAAGGTCTTGAATTGGGGAAGCACGATGCGTGCCGGTGGCTTATCACGCGCCATTTCGTCGGTGATGCCGTGAATACGCACGCTCGACTGCGGGATCGGACGACCGGGATTGATGAGCCGCTCGAAAGTTTCTCCGGTCAGGATGCGTCCATTTACGATCCGCACCGCGCCGATTGAAACGAGCTCGTCGCCCTCGGATGGTCTGATCCCTGTCGTCTCGGTGTCGAAAACGACGTAGCGCAACTCTTTAAGCGGTCTATCCGCCAACGCCAAATCGGAAATCTTGAACAGGTCGAAATCGTAATACTCCGGACGCGGCCCAACGTGCACATGAGAGCTGCGGATCGACGGGCGGTCGGGCAGGCGTAGCGGCAACCGCAGGCAGGCGCGACCATCGCCTCTGGGCCTACTCCACAGCTCGCTGCCGTGCCGCTCCAAGATTTGCCGCGCCTTGCGATTGGCAATCACCCCTTGCAGCGGCTCGTCAAGCCAGGAATCGATCACGGCCGAAGGGATAGGCTCGCCTTCCCACGTGACTTCGACATACGCATACCTCTCTCCGCGCAGCGCTTCGATATCGAACTTGGCCTTGCCTGTGTGCTTCGCCACGACGCGGATCAGGTATTCGAGCGCGAGAATGAGCGAATGGCTGTCTGCCTGAAGCCAAAGCGGTACCCCGACCAATGTCAACGCAATATCGTCGCTTCCCGAAAGATGCTTCTGCACGACCCGAAACAAGTCGAGGGAGTAGATCTCGGACATGGGCCAGGGACCGGTCGTGAGGCGGTCATAGCGGCGCGTCCCATCGATGAAGCGGCGATTCAGATTCTCAACCTCTTTGAGGATAATTTCTTCGAAGGCCGCACGATCCGTTTCCTTGAGAGAAGGATTGGCGAACAGGGTCTCCGCGGCAGCGGTGAGGTTTGCTAGTGGACGGCGCCATTCCACCGTCATCTCGCGAAGGATCGCATCGCGGAGTGCGAGATTCTCAATCTGCGGTCCAATGTCGGCGAAGGACAGGACATAACCCGAGACTTGGCCCGATTGCTCGCGTACCAAGCTCAACCGGGTCTCGAGCAGGGTCCCAACGTCGACCGTGGCGCAGACAAAGCGGTGCGTTTCTTTCTGTGCCGTCCCCTCGGTGTTATCGGCGCCGTCGCCTGCCTTTCTCGCCGGCGGCGCACCGTGCTGCAGCAACTCGAGCGTCTGCAGGATAGGCTCCCGCGTCAGCAGTCCGAACAGCGATCGGCCCAGGCCAATGGCCTCGCGCATATTGAGGATGCTCGCCGCCGACTGGTTGTAGAGCAGAATACGATGCTCCAAGTTGCAGACGATGATGCCCTCGGTCAGGTCGAGCAGGATCGCTTCGAGCCAACTCTTCTGCTCCTCCGTGCGTCGCGAAGCTTCCGCAATCGCCTCCGCCGTTTCGGTGCGCGCGTCGGCGAGCTTTCTCGCAAGCTCTTCGACGACGCGCGGAAGCCGCTCAAGCGCATGCCGCGACGGCATCAAGAGCCCACGATTTTGTTTCGTCAGGGCCAGAGTTTCGGCTTCGCGTGTCAGTATCTCCATCGGCCGAACGAGCCAGATATGGAGGACAGCCCAGGCGGCTAAGAAGAGCAACAGCGCGCCGGCAAAGCTTAACGAAACGATCTCCCCCACACTGGCCTGCGGCATCGACCGCAGCGTCGCGGCCGACACCAGGACGCAGGCCGCCGCGAGCGTTCCGAGAATGATCGGTACGAGCAATTTCAGACGCACGGGCGCAACCCTATTGCGAGGTCGGTCATTCACCGGCGCCGCTCCGCAGGGCCGAGCATTTTCTCCACCTGGACGACGACGTCCTTGGTCGAGAAGGGTTTGGTGATGTAGCCGTCGGCGCCCATCGCCAGCCCTTTCTCGCGTTCGATGTCGCGCCCCTTTGCAGTGAGCATGATCACGCGTATGCCGGCCCAGTCCGGATTTGCCCGGATGGTCTGACAGACATCGAAGCCGTCACGCTTGGGCATCATCGCGTCGAGCAGCACCAGGTCGGGCTGATCCTTGGCGATTTCGTCCAGCGCCTGCTCGCCGTCCCGAGCGACCCGGACCTCGTAGCCTGCTTTGGTCATAAGGAACTCGAGCGAGCGCACGATGTTAGGCTCGTCGTCAACGATGAGCACGCTTCGGCCCATGGTTCCTATTTCCGCTGTCTACTGCAAGATCCCGAGGGCGACAATGTCGCCTCGCAAATCGGTTGCGCAACGGCATTGGTGGCGCAGGGGTCTTGCCGCATTCATCTAATCATAAACGTCAAACGCTGGACAGTGGCGCGCAATCCTGAAAACACGGGTCCGATTACGCGGGAAGCTTGCTCGGCTCTCGATTCAAGTGGTCTGCGCCCGCCCACACCGCCCGCGTCAAGGCGCTCGAACTTGGTGCCGACAATGATCTCGACGCTTTAGCTCGAGACACAAGATGTCGTTCTCGCTCTCATTCTCGACCAGCAGATCGACGCTCGAGCTTGGCAGCGGTCAGGATCGCGCTGCCCTGAATCCAGGTATGATCTCTATCGCGATCATTTGACGCGGCGAAGTGCACACGGCATTGATCATCGACCATAGCGGACGGCGGCCCACGACGCGTCCTTGTGCTGCGTGCAGCCTGAGCTTCCGGGACCGATCGATGCCGCCTTCCTTTCCCGCGCCACGCGAACTTCTCCACACCGCCGAGACGCTGCTGATCGCAACGGCCGGCGGGGTCATCTTCACGCTGATCGGATTTCCCGCCGGCCTCGTTTCGGGCTCGATGCTGGCGGTGGCCGTGGTCGCGCTCATCGGCCGTCCGATGAAAGTACCGCACGTGCTCGCGCGGTTGTGCTTCGTGCTGGTCGGCATATTGCTGGGCGCGGTGGTGACGCCGGAGACGCTCGAGGGGATCGCCACCTGGCCGGCCAGCATCGCCATTCTCGCGCTGGCGGCGATTTCAATGTTCACCGCGACTGCCTGCTACCTGCGCTTCGTGCACGGGTGGGACCCGTTGTCGGCGCTGCTCGGAGGGAGCCCGGGCTCGATGGGACAGGTGCTGGCGCTCTCGGCCGAGCTTGGCGGAGATCTGCGCGGGATCGCGATCGTGCACACCATGCGCGTGCTGTTGATCGTGCTCGGCCTGCCCGCGGGCCTGGCGCTGTTCGGATCGACGGTGGGGCCGCTCACGCGGGTGCCGGCGGCCGGTTCATCGTTCGTGGAGCTTACGATCCTGGTGGCGGTCTCGACCGCCGTGGCCCTCGTCATGCTGCGGATGCGGTTTCCGGGCGGGCTCTTGTTCGGCGCCATGGCCGGCTCCGGATTTCTCCACGGCACAGGATTGATCCACTCCACGTTGCCGTGGTGGGCGGGGAGCGCCGCGGTGGTGACGCTCGGTGCCGTGGCCGGCTCCAGATTCGCGAATACCAGTCCCAAGATGCTGCTGGGCTATCTCGGGGCGGCCTTCGGCTCGTTCGCGGTCGCGGTCGCCATCGCCTCGTGCTTCGCTCTCATCGTGGTGGCGCTGCTGCCGCTGCGGATCGCCGACGTCGTCGTGGCGTTCGCGCCGGGCGCGCAGGACACCATGATGGTGCTCGCGCTCGCGCTGCATCTCGACCCAGTTTTTGTCGGGGCGCACCACCTCGTGCGGTTCCTGATCGTCACCTTCTCGGTTGCCGTGGCCGCGCGGCGCATCAGCCCGCCGGCGCTGCCGCGCGAGCGCTGGCGGCGGCCGGGGCAGGCAACGTTCGATGATTGATGGTGGAGAAAATTACTCCGCCGCCAGCGCGCGGTCCTTGCGCGGCAGGCCGAGCTGCTCCCAGACCTCGACCAGCGCCTCGGCCAGCGCATCGATCAGCGCGTCTTCGTGATAGGGCGAGGGCGTGATGCGCAGCCGCTCGGTCCCCTTCGGCACCGTCGGGTAGTTGATCGGCTGGATATAGATGCCGTGCTCGGCGAGCAGGAGGTCGGTCGCCTCCTTGCACTTCTCCGGATCGCCGACGAATACCGGCACGATGTGGGTGTCGTTGGCCATCACCGGCAGGCCGGCGGCGGTGAGCACCGCCTTGACGCGCCCGGCGCGCTCCTGGTGGCGCTCGCGCTCGAAGCTCGAGGTCTTGAGATGGCGGATCGCCGCGCTCGCCGCCGCGCAAATCGCCGGCGGCAGCGCGGTGGTGAAGATGAAGCCCGGCGCGTAGCTGCGCACCGCGTCGATCAGCGCCGCCTTCGCCGCGATGTAGCCGCCGAGGCAGCCGAACGCCTTGGCCAGCGTGCCTTCGATCACGTCGACGCGCGCCATTGCTCCCTGCAACTCGGCTTGGCCGCCGCCGTGCGGGCCGTACATGCCGACCGCGTGCACCTCGTCCGCATAGGTCATGGCGCCATGGCGCTCGGCCAAGTCGCAAATGCGGTTGATCGGCGCCACGTCGCCGTCCATGGAATAGAGCGTCTCGAACACGATCAGCTTCGCCCGCCGCGGCCCGGCAGCCTTCAACAGCTCTTCAAGATGCGCCATGTCGTTGTGGCGGAAAATCTGCTTCTCGCACTTCGACTGCCGCACGCCTTCGATCATCGAATTGTGGTTGAAGGCATCCGACAGGATCAGGCAGTCCGGCACCAGCTTGGCGATGGTCGAGATGCCGGTCTCGTTCGAGACGTAGCCCGAGGTGAAGACCAGCGCCGCTTCCTTGCGGTGCAGGTCGGCGAGCTCGCGCTCGAGCTCGACCAGCGGATGATTGGTGCCGGCGATGTTGCGGGTGCCGCCGGCGCCGGTGCCCATGCGGGTCGCGGTCTCGACCATGGCGCCGATCACCTTGGGGTGCTGGCCCATGCCGAGATAGTCGTTGGAGCACCATACGATCACGTCCCGCGGCCCCTGCGGCGAATGCCAGATCGCGCGCGGGAACCGCCCGGCCTGTCGTTCGAGGTCGGCAAAAATCCGATAGCGCCGCTCGTCCTTGAGCCGGCCGAGGGCGTTCGCGAAAAACACGTCATAATTCATCGATTTGGTCTTCCCGGCAGTGAGTGGGCCCTGTTTGGAACGCCCCCAAGGTAGTTTTAGAGGCGTTCCAGGGCCTTTGTCGAGGTGGTATTAGCCGCGGTCCAGCGCCGCGGGGCTTTGAGCTGGATCAAGAATAATACGAGGCAAACGGCCGTGCGGTTTCACGTCGGGCGCCGGGCTCGAAGCTTTGCATCAGAACCTGAGCCTTCCCCGGTGTCCGGCGCCTTGAAGAATAGGTTATTGGCCGACCGGACCGGCGGAATCGCGCGTCACCTCGAAGGCGAAGCGGAATCGCGGCAAGTCTTCACCCGGATGGTCGTCCGCATAGGTGAGCTGGGGCAGACGGTAGTTGTTCGGCCGTGTCTCTTTGCCCTTGTAGATCGCCGGATAGAGATCAATGAAATGCCAGCCGGGCTCGCCGGTGGCCTGCATGAAGATTTCGACGTCGCCCTGGCTGTTGAAGGCGCAGGCGTAGCCGCTGACGGCGTTGTCGTAGACTACGGTGTAGATGTTCGCGGTTTCGCTCCAGCCCACGCCTTTGAGATGAATCCTGAAGGTCGTTCCCACCGGCCCGCGCGCGATGTCGAGCGGAAGCGCGGTCGGGGCGATCCAATAGGCCCCCTGCTTCTTCGTCCCGCCGGCGTCGACCCAGAGGTTATGAACGCCGCCGAGGTCGTCCGGCACCTTGAAACGGAATTCGGCCCGACCGGCCGCGTCCGCCGTGCCCTCGGCGATGACGCGCGCCCTCTCTTCCCACCCGGCACCGGTCATGCGGTTGCCGACGACCGTGTTCCAGTTGAGCGCGTAGGTCTTGCCGGCCTCGAAGCCGCTTCCCGTGACCACGACCGGCTGCTCGATCCCCGAAAAGGCCGGCGTCGGGGTGAGATCGCCCTGCGGCGGAAGCGAGCGGACTTGCCTCTGTGCCTGCTGCGCAGGTGGCGGCGGCAGCACCGGCGCGCCCGGCGTAATGGTGAAGCCGAGCTTGAACTGCGGGCGGTCCGGCACCGGCGATTGCTGCGTGTTGCGGTACGGAGAATTGAAGTCGGAATGCAGAACTTCCAGGATATGCAGGCCGCTATGCCCGGTGGCGGGAATTGTGAAGCGCGCGGTTCCGCCGGTCGTCACCGTCGACATGAAGCCGGTGAACTTGTTGTCGTAGAGCAGGACCCAGCTCCCCTCCAGCTCGCGCCAGCCCACGCCTTGGACCTCGATCGCGATCGGCGTGCCGACCGGCCCGCGGTCGGCGGCGAGCTTCACCGTCATGTCGAGTTTGAACGCGGTTTGCGTCAGCAGGCGGTTGCCCTGCTGCACGACGATGTCGTGCAGAAAACCGAAGTCTTCGGGTGCGATGAAGCTCGCGGCGATGCGGCCGGCCTTGTCGCTCTTCACGGTCGCGATCCGATAGGCGACCGGCGTGTATTCGCGGCCGTGGTATTCGGCGATCGTGACCTTCCAGTGCCCTTTCACCGTACGCCAGACGAGCTCAAATTCCTGTTCGGCGGGGAAGCCCTCGCCCGCCACCGTCAGCGGCGTGCCCACCGGGCCGTGCTCGGGCGCGACGCTCAGGCGTCCGACATAGCCGCCCGCGGGCTCTGCCAGCGGCATTTCGGGGCCGAGTGCGGCCGCGCGGGGCGCGGCGAGCGTGCTGCCGGTGGACGCGACCGCGAGCGCGAACAGCGTGCACGCGAGCGCCATCAGCCGCCCGTTTCCGATGCCGAAGATCATGACAGGCACTTTCTGCTTATGGCTTCTTGATTTCGATTTCGCCCGCAACGACGGCCAGTTGCGAAGGCCCGCGCTTGAACGGCTCCCAGGTTTGCGACTGGCCCTGAAGGTCGGTGGCGACGACCTTGTAGGCGAACGTGCCGCTCGGGTAGGTCGCCGGGATGATCCAGACCGTCGTCCAGAAAAAGTCGGTGGCGGGACCCTGGGCCGGAGGTGGATGCGGGCCATATTTCGCGTTGAGCTTCTGGCCATCGGGCAGTTCGACGACGAGGCTCTTGAGCCCCTTGTCGTCCAGCGACTGGCCGGCCTGGTCGAGAACGCGAATGCGCCAGACGACCTTTTCCAGGCGCTTGAACTGGTTGTTCAGCACGCAGAAGGGTCCGGGAGCGCCCTGTTGAGCGCCGCGCACCAAGTCGCCTTCGAAGAAAAGCTTCTTTGTGGCTTGCGCGTGGGCGGCCTGGGTCCACGCAAGGCTGGCAACGGACAGAACGACAGCTGACAATAGGTGGGCGCGCATGCTTCCTCCCGTTTATCAATGGCCGCTGGGTGACATTTTTGTTTATTGTACCACCGGTCGAATAGGGTGGTCCATCGGAGTTCCAAGCACTCACGAACGGGTTGGCTGAGCGTATAGCGGCCAGCCTTCTGCGGGCGACCAGAGGACTTCCCCCGAATTTGCGAGAGGCTCGATCGCGCCATGGCTGAACGCACCGTAGGTCTCGAGCACGGTCTCACCAATTACGGCGACCGCGATTTCTCGTTGTACCTGCGCCGCTCGTTCGCGCAGTCGATGGGCTATTCGCAAGCCATGCTGGCAAAGCCGGTGGTCGGCATCGCCTATACGTCGTCGGGCTTCAATAATTGCCACCGCCACTTTCCGGAACTGCTCGATGCGGTGAAGCGCGGCGTCCTGTCCGCCGGCGCGCTGCCGATCGAGTTCCCCACCATCTCGCTCGGCGAGGTGTTTCTGAGCCCCACCAGCCTCAAGTACCGCAACCTGATGTCGATCGACACCGAGGAGATGATCCGCGCCCAGCCGATGGACGCGGTCGTGCTGATGGGCGGCTGCGACAAGACCGTGCCGGCGCAGCTCATGGGCGCGGTCTCTGCCGCGCGGCCGCGATGCGGAAATCTCCGAGGTCGAGGGCCAGCTCGCGGTCACTGCCGGCACCTGCGCGGTCATGGGCACCGCCTCGACCATGGCCTGCATCGTCGAGGCGCTCGGCATGATCCTGCCGGGCACGGCCGCGATCCCGGCGGTGCATGCCGACCGGCTGCGCGCCGCCGAAGCGACCGGCGCCGCGGCGGTGCGGCTGATCGGCTCGGACCGCACGCCCGACCGCATCGTCACTGCGAAATCGGTCGAGAACGCCTTGCGGGTGCTGCTGGCGCTCGGCGGCTCGACCAATGCGGTGATCCACCTCACCGCCATCGCCGGCCGCGCCGGCATCAAGATCTCGCTCGAGCGGATCAACGAGCTTTCCGATTCCACGCCTGTGCTCGTCAGCCTCAAGCCGGTCGGCAATGGCTATATGGAGGACTTTTCCACGGCCGGCGGGATGGGCGTCCTGCTGCGCGAGCTCGAGCCGCTCCTTCATCTCGACTGCCTGACGGTGACCGGCGAGACGCTGGGCCAGCGCCTCGCGGCCGACGGCAAAGCGTGGATCGACCGCTCGATCATCGCGGCGCGCGAGCAGCCGTTCGAGCCGCAGGGCGGGCTCGTCGCGCTGTTCGGAAACCTGGCCCCGAAGGGCGCGATCCTCAAGCGCTCGGCGGCCGACGCCAAGCTGTTCGAGCACGAGGGCAGGGCGGTGGTGTTCTCCTCGCTCGCCGACCTTGCCGCGCGCGTCGACGATCCGGCCCTTGACGTCACGCCGAACGATATCCTGGTCCTGCAGAGCGCCGGCCCCAACGCGCCCGAATGCATGCCCGAGGCCGGCTACCTGCCGATCCCCAAGAAGCTCGCCCAGAGCGGCGTCAAGGACATGATCCGGGTCTCGGATGCGCGCATGAGCGGCACCGCTTTCGGCACCATCGTGTTGCATGTCACGCCGGATTCCGCCTCCGGCGGCCCGCTCGGCCTCGTACGCAACGGCGACCGTATTCGCCTGTCGGTCAAGGCGCGGCGCATCGACCTTCTGGTCGAGGACGCCGAGTTGAAGAGGCGCGCGGCGGTGGTCGCGCCGGCACCGCCGAGGCCCGAACGCGGCTATGCCAAGCTTTACGCGCAGGAAATCCTCGGGGCCGATGACGGCTGCGACTTCGCCTTCTTGCGGCCGGTTGCGGCAGCGAAGTGACCGCATGGTCTGCTGCGGCAGTAAGGGACATTTCGGATCGCCGTTCGCTCCGCTTGCCTTGGCGGCGGCCGGCGCGGCTTTGATCGCCGTCGTAGCGAGCCCGGCCCTGGCGCAAGGCGGCAAGGTCGCCGACGTCGCCACCTATCAAGGCCCGGATCGCGAGCAGCGATTGATCGAAGGCGCCAAGCGCGAAGGCATGCTCACGCTCTATTCCAACGCGCCGACCGACGACAACGCGGCCTTGGTGGGCGCTTTCAGCAAGAAGCATGGCATCAAGGTCAATCTCTGGCGCGCCAGCTCGGAAGACATCCGTCAACGCGCGCTGGCGGAAGCTCGCGCCAAGCGCTTCGACGTGGATTTCATCCTCAACAACAGCCCGGCATTGGAAGCACTGCGAAGCGAAAAACTCCTGCAGGAGATGCAATCACCTCATCTTGCCGACCTGATGGCGCCGGCCGTTCCGCCGCACCGGGAATGGATCGGCTTTTGCCTCAACGTTCTGGTTCAAGCCTACAATACCAATCTGGTGAAGAAGCACGAGCTGCCCGGGAGCTATCAGGATCTGACCGATCCGAGATGGAAAGGCAGGCTCGGCATCGAGGTCGACGACTTCGACTGGTTTGCCGGGCTGATCGAGGAGCTGGGTGAGACGAAGGGGATCAAGCTGTTCCGCGATATCGCGGCGATCAACGGCTTTTCCGTGCGCAAGGGCCATACCCTTCTCACCAACCTGGTTGTCGCCGGGGAAGTGCCGCTCGCGCTCACTGTCTTCAACTATACGGCCGAGCAGCTCAAGCGAAGGGGTGCGCCCATCGACTGGTTCACCCTGATGCCGCTGATCTCCATGCCGAACAGCGTCTCGGTTGCGAACACGGCGCCGCATCCGCACGCGGCGGTGCTGTTCCTCGACTTCATGCTTTCGGACGCCCAACAAATCCTGGCCGCGCGCGATTACGTGGTTACCAACACCAAGGTCGCCGCGCCGCTCGATCGGCGCACGCTCAAGGTGCTCGATTCGGCAAAAGTCCTTGCGGACGGCGACAAATGGCAACGCCTCTATACCGGCGTCATCTCGTCGCGTAAGTAGCGTCGTCATGGGTCCAATTTCACCCGCTCTGCTCGTTGGTTGGGTTTTTGCACACCACAGGGGAGGAAACCGATGACCGTCGAGAGCATCTTCTACTCGGTGTCCGGCATCAGTTGTCGCGGCGCGCTGATCTGGGACGAGAGTGTCAGGGCGACCCGGCCGCTGCTGCTGATGTCGCCCAACTGGCGCGGCGTGATCAAGCCGGCCATCGAGACCGGCCAGATGCTGGCGGACGAGGGCTATATCGTTTTCGTCGCCGACATGTTCGGCGAGGGCAACGGATCGGTCGGAACCGAGAATCCCATGGAGTTCCTGCGGCCGTTCATGGCGGACGTCCCGGGTATGCGCCGGCGCATCTCGGCGGCGCTCGACACCTTGACCCGGGAGGCCGACCGGCGCGGCGTCGGCGACGTGACGCGGCGCGCCGCGATCGGCTTCTGCTTCGGTGGGCTCAACGTCCTCGACCTCGCCCGCACCGGCGCCGACGTGCAGGCGGTCGTGTCCATGCACGGCACGCTGGCGACCCCGCAGCCGGCCAAACGCGGCGACGTCAAGGCGGCGGTCCTTGCCGTGCACGGCGCCGCCGATCCAGTGGCGCCGAAGGCCGAGCGCGATGCCTTCGAGGCGGAGATGACAGAGGCCGGAGCGTGCTGGGCGTTGCTCACGTTCGGCGACGTGTGCCACGCCTTCACCGATCCGCAGGCCAACATGACCGGCGTGGCCGTGTACGACGAGCCTGCCACCCGCCACGGCTACGCGCTCGCGCATGCCTTCATCGCGGATGCCTTTGCCGGCCGGCGGCACGGTTGCCCTCCGCAGCGTCCGGCACAATAATCTCGTTCACGCTCCCCAAAGCGGAGGCTTCGATGCACACGCTGTCCATCCCGCAATCGGTCGTCGACCGTGTGGTCGCCAAGCGCGGCCGGGAATATAGCTACGAGGATCTCGACCCGGCCAAGACCGCGCTGGTGGTGGTCGACATGCAGAACGCTTTCATGCTGCCGGGCGTGGCGCATGCGCTCTGCCCGGTGGCGGAAAAGATCGTGCCCAACATCAACCGGCTCGCCCACGCGGTGCGCGGCACCGGCGGCACCGTGATCTGGATCAAGACCACGTTCAAGGACGACGCGCTGCAGAGCTGGTCGACCTATTTCGAGATGGTGACGCCGCAACAGGGCGCCAAGCGCATCGCCGCGCTTACGGCCGACAGCAAGGGCCACGAGCTTTGGGCCACGCTCGACGTGCAACCGGGCGACCTCATCGTCGAGAAGAATCGCTTCAGCGCCTTCATCCAGGGCTCGTCGAACCTCGCCGAAGTGCTACGCGGGCGCGGCCTCGATACGCTGCTCATCACCGGCACGGTGACCAATGTGTGCTGCGAGTCGACCGCGCGCGACGCCATGATGCTCAATTTCAGGACCGTCATGGTAACCGACGGCAACGCGGCGGTCACCGACGAGGACCACAACGCTTCGCTGATCGCGTTCTACCTAACCTTCGGCGACATCATGTCGACCGACCAGCTGGTCGCCTGCCTTGAGCGCAATGCGCGCCGGGGCTTGGCGGCGGCGGAGTGATGACGGGCGTGGGCGCCATGTCCGGCTCGGTGCACCCGTGGAAGCATTGAAGACCGTCACGACCGACACGCCCGAGCCCGCCGAGCTCATCGCCCGCGCCCGGGCGATGATCCCGACCCTTGCCAAGCGCTCGCGCGAGGCAAGGCGCCGGCGCCAAATTCCGACCGAGACCATGGCCGACATGCAGCGCGCGGGATTTTTTCGCGTGCTGCAGCCCAAGCGCTGGGGCGGCTACGAGATGGAGCTGGGCGTTTTCTACGACATTCAGCTGGCGCTCGCGGAAGGCGACATGTCGACCGGCTGGATCTACGGCGTCTCGGGCGTGCATCCCTGGTTCATGGCGCTGCTCGACGATCGCGCCGCGCAGGAGGTGTGGGGCGGCGACTCTACGCGCCTGATCTGCTCGTCGCTGATGCCGGCCGGCAAGGCCACCGCCGTCGACGGCGGCTTTCGGCTCGGCGGCCGATGGCGATATGCCAGCTGCTGCGACCATTGCGACTGGGCGCTGCTCGGCGGCATGGTTGCCGCGGATGGCGGACCGCCGCACGGGCGCATCTTTCTGGTGCCGCGAAAGGATTACGAGACCGTCGACACCTGGCAGGTCGCCGGTCTGCAAGCCACCGGCAGCTGGGACGTCATCCTCGACGACCTGTTCGTGCCCGGCTATCGAACGCAGAGCATGATGGATAATTTCCTGCTCAAGGGCCCGGGGCAGGCGGTGAACACCGCGAGCCTCTACCGGCTGCCGTTCGGCCAGATTTTTGTCCGCGGCATTTCCACCGCCGGGCTCGGCGCCCTGCAGGGCATGCTCAATGCGCTGTTGGACTACGGCAAGACCCGCGTGACGCGCGCCGGCGGACGATCGTCGGAAAATCCGTTCGTCCAATTGCTCGCCGCCGAGACGGCGGCGTCGATCGACGAGATGAAGATCACGCTGCACCGTACGTTCCAGAACCTGCACGGCTATGCGCGGCGCGGCGAGACGCCGCCGCTCGACGAGCGCCTGAAATACAAGTTCCAATCGACCTGGGTCACCGAGCGCTGCACGCTGTTGGCGGCGCGCATCTTCAAGGCCACCGGGGCGGCGGGGCTCTCGGACGAGCTGCCGTTCGGCGGAATCCTCGCCGACCTCATGGCCGGGCGCCAGCACATCTCCAATCAATTCGAATATGTCGGCAGCAATTGGGGAGCGGCGATGTTCGGCGCTCAGGACAACAAGGATTTGATGCTTTAGCCCAACTTTCTCAACTCGCAGAAAAAAGTGAGTTAGATCAAGGGCTGGATTGCCAAGGTCTCCACTACATTGCGGTGGTTGGGGAGTGCGCGCGCTTTCCCGGT